>RCUU01000074.1_pt1 | contig 57181 bp, 56 predicted proteins | sample 2166211 | NCBI WGS metagenome assembly RCUU01 (sample SAMN09932620, study PRJNA488358) | compost metagenome | feature: garden; material: soil; isolation source: compost soil in phenylacetic acid-enriched culture | place: Germany: Experimental Botanical Garden Goettingen | collected 2016-01-27
CGTATGTTTCCATACGTTCTAACTTTAGACCCGTACATTCGGAAGTTCGTCAGTTCCTAATTTGAACATTCTCACCATATCCAGCTTTTTAGCCGCGCGGCATATCCTTCGGCATACCTTCCCAAGAGGGTGGCTTCAGCCTCCGTTCTGCCGAATCTACCTGAACTTCATACCTCATGTCCTGTCCGACCTGACGCATGCAGGAGTGTTGGCGGGATGATTTCCGGAGACATGGTTCCGTCATTCCCATCCTCGGTTGCAAAGTTGAGATTATTGATTAAATCTCCTGCTTTTCACGCTGCTGCGCTTATAGCAGAACTTGTCGTACTTCCCCGTTAGCGTAATGATGCCAGACCATGAGATTCGAGCGGCACTTCGGTAGCTACAAAGCAGCCGAAGCTTGTTCTACCGAACAAATTAAGCGTAAAATCCTGCGTATTGTAATTGAGATTAGCGAACTGTCAATAAAATTCTTGACTTCATTCCCTTTCGTTCTATAACAGGAGCAAATTTCAGCCCGCAATCAATGTTGATCCAACACAGGAACACTTGTACCGCAACGTGGGACAGTATTATGCATCGCTTAAACCAAGCAGCTAATCGAACAAGCAAGAAAAGCAATGACGATTAAGGGAGGGACGCAGACTGTGGCCTCTTTTGATAATTTGGAGGTTGCTTACGTTGAGCTGTGATGAAAGCAAAAAACCGTCCAAAGTTCAATATGGAGTTTGGGCGGTTTACAAATACATTCTTTATATTTGAAGGAGTCTTAACATGGAAAACAGTTATGATAACTATTTTGAAATAATAATGGGACAACTCGTGGAGAGCTATCCCATTTACTAAAAAAACATCTTATCTATATAAGTTGAACTAAAGGAATTCATTTCCACATCGTCGAATATAAGAAACATAACTAAAAGCGACGGTGAAATCATGGAAAAGACACAAGCCTTTATTGAAATTGAAACCTTGATGAAAAAAGAAAAAGAACGACGCATGTTTGAGCGTTACCAAGCTATTGTTTTGCATTTGAAAGGCAAGAATGCTCAAGAAATTGCAAAGATCATAGGCAGAACGGAACGAACGGTCTATAAATATATACGTGCCTATCGCGAGGCAGGCGTAGCTGGGCTGCAAATCAACTATTCAACGGGAGCACCCGAACGGCTGACCAAAGACCAACAGGAACAACTGAAAGCGACGATCATATCCTCGGTTCCACACGAAGTAGGCTTTGAAAGTAAGTACAGCTGGACGCTCTATCTCATTAGCGAATATATCAAACGAGAGTTCGGTCAGTCCTTTTCGCTTCGTGGTATTTCTAAAATGGCGCATCGTCTTGGACTCAGCTACACCAAACCCACGTATACGTTGGCTGCTGCAGATGAAACCAAGCAACAAGTTTTTATAGAAGAGACATTTCCTGCTTTGAAAAAAGACTAATGAACGAAGACATTGCTCATTTACTCTTCGAAGATGAGTCTATGATTCGGGATTACCAAGAGCTTCAGCATACTTGGTTTCTCAAAGGCAAGCAGCGCATCATCCAGACTACAGGCAAGCATCGTGGCGTCAAGCTGTTAGCTGTTCTGGATTATATGACGGGTCAAATTCTTTGGAAAGAAGATGACCAATATAACGCAGAGACATTCCTGTCATTCTTACAAATGGTGGTCGAAGCGTACCCACAAGGAAAGATAGTCATGATCCTGGATAATGCTCGTATTCATCATGCGAAATTACTTCAGCCCTTTCTGGAAGATCACAAAGAGCGTCTTGAATTGGTTTTTCTCCCCCCGTATAGTCCGCAATTGAACCTGGTCGAGGGACTTTGGAAATGGCTGAAATCGGATGTTATTAACAACGTGTTTTTCCATACCGTCTCAGAGATCCGCAAGAAAGTTACTGCCTTTATGCAAAACATAGCGCTCGATGCTCAGACAATTATTGATCGTCTTTGCCTTCGTTTGGAAGACGATCAGCTTACTGAATATATCTAGTTCAACTTATATAAGTCCTTTTGATGATCATTAGGAGCAAATTTTCCATCTGCCCGGCCATGAATCAAACCAAGCGTAGCGGCTGCATTCACGCCGTCTCGTGCCCATACGGTGCTATCGGATTCATCGCTGAACGAAATTCTTTTTCTGTCTCATAAACTTCGAACTATAAATGAGCAAAAATGGATACAGAAAATACCAAAACAGGATTAGGCGATCTTGAATCGCTCACAGACAGCCTGAAATGAAATACCCTGCTGGGCAGATTCGTAGACAAACCGGAGGCGATCCCGCTGGACTTGCTTGCGTACGAAGCGCAGTCCCTCTCCAAAAGGGCAAGGCTTTCCCAGCCCGACGGTGCAGTACAGATGAGTCCAAGCCAAGAGGGTCCACAAGCGGATGAAGGCTTTGGCCGAACGAACCTGATAGGTGTCGAAGCCCAAATTGGTTTTAGATTGGCGAAAGAAAATCTCGATGGGCCAGCGCTTGGCATAGTAGGTTGCAATGGTTTCCGTTTCCAATGAAATATCGGTGCAACAAAAAGCACGCAATGCCTTCGGTTGCCCGAAAGCCTGTTTCGGCCAGCAAAGTAAAACCACAGCGTTCTCTATTCCATTCAAAGCCCCTTCGTAGCGATACATCCAGTACGACGAACCGTTCACGGTAACGAGGCGAACATCTTCTTTGCGGATGTGCTGCGTGAAGTCTTGAATGGAGACCCGGATGCCTTGAGGGTAGAGAATCCGATTCGTTTTCAGTGCACCGATGACGTGATAGCCTGCCGCTGCGTACGCATCGATGACGCGGGGACAGGTAAACCAGGAATCCACGAGACAATAGCCGCCATGAGGCGGGAGGGGTAAGGTCTGAGCGAGGTCACAAACCCGATCGATTTTCGTATAGACGGAGCCGTCTAGGTGAGTAAATGTCTTGTCGTATAGGTCAATCGAATGAATGAAGGACAGGTCAGAACAACTAAGAACCGTGGCCTGTACCTGATGTCCCCAGACCACCTTGCCCAGGAGATGAGAGTGATGAAAACCAGCTTGCTCGATTGGAAAACGGGCCTGTGACGAAGGTTTTGTTTTCATAGCAATCGTATCGTCGTGAATGACAAACAGCGGCTCTGCCGTGCGCTTGGAGGTCTCAAGGATCTGGCGAAGGGATTCGGTTTTGACTTTGTTTTGCAGCACCGTTTCCTCCCAGACGCCTTCGGCGAGAAAAGGGCCGAGTGTGGTCCGATGACAGTCGCTGTATTCCGCCAAATCGGTCACTTTACCCCGAAATCCTTTAGCGGTTGCCGCCGTCATGTAGGTTTCCAGATGTGCTAAAACCGGCTTGGAATAATACAAAGGTAGCCGATGCTGCAACAAGTAGTTGCGGATAGCGGTAGGTTCGGGTACGATGACAGTACGGGACATTGTGATTTCTCCTTCGTAAAAAAGTGTGTTGTGGTGACTACTTTTTAACACAAGGGAAGCACTTTGTCTCTATTCTTTTTGGTTTTACAGTTTACTGGAAGCGAATTTGCTCATTTATAGCTTCGAATTTATTTTTTCGTAATCTTTTTCAAATGCATCATAAAACTTATTTTCATAACTTATAATAGCATCATACAGTTTACTTAACTGCTTCATTCTGAAATCATAAGATTTTGTTTGATCGCTATTAAAAAACACTTTTTGTTTCTAACTATTTCTTTTATCATATAAGATCCTCCCACACACTTATTGAAATTCCGTTTATTTTCATATAAATCATATCAAACTAATTTCCAAGCGTTCTGCTATACATAACAATTTACACATAATTTATTGATTCAGCGCATTGATCAACAGATTAGTAACTGCTTTTACGGAAAAAGGATTTTGTCCTGTAATTATTCTTCCGTCTTGAATCGCGAACTCGCTATAGGCTCTTTTCTTTTTGAAATAGGCTCCTCGTTCTCTAGCAACTTTTTCACTAAAATAAGGCACTTTATTATTTTTACCAGCCAACCATTCCTCTGTAGTTGTAAAACCTGTTATTTTTTTACCTTTAATTAAGTAGTATCCTGAATCATCTTTCAGTTCTAAAAGTCCTGCAATACCGTGACAAACCGTAACGATGTATCCTCCTGAATTATGGATTTTCATCGCAATTTCTTGAATACTTTTATTATTAGGGAAGTCCCACATAACTCCATGCCCGCCAGTGTAATAGATAGCTTTGTAATCTTCAGGACAAATTTGACTGGGATTTAACGAATTGGCTAAGGCTCTCTCCTGGAAATCCTTAGTTTCATATATATCCATACTTATCTTATCCGTATACTTCATACTTCGAGGATCTAATGGGACAAACCCTCCTTTTGGACTAACATAATCTACCACGTATCCTGCTTTTATTACTTCTTTAACAAATTCTGTGGCTTCACCAAGCCACAAACCAGTAGCCTCGTTGGAATTTTCATAGCGGCTAATATTGGTTAAAACCACTAGTATTTTTTGCATATTTTATTCTCCTTATATAAAATAAATGATTCTAAAAATCTTATCTTTGAAGATGAAATTCATCGATTTCATAATAATTGGCAGTGCTCTTCCAACATAGAAATTAGTTGTTTCATTTGATTAACAGGCTTTTTTAATGTAATAAAATAAATGTGTTCCACACCTTTCTTGCGAAACGAAACAATCCCACACTGTTTTAACATTTTTAAATGGTGAGATATCGCTGGACGTGATAACTCTATTTTTTCTGTGATTTCTGTTACTGTCATTCCTTCCGACTTTTTTTCAGCTAGAAACAATATTATCTTTTGCCTATTTTCATCATTCAACACATTAAATATAGGTGATATCTGTCTAAAAAGATTCATATTTTCTTGTGTTATAACTTCGTTCATAAGATTTCATCCTTTCCAACAGTTTTTAAAAAAATCAAAGGTTTAAACGCTTAAACATATTATATAGTATAAAATTAAAATGTCAATTGAAAAAGGTTCTATAATATTAAATGTTGATGAAAAACAAAATTGTTTTTTCTCAGCACTTTTTCTATTAAAAAGAATAGCGTATAGATCACAATTTATGAACTATACGCTAGATTTATTTAACAATCTTCCAGTTATTACTGCTTTTTTCAAGGGTCAGGTTAATTTGTGATACCTGCGTTACTTTGGTTTGCTGGTCGAGATATTTCACTGCCAGCGATACCGTGACTTGATTGTCTTTGTGAATGTAAATAGGGTTTACCAATTCTGTAAATACATAATCTTTTCCGATTAGCTTTAAGATACCATCATTCACATAATAGGAAAGCTCACTGACTATAGCTGTTGGATAGAGTTTAAAGAACGTCGTTAAAAACTCATTGATTTCATTCGTTTCTCCATTTGGTTCTACCATCCATATCTGAAACCTTCCTAGAGAGGAAAATACAGGAGTATCTTTATGAACTGTATCAACATTGAAGGCTTGCAGTTCATCTGTAAGGTACTGTTTTAGATTTTCCATACGGTTATCAATCGACTTGTCGTTTAGCTCCCATGAGTATTAGGTGTTGTGATTACATTAATCTTTGCTACCTGCATCGGATGGATCCAGATATACCAATTGAAGAGACGGCGGTGCTATGGCGGATCTTGTGACAGAAGGGAAGGATAATGCGTTCAATTTAATGGGTGCCTCTCAAGATGCAAAAAAATATTTGATCGATTAACCTGTATTAATGAATCAAACAAGCCCAAGGGATTGGAATAGGTGAATAATTTCTCTTTATATAACTCAATGGCTTTATTTAAGCAATGTTGGAAGTCTTTATAAGGAAGGCTATCAGTATTCGGTGCTCCGGATGAGAAATGGATGAGTAGATTCTCTTCCTTATGATCTTCATTGTGAACATCCAATATATAATATCCGCTTTTTGCCCTGAAATAGATAACATGCTCTTTTTCAAGCTCTTCATAGGCTTTGGAACCCGTCCCGATACTCCAATGGAAAAGCTCTGAAATCGACCGTATGGAAGGAAGCCTCTTCTAATGGGAAAAAGTTCCGGATGTAATATTGCTTTTTATATATTCCATGATTTCTTCATATTTTAACATTTCAATCATTCCACAAGACTGTACTAGAACTGATTCGATAAATTACAATTATTAGAAGTATGCCATATTTTAGATATTTATTTTTGCTAGTTGTTTGCTATAATTTCGGCAAGAGTTTGAGTGAGTTGAGACATTTCCTCATGAGTTCCAATCGAAATGCGAAGGTGGTTAGGCAAGTTCCAAATTACACCATATCGCACGATGATCCCACGAGCCATGAGAGATTCATATACTGCCTTGGCCTTATCTCCGATTTCAAGCAATATAAAGTTTCCCATGCTTTCTACATGATGTAAACCCATGTTTTGAAAGGCATGATAAAGCTGTAATTTTCCTTCACCGTTTGTTCTTAGCGTCATTTGGACATGTTCATGGTCTTGAAGTGCGGCTGTAGCAGCAATCTGAGCTAACGCGTTCACATTGAACGGTTCTTTGACTTTGACAACTAGTTGAATAAGAGTCTCGTTTGCCACGCCATATCCGACTCTTAATCCAGCTAAGCCATACAACTTCGAAAAGGTTTGAAGTACGATTAGGGGATAACCTATTCGAACAAACTCAATACCATCGGTATAATCGGACGCAGTCGCAAAATTACCGTAGGCAGCATCCAGGAGGACGAGGATATCCTTAGAAAGCGTATCTAAGATGTAGCGCAGATCTTCTCTTGAAAGATAAGTCCCGGTAGGGTTATTAGGAGAACAAAGACAGAGCAATCGGGTTCTGGCAGTCACAGCATTAATAATTGCATCTCTATCGAATTGAAAGGAATGGTCTAAGGGTACATGAACAATAGTTGCTCCCATAAGAAGCGTGCTAAATTCATACTCACTAAAGGAAGGTGAACATATAATGACTTCATCCTCCGGTTCCAGAAAAGCTTCGGCAATGAGTGTAATTAACTCATCCCCCCCGTTACTAATAATGAATTGTTCAGGATTCATCTGATGATGAGCAGCGAGCGCCTCCCGCAGGCGTGTGGTAGTTGCATCCGGATATCTGTGTAAATCAGATAACGATTGTGCAATCGCTTCAAGTGCTTTAGGCGATGGTCCCAATGAGTTTTCGTTAGAAGCTAATTTAATAATATTAGATATCCCCAACTCTTGTTGGAGCTCCCAGATCGGTTTTCCCGGTGAATAAGGGGACAGATTGCTTAGTGCCCCCCGCACCGGAACAGGGAATGAATGGTTCATACTTATTCCTCCTGTAAAAATAGGTTACTTGATATGAATATAATCTGATTCATACGAAAAGTAACCATCCATTTGACTATACTTTTAGACAAGCCGATTATGCCAATCAATCGGTTGGCTTAGTAAATACAAAAGTGGATGGTTACGCCTTTCTGAAAAAATGTATAATTATAAATCAAATATCGATGTGAGTACGGTGCGGGATATTGAAAAGGATACAATCATGTTCGTTATGATAGTATTTTCTCGGACTGCACAACATCTGGAACATTACAAGAGAAAATATCGATCAGCTTGCAAACGTCAATCCTCCAGTAAGGAGTTGCTTTGTGGAGGATGACATGAACAGGTTGGAATCGTGTTTCGTGTTTATTGAAAGGGAAGAAAACGATTGGATCATCATCATACACCATTGTTTACAGCGCTACAGAGGCATGCGGCAAGTGAGCCACTGCAATTTCATATTCCAGGTCATAAAACAGGCAATGGAATGGACCCTGAATTTCGAGCTTTTGTTGGGGATAATGCGTTATCCATCGATCTTATTAACATTGTGCCGCTTGACGATCTTCATCAACCTGTAGGTGTTATCCGCGAGGCGGAGCAATTGGCGGCGGATGCCTTTGGCGCTGATGAAACGTTATTTTCTGTCCAAGGTACAACTGGAGCAATTATGACAATGATTTTGTCCGTCTGTGCCCCCGACGACAAAATTATTCTTCCGCGTAATGCACACAAATCAATACTAGCAGCTGTGATTTTCGCTGGGGCAATTCCTGTATGGGTGGAACCTGAGAAGGATAAGAGGTTAGGGATAGAGCATGGAGTGACGTTGACAGCAATTCGGCAAGCTATCGAATGCAACTCGAATGTCAAGGCCGTATTGCTCATCAACCCGACATATTATGGTACCAGTATTGATCTGCTTAAAATGGTCGAATTGATCCATAGCTACAACATTCCAGTATTGGTAGATGAAGCGCATGGAACCCTTCTTCACTTTCATGATGGGCTCCCAATGTCCGCGATGCAGGCTGGTGCAGATATGGCAGCTACAAGTGTTCATAAACTGGGAGGATCGCTAACGCAAAGCTCTGTGCTGAATGTGAAGGGTAATCGCCTGAACATCCGGCGTATTCGCTCGTTTATGAGCATGCTAACGACAACCTCAACTTCTTATCTGCTGCTTGCCTCGCTCGATACCGCGAGAAGACAACTCGCTTTACATGGACAGGACTTGGCCGAACAGACGATTTGTCTCGCTAATGAGACTCGTCGCCAGATCAACGAAATTCCAGGCTTGTACTGTTATGGTGAGGAGATTTGCAGCCAGGCCGGTGTCTATGAGTATGATCCAACGAAGCTCTGCATTCATCTTGAAAAACTGCCCTTGACTGGATTTGAAGCGGAACGATGGCTGCGGGAAATGTATAATATCGAGGTCGAACTTAGCGATCTGAAGAACATTTTATGCTTAATAACAATTGGCGATAATAAGGGCGCAACATCCAGGTTGATTCAGGCTTTACGGCACCTGACCCAAACGTTTCAACTTGACGATAAGCTGGATTATGCTGTCCCAGCTGTTATTCCTGCAGCATCAGAATTTGTCGTAACGCCGCGAGAAGCATTCTATTTGCCTAGTGAATCGCTAGAATGGTCTAAGACCATTGGAAGAGTGTGTACGGAATTTGTCTATGTCTATCCTCCAGGCATTCCCATACTAATGCCAGGACAAAGGATTTCACTTGAAATTGTCGACTACATCGGGCGTCACGTTGATGCGGGACTTCCGGTTAAAGGCCCGGAGGACTCGACGATGAAAGAGATAAAAGTGGTGATGAAAGATGACTTCAGATTGAAGTAGTTAAAGCGATGTGGAAAATATCATCGACGATTTAGAATGTGCAATGTTAAAAGAGAAATGGATGTAGAACGGCATTACACTGAAACTAGCTACTTTATTTCATGATATTGGTAAACCTTATGTCAAAATCACTTTCAATAGGGTTGAGAGTTTTAAGGGCCATGAAAAGATAAGTGAACTACTAGCAGATTTAATTCTCCAGCGACTGGGTTTTGAAAATAATTTAAAGTCTGATGTTTGTTTATTGGTAAAATATCATGATTTTGAGTTACAAATGTCTGATTTATTGGCTCATTCTCAACAGAAAATAAGTGACCAAATATCTGTTAGAGAAGCTACCATGGAATATTATTTATAATCCTATAGAAACAAGTAATTAAGAATATATGTATGAGAAGCAATCATTAGATAAAATATTGTATTAGGGGATTGATAATGAAATATTGCATGGAGTGCGGAACAGAATTAGAAGGAAGATACCTAGAAAAGGAGGGGATGATCCCCTTCTGTCCACATTGTCAGGAATTTCGCTTTCCCGTTTTTAATACGGCGGTCAGTATGATTGTACTAAACATGGCAGAGGATAAAGTACTGCTTATTCAGCAGAATGGTATCCCCGATTATTATCTGGTTGCAGGTTATATCAATAAAGGTGAGTCAGCAGAGCATGCTTTAATCAGAGAATTGCGTGAAGAGGTTGGGATAGAGGTTTCAAAATTCTTTTTTAATAAAAGTGAGTACTTCGGAAAAACCAATACATTGATGCTGAATTTTATATGTCAGTCAACAAATGAAATCTTAAACTTTGACACAGACGAAGTAGATTATGCAGAGTGGTTTACAATATCGGAAGCACTTCAGAAGATTAAACAAGGCAGTTTGGCACAGAAGTTTCTGGAATACTTCCTACTAGAAAAATCCTAAAACTACCAAATCGGCACGGATTAGATCCGGATTAAACTCCTTTAAATAATCAACTAAAACAAAACAACCGTGATAATTAACGGTTGTTTTGTTATGTTGATAAGTCATTTCGAGACAACGACCACAGAGCTTCAGCAAATCGGGATATTCCGGGCTCAATCTCTTCATTTTTAGTTCTGGCAAATGTAAATCGTACAAATCCGGAATCCGATCCATAGACTCTTCCAGGTACGAACACGACCCCTTTTCTAATTGCCTCATCCAGGAGCCTACCGTCATTAACGTCAGGGAGTAATTTACACCACAAATGCAGTCCCCCGTGGGGAACAGCATATACGACTGAATCATGAAGTTCATTCCGTAAGCTATCGATCAGCAAATCTCGCTTGAATTGTAGTTGCATGCGCAAGCGCTCCAAATGAGGTTCGAAATGAGACGACTGCAGAAATTGTGCGGCCACCTGCTGTGGAATGATGCTTAATCCGAAGTCCATCTGTTGTCGGGCGTCTGCCAGACGCTCCACAATGGAGCGTGGTGCGACCATCCAGCCGATACGTAGACCGGATGCGGCGATTTTGGAAAACGAGCCGATATACAGGACGGAGCCAAACATATCCAACGATTTCAGTGGTGTGGGCGGATTCCCCTCATAATTGGTCAAACTGAAAGGATCATCCTCAACAATTGGTAAGGCTAATTCACTGGCTACTTCCAGCAATTGTTCTCGGCGCTCATCAGCTAGTACGACTCCCGTCGGATTCTGGTAATTTGGATTAAGAAATACCATCTTAATACGATGTTTTTTATATAAAGAGCGAATGTCGTCGGGACGGATGCCGTGCTGATCAACGGGGAGTCGGAATAGCCGAAGTCCTGCTGATTGAAACATCGGCAGCGAGTAGCAATAGGAAGGATCTTCAATGGCCACAGCATCACCTGGTGACAATAGACATTGTGTAATCAAGTACAGTGATTGCTGAGATCCGGATGTTATCATGATAGACGATTCGCTCGTCTGGATAGATCGGTATCTCTTTAAATAGGAAACAAGGGTTTCTCTGAGTGGAACATATCCCTGCGGATTATCGTAGCCTAAATAAGATGTATAACGGTGCGTACTCATCAGACTTGCAATTTCATCCATGGGTGCCAAGTCAGCAGCCAACTCTCCACTTGCAAAATCGATCAGTGAAGGGTGAGCGGTCAATGCTTCCCGGATTTTACGCATAAAAGGCGGGTTGGGCAGGAAACTTCCCCCTTCAGCATATCGTTTCCAATTTGGTGTATGCTTGGGTATTGCTCCCCACTTGGTTATGCTTACGCGTGTTCCGCTACCTGTTCGGCTTTCAATGATGCCAAATGAGCGCAATTCGGCAAAGGCTTGAATTATAGTGCTGCGGTTCACTCCCAGTTGCTCTGCCAACTTGCGCTCAGACGGCAGCAGACTGCCTGGTGGAAATTCACCATATGAGATTCGCTGTTCCAGGTAGTCCGCAATCTGTTCATATAAAGGTTTGTTGCTTTGACGATCAGGCTTCCACATGACACTCACCTTCTAATAAATTATAACTAGCATAATGTGATTTTTATCATAACATTGAATATCAGAAAAAAATGCCACTATTATAACTTATCTTTGACAATTATTTATCTATTTATTGAACATGGATGGATCATTTTATAAATAATTGGAGGGTTATTATTGCTGCTTTTTCTATTATCATAGTGATTGAGTAGAGCTTAAACAATAGTAAGTTTGTTGACAATACTGATGTTTATAAAGTAGCAAAGTTAAGATCATCAAACGCTATGGCTGTAATTTTAAAGAAATTGCAAGATTGTGAAGCCAAAGTTCAGGAAGTAGATATTCAAGTACTATGGCGAAATTGATTACTGAACAAATCAACACGGAGAGGAAGGATAGAATGGAAAATAGTCAAGTGCGGGTTGCTGTTGTACAATCAGCTGCCACATTATTTGAAAAACAATCGGCTTTGGATAAAATCTTAAGTATAACAAGAGAGGCTGCTGAACAAGGTGCAAAATTAATCGTTTTTCCAGAAGTATTCCTTCCCGGGTATCCACGGGGATTGAGTTTCGGGGCACGTGTTGGTAGCCGTACAACTGAGGGAAGAAAGGATTGGCAAAGATACTGGGAGAGCTCGATCAAGATTCCAGGAACTGAAACCGATATGATAGGTGAGCTTGCAAAGGAACTGGAAGTCTATGTGATTATTGGTGTGGTGGAGCGAGATAATGAATTTAGCACGGGAACCCTATATAATTCCATGATCTATATCGGACCTGACGGAACTTTTTTGGGCAAACACCGCAAACTAGTACCTACCGGCTCTGAGCGTCTTCTGTGGGGGCAAGGAGACGGCAGCACGCTAACTGTTATCGATACCCCATTTGGAAGAATAGGTGGATTGATCTGTTGGGAAAATTATATGCCATTGGCACGAACAGCTATGTATGCACAAGGCATCGATATTTATATCGCTCCTACAGCAGATGCCCGTGATACATGGCAGGCTACGATCCGTCATATTGCATGCGAGGGGCGTTGCTATGTCCTTTCCTGCAATCAGTTCACCACTAAAGCAACCTACCCGGATGACTTAGCTTACTACGATGATATTCAGGAGGACAGTGATGTGCTGAGCCGGGGAGGAAGCGCAATAGTTGGGCCGCTAGGGGAATATATCGTTGAGCCGCTTTATAATCAAGAGGGAGTTTTGTATGCGACCCTGGATCTTAACGAAGTCACGCGAAGCAGATTTGATTTTGATGTTGTCGGGCATTACAGTCGTCCAGATGTCTTTCAACTTGCTGTTAACAATCAAAAGCAGAATATCGTAAGTAACAAGTATCGGAATAATTGAAGATCTATCTGAGTAGTGCTTAAAATAGACTATCAACAATACTAAGTCATTCATCTCTCCGTGTCTTAGGCGTCCGAAAAATTCGGATGTTTTGGAACGCGGAGAGATGTTTTTATGTATGCTTATATCTCTATTCAAGTGGATGGTTATAAGAATTCTGTAATTGGGGGGTTATTTATCCTGATTTTTTCTTTATCATATTGCGAGTCCAAAATTATTTCATGATAATAACACATCAAGAGAGGGGAAATATGATGGAAGTCATTGAACTCGCAAGGATTCAGTTCGCAACAACTACTATTCTGCATTTCGTATTTGTTCCCATTTCGATTGGCCTGTCCCTGCTGATAGCCATTATGGAGACAATGTATGTAGCAACAAAAAAGGAACTTTACAAGAAAATGGCCAAATTCTGGGGGCATTTTCTGCTGATTAATTTTGCTGTCGGTGTTGTAACAGGCATTCTGCAAGAGTTTCAGTTTGGCATGAACTGGTCTGACTTCTCGCGTTTTGTTGGCGATGTGTTCGGTACTCCGCTTGCCATTGAAGCGTTGCTTGCTTTTTTCTTGGAATCCACATTTATTGGGCTTTGGGTTTTTGGGTGGGATCGTTTATCTAAAGGGCTACATCTGGCCTCAATGTGGCTGGTATCAATCGGATCAATGTTGTCCGCTTTTTGGATTCTGACAGCTAACTCATTTATGCAGCATCCTGTAGGTTATTCTATCAATGATGGCCGAGCTGAAATGACGGATATGTGGGCCATGATCACTAATGAGCAGGTACTATGGGAATATCCACATACGATATTTGCAGCCTTATCAACCGGAGCATTTCTGGTTGCCGGTATCAGTGCGTGGAAATTACTTCGCAAAAAGGATATTTCGTTTTTTAAAACATCGTTTACTATCAGCATTATTGTTGCTTCCATATCATCTATAGCTATCGCTCTTTTTGGTCATGGTCAGGCACAGTTCCTGGTAGAAACACAGCCGATGAAGATGGCCGCGAGTGAAGGGCTTTGGGAGAGAAGTGAAGATCCTGCACCCTGGACAGTGGTAGCTGGTATTAATCCAGATAAACAGGAAAATGATTTTGAACTAAAAATCCCTTACGCTCTTAGTTTTCTTTCATACAACAAATTTTCGGGATCTGTGGCGGGTATGAAAGAACTACAAATAGAATACGAGGCTACCTTTGGACCGGGCAACTATATTCCTCCTGTACGCACTACCTTTTGGAGCTTCCGAATCATGATAGGTAGCGGCTCGGCAATGATTTTGTTAGCCTTATATGGTTTATATCTGTCGATCCGGAGGAAGCTTGATCAGGCTTCTCCTCTGTATATGAGAATTATGATATTTGCCATTTCACTCCCATTTATTGGAAACACGGCCGGCTGGGTTATGACAGAAATAGGACGTCAACCCTGGACTGTAACTGGATTGCTTCGGATAGAGGATTCAGTGTCACCAAGTATCCAAGTGAATAATATTTTATTTTCTCTGATTGCGTTCACAATTCTTTATCTAATTTTGCTCGGGATTCTGGTCTTTTTATTTGTACGTGAGGCACACAAAAGTCCTTATGATCACCACAATGTGGATATAACTATCGACGACCCGTATCAATATCAAGGAGGGAAACATGATGCTGAATGAGTTGTGGTTTGTAATGATTGCTGTATTGTTCACAGTTTTTTTCTTTCTTGAAGGATTTGACTTTGGTGTTGGGATGGCGACCGGGATACTATCCCGCAGTGATCTGGAGAAGAGGATGTTGATTAACACGATCGGGCCATTCTGGGATGCGAATGAGGTGTGGCTGATAACGGCAGCAGGAGCGATGTTTGCGGCATTTCCTCACTGGTATGCGACAATGTTCAGCGGGTATCACGTCTTTTTTACTCTCATTCTTCTGGCGCTGATCGTAAGAGGCGTCGCGTTTGAATTCCGAAACAAGGTCAATCGAGATGTATGGCGCAAGATATGGGATGTTTCGATTCTATTTGGTAGTTTTGTACCGCCGCTGATGTTCGGCATTATATTTGCCAGTATGGTACGGGGTGTTCCTATTGGAGCAGATATGGAAATGAGAGCGGAACTCTCCCAGGTTATAAATGGCTTTAGCATATGGGCAGGAGGGACGCTAGTGAGCCTTTGCCTACTTCATGGATGCACCTTCATTTCCCTGCGGACAACAGGTCAACTGAGAAATCGTGCACGACATTTTGCGGTAAAATTGCTCCCTGTCACATCCGTGCTGCTGCTAGTTCTTGCGGGGTGGACATATGTTGAAACGGATTTATATGAGCGCCAACCGATTTGGATTCCTGTATTGTTTGCAGTTGTAATAATATCACTGGTATGTGCATTCTGGTCATTAATGCGGCAAAGAGAGGGATGGGCATTTGTCATGACAGGCGTGCTGATTTTGGCCACCTGTGCCTCTCTTTTCATAGGTTTGTTCCCGCGACTAATGGTCAGTTCTCTGGATAGTAGCTATAATTTGACCTTATACAATTCTTCATCGAGCATGTATACACTGAAGGCTATGACTATTGTAGCTGTAGTTCTACTACCTTTCGTTTTGATGAATCAGGCATGGAGTTACTTTGTTTTCCATAAGCGAATTACTGAAAAGGATCACATGGAATACTGATAGATCAGAGATAATATCCGTATTTATTAGTGAGGATAGTAATAAATACTGATAAATATTAAAACAGGGGAAAAGAATAGAATGCCGGGCGGCTTGCTGGACTGATGAGCTTGACCGAACTGGTCAGGCCATCCACCTGAAAGACGTGAGCCGAATAACTTCGTACATCAGTTGCGGAGCTATGGACTGCTCTTGCGTGATCGCCAACTCGTTGGTTACCTGTTGGCACAGGGAATTATGATGGCTGGGGTATTTGCATATGTATCAGGAACTCCATTTATATATCAAAATATTTATGGTGTTACACCAGACGTTTTCGCATTGCTTTTCGGCTCAAATGGCATTAGCTTGATTATAGGTTCACAATTAATAGGGCGGTTGGTTCATCGCGTATCAGTACAGGCCTTTCTATTATTTGACCTATGGATAGCCTTGGCCGCAAGCGTATCTGTTTTAGTGGTAGCAATTGTCCATGGCCCATTGTTCTTCTTTGTATGCTCAATTGGTATTACATCAACCGTAGCATTTCCGCTTGCGATGGAGAGACAGGCAAAGATGGCGGGCAGTGTTGCAGCACTGCTTGGTGTGTTATCCCCTTCTTACTAGGTGCATTAGTTGCTCCTCAAGTTGGTATTGCAGGTGAATATACTGCCGTTCCGCTAGGTATAATTATTTTAGTAACAAGTACTGCAGCGATGCTCGCATTTTTCTTAATGATAAGGAAACATGTAGCACCACAACAAGCCCACCCTGAAACTAATTACTAGAGATTATACAGGTTTGAACAGTTAACAGGAAACGTTAGTTCAACAATACAGCGGCAGTTTGTGACTTTATTTTCTCGTTTGATATGGCTGCCGCCGTTTGGATTATTGAGGTTAGTCTAAAACTAATTTCTTAATACTTGAAGTTTTTCAAACCCTGAACTGCGTCAGATCAACAACTGCAGTCTAATATTTTATTTCTTTGGACAACTAAATGATAAATCGGGTATCGAAGGGGCTACCCCCTTCGGCAATTAATACACTTCATTGGAGCGTTGAGTAACAAGCATTATTCTTCGAAAATATGTGTTTCGAGTAAAGTTTTATATATTTTTGTGTTGGCCATTGTATTAAAGAGATCGTGAGAGCTGTCTCCAAACAGAATATTGTTACTTATATTGTTGAACAGATAGGGTTTTATGTCATCGGGTACAAACAACCCGAGAGTCTGTATGGACAAATTGGTGCATCGTTCAATAGCTTTATAAAACCTAGCTAGCTCATAAGGCATGGCAGACCCACAGAGTAACCGGAGATCAGCCGATGTAAAATCATCTTGCAAGCGCTGCTCACCTAGAACACCGCAATCCAGAACAATCACGTCATAGTCCCGATGTAGCTCCTTCGTCATATAGAAATCATTCCCGTCTAGGATGTATGCATCCCCTATTTTTTCGGGATCAAACAAATGAACAATATGGGCTAGGTGATTGTTCGGATTAGCTTCTACATAGCAGGCAGTTCCGCCGCGTGCATTAATCCAGCATACCAGATTCATAGCAGTTGTAGTTACCCCTACGCGGCGGTCGCATCCCGCAATTGCTATTTTTAGATTGGAGCATGTAAATCGATACTGCTCGTTTTTCTCATGAAATATATCTGGTGATTTTTCATCTGTTATTGTAGGGAGACAGGCGGACGTAAGCCGCTGCATCCCTTCTTCGGAAAAGCATTCCCTCAGTTCATTGCGGATCTCCTTGATCTCTGTTGCTGTCACTACATTCAGTATTCCAATTTGAAACAGCTTTAGAAGTAAAGGACTGCCGGTGGGCAGTCCTTCTGCAACAATCACTACACGTATGTCATAGATGGTTTGGTAAGACAGCAAGGCTTGAATCAATTCCTCATCAGATTCAGTTATCGCCTCTCGATCCAGAACCACATACTGAACATGAGAAAAATGCCGCATATCCTTGATGATAAAAGATAGGAGGGAAAAGCTCCCAATTAGCTTTTTGACAGACATCGCATGTTCCCGTTCCAGAAAATCCAGTAAATTGACACGATTATTCTCAGTCAAATATAAAATCATATTTTATCCCTCTTTCATAATCAAGAGAATAAGTCCGACAATAACCAGAACGATATAAAAGAACAACTCGATGAGCAGCTTCCGTTTATCCATCGTCATCTTCCTCCTGCCGAACCCATATAAGCAAATTTGTAATCAGGGATTTCAAAATGAGCATGGATGCGCTTGGAGCCAATCATGAGTAGGGCGTGTTCCCGTTTTTTGTTGGCGAGCAATTCTTCTTCGGCATCAGTCAAGTTGTACAGATCCCGTGTCTCTTGCAGATTCTTCCCGTCGGTTCCCATCAGTATCTTGATGCAGGGGATGTCGAGTAAGGCTTGACCATACATTTTTATCTCTGGAGCTAGAAAATCCACCACACTATGAGAAATAATCGCTAATGCCGCTTCATACTTCCGGGCACGTTTTTCAACGTTGCGCAGAAAGACTAAGCTCTGTGGCACTTGCGGGTCAATCATTAAATACGTCTCGTCGCAGATCAGCAAAACCCGTTCCGTACGGTCTTGCGACATCTGCTCCCAGCACCAGGAGAGCAGATTAAAATATTGGGTTCGCTTGATATTGTCACTTGTATTTTGTAGGGAATGAGTGTCCAGGCAGATGCAACGGCTGTGTGTTTGAATCGTGCTATGACCATTCCAGAGGAAGGAGTCACCACCATGGGCAATGTCATAGAGCAGAAGGGACAACTCTTTATAAACCTCATCTTTTAATGTTTGCTCTTTATGCTGAATCAATTGGTAGAGGTCTGTAAATGTGGGGAAGTCGATGCTCTGGAGCTTGGCAATATCGGTTGTCCAGTTAATGTGAAACTGGTTATACAGTTCGATCAGAGATTGCTTGAGAACCGCTTTTTGCATCATGTTCAGATCGGGGATATACAGGTTGAAGAAAATCTCCAGATTTTTCAGGTGCAAGGCCATATCGGACATTCCGTGTCCTTCATCCTTATAGAGCGGATGTTCTTCATCCTCTTCATCGCGGGGAGCCGGGCGGATTTGCAGCGGATTAATTTTGCCGCTTGAGCCGCCACCAGCATTAATCCAGTCGCCGTCTAGCTGCTGGCAAAGTTCCTTGTACTCGGATTCAGGGTCGATAAATATGACCTTGGTTCCTTTCATATATTCGCTGAGCGCAATATGCTTGACGGCGGTCGATTTACCTACGCCTGCCACGCCCATAACGACTATGTTGGAATTGGTGCGATCACCACCGCGCTTCCAGGGGTCAATGATAATTAATCCGCCGCTAGCGTCCTTCGCCAGATAATAGCCGCTGCCATCGTTAAAACCGCTACTGGCAAAAGGGAATCCTCCAACGAAGGTACTCATCGGCATAATTCTGTTCAAGATATTTTCTAAAGCCTCTTGTGCCGGATACATGGGAGAAAGGTGTCTCAGGCTGTCCTTCTGCAAGTGGGCCAGTGTGCGTATTTTACAACGCATCAGACTGAAGGTATTCTCAACACGCCGACAGGTGCGGGCAAAGAGCTTGTCATCATTGGCAAAGGGCATGACAGTAACATTCATCAGACCAACGGTTTCTCCGTTTTGGTCGATTTGTAGCATGATGTTTTCCCCATCTATAGCGGCCTTTTCTGCACGTTGACGGGTCAGCGGATCTTTAGCACTGTCAGCTGTGCTACGATTTTGCGTGATGGACTTGGATATAGATGCTATAAGCGCACTATTATCAATAGGCTGGAAGCCGATGGACACCATCGTGGAAGGGAGATTGGTAAGAGAAGATAGCCAGCCTACGTTTACTTTAGGAGGATACTGAATGACACCATAAAGCTTTGCAGCCTGCTCACCGATAATAAGACCATTTCGGGAAAAATCCAATCCCATTGGGGTAATGACATTTAATAATGACGTATTGACGCTCATTTCGTTTTTTTCGGATTTTGCCATTCCTGTCCTCCTCTAACTGATAATCCAAAAGGGACCGCCTGCTGCGGCGTTCTTGCGGGCTTCATTCAAAATGATGGAAAAGTCCCAAGTTTGCCCGCTACGTTTGCGGCTGGCTGAATCTGCAACTAAAATGTCTCCTTCCGTTGTCACGCCGCGCAGTACCAAAAAATGACCAGATGAAGTAAAATGGCCCTTGCTCATAATGGCAATGACCAATTTTCCATTGGAGAGGGCATCCAATACCTTTTGCGGCTCTTTGAGCGAAGCCCCAGTAACTTGCAAGCCAAAATGCTTGGCTCCATCGGGAATCAGGCTGTGATAGCTGCCTGTGCCTTCTGCGAGATAACCGTTGTCGTAAGCCCACTTGGACATGGCAACCGGATCGATGGTCGTTTCGGTCAATGTCGAGACGACCATAGCCAGTGAAGTAGGCCCACAACCGGAAACGCCAATGGTGCCACGGGAACCGTAAGGCTTATCGGCCCAGCGTTGATCCAACTGATTGAAATAGACTACTTCCCGGCTTCCATCTTTCAAAACAACCCCTTCGTATTGCTGTCCCTGGCTTTCCGTGTAGCCCTCATCTGTTTCTTGAAGTAGTTGCGTAAAGCCGTAATCCATCCGAAGCTCATTGACCACTGGCTCCTCTTCGGCTCCCAGCATCAGCTTGAGTGATTCAATCGGGGAGGTAAGGAGTTGCAGCACCAAGGATACGAGAAGAAGAATGCCAATTATGAGCGTTAGTATGAGCACCCATAACCGTTTGCGAGCATTTTCATCCGTTGCCAATTTGACAGCGAGCTTTGCAAGCAGTTTGGCGGTAGCAGGTTCGATAACTCATACCCCCTCTAAAAACGGAATCGTTGCTTTGGATTCTGCATCTTCCAAATGGGTATAGGCTGGATTGTTAACCAAATTGCATAACTGAACAATTTCATGCTGCTTCAGTACGTGAGCCTGAACTTGTCCGTCTTCAAAGTTCTGCACAAGTCGCTTTGCTTTTTCCAGCAGGTCGCGTTCACCGCTTTCCTGACGTTGCCATAGAATCAAGTAAAACTGCCGTTCGACGACTTCTCCGGATAAAGCCAGATTGTTCATTTCAGCAATTTCTTGTCGTAGTAACTCTTTTTGCTTCGGATCAGCAGCGGGAAGTGCAGAGGCTAGTTCGGAAATGAGCGGAGAAATATCTACTGGACGGCTGACCGCGAGAAACTTGAAAGGAAAGCGAATAGAAGATAGTTCGGCTGTCAATTTTTGAATGAGCAGTTTTTTCTCTGAAGCACTAAGCAGGTCAAGACTGATAGGGAAAATTCGCAAATAGCAGAGCAACCAGCCATCCTGCGTAAAGAGGAAGTTTCCACGAATGTCTTGAACGTTAACGAATTGTTGAGCAGTTTGACCGTTCAGATTGGCTTGCTCTTTTGATTTGGGTTTGCTAGTTTTTAAGTAAAATAAAATGGCTCCCCCGCCGACAAGGCAGAGGAGCAGGATGAGAATAGGCAGCAGCATAGAAGCAGCACCCTCTTTCTACTTGGTATTCTGCGGGGCAATGTGCCAGTCCGAGAAGAGATTGCCGGAAATCGTGATGGTACTTTGCAGTTGAAGCGTCAGCATTCCAGCAGGTGTCCATGCATCCAGAATGCGGGTAATGGGAGTGTAGGGGCCGTCCGGGAACCAGATGGGGGTGAAATGAACCGGGCTTTCATAGGTGGAGTACTCATTGGGTTTTAGCCAAAAGCTGGCGCTGTATCCGGGTACTTTAACATCGTGCAGCCGCCAGTATTTCTGATACGCGAATTCAGGAAAGTAGGAGATGGCATGTTGAGCGCCTGTGATATGACTACTAGGCGCATTGGAGGAGAGTGAAGTGGTACTGTTGATCTCAATGCCATACCCGGATTTTAGCTGGTTCGTTGAGCGGGTAGGGGATTTGGAATCAGGAGTAATGGTTTGGTTTGCAGATAGTGAGGCTGTGTAGCTTGCACGGCGATAATCCCACCAACCTTGATCTTCCCAATAGCCGCGATCTCTCCAGCGTCCTTTGCCATTGGAGCCATCAACCCATTCCCAGTTCGGAATCCATACTAAGTATTCATGCCAACTGGCAGACCATACGCCCCAGGAAGCAGAGGTTTTACCGGAGTAGACTGGGACAGTGGGGAGTTTAAAAGCGGAGTTTCGATCTGTCGCTTTGGGGTCAGGAGGAGGATTTTGGTCTAAATCGATGATAGCGGCCTGGATGAAATTTTCACTTAAATTGCCGTCTGTGGAGCTGACTTGAATAGAAACCGTTTGTGGTTTGCTTGGGGTTCGCCATTTTACCCATACGAGCTGACTATCTCCTTCGGGGATAACGATATTTGACACGGTTAGGCTGCTTCCCATCATGGAGAAGGTTACGCTGGCTGGTGATTTGGGATTAATCTGTTTGGAAGTAGAGAGGAGAACGGAGGTGATGACATCGGTATTCGTTCGATATTCTACTTGAGTTTGAACGGGTGGTTGAGTTGTCGGAGCATCCTTGAAACGGACAATACCAAGACCGAGGGAGGATAGGATTTGGTCATTACTCACACGACTGTTTGTTGAACCGTTCCAGGCAGGGAAACCAAGATCAGGGGTTTCGAGGAACATCGATAGAGGTAAATTTTGATGGGTAAGGCTGACCATTTTGGAGCGCAAACCGCCGCTTAGAATCTGATCGTACAGAGCTGCTTCATGGGCGGTCATGGCCATTTTTGTGCCTTGAAAGGTGATATAGGCGATAGGCTCCAGGAGAAGTTTGTAGTTTCCGTTTATTAACGTTTCATAGTCTATATTCGTAGCATTTGCAATCCGTTTGGCCATATATTCCGAGCAAAAATACTTTTTTATTTCTTCAAGACTGGGTGTAGCTTGATTTGACTTAATAATGGAGGGAAGTTTTTCGTCGGGTTGTACATACGTATAAGAAGCTGTTGATGGACGCAAAGCAGTTCCATTTCGATAATGAATTTTGCTGTATTTTCCAAAATGAATAAGTGATCTTGAAGGAGTGCGATTTGTAAAATCAATCGGAGTTGTGACAGGAGCTTGGTCACTAGCTCGGATAACAGTCACTCGAACACCTTCATCGTTCGTATTCCAGAAATTTGTTCCGGTGCCACTGCCCATACCGCCGCCACCGTTATCAATATTTCCTTCACCGCCTCCATCAGCATAGGTGATGGTCGAAGAGAGCATTGCAACAAGTATAATTAATGCAATTACAGACTTGCATAATTGTCTCATTCCTCACAACCTCCCAAAATAAAAAGGCACAGCCGCGACTGCGAACTGTACCTTTTCTTCAATTTCTATGTTTTCGATTTAATCCATATCTCCGACTTGTTTATTAAGATCTCCGTCACTTCCGGTTTCAATTTCTTGAGTCCCGCCGCCCTGATCCTCCACCCAACCAAAGCCTGGTACATAAACCTGTCCTTTGCTATTTTTATCCCCCGCTTTTGGTGTCGCGGCGGTTTCCTTATTTGGATGAGTTTCTTTTTCTTCATATTCTGGTGAAGCAGCAGGGGATTGCTCTTTTTCGGGTTCCTTTACTTTGGGCTTCGGTGGCTCCGTAGGCTTTGTGGTCTTTTCCGGTTTTGTTAGTTGCACTTCAACATGCTTGTTCTCTTTTTCCGGCTGAAGCACAGGAGTATCAGAGGGTGCTGGCTCTGTTTTTGTTTCAGAAGCAATATCAGAAGTAGATGTTGTATTGGTAGATTCTGAATTTACGGTAGGCTGGTCCGCAGAAGGTAGAACGGGACTTGGTGAAATTTCTGGTGTATTAACAGCGGGAGGCGAAGTTACTGGAATCACAACAGAATCAGGAGGGAGCTCGTCTTCGGTTTGCTGAGATGCTCCATTCCATATCACCCATCCCGTAAGGGCTACGGCAATGACAATTCCACCAATAAGCAGCAAAGATTTTTTCTTCATGTTCATGCCACTCCTTTATGTTCAAAGTTCATGTATGAGAGGTATATATGATTCTATCTCTATCATACTGTATAATTCTGTAAATACCAATAAAAATGTAGATCTCAATATTAGAGTATTGGTGTCGAGATCATGTTATTTGCTGAATCGAGGTCGGTATACAGCCTGAATGGGAAGGTCTGCTTCCATCGGTGGCAAATGCCCCCACCCAAAGGATAAAGGTACTTCGATATGAATTTTCGCCTGAGCGGTAAATTGTTGAATACTGTTTGGATCACTAGGGGCAAAAGGGGCATTAAGTATCGTTACAGTCAGCCCGGACAGTGAATATTCAAGCTGATTGCCTGCTTTTTTTACGTATTGATCGCTTTCCGGGATTAGGCCGAGTGTTTCAGCAAGCTGCGAGTAAATGTCGCCAGTAGAAATTTGTTCCGCCCATCTGTTTGAGGATCGGCTAAAGCCGCCGGAGTAGCTTTGGCGAAGACCCGGATATACATTGCTGTAGTTTTCTGTTGCTACGGAAATAATGGTGCTTTGGACGGCATCGCGTACACCAGCAGTAATGATTGTTAGACGCAAGTATTCATATACGGCACAGGAAACAAGCAACACTGCCAGTACAATGGCTACCGTTAAAGGAAAGCCGCTGCCAGAACGATTTTGCCAAATTCGTCTCACTTCCAATACACCTCGCTCTTTCCGCTGGCTTTGGCGGTAAGGTCAATGGGAAATGATGCAAAACTGCCAAATAAGCCAATATTAACGGATGCCTGCAGCGTTACGGTGACTTCTTCATTAATCTGGATTTGTCCTGTTTGGCTCCAAGTGATCGTAGGAGCAATTCCGGTCTGTGATTGCAGTGCTGCTGTACGCACAGAAGTTTCCGACCCGACTCTACCCGAAATTTCAGCTTCGCGTACCAATTCTGCTGCGAACGTGTCCAGTTGGTGTTTTGTAATAAATACAGGCAGTACCTTCACGACCAGCGCAATACATAGCATGACAGCCAACACCAGCACAACCACATCGATATAGCCCTCGCCTCGTTTGTTGGTGAGGAACTTCATAAGGAGACTCCTTTCTTCATGGGATGGGACGAGGGGCTAAAATAGCTTGCCCATCGCCTTCATAATTTCCATGCCCAGGATAACCATGTACATTAGCATGAAGCAGACAAGCATAAAAAAGGAATACTTGCGAATTTTGCTCGGACGCTTCATAGCGATGAGCTTCAGCCGCTGAATTTCCATGAGCTTAAAATCGTGAGCCAGCATCTCAAAGTACACAACTCCTTGATCACCGCGCATGACCGCCAGCAGCCCACGCACGACATCCGAGAGCATGGTGCTGCCAATGCGCGCCTCCAGCCGCAGGAGTGCCGTTTCCTGATTGCCGCTTTTCATATCGGCTATTGTCATCCAGAGTTCACTTTGCAGACTGCCGCCCGCATGTCGGACGTAAACCTCCAAAATGCGCAGGACATCCCGTGTAGCTTTTAATTCCTGGGCAACAGTAGCGACAAAACGGGGCAACTCCCCTTCGATTTGCTCCCGCTTTTTTCGCACAATCTCGTCGGCGCTTCGGGATTCCTTGAAAAAGACAGCGATAGCGAGGAAAACAAACACAGGGAACACGATAGGTAAGAGCGGAAGTAGTAGCAATCCGCTCCCGAAAATAAGCGCAGCTTTAACAATGGCTCCCGCTATATACGCTTCTGGCGTTGTTTGAATACTCGCTGAGCGCAAGGTTGCTACTGTCTTTCGCTTATAGTAGTCGCCAAGGGATAGCTTCCCTGCTAGCCATGCAGACAAACGAAAGAGAAGGGCTTGAATGGGCGAATCTTTCTGCTTACCGACCTTCGCCACCTTGAGGATGGCGCGTGTAGATGCAAGTGTAGGCAGCTTGAGCCAAGCAGCCAAAAGCAAATAAGCTCCGACTGTCATCAACAAGTCGAAGCTAACCAACCATCCTATCATTGATGTTCTCATCTCCTTTATCGCTCCCATTCTTCATCTGGAAACTCATCTCCAATTTGTTGTCCAAACTCATCCACAGCATACATAACAGATGGTTCACGGGCTGTTGCTGTAATGACTTCATAAGAAGGCGCTCTTTCTGCTACACGGGGCATTTGTCCCAATTCAGCCAAGGATACAAAATTCGTGCCACCAATGATGATATGATCCAACATGTTAATGTGGAGCGGGTCAAAAATGGCAACCATCCGCTCTGTTAGCAACATATCTTCTGGAGAAGGCGTTGGAATGCCGCTTGGATGATTATGAGCCAAGATGATGGAGGAGCAATCACAGTTTAAAGCGGCTTTTAAAACACTGCGCGGATGTACGAGTGCTTCGGAAACGCCTCCCTCCGAAATGATGCGTGTCTCAATGACTTGATTTTTAATATCGAGGAAAGCAGCCATAAATTGCTCCCGATCCTTAATCCCGCTTAAGTATGCGGAAAAATAGCGATGTGCTGATTCAGGAGTGGATATTTTCTGCTTTGCATTTTCTTCCTCCCATTGCAGAACACGATGAGAGCGAAGAAAGGCATTAAGTTGTTCCACCTTTAAAAGCTGTTTTGTCGTTAACTCTAACGCATAGGGATGCTCAACCGCATTGAGTAAACTGTTACGAGCGCCATATTGCTGTAGCTTGCGGAGTGGAATGCCAGTTAGCTTATGAAGGGATTTTACGTAGTCAGAAATCATTAACTCATCAAGTGGCGGTGTAGCCATTAGGTATCCCTTCCTTCTTCCGTTGCCTGTAATACTTGTTTTACTACCTGCAATTTCTCCAGCAATTCAGCAGACAAACCCCAACGCTCTAAGCCCTCCCAGAATGTAATGGTTCCGTTTTGTGACAGTAGCGTGGCGATTTGCTCCTGTTCTTGAGGAGTTACCTCCAGCAATGCACTCAACAAGTTAGCTGTTTCGGATGTAGACATGGAATCTCTCCTCTACCGTTTGTATTCAAGGGGCTTGGTCAAACGAATGACAGCTGCAAAAGAGATAAACAGTGTTCCACCACATAACGCCAAAATGATCTGGCCCGGTGTGCTGGTAGTCAAGGTGATAAACCAATCCCGATTTAAAAAGTACAGTAACGGGATATTGCCCAGCATGAGCAGCGCCATGGTGATAAATTCTTTTAACGGTTCGTACAGAAGGTAATCCAGTTCGGCCGAGACGACACGCATATCTGATAGCTTGGCAACGATCGGCATCAGTGTTGTTTTCAGTGTGCGATCTTCCTGACAAGCAATTAGAGCATCACACCATTCCTGAAATACGCTGTCATGGATTTTTCCCTTGAGTTGCTCAAGAGCAAAACGGAGATTCGCATGAATGAGCCTGGACTCGGCCAGAAAAGCTTGAAACACATCGGACACAGGGGGATTCAAGTACGGTACGTTTTCCTCTACTGCGGCCAATATATTTTCACTTCGCAAATAGGAGGTCGTGATAATCGAGAGCGCGGTTTCTAGTTCACTGTGGAGCCGCTTTTTATAGAACGTTGAAGTAAACAGCACCATCCAGAACGGGATGAGCGCAAAGCCCGCTGCCAATACCGGTACCAGCCACATATTGCACAGTAGTAAGGCTAAACCTGCACCAACGATGGTTAGCCCAAGAGAACTGACGGTGAGAAGCCCGAGCTTGCCAGATTGTCCGGTTTGCCTAAGAATCGCTTTAGCTTCCGATATGGTGGCACGCCAGCCTTTGAGTTTTTTTGGACGTTGAACAGCATGAATACGCTTGCCGATAGAGAGCTTGCGGGGCTGGACATGAGTCAGCAGACGAGCAAGCTCTTGAAGCAAAGTTCGTGGAGTCAGGTTGAGCAGAAAGAAGAAGGCAGCGGAAAGACCGAAAAAAGCCAAGAGCAGCAGGAGAGTCATCCCTTTTCACCTCCGATTAACGTGGCAAGTCGGGACAGAGGCAGTCCGTTTTCGAGCAGTCGCTTTTGCAGACCAAGTGAAATGTCGTTTACTTTCTCATACCCACCTTCGATGACGGTTTTTCCATCGATCTCTCTTGTGGCGTGAACAGCATACCGATAGAGCGGAACGATCTCGCGCTTTCCATCCGGCAAAATGCAGCACTCCGTCACTTCCATAATGCGCCGCGAGTTGTCCTCCAGCTTTTTAACAAACAGGACCAAGGGAAAGGCTTCGGTAACGAGATTGTACAGTGTGGCATCGTTCATTTCATATTTTTGCGTACAAAGTGTCACCATCCGGTAATAAGTGGAGAGGCACGAATTGGCGTGGGTAGTTGTAATGACGGTATGTCCGGTACGAGCAGCCTCCTGGGCCGCAAAGGCTTCGGCTGATTTCATTTCTCCTACGCATATGACATCAGGGTTGGCGGTTAGGGCAAATTCAAGCAGCTTCTCTTGGTCAACATGCTGACGGGGATCTTCGCTGGAGCGGGTAACTGTATGCACCACATTGTTTAATACAAGGCCTGAATCATCAGCGACGACCAGATCAAATTCCCGTGCGCCTTGCTCAATTGTAAATATCCGTTTGTCATAAGGGATAGTAGACAGCAGCCAGCTCATGAGTGTCGTCTTTCCGCTGCCTGTTGCTCCCGTCACGCACATAGACAATCCAAAACGTAAGCAAAGGCTTAGAAAATCGAGCATATCAGCGGTCGCTGTACCACTCTTGATAAAGTCTTCTCGTGCCAGTTTTTGTGGATTGATGATCCGGATGGAAGCGGCAATGCCTTTTTCCTTATCTGTAACTGGTGGACCAAACACGGTAATACGGATATTGTTCGCCAAGTGGCCGCGCACGATAGGCTGCGAGTAATCGAGAATCATCCCCGACTGATGCAGCAGCCGGCGTATGACATCCACCGCATGATCGGGTGAAGTGAACTGTTCATCGGCTGGCAGGATGCGTCCATCGGTATAGCTGATTTTCACATCGTTGTAGCCATTAATGTTGATTTCCTCGACCTCTCTGGAAAATAAATAACGGGTCAGAAAGGAATACTCGACCATTTCGGCATAAAGTCGATCAACCAACTCGTCAAAGGAAAGTCCCGGCACATGGAGCCGATTGTCCGTTAAATACTGACTCATATAAGATATTAACTGCTGCTTTTGTTCCTCTGGCTTGCGGCTCATCAGTGTGGCATATTTGCTGGACAAATAGCTTTGTACGTCTTGCAGGACATCGGTGAATGCCTTGGATTCGCTAGCAGAGAAGAAAAGAGAGGCGTTGTTCATTGCTTATCACCTCGGCGTTTTGGCCATAACTGCTGTAATAGGTGAGTAATTCGGGATAAGGGACGGGTAGGAATGCTTATTTTGCTCGATGCCGAGGAGGGCTGCTCCTCATGGTGAAGCTGCGACAGGATGAGCTCTAGGACTTTGGAGTATGCGGCAGCTTCTTTACCAGAACAGTCATCAAGCAATCTGGCAGCCGCTGCTTGTTGTTCCAGTTCTGGAACATGAGGGAGCGCCACTTGAATACCACCGAACACCTGACTATATTCTCTGCTGTCTTGCCCTGGCTTCACATTCGATAGTAAGGGTAGAACAGAGGAACGGCGGAATCTGGCATCGGATACGAGCGGCAAGTAGGAAGCGTAAAACATCAGGCTTTTCAAGTCACAGCTATGCAGACGAATGACATGATCGGCAAGCTCTAGCGCTACGGTGGACAGCGGGTCAGCAGAGAGGAAGCTACTGCAATCGACCAACACGACATCTGCCAAATGACGGGCCAACGTTAACAGGTCTACCGCACGTTCCCGATTGTAGCTGGCATACGTAAAGGCATTGTCGCCCTTCTTATAGCCAAGGAAGGCAATGCGAGGCGACACATCCAGCGGCAGCGCATAATGGAGCAAGTCTTCTTGCGTTAAGGAAGCTAGACTAAGCAATTCTCCAAGTGACTGATGGTTAGACGCTCCTTGCGGTGCAATCGTAGATACGGATGGGCAGAGCGCATCGCAGCAGAGAACAAGCACATTTTGCTTCCTCGCCGCGAAGGCTTGAGCCAGTTTAACCGTCGTGACGGTTTTGCCGCTGTTGGGGCTGCCCCAAACAGCAATCAAGGATTTATTCCTCATGAGCACCCTCCTCTTGCTGCACTGTTTTGGAAGCAAAATAGGCATCCTGCTGATCGGTAAATGCCTTTGCGGTGTTGGCATCTCCGCGATAGACCAGTGCGGCATGGAGCTTGCTCTGGTTCTCTAAATCAGCTAAAAGCTTGGCCTGCTCCGGCGTAACCAGCAAAGTTAATGTTGAGGGCAGCGCCTGTTCGTCCTGATTTTGGTCAACTTGGCTACTTTGTTGGGCATCCTGCCCGCTACTTGTCGTTGCCGACAATACCTCCATATATTGCAGCTCCGGTAGGAGGGTTGTAGTACGAAGCTCACCATAATCTGAAGCAATAAGCGTCACAATATCGCCAGGTTGTAGTTTGCCGGACAGCCCGGCCGCAAGACTCTTGATGGTGACAGAGATGGCCTGCTTGTTGCCGTCCAAGCGGCTGAGGTATGCGTCCAGTGGCATGCTGGATACTTTAGAGGGCAGTAGATAATCGTTCTTTTTGAGGTCTACTGCTGCGTATTGACCAATAACGGACTCGGGTATGGTCAATACTTCTTGGGGCAAATGATAGGCTCCCACCTGAACGGATTCGATCTGATCGGCGGTAATAACCGCACCTTTCGGGACATCTTTAGCGAGACGGACGATAGCGATCTGTTCGCTGTTTGTCCGGTTTAAGAGAGGGGCAATACCCAAGGTAAGGATAAGAGAGAACACAATACAAGCGGTGCCCACAACCGTGCGGTTTCGGAACCATGATTTCAATAGAAAAACCTCCTTGATTCTAGGGGTGAACATACTAATTTAATGCGAAAGGATATAGGCTGCAATTCCACCAACAGCAAGAAAAGGAGCCAAGGGTAATGCTATTTGACTGGTTGAACAGTGGCCATGACGGAAGGAAGCTCCCCATGCAAACAGCAGTACCAGTGTCAGGCCGAGTATGCTTTGAAGCGTTCCGTAGGTAGGGCCAAGGACAACGCCGCAAGCGGCCATCAGCTTGATGTCACCGCCGCCGATTTTGCCACTAGAAAAGATTGCCGCTAATAAATAGGGCAAGCCTGTGATGAGTAGACCGATTAAGGCAGTGAAAAGAGAATTTTGAAGCAATCCCACGCCAGTGATAACCAGTGACAGGCTGTTCGGGATCTGGCGTGTTCGAAGATCGCAGATGCTTGCAAATAAAAGCAGTAGGATGAAACATAGGGCTTCGATGTTTTCCATGCTCATAAAGGAAACTCGTCCCATTCGGGTATGTGATAAGGATAGTGCTTTTGACTCTTCTTGAATCTCACCATAAAACGCAGTTGATCCAGCACTGACAAGTTATGACGATCTTTTGTTGTCATCATGACCGATGCTGCAACTCCACTTAAAAAGGTGACGACAGCGAAGGGAACGCTGCCTTTGATTAGCCAGATCAGTAGGGCGAGAACAACCGCCAGCATGGAACCGATGGCACTTTGCCACAATTGCTGTTTACCAAAGCCAGGGAACCATTCCGCTTCCGGCTTGACGCCCATTGGGATATATAAGGTTTGCGGCTCCTGATTCATGCAAGTGAGGACTCCTTTCAAAAGAAGAAAATGGAAAAAATGAAAAGCCTGCATGACTATATCTCCGCAGGCTTGCTATAATAGAACTCATAGAATTAATAAAAATACGAAAAATAAGAAAATCAAGAAATGGGGGAAACGATATTGGCTGAATCCTGGAACAAATCCTACACACTCATGCACAAAAATGAACCTGTGGCTGAGATTGAGCTGGATGAAGCGACAGTCTCCATTTCAGCGATTGGACAAGTCTATGCAAAGCAACATGTGCCAGTGGGGATACCTGTGAAAAAGGGGAAAATAGACCGCGCGGCACTCAATGAATGGTGGAGAGGTCGTGCGATTCCGGCTAGCCGAGACGGGATTAAAGAAGCGTTGCTTGAATTGAACTTGTCTGCAACACAAAAATTGTTGGATAAAAGCTACGGACTTAGTTTGTCCGATCAATATTGGATTTCTCCGTCTGCATCACATTTGGAATGGAGCACCATTAACTTTTTTGACAATTCTTTTTCGGAGGACGTGGGGAACGTACTGTTTGGGAAAGGTTCATCGGATGCCATGAGTCTGATGTCGCCGGACAACACTTCCGATGGCTGGCTGAAAAAGAAATGGGCCATTATGGACGGTAAGCGCTGTCTGGTCAAAGGGGGAAGCGGGGCTACTCAGCAGGAGCCATACAATGAAGTGATTGCCAGCAAAATCATGGAGCGGCTGAGCATTCCTCATATTCCATACACGCTGATGAAGCAGGAGGATTATCCATATAGTGTTTGTGAAAATTTCATTACCCCACAGACCGAACTCATTACCGCCTGGTATGTGATGCATACCCAGCAAAAGCCGAATCATACATCGGTGTATCAGCATTACGTGAACTGCTGTGAGGCGCTGGGTATTTCCGGCATTATGGAGGCGCTCGACCAGATGATAGTAGTGGACTACTTGATTGCCAATGAAGACCGGCATCAGAACAATTTCGGCGTAATCCGCAATGCGGAGACATTGGAATGGATCGGACCCGCACCAATTTACGATAGTGGCTCGTCCCTTTGGTTTTCCAAGCCGCTCGGTTTAATTCGAGCAGATGGCAAATTGACCTGCAAGCCGTTCAAGCAGGATCACAATGAACAGGTCAAACTGGTGACCTCCTTCAATTGGCTGGATTTATCTCTGCTAGATGGGATTGAAGATGAGGTGCGGGATATTTTCCGTGATTCGCTCTTTGTGGACGAAGCCCGTAGTCATGCGATTTGTCAGGCTCTGCGTGGACGTATTGAACGTTTGCAGGAAATCATCCTTACTCGTGAGCCGCAGGTGTGGTTGGATGACCACAGCACCGATGTGAAAGAGAACATTGCGTACAGTGGTGTCCAGGAGGAAGAAGATGAGTGGGAAAGATAAATACACGGGTTGAAGTTCAATATTGACTATAACGTCTCTACGAAGATCAAAATCGTAGAGGCGTTTTTCGCTGTGGCGCAAAATTCGCTATGGTCACTAACGATAGTAAAACAGAATCAACTCCTTCACTTGCCAAATGCTTTCGGCAAGAATATAAAAGATGACCACATTACGAGCGCGCTTTTTGTATTTACTAGATTCCTCGTCTGCACCGGATAGGCGAATCATGGTGTAAATGAAACGGAAGGCACAGCCTACGCGAATGAGGAGAACAACAGCTTGAGCTAATTCCTCTAGGGTAACCATGTTAGCCTGCCTTGCTCAGCTTGCGGGCCATTCCGATCAGTTTAATGCTGTGGTAGACATTGTTCACCACGCCGCCTCCACCGCCCGTTGTAATGAGGAAGTCGGACAGGAATCGTGGTGTGCGAATGGCTAGCATCATGCAAGCCATGCCCCAAAATACATGGCTTTGCAGCATTAGACCAACACCTAGCTTAGCTAAGGCAATTTGAATGACGACAGCCAACATGGATTGGGTAAATTTTTGAGCATAGGCGCGGAATACGCCCTTATCGTTGTCCAATAGTCCCGCGCAGGCTAAGGGAATGCCAACTCGAAGAATGAACATTTCTAGACCCCGCATCAAAAACTGGAAGTAAAGAATAAAGAAGCAGACAATGAAAATCAGGCCGAACACCGCCGTGACCAACCCGGCTGATTCCAACGCTTCAACCCATACTTGCCAATCGTAATTAGTAGATTGCCCGATTACACCAAGCAGGCGATTAGTCAAGTCTTCTACCATGCTGCCAAGCCAAGAGTATATGGTTGGAAAACAAACGGCTACCGCCATGGCACGAAAGAAATTGGTGAGCAGAAACAAGGGTTCCTCATCCGGATCGCCGTCTGTCCACAGGACATAGATTTCAAATCCCTTTTTTAGAAATTTGAGAATCATCAGCGCTACGCCAAAGGAAAATACAATATCATACAAGTTTTCGAGCAGATTTGCTCCCGTGGTCAAGGTCATGTATCGTTCTGCATAAAGTGAAATCGGAATAATGTCCTTCAGGAGCGTATCCATGTAGATCAAGGAACCATTCAGAAGGGCGATGATAAGCAACAATATAATTTTCTCCAAAGGATGAGCCTCCTTTTTGCAAGAAGCGGCATGGGCCGCTCCTTGCCGAAGGTAGTCGGGGATTAGCCATTGTAGTTGAACATATCCTTAATCCGCTGAGTCAAGGTTGGCAGGATGGTGCCGCTAAACAGCAAATACAGTCCTCCCAGTAGCAACGCGCCAATAACGACAGCAATTAAAATTTTTACTGCCGTGTCAACAAAACCTTCCCCGCGGCGGTTGCGAAGCACCGATTTTGTCATGATTACGGTATACATACCTTTTTCCTTTACTGCGCTGATCCATTTTTTCATTGTCTTTAACCTCCAGGTTTAATTTAAAGTAAAAAGAGCCTGCCACATGAGACAAGCCCGATTTACTTGTAGTACCCGATGATAATGTTTAGCGTAGCGGAGCCAAGGACAGCACCGATGCAAGAGACTACCGCAACAATGATGCGATTATTCCACTTCTTGGTGTCCATTTCATCGGCAGCGGAGCGGCGAATAGAGAAATAAATAATAAGCAGGCCCGATACGATGGGGGCTAAAATCATGAGCCAGGTGGTGACGTCACCGATCAGCTTTTCGGTTCCAGTAACGAGCTTGCTTCCTTTGATATCTCCTGATGCAAAAGCAGAGGGAGCAGCTAGCAACAGCCACCAGGCAGCGCAAGCATTTACGATGATCTGCCGAATATACATCTTGCCGCTCATTAATCGTCGAAGGAGGGAGGCATCCCCCCAGCGGAAGCGACTGCCGCTTGCTGACGTTGTTCGGCCAGTTGTCTTGTGATGTCCTTTTGGTAATAAATCCAGATGTTCCACAGTTTCACCTCCTCTCTCGTATCCGTCAGGATAGGCCTTCGCCGTTCCCGTTCTTCCCGAACCTTGCGGTTATGTTCTTTGTCTCCAAGGCCCATCATCCTGTTGAACGCCCACTGACTCAAATCAGGGGAAAACATCATGGCTGGATGGGAACGGGAGAGTACAATCTGATAAGGACGAGATACGCGGCGCACCTCATCTACGGTCAGCAATTTTCGCTCCAGCAAATTGAGTGAATGGGAGGTGCTTGGTGTGGCGTATTTGCCATGGGAAGTCGAGAGTTGATAACTTGAGGTTGTATACGTTCCCAGTTTTTCACTGATCTCCCGAAGTGTCTCCAAATCATCAGCCTGCAAGTAAATCCAGGTCTGACAGTTGCTCTTGATCGTGCTGGCAGCGTGGTCGTCGTATTTTTCCTTGAGTTGCTCAAAGCTTTGTAAGAACAGATTGAAGCGCATTCCGCGCCCGCCGCCAACGGTGAGCTTGTTGGTGAAGTCGGCAATCGGCGTAAAGTTCCCGAATTCGTCCAGGATAAAATTGACGCGCCTTTCCAATCTCCCGCCGCGCTCGTCGGCTTGAGCGGTCAGCAGTTCATAGAGCTGCGATACCATCAGCGATGCAACGGGATAGAAGGTCGTTTTTTCGTCCGGTAAAATAATAAAAAGCGCCTGTTTCTCACGACCAAGGTCAGCCAGGGAAAAGTCGCTTTTGTGAGTGATGGCATAAATGGATTTTGAGGTGAACAGGCGGAGTGTGGTAAGTGCCGAAGTGTAAAAGCTACCTTTGGTACGGGAAGGGGCAATGTCGGAGATACTGAGCAAAGCACGGGCGGGATGGTGCTGTGGTAAACGTTTGATATACTCCTGCATCGGCGTCTTGTTACCAATTTGCTTGTTCATTTCTGCAAGAAACCAATAGACATTGGTCAGATTTTGATATTCCGGGCGTTTGATATTGTCCCACACCACACTGAGGATAGAAGCGGCAATGACCGACATTTCGCCGTTTGTCCAAATCTTCTCGCCTTGCGCTTTACCGACCAGCACCTGTGTCATATCCCAGGCTAGCATCTCCGCTTGCTCCTGATCGCCAGCAAGCGTAGCGTCAATGACGGGCTGTAACAGGTTGTAATGGTGGCTTTTTTCGGGATGGCGGAAGTCTAGCGTCAGAACGGAATAGCCCAGCTTTTGCAAAAGTACATGGCTATAGTGGTAAAGCTCGGCTTTCGGATCGCTAATCACCATGGATTCTCCAGCCAGCCCTAACAGACCAATAGATTGTAGCACGACCGTTCGTGACTTGCCGCTGCGAGTTGCACCGATACAGAGGGAATGCACATCATCGCCGATATAGTAGAGGCACTCCCGGTTACGTTCTTGTCGCAGGCCAAGGACGATTCCACCGGAAGAAATAGCAGGAGGAGAAAGGGGGAACTTATCCGTTTTACTCGGCGGTTTCTGTCTCGGAATCCCCTTCGGGTGAACCATCTGCATCGGTGGGTTCCTCCTTATCCATCGGATTTAAAAACGATAGATCGTCATAGCCGGTATCAATCAAGTGCTGGATGTATGGATGCTCAAGATCAACGGCGTGACTTTCAAACAAGCGGGGCATTTCATCTTCGCGCATCCAGCGTGCCGAACCATGTTGGTGCTGCCCAACTGGCACAGGTGTTTCAATTCCCGGTGCAACTTGCTTCAGCTTGCTTTGATAAGGCTGACTATTCGCGAGGAAAAACAGAACAGACAGCACCAGCATGATGCCCTGAAAGCAGAGGAACAATAGCAGATGAGCTTTGGTATGAAGCAGATTGCTGAGGCTATAGCTTAATGAAGGAAAGGCCAACGTTTTCGTAGCTCCAGACAAAAGGTTATGCAGGGCTGTAGTGAAAAACAGATTGAAGATGGTACCAGAAATAAAGAACAGCAGTGAAAGCCATAGTTTGGGTTTGAGTGTCACCACTCCATCCCCTCGCTAGGTTCAAAAAACTCTTCGGGAGATTCCCTGGCCTGTAGAGTAGGGGAACGGTCTGACTGAACATATGCAGAAGCAATTGGGGCATCATTCTCCGATTGAAAAGGTTCGTGCTGAGCGACATAATCGAGTTGTGCTTGTAAAAAGAGTGATTTGGGGGCCGGGCAATCATGAATGTGCCCCCATTCTTCCGTGTGGAGGTTATGCATCCCCACATATTGCGGATAATCGTCGCAGAGCGTATGCAGCAGACTGTCTTCATTCATGATTTGGGCCAGTACGCCAGGATGAGAAGCCGACAGTTCATACACCGGGATGGCGCAGTCATCCAGTGGGTAAAAATAGTAGTCACCTTGACCGGAGGCGTGGTGGAGGGCCATATCCGACAATACCTGATTTCCGGCAGTCTGATGTACAGCAAGCTGCGGGACACCTTGTCGTTCTATTAGGTAGATGCCGTTGTCCCAGCGCTGGCATGGGCTTAATTCCTGTCCTGCAGCATCTCTCGGCGCTTCAAATTCCCCAAAGTATTCGGGTGCAAAATAGTGTCCCTCCTGAGCCAGTTTTTCAGGATTGGCTATGACTTCGTTAAGCTCCGGGTGGTTAATTGCACCTTGCTGAGCCAACTCATAGGTGGGGACAATGCTTTTGACATCATCAAAATAGATGTGTTCCCCTTGTTGTTTTCCCAGCTTCAGCGCTTCCTCACTGAGTTTTTCTTTGGCGAATTCGGCATCCACCACTAGTCCCTGATTGTGTTCTGCTTGCAGGGCGTATACATGCAGCCCAATTTCAACGCAAGTTAAAATGGTTCCCCATATGGAGGCTTGCGGTTGCGACATGACAATCCCTTCTTTCTTCAATGAATAGCGGACAAGACTTATCGGGACAGTTCGGCAGCATCCAGGATGCTAGAACTACCGTCAAGGTCATGGGCAAATTCGGTATCATAATCCAGATGAATGTCCCGTTCTTTCAGCACAGGCAGCAGGTCTTCCAGACGATCAATCAGGATCTGCACCTGTTGAAATTGCTCAATGGTTTTGTCATTAGGGGTAATAAGGAACTTGACCATTTCATCGTGGATGAGCACCAATTCGGATTCGTTGAACAATTTTCGGGCATCAACTAAACCACTGCGGGCAGCGAAGTTTTCCATGGCTTCATCTTTGTTGTAGAAATATTGCCGTTGCATAGGCGCTTGGTTATCCGGGGCCAGACGGTAGGTGGAAAAGACATACTCAAACAGGGGATGATGTTTGCAGGCCAGTATGACATCACCATGTTCACAGAGCTTATACACGCCATTGGCGATTTTTTCGCTCTTGTCGTGATAAGGCTTCTCCGTGCAAATTCCTAATTGGAATGCCGTTTTTCTAGCCAAGTCATGGAGGCTGCTCATCAGTCGATCGGGGACAGTAACAAATGGATTCTTCTCGATACTGTCCATGCGCGTGAAAAATGCAATGAGCTGATCGTTTTGATAAAGGTCAGCCAAATAGTCGGCAGAGGTGGAGCGGCGAACTTCAATACCCTGTGCTGTAAGCGCGGCAAAGAAGGCTTTATAAAATTCTTGTTTGCTTTTCATAGGGCATCACTCTTCTGAATCCGTAGGAATTGCCGTTTTTTCTCCTAAGTCATCACGATTATTTTCTTTCATATTCAATTGGGTTGGGGAATCGGTAGTGTTTGATTGGGGCTGCTTCTTTGGGCTGCGATGTGGGTGATGCGGAGGCTGCTTCATCATCTGCTCAAAGGATTGCAGCCGACCATTTGTAAATAACATTTGGTATCGGTCCTTTCTAATTACGAGTATTTGTCCACAGGGGAGTGGGTGTTATGCACAAGTTATCCACGAAATTGTCCACAAAAAACACGCCTTTCGCAGCGTGTACCGTTGTTTATTGTTCCAAGCCCTGATCCTTATGCCGTAACAGCCAATCCTTTTTGGCTTGCTTGGATAAATCGCCTCCCATCACTTTCATTTTCTCGTCAACATTCAATTGTGCGGTCATGGCTAAACCTTCCATCATGTGAAGTAACTCCAGTAGAAGCTGCTCTGCCATCTCCGTTTGCCGCTCAGCTTGATAAAGATTAAAATCAACGTCTTTTTCCAGCTTGATAATCGTCCTGATGGTGGAGAGGATGCGATTGGCAATGCGTTTCTCTGCTTCTGCCTGATACCGAATTCGCTGTTTGTCCAATTGCTCTGGATCGGACGTATACAGCTTGGCTAATTCCAGCTTGGAATGCACGTAATCTTGTGTCATCTGAGATAAATAGGGGTTGGCCTTCAGTAAATCTTGAACCAACTCGTCCACTTGGTTTTTTGCATCCGGTGGAAGCAGTTTGTAAGCGAGCCGACCTGTTTTGGGCATGTGATTACGCAGCGCCATAAGTCGTGAGGCAAGCAGATTAATCGTCTGTTTATCCATCAGATGATGCTTGGGGAGTCGAAGCAAAGAATCCTCATCCTCATGTTCAAATCGCTGCTGGAATTCCCGAAATGCTCTGGGAGATAATGACTTCATGTAGGTTTCAAACTGTTCAATAACTTGATCCGTGATTTCGGTTATGCCTGATTTAGCCAGATCGCGTTGTTCGCAAAATGCTATGATTTTATAGGCAAATGTGTCTTTGATGAGCTGCTTCCGAATCCGGTTGGGAACTTCGGGATGGGTAAAGTTTTTCATGATCGTCTGATTTTTATCCCAAAAGACGATGTGGAGATGGGGATGGTCTTTCTCGTTGTGGAAGGCAGCGGCCCAACACAGGTTTTCGGTTCGGATGCCATTTTGAGCGGCGAGGGTAGCCATATGCTGCTCTGCATACTGCTGCCAAGCTGAAAAGTCATGGAGACCCAGTTCCATTGCTGTCTCTGTGCGGAAAGAAATAACACTACGATACATGTTCTTTCCTTCCCGTGAGAGTTCTCTGGCGATTCGGGCGACTTCTTGCCAAGATTGAAAAGTTTGCAAACTGCCTGGCTGTATCTTACCAAAAAGTCCGTGGGGCAAGTTCTCATGCCGGACCGCACCAGGACGTGTAGCAATGTAGCCGATATGAACGTAGTTGCTGACGGGAGTCTTGTGGTGATTGGGGTGGAAAAAGCGCTGCTTATAAATCAGGGCTGACAGTGGCATCACCTCCGCGCAAACGTTCGATGTTCTGTTCGAAGGCATTGCCGGAGAGAAACAGCTTTTCGGCATCGGTTAGTTTCATTTTGGTGTACTCTACCGCAAGCTGCCTGGCCTTTTTTTCGATTTCCCGAAAGGTGGTATAGCGATTGGTGTCGATGAGATCCGTAATGATAGCGATAGTGGAATAGTAGGCCGCGGCAGACATGATGAGGTCTTTGCTGGCAAGTCCGGCTAGCCGATTGCTGAGTCCGCCGATGGCGATGTTGATCTCCTGACGGATGATGGTGGTGAGGAAGTCAATTTCCTGTGTGTAGGACTCAATAGACATTCCTTTCTGCACAAAGGCTCGTACTACATCTGCCATGGTGAGGTGTTTAGAGGCAGCATACTTTTTCAACGCTTCGTATTGTTTCTTGGGGAGCTTGACGGTAATTTGCACGGTCTTTTCAGGTTGGGCCAAGGGCCTCACCTCGCTTTAAGCGATCTATTAGCGACATTCGATTATCGGGGGAAAACCACAAAAAATGTCGGTGGAAGCTCTGCTTCCACGCGGTTTCTTTCGCCAAATGACATTTGGCTATTCCTGCCTTTACACCACTCCCAAGAGTCCAAAGGGCGGGGCTCTTGGAGAGTGGAGGAGCAGAATGCTTATCCAATGAGAGTAAGATTTGGGACTCACATCTACCTTCCTCCTGTGTCTGAGTTTTTGTTACGTTATCATAAAATACGGAAAGCCATCTGTACAAATAAAAGTGTTATTGGAGTAAAATAGCTTGGATTTTAGCTAATTGAACGATATACTACTTATATTGAATTGGTGTATAATTACAGTTTTTTTTGCTAAGACACCAGTGTGGAGGTTTGATTATGAAAATTGATTTAGAAAAAATGATAGCTATTTCGAAAGTGAATCAAAATTTTTCTGAAGCTGCTCGATTAACAGATCAGCTTGGCTTGCTGACGATTATGAAGAATAGTAAGCCCAAATTTGTATTAATGACTTTTGAAAAATTTAAAGAGTATGAGAATGAAGCGGAATAAGTTTATTGGTTCATCTATAAAATATACTTAAGTAAAAATGAGGAATGAGCTAATGATTGAAAAATGCCAGGTATTTACTCCTATAGAAGCGGTTGAAAAACTTTTAGAAGTAGTGGGATATGAAAATAACCTATATGGGAAGAAAATTATTGAAAATGCGTGTGGCGATGGCAATATTCTGACTGTCATTGTTGAAAGGTACATAAGAGATTGTTTAGAGCAAGGTTTATCCTTGGATATAATAAAATTAGGGCTGCAGAATGATGTGTTTGGAGCAGAGTTAGACGAGAAACATTATAATAACTGTATAAATAACTTGAATGAAATTGCAAAGAGGTATGGTCTCTACGAAATTAATTGGAATATCCTGAATGTGGATATTTTGAAGGAGAAGTTCACCTTTAAATTTGATTACGTTGTAGGAAATCCTCCATATATTACTTATAAGGATTTAGATGAAGAAACCAGAATTTTTGTAAGAGAGAATTATGAGGTGTGTAGAGAAGGGAAGTTTGATTACTGCTACGCATTTATTGAAGCAAGCTTAAAATTACTTAATGAGAATGGAAAGATGTCATACTTACTCCCAAGCAGTATTTTTAAAAATGTATTTGCACACAATTTAAGAGAGTATCTTCTCCCTTTCTTGAATCAAATTTATGATTACCAAACAATAAAACTATTTGATGTGCTTACTTCATCGGCAATAATTGTATGTGATAAGGGGAACGTCGTAGAACAAATTGAATACATTAATCTGGACAAGAGAGTTTCCTACAAAATCAACAAGGCTGACCTAATTAATAAGTGGGAATTTGTTGATAAGAAAAAAAATATACAAGGAAAAGTATCAAGGTTTGGAGATTATTTTAATGCTTCAATTACTATTGCAACATTATTAAATGAAGCATTCGTTTTGAAAAATCATAAAGATGTAAAAGTGTTTGAAGAAAATGGTCAAAAATATATTCAAACAAAGACTTTTACATTAGAGGAAGATTTGTTGAAAATTGCTGTTAGTCCGAGATCTTTAAGCTATAATAAGAAAGAGTTTATAATATTTCCTTATTTATACAATGAGGGATTTTTAGTTAGATATACTGAAGAAGAGTTCGAAAGAAAGTTCCCCCTTGGGATGAAATATCTAAGATCATTCTATGATAAATTGCAAAAACGAGCTTCTGATAAGAGTGTAAAGTGGTTTGAGTATGGCAGAACACAAGCATTGGCACACCTAAACCAAAAAAAACTATTAGTCTCAACAGTAGTAACGAAGCAAGTGAAGGTTTACAACATTTCAGAGCAAGATATTCCGTATTCAGGTATTTATATAACAAAGAAAACTGAGTTTGGGTTGGATTTTGCAAAAAGAGTACTAGAAAGTAAAGATTTTCTTGAATACGCTAATAGTATTGGAATAAATGCAAGCGGATCTTCATTAAGGATTACTGCAAAAGATATAAATAATTATTTATTTAATATGGAGGAGGTGTGATGTAAGAAGATGAATCTTGAAAAGTTAAACTATAAGATTTCGTCTAGAGCCACAATTTTATTGGGGAGAGAAAGTGTTTCTAAAGTTGATGGGGCAGTTATTGAACTTGTAAAAAATACGTATGATGCAGATGCACTTATGTGTTTTATTTGTTTTGATATAAAAAACGACTGTATCTACATTTTGGATAATGGTACAGGCATGACACGAGAGACCATTGAAAATTATTGGATGCTAATAGGGACAGATAATAAAAGAAGTGAGTATCAATCTAAGCGAAATCGAATTAAGTCAGGTGAAAAAGGAATAGGCCGCTTTGCACTAGATAGGTTAGGAAGTAAATGTGAGATGTACACCAAGAATGAGGCAAGTCAAAGCCTTATTTATTGGGAAACAGATTGGAAAAACTTCGAACAAACAGGTAAAACGTTGGATCAAATTAATGCTAACTTAGGTTATTTGAATGAGGATTTACAAAGTGTTATTCCAAGGGAACTTCTAAATGACATACAGGATATTAATGAAAAAGATATACTAGATGAAATAATTTCAAACGACACAGGTACATTATTAAAAATAAGTGGCTTAAGAGACCGCTGGACAGCTAAAGAGATTAATAATATTACTAATTCAATGGGGTTTTTAATCCCCCCGGCTGAACAAAGGGATTATGTAATTTGCATAAAAAAATCTCCCGAAGACACTTATATAATTATTGAAAATGAGATTTCAGAAGAGTACGACTACAAAATTTCTGCTGAATTTGATGGAGAAAAATTCATTGTCGAATTAGATAGAAATGAGTTTGACTTAAACAAAATTCCCTCTGAAGTTTTCGAAATGGAACATTTCAAAAAATATCCTTACAGATATGAAGACTTCAAAACAAAAAAGTTCAAGTTTGAATTCACTATCCCTGAGCTAATGAATACAGAGCAAGTTGAATATATCGACTTTATAAAGGAAGTCGGTCAATTTAAATTCAACTATATCTTTATGAAATTATCCTTACAGGAAGATTCTAAAGAAACATTCTTCTATAAAGAAATCAGTAAAAAGAGAAGAATGTGGTTGAACAGCCACGGTGGTATTAAAATTTACCGTGATCATTTTTTAGTCAGACCATACGGTGATCCTAATACTGAAGCGTACGACTGGTTAGGATTAGATGCAAGACGTGCAAACAATCCAGCGGCTATTTCACATCCGAGTGGAAATTGGCACGTGCGAAATAAACAAGGTCAAGGAACAGTATTGATTTCAAGGGTGACAAACTCGTGCATACTTGATAAGTCTAGCCGAGAAGGCATAATTGAAAATGAACACTTCTCTGTATTTAGAAATGTAATTAAGAATATTATAGCTGTTTTTGAAAAAGATAGAGCTCACATTGGTAAAGGCATGAAGGACTATTACGATATTATCAGTGAAAGAGAAACAACAAAGCAAGAGGGCAAAGAAATAGCTAGTAAAGTATTAGATGAAAAGAGTAATAAAGAGGGAGAAACTTCATCTCCTCCTAATCCAGAGGAAGTTAAAAAACTAGCAAAGACAGTCCAGTATCTTGAGGAGGAGCGGGAAGAATTAATTAGTGAGATAAAGTTATTAAGATCTTTAGCTACCAATGGCTTAATTACAACATCTATTGTACATGATTTAAAGGGGATTAATGCAAGATTAGTAAATCGGGTTGGCGCGTTAGAATATGTTATTCAAAGCAATATTGAAGGAATGATTTCCCGGCATTTAAACGACTTAGGTAAGGATGATACCTTTCTGAAATCTTGGATAACTGTAATAACAAACCAAATAAAAAAAGATAAAAGAAAAAGATTAAAAAGAGATCTTTATCAAACTATTCAAGATATTATAGATGTGATGGAACCGATACTGGTTCAAAAACAAATAAAAATTGAACTTAATCTTGATGAAAAACAAGTTCATAAAAGAATATTTGTTGCAGACTTTGAGAGCATTATTTACAATTTGATAATTAATTCTATAGAAGCATTCGAAAGAACTAAAGTATCTGTACGCAAAATTTCAATTATGCTGGAGACTGATAAAGATTTTACTATTCACTATAATGATAATGGCTGTGGCTTAGGAGACAAATTCAAAAATCCATACGATATTTTTAAGTTTGGAGCTACAAGCAAACATGATAAAGATGGTGAGCAAATAGGAACTGGGCTGGGGATGTATATTGTTGCTTCAACAGCCAGAGAATATAATGCACAGTATATCATAACTGAAATAAACAATGGTTTTGGATTAGATATTAAATTTCCTTTATGATTGGGTGAAAAAAATGACAGTTTTTAGAATAGGAATTGTTGATGACGATTCTGGGAAAGTAACTCAAATAATGACAAGATTAATACAAGGGATTGAAGGAGCTGCGCCTGAAAAAAGGCAAAAGTACTCACAGTATATGTTTGAACCAATTGAAATTGAAATAATTGAAGATTTGAATGCAATGGTTGATAAAATCATTAATGCAAGTTTGGACTGTCTTCTTGTTGACTATAAGTTATCTTCTTATAAAAGTGTTGACTATAGTGGAGTAGAACTAGCAAAGACACTCGATGGAGCAATTTATGATTTTCCTATCTTTGTTTTAACATCATATGATGATGACTTGTTTACAAATGAAATTTATAATGCATATCAGGTTTTTGATTTTGATAGATATTTGAATGAAGAGCCAGAACGTGTAGAACTACATTTTAAAATAATTGAACAAATTTTAAAAACAGCAAAACAAAAAGAACAATGGGAAGAGGAATTAAAACGGTTACTCCCTAATGCCGGGACATCTGAGGATATTGACTCAAGGATTTTAGAACTTGATTCTAAATTGGAAAAATCAATTGATGGTGGGAGTGCTCTGCCAGAGGGAGTGAAAAAGGATTTGTCTTCAAACAAAATTTCTGAATTACTTAATAGAATTGATGAGATTTTAGAAAGGGAGTAGCCTCTTGAGATCAATCAAAATAAGAAAACCAGTAAGGAGTCATACTGGGGAGAAGTGGATCACAAACTCTTCAAATAAACAGTATCTTGCTCCTGATTTTGATAATAGATGCGCGTATTGTGACGATTTAGATAGTTATAGTGGGGGTTATAACGCTTACCATGTTGAGCATTTTGCTCCTAAAGAAAAGTTTAGGGAGCTTCAACATACATATGATAATTTACTATACAGTTGCCCTTACTGTAATATTTCGAAATCAAATAAATGGGTGGGGAGTACTGCGCAAGAGTGTGTTGTTGCAGAAAGAGGATTTGTTGATCCGTGTACCGATGACTACTATAAACACCTTGCTAGGGACGATTCAGGCAGTATAATTTCATTAACTCCATTAGGTCAATACATGTATTTTGAATTGAAGCTTTATTTAAAAAGGCACTCAATTATTTATAATATAGATCAACTTCGTATGCGAAGAGTAGCTTTGAAGTCGAAAATAGATGAAAAAATTACTAAGGGAGAAGACGTTACTAAATTGAAGCAAGTTCGGAGTGTACTCTCAGAGGTTCTTTGCGATTATTACGATCTCTTTTTAATAGATGAGGAATGTTGAATAGCTTAGGGATGTGAGGTACTAATTTATACTTCATAAATATCTGCTTGCAATGATCCATTTTGATAGTTTGGGACTAATAAATCTTCATTAAAGTCTTTATTTATAGGAATTTCTACAGTCGTAGCATAACCTGAATTGTGATATTTCTCAGTTAATTTCAAGGCGGCCTCTTGCCCCCAATTGGGAGCGGGGCTGCCGTTGCTATAAGTAGCATTTGCATCATTATCCAGACAGAACACAATTTCTTTTATCGCATTGTATTGAAGAAATCTCTCAAGTGCCTGATCGGATAGGCATCCAAGCGAGATGTAATGAGCAGCTTTCCAGTCTTGACCACGAAGTTTTTCAATCGTAGCTCGACTCATAGCATCAATAGGACTTTCACATACATATACCCTCTTGCTTTCAAAATGGCCAGATAGATGAAACGGATAACTTTTGTCTGAATACTCTCGATCTTGTTTAAATGGCTTGTTGGGAGTAGTCCCACGCATAGAGCAATACCGTGCAACTCCTACATTTGGATCATATCCAACAAACACGCAGTTACCCGTCCTTTCCTGCTGATACAACTTCTTTTCATGCATAAGTAATGAGACAATTTCAGGTGCTATTCCACGTACTTGAATTAAATACCATGCAACTCGTCTGAAGTTTGGTGCTTTATCGGGAAGGATGAGTTGTCCTCGTTCTTTTGTAGAGGGAGCAACAGCCTTTTGAGGAAGCTCCAATTCCAGCAGATAAGCGACAGCTTCTTTAAATGTCATCCTGCAAAAATGCATGGCAAAATCAATCGTTCCGCCATGTGTGTTACTGGAAAAGTGAAAGTACCGATTGCTGTTCTTAAAGAAGTAAAGACCGCCACTTTGCTTGGCGTGATAAGCGCGGCGACCGCCGTTCTCAAGTAGATAACCCTGTGATTTTGCAAACTCGATCAAATTCACTTGGTTTGCTGATCTAATTTGCTCTTTGGTAAACAGAGTATGTTGTGTCATGAATGAATCCCTCCGTTCATTGTTTAGGAAGGTGGAAAATCGTATAATATAGATAGGAATTTGGAAAGGAGCAAATGGGATGCCTTCAGAAATGAATCCAGAAACGGTGCATCAGCGGCACGATACCTCCTACCGTTTTTTGCTCTCCAGTAAAAAGTTGTTCGTTGAACTGCTTCGTTCATTTATCCATAAAGGTTGGGTACGAGAGGTGGACGAGGAACATGTTCAGGAAATTCCCCATTCTTTTGTTCTCCAGGATTTCAAGCGCCAGGAGGCGGATCTGGTCTACCGGGTGAAGCTGAATGGCCAAGAGGTTGTATTTTATTTGCTTCTGGAGATGCAGTCCAGTGTGGATTTTCGGATGCCTTATCGGTTACTCTTGTATCAGGTGGAGATTTGGCGCTACTTATTGAAAAATGAAGAAGACGCTTTGTCAAACCGAAAAACATTTCAATTGCCGCCGATTGTTCCGATTGTGTTGTATAATGGAAAGCAAAAGTGGTCAGCGGAGATGGAGTTCCGCAAGCTGCTTGCTAACGAGAAACTGTTTGGTTCGGAACTGCTCAATTTCGAATATTTGCTTATAGATGTTGCACGATATACAGAAGAAGAACTATTGTCACTGTCGAATACGATAGGCTCCGTTTTCTTGCTTGACCAGACTGAAGACCAGGAGCAATTATTGAATCGGCTTGGCAAGCTGATGAATACGATTCAGCAGATGCCGGCAGATAGTCAGCAAAAATTTGTCGCTTGGATGGCCAACATTTTATTGCAAAAGTTGCCAGAGGATGAGCCGAGCTTACAGCAGTTTATCCAAAACGTGAAAGGAGATGTTTCGTTCATGGGACTGGAAAAAATCTTGGATGATATTGAACGCAGAGGGCAACACAAAGGTGAGCAAAAAGGCAAAGAAGATGTAGCCAAACAGTTAATACGAATGGGGATGGATGATTCATCCATTGCTCAAGCTACTGGATTTTCTGTCCAAACGATTGAAGATTGGCGTAAGCAAGCATACTAAATACCGTTCCTGTGGAGCGGTTTTCTTTTTTTATAGGTCAATGTTCCAGTCCTCCTTGTTCTGCCAAGCCCTCATTTTGTAGTTTATCTTCCGTATCCTCTATTACTGTTGCTTGCTCCTGTAACTCCTTAAACTCCAATGCCGAATTAATCTCAGACTGCCTCACTACAAATTGACTCAGCCGATCTTCAAATTCAAAGGGCTTCCCGATCTCTTTTTTCGCTGTCTCAATCTGATGGAGGGTATCTTGCTGCTGCTGTTTGGTTGCCTCGATCCTGTTAGGTATTTTCTCCAGAAGATTCTCCAGCCTGCTTATATTGCCTAGAGCTGAATCCCCAAGCTCAACCGTGTAGGTTGCCGTTCCTCGCAGATGGAGATTGACATGTTCAAAGCCAGAGCGGGACAGCAAAATATCAAATCCTTTGTATTGCCCCACCTTTACAGCTTGATGCTCTAGTTCAGTAACTTTGGATAAAAAAAGCAGCACTTCTCCTGCTTGAGGACGCTCGGCATAAACCGTACTATCCAAGGAGACGGAGAACTCTTGAAGACGATGCTGTTTGGCAAGGCTCCAATCTGCCTGATACTGCTCCAGCTTTTCTGCGCAGGAGGCTAACACTTGGGGAAAATGCTGACTGAGCTGCCGTTCCAGCATAACTTGCTCGTTGTGCCAATTTGTTTTGAGTAGCTTGAGGCGGATTACTTCATTGTCCACTTCCATCTTTTCCGCCAGCATGGGATTGCCCACAGCAACAGCCTTTACCTCAGCGGCGGAAAGCACCGTTTCGTCGGCGTCCTGACAGGAACGTGAAATGCTTCTTCCCGTCATAACTTGTGAGATGTAGCGCAGCTTCTGCTCTTGGATTTGCCATAAATAAGAGTCGAAGGTTCCTTTGGTCACATAGCGAAAAATCTGCACCGTTTCATTTTGATTGCCTTGCCGTAGAATACGACCATCCCGTTGAATGATGTCGGAGGGACGCCACGGACAGTCGATATGATGGGCAGCGATAAGCTTCGTTTGTATATTCGTCCCTGTTCCCATTTTTTGCGTGGAGCCTAACAGAATGCGGACTTCGCCGCGGCGTACCTGCTCAAACAAAGCCTCTCTTGCTGCATCTGTATTGACATCATGAATAAAGGCGATTTCCCGCTCTGGGATGCCTCGAAGCACCAATTGGGATTTCATTTCATCATACACGTTGAACTGACCTGGTTTTGGTGTTCCGCTGTCACTGAAAATAACTTGGGTAAGCCGATTCGCCTGCGTCTTCTGCCAAATATCAAATACGTTGTTAATGCAAAGATTCAGCTTGGACATCGAATCAATGGGGGCATCCTCATGTACCAGGCGTGGATCAATCGACATCAGCTTGGCTTCATGAGTCAGCTTAAGCATGTTGTCCTCTTTGGCATCGACCTCATTGTTCCGAATTTTTTCGGCTCTTTCGACAAACTCATCCATCATCTGCTCTTGATAGGGAGAGCGCTCACTGACGACGACGCTAGATTTATCGCCTTCCAAACGTGGAACGGGAAGCTTCAGCATTTCAGCGGTTTGAATATCAGCAACGAGACGAAACATGCTCATCAGTTCCGGCAAATTATGAAACTTGGCAAAACGTGATTTCATACGATAGCCGCTGCCTTCGGGTGTAATTTCAAGGGAGGAAACAACCTCACCAAACGTTGCCGCCCAATTATCGAAAAAGTTCAGCCCCAGCTTTTGCAGCAATTGAGGCTGGAGAAAGCGCTGCATGACGTACATCTCGGACATGCTGTTGCTAATCGGTGTGCCAGTTGCGAAAACCACCCCGCGTCCTTGATACATCTCCTGCAAGTATTGGCATTTGAGCAGCATATCGGTAGCTCGTTGACTGCTAGATTTGCCGATCCCGGCTACATTGCGCATTTTGGTAAAAGTGAAGCAGTTTTTGTAGGCATGGGCTTCATCGACAAATAGCATATCCACGCCAAGCTGTTCAAAGGTGAGCAGATCATCCTTTTTACTTTCATTCATTAGGCGTTCCAGGCGGGATTTCAAGTTGTTTTCAAACACTACCATTTGCTTGATGCTCCAGTTGTCGCCTTTTTCTTTCTTCATCTCATTAATCATGCGGGAGACGTTTCGGATTTCATCTTGAAGGAGCTGCTCCTGCCGCTCACGGGAGATGGGGATTTTCTCGAACTGCGAATGACCGATAATGACGGCATCGTAATTGCCCATCGCAATTTTGGAAACGAAACGTTTACGATTAGCCAAGCTAAAATCCTTTTTCGTAGTCACTAATACATTGGCAGAGGGAAAGAAACGCAAAAATTCGTTGGCCCACTGCTCAGTCAAGTGATTGGGGACGCAGTATAAAGGCTTGTGAACTGCACCAATCCGTTTTAAATACATACCTGCAGCGATCATCGCCGCCGTTTTGCCAGCTCCTACTTCATGAGCCATGAGCGCTGTGCCAGAGTAAATAATGCGGGCAGCAACATCTTGTTGGTGCTTACGGAGGCTCATTTCCTGATTCATCCCCTGAAACACCAAGTGTTCCCCGTCATAGGTGCGCGGACGAATCGTATTGAATTTGTCATTGTAGATGGAGAGTAGTGCATCAGCCCTTTCCTTGTCCTGAAATAGCCAGGAGGCAAATGCTTCTTTCATCTGCTGCTGCTTGGCGCGGGCAATCATCGTTTCCTTGGCATTGACCACATACTTGATCTGCTCATTGCCGTTCGCATCCATATAAGTTACAGGGTCACGTACGGTAATGCTTTGTAGATTGAGACTGCTTTCAAAAATCTCATAAGCGTTGGCTCGTCCTGTACCGAAGGTCTGGTTGACTTTAATCGAGCCTCTTTCCACAGATTTGCCGGATACGCGCCATGTATTGGTGTATTCGAGATAGTCTACATCAATAGTCCGCGAATCCTGCATAATTCGAGCTGTACCAAACGTTTCATACATAAAAGCCCGATATACTTTAACCGGAATCCAGGGACTGCCGATACGGAAATCAATGTCTCCGGGCAGTAGTGGAGCAGGCTGGACACGAGTGAGCCCAGCGACATTGCGTTGGAATATATCTGGGTACTCCTGCGCTTTGAGCGTGGCATAGGCGAGTTTGTCTTTGACGTTGCCAGATAAGTATTCCTCGTCCAACTCCCAGCCTTCTTCTGCATCTCCTGTATAAGCTTGTGGATTTTGAAAAATTCGTTCACCTAGCGCTTCTCGTACTTCATCAGTTGTTTTGCCGCAAAGATGGGCGATATACGGCAGGTCAATGCGTAATCGGTGATTCAGGCAAATTTGCAGGGCTTCCAGGGGATCATCTGTATGTTCTGGCGAGGCGTTGACCCGAATCGTCGGACGGGTAAAAATAGCGGCTTTTGTCCAGATTTTATCTGCTGTGAAGTCTTCAATAGAGCGCAATAGTGGTAGTTGGTCATCATCGGCAAAGGCAGAAGTGTTGGCTCGCTCGTTAATGGCTCCATATTGATGAATAAAACGGTCATAAACGTGGTTGAGCCTAGACTGGGCTTGCACCAGTTCATCTGCTACATAGCCGTATTCACGGGATTGAATTCCGATCACATCAAGCAATGCCGTGCGAATGGCACATAAGCCTTTGATACGATCTGCTTTTTTGCCTTTGATGTCTTGAGGGAGAAGAATGCCATTCTCACAATAATAGATGCGTTCTTGTTCGACGATAAATGTATAGTTTTTTGTACCAGGTGGTGCTTTTCGGAAAAGTTCAACTTCTTCATCCAATAAGAGAGAAGTACTGTTATTCTCGGCTTGAGCTACCTCCTTTGGTAACTCAGGAAAACGAGCATGTAATGTACCGAGTGCTTGCTCAAGGGAAGATAGCAGAGGTTGTCCCTCATATGGAATGCAGGCACTCGTTTTTTCTGCACCGTACATACCCCGATCCCATTGCATTTGTCCTAGCAGCATTTCAGGATGAGATAGGTAATAGCGATTGACAGGTATACCATCCGGTGTCTCGCCAACTTCGATCCATTCGGGCATATCTGCTGGGGTGAGGGGAAGCGGGAATTCCCGTTTTTGCATAAATACAATATCTGTGGTGACGGTAGCGCCGGCGAGGGATTGGAAGGTCGTGTTCGGCAAACGAACCATGCCGATTAATTCAGCCTTTTGTGCCAGGATCTGCCGTACACTGGAGTCTTGTTTGTCTATTGTGCCTTTGCTAACGATAAAGGCCAAAATGCCCCCAGGCTTGAGCAAGTCTAGCGAACGGATGAAGAAGTAATCGTGAATGTAGTGACTGTTGCTGTAGCGGCGATCATGAATACGAATGTTATGAAACGGAATATTAGAGAAGATGGCATCAAAGCGTTGTTCGCGCCAATCTATGGTTTCAAAGCCTTGGATATGAATGTTCGCCTTGGGATAGAGCTGTCGTGAAATTCTGCCCGTTAGAGAGTCCAACTCTACGCCGTGAAGTTCTACATGATCCCATTCAGGAGGCAATACGGAAAAGAAGTTTCCACTGCCCATTGAAGGCTCCAGCAAGCGCCGCCCAGCGCCAACATCGGTTAGGCCAAAACGTTGCAATGTAACATGGATGGTCTGAATTAAGGATTGCTCTGTGTAGAAGGCCGTAATGGTGGAGTTACGGGCTGCTGCATATTCGTCTTCATCTAAAAGCTGCTTCAATTCGGCATATTCGCTCTCCCAGCCATTCGCAGTAGGATGAAATGCATTGGTTAATCCGCCCCAGCCGACATAACCGGCTAAAATATGCTGTTCATCTCCTGTTGCTTGCCGCTGTTCTGATTCTAATTGCTTGAGTAGGCGGATGGCCTCCACGTTCCGTTTGTATTTGCTCTTTGGACCGGATACATAAGGAGATTGCTCGGCTTGAAAGCGATAGTTGGCCGCAGCAGGGGCTTTGGGTAGAGCATTTGAAGAAGACGTTGCATTGTCAATTGTGTTTTCAATGTTCGCTAATAGAGAAGGGGAGTCTTGTTGCTGCTCATCAGCAAGATTGGATAAATAGTGCTGGTTTTCTTCGACTTCGCTGAAATCATCTTTAATCTCTACTTGCTCGTTGGCGTAATCAAATAACGTCCATTCTGACTCCACAGGTGGAAAGGGAGCGGCGTATTCGTCATATCGTCCTTCTGCAATTAATTGAAGTAATGTGTCGCTGAATTTCTTCCATTTAAAATGTTCTTCATGTGATCCATTCGCATCTTTCCAGGAAACTGTAATTTGTTTGTTATCAAAAGCATATCCGACAAGTCCATTTTCAAAATCACCGCGTGCTCCGCTGATTCCATACAGAGGTTTTAAAAAGGAGATCAAATCAGCCGACTTAACAGGATAGTTATCTACGACGAACAGATAGACACGTTGTTTTGTTGCCCAAGAGCTTCTGTTGCTTACAATTAAATAGGCCAGCATATCTTCACCACTGTACACTTCGGAAGGAACTGCACCTTTATTGGGCATAAAAAAAGAACCGCTTGATGGCGGCTCGGGTGAGGTCGGTGAAGGGAGACTGGCTTGGGTTATCGTGGTTTTAGAATGATGTCTTTCATGACCAGTTCCTCCGCTGTTGATTTGATCTGGTTCAGATTGCGTGTCCTTTCCAATGTATCGTCCGTCTGTGGCAGGGGCTGAAGGAGAAGTAGTTGCTCGGTCAATTGTTCCAACCGTTCCACTGCCTCCTGTTCGACCTGATGCATTTTCGTCATCAGGTTGCCTTCCATTTGAAGAATTTGAAAGCGTTGTGGGTGATGATTCCGGAGATGGTTCAACGCCAGCCGGCCGAATTTGCCCAGGGGCTGTTGATCGGTTGTCGCTTCGTTCGAGATTTGCAAGTTCGGATACAGCAATCCGTCCACTTCGTGGTATGTCAAAGTTGGTTTGTTGGGATGATTCATGAGCTTGGCTCCTTTCCTGTTCCATAATTTTCACGTAACGAGCAATGTCCGTAAGTAGGCTTCGGGCGTGAGTGTTCACTTGATAGCCCAAGCGTGCAGCAAGCGGCAAGGTATCGAAATGGGTAATCGTCGAAAAGTCGGTATGATTCGGTTCAGGCATCTGACAGCGGCGATGGATAAGGTAGCGAACACTGTCCTCTATTAAGTCGCCCATGTGCTGTTCAAGTCCAAGCATGGGAATGCTTCCTAAGAAATGGTCGTTAATATCATGCTCAATGTCTTTTAGCCACTCATCCCAAGATGAATGAACTGTGTCATGCACGAGCTGGGAGATCGCTTCAGTAAGGCTAAGCGTATCGTAGGAAGTCAGCCGCCCAGCCAGTTCGTCGGAATCAAGCTGTTCCAGACTCCAGAGAGCAGGGGCTTGCTTGCCTGTCGTTTGGGTGACGTCGAACAAATGACTTAATGTCGGACTGCCTTGCTGGAAATTACAGACGGCAATGCTCCTTTCCCCTTTCCTCACATAACGGCCTAACTGATTCCACAGTGGGAGGGGAGCCAACATGGTCGCGTCCGGGCGTTGGACGTAAATTAGCAGGCTGTTGTCAAACGAGTATTTGTAGATGGAAGCAGCAAAGTGCAGATATTGTTGCCAGGCATCCCCACTGGATGTGACGTCGGCAGTAGCAGATGCATACAGGTTGCGCAAGGGCTGAATGCGGCTCATGTAAGGCTCTCCTTTCTGGTTGGAATTAGGCGGGCGCTATACGATTCAGGCTTCGTGTTCATATGAAGAATGATGATCTGTCTCTATTGTTGGAAAGGCAAAGTACGGTTGTTCCAGGGTATGGGCATATTCCGAATAACGCAGCTTGATTGCTTCAAAAAAGTAAGGCATCATACCGGTGTCAAATAGTTGATATGGGCTATAATGGCGGGGATGGTAACGTCCTGTTTCAGCATCTCCGGTATAGCCGTTGTACAGGTTAAAGGCGAGACGAGTCATTTTTATAGAGTTGCTGGTCTGCCAGCCATGTTCCAGTGCTTCCAAGCGAATCGCTTGTTCTTCATAATTGTACAGATCGCGGACATGCTGGCGAGTTTGCGGCGTAAGGCCAAGGATATAAAAGAAAGATTGACGATAGGGGTCATTCTGGCTGTGGGTCATGCGAAGATTGCCCTCGTAAAACTGCTCATGCTCAATGTCTTTAAAGATCGGGTTCATGTGTGTTTTCCTCCTTTTCCTCATGGGATGATTCATTTTGTTGTCGCTGCTGAATGGCGAAATACATTTCCAATGCTTTGTCGATGATTTCCTCAACTTCGGCAGCTTTATGGGCTGAAGAAAAATATTTCGCGTATACCTTATGTTTTAGCTTGAAGGGGGCTGGCGTTTTATTACGTGGCTTGCGTGCAGCTTCGCCGGATAAGATTTTAAGGGTTTGTTCGACGGTGAGTTTTCCTGAGTAACCTTGCAGAAGTTCGGACTTTTTCATGTCTATTTTGAAGCCATTGTCTGCTACAGCTTGTTCCACCATGTTTTGTTCATCTTCTGACAAATAAGACAGGTGAACGGCACAGCGTAAAGGTAACTCCTCGATATCGACGCGCTGCTTTAGTTCAGGAATCAGCTTGTCAATACGTAGCAATCGGGAGACGGAATTTTTGGATAAACCGTATTCTTGAGCAACCTTATCCCGACTGGTTGACTTCTGCCCCATTGGGGCAGAAGTTGCATTTTCCTTGATGTACTGCGGGTTTTCCAGACTTTTAAGTTCCTCAATAATATCGTTGCGTTTTCCCTGCGAAAACATTTCAGAATGACGAAGAGTTAGTACCTTGGCCTTTTCAGAAGGTAGCATATCAGTAAAAGAGCGCTGCAAAACATTGGTTTCGACCACATACATAAGCACTTCTTCGTCAGTAAGCTTTTCCTTCACAACAGCGGGCAGTTTTTCTAGCCCCAGCAATTGCGCGGCGTTCATCCGGTTATGTCCAGCCAGCATTTCGTGGTCACAGCCATTCTCATCGACTTCAATTTTTCGCACAATGACCGGGACAAGAATGCCGTTGCTTTCAATGCTGCTAACCATATCCGCTAATCGTTCACCTTCATATAAGCGGAAAGGATGGTCTTTATACATTCTGATTTTGCTTATGGGTATAGTTTGTATTCCGCTAGTCTGGTCTAACGAAGGCTGGTCTTTCTCCGATAGCAACAACAGCTCGTCGATGCTGGAAAGCTTGGGAACAGGACGCTTAGCAGCCACTTTCCATCAGCTCCTTTGCCAGTTCTTGATACGCTGCGGCAACCTTGGACTTGGGTTCAAATTGAATAATGCTTTGGCTGTAGAAGTTTGCTTCTCCGACTTTAACGGATAATGGAATTTGCACATCGAAGATACGGAAGGTTTCACGGTAATAGACTTTGACCAGACGAAAAGCCTCCTTATATAAGTTGGTCCGGGTATTGCACATAGTCATTAAGATACCTTCAATACTAATGCGCGGATTGATCCGTTTTTTGACTTTGACAATGATTCTGAGTAACTGGGTTAATCCTGTTGCCGACCATAACTGCGGATTGACGGGAATCAGTACGCTATCGCTGGCTGCAAGAGCATTGATCGTCAGCAAGCCAAGTGAAGGATTTGTGTCGATAATGATGAAATCGTAGTTTGGCTTCATTGGTTCCAGCAGAGAGGCTAGCGTTTTTTCGCCGCCCATTTCATCCCGCAAGTTGATCTCGGCAACTGACAACTCAATGTTGCTCGGAATGAGGTCGATATTTCCGTGTGAGTGGATATACTCCTCAGCAGGAGGTAGTGTCTCGTCGCTCATAATGGCGTTCATGACATTGAACATCGAGTATGAAAGTTGATCCGGCTGCTCAATGCCAAAGCACATGGACAGATTACCTTGTGGGTCGAAATCGACGAGAAGAACTTTTTTTCCTTCATTAGATAAGGCGTAAGCCAGATTGTAAGCAGTGGTCGTTTTGCCTGTTCCGCCTTTCTGATTAGCAATGGTGATAACGGTTGTTTTAGACATGACATATACCCTCCCTGGAGCAATCGCTCCGTTAATTTGGTCAATGGTAGGGAGCGGGCTGATTCTGCTTTAGTTCTTTCCAAGTTCTTTCCAACGTCTAAAAACGGCTTCTTTTTCAGTGATCGCCGAGAAGTCCGACTGGCTCTGAATTAAACACAAAAACCCGCAAAAAACCTTGATTTTACAAGGCTTTTCGCGGGTTTTATATTCCTCTTCTTGGACTTAACTTCTGCTATCTTCCGAATAGCATGTGCGACTCAAAATCGAGTGGGAAACCGTGGAGGTTCGAGTCCTCTCGCCGGTACCAATTAAAAAGTTAAACTCATTAGGGATTCCTGATGAGTTTTTTTGTTAGTGGCTTAAGCCAGTTGAGCACGCGAAGCGTGGGAAACAAAAACCACCTGCT
>RCUU01000076.1_pt1 | contig 56060 bp, 42 predicted proteins | sample 2166211 | NCBI WGS metagenome assembly RCUU01 (sample SAMN09932620, study PRJNA488358) | compost metagenome | feature: garden; material: soil; isolation source: compost soil in phenylacetic acid-enriched culture | place: Germany: Experimental Botanical Garden Goettingen | collected 2016-01-27
GCAGGATAAAGACCCATTTGAAAGGAGGAGGCTGTATGCCAAAGACTATAAGAGGCTCCATTACCGTTGAGGGACAGGAAATCGCCATTACCAACCCGGAGAAACTGCTGTGGCCGGAGCGCGGCATTACCAAACGGATCTATCTGCAAAAGCTGGCCGCACTCTCCCCCTATCTGCTGCCCTACTGCCGAGACCGGCTGCTGACCGTCATCCGCTATCCGCACGGCGTTCCAGGCATGTCCTTTTATCAAAAAAATGCGCCTGAGCCTCTGCCAGACTTTGTGCGGACAGCAACCCATGAGAACATCCGCTATATCCTCCTGCAGGGGCTGCCGGAGCTGCTCTGGCTGGGCAATATGGCTGCGTTGGAGTTCCATCCCTCGCTTCATTATGCCGGCAGCCCGCTGCCCTGCGAATGGATGATCGACCTGGACCCGTCCCGTGAAGTTGAGCCGCGGATTATGGAAGCTGCCGCCCTGGTTGGCGAGGTGCTGCAATCTCTGGGAATTGCCTCAGTCCCCAAAACCTCCGGAGCCACCGGAGTGCAAATTATCGTCCCTATCCAGCCTGGAGTTACGTTCGATGGCTTGCGCCGGATCGGCCACTTTGTCGGCCGGTATGTAACAGAGAAACGCCCTGACCTGTTCACCCTGGAGCGGTTGAAGAAGAATCGGGGCGACAACATTTATTTTGATTATCTTCAGCACTATGGCGGTAAAACGCTCGCCGCTCCCTACACGCCCCGTGCCCGGCCGCTGGCTACCGTCTCCACTCCCCTTTTATGGGAAGAGGTTCAGCACAATGTTTCGCCTGCTGATTTCCATCTCCTTAACATTGAGGAACGCCTAAGCCGCATGGGGGATCTGATCGCCAAAGTGCCGCCTCAGCCGGTGGAAGCCCTTATCCCCCAGCTTCCATAATTCTTTCCCTGCAAAAAGCAATAAGCCCGCAAATGCCTATACAGGCTGCGGGCTTATCAGGCGTCCATAGTATGGACAGAAGGTATTATATATGAGAATACGGCGGAACGTGATAAAGGCGCCGAATTGATTACTCTGATGTTCGTAAATATACCTTCCTTCGGTCAGCGCTCCCTTTGCGTGCGGGTGCTGCTAATGAATTGCTTTTTTCTTGAAGCGGCCACCCTTGACATCATGGATATTGCCGATTGCGACAAATGCGTCAGAGTCCCAATCCTCAACGATCGATTTGAGCTTCGCTTCTTCCAGACGGGTAATGACTACAAATATAACCTTCTTGTTATCTCCGGAGAAGCCGCCTTCCCCATCCAGATACGTAACACCGCGTCCTAGACGCTCCGTCAGCGCTTCACCGATATCACGGAATTTGTCGCTGATAATCCATACCGACTTCGATTGATCCAGACCTTCAAGCGTAACATCAATCACCTTAAAAGCAATGTAGTACGCGATCAATGAGAACATTGCATTATTCCAGCCGAACACAAAACCTGCACCGGAAAGAATAAACAGGTTGAAAAACATGACTACCTCACCTACGGAGAACGGCAGCTTCTTCGAGACTAGAATGGCGACGATTTCTGTTCCATCCAGCGATCCTCCATAGCGGACAACCAAACCTACACCCACACCCAGAATAACGCCTCCGAACACTGCGGCAAGCAGCGGTTCACCCGTCAGCGGGGCTACAGGATGCAGCAGTTGAGTGCCAATGGACATCAGAACTACAGCAAACAGAGTGGATAAGGCAAAGGTTTTGCCGATCTGCTTATAGCCGATGACCAGGAACGGCAAGTTCAGCAGCGTCAATATAATCCCCAGGGGGATATGAAAAATATGGGATATCATAATGGAAATACCGGTGATTCCGCCGTCAATCAATTGATTGGGAACGAGGAAAATTTCCAGGGCAACAGACATCATCGCTGCTCCGAGCACCATCATAACAATCCTTTGGACCAATCTGGCCCGCTTAATGGCCTCTGACTTCTGCGGCTTTTTCTTCTCCTCATCCGTGAATATTTTCTGGCTTACAGTCATAGAACTCCCCCTATAAAAAATAAAGTTTCCGTCTTATACTTATATTATATCATAAAAGAGGGACATTTAAGGATCGAACATGTTAGAACCTTCGAAAACACAGGTTTCTTTCACTTAATCTGTCATAAAAGCGGAGATAACAGCTGACAAAGGGTTTCAATGAGCTTGACATTCTGTCCTCTTCTTCGAAAGATTTCCGGTTCAATAAACTCGCTGTCCTTCAAATCCTGTTCGAAGCTGGCGGCAAGCCCGGCAATCACCTCCGGTCTAAGCAGAACGGCTGTCAATTCAAAATTGGAGTAAAAGCTGCGCATATCCAGATTGGCACTGCCCACCGTCCCCAGCAGATCATCGATAATCATCACCTTGGCATGCATAAACCCTTTCTGATAGCGGTAAAATTTCACTCCGGCGTCCTGCAGATTTTCCAGGTATGAGAGAGAAGCATTGTACACCAGCCTGTTGTCCGGTTTGGCCGGAATGATTATCCGCACATCCACTCCGCCAAGCACCGCGTTCTTCAGCGCCCGGCAGACCGTAGGATCGGGAATAAAATAAGGTGAGGTAATCCATATCCGCTCCTTCGCCGCCACAATTGACGCAAAATACATCTCCTGCGAGGCGTCCAGCGCCCCGTCCGGTCCGCTGGGGACAAGGAGAACAGCCTCTTCTTCCGTACATTCATGCGCCGGAAAAAAACGGGGATGGCTCATTCCCTCACCCGCTGCCAGCCGCCAGTCCTTCAGAAAAGCATACTGCAGACTATAAACCGCATCCCCTTCCAGACGCAGATGGGTGTCCCGCCAATATCCCAGCTTCGGATTTTCACCCAGATAATCATCCCCCACGTTCAGGCCTCCGGTGAAGCCCACACGCCCGTCAACCACAATAATTTTACGGTGATTGCGGAAATTGAACCGGCGGTCCAGCAGTGAGGTCAGAGGCGGCAGGAAGAAATGAACCTCCACTCCGGCACTTCTCAGCGTGCGAATGAATCTGCGGCCCAGCTTATGGCTGCCGAGCCCGTCACACAGCAGACGCACCCTTACCCCTTGGCGCGCTTTGCGGATCATAACTTCCTGAAACTGCTTTCCGATCTCATCATCGCGAAAAATATAGAACTCCAGATGAATATTTTCCCGCGCCGCTTCCATCGCATCCAGCATTGCGTCGTAGGCTTCCTGCCCGTCAAGCAGCACCTGGCACTTATTCCGGCCGGTAACCGGAATCTCGGACAGCCGGGAGAGCAGGTGCAGCAGCTCTTTATGATCTGCAAAATGCGGATTCCCGCTATCCGCCGCCTCTTTTACAAGCTTGATTTTGCCGGACAGATGGGCGCGGATCTCCCGAAACAAGGAAATGTATCGTTTGTCCAGCTTGCGGCTCTGCCAATAATTCCGGCCGAAAAAATAATAGAACAGCAGCCCGAGCGGCGGACAGCAGAAGGCAATAAACAACCAGGCCAGGGCTCTTTGCGGCCGGCGGAATTCAAGCAGAAGGATAACAGCAATCTGCAGAATAAAAAGACATAGAATTAGCGTGAATATTTTCACTCCTTCACCCTCCTGAATATTTTTATAGTTGCCCATTTCCCGTTACATCTCCGGCCTACTCCCGGAAAATCCATGCTTCCGCTCTTGAAGTCCGGCCGATTCTAGTACAGCTTTTGCCTGATTCTCCTTCTTTATTCAAGCAAACCGTTGTCATGTTCCCTCCAGAGATGGAATACATAGAGTAGTAGGACGATTCGGATGAGCCTTAAGGAACATAGGACCTCAGTGAACACAAGGCGGCCGCTCAAGCCGCAGGAAGGAGAAGCTATGAAGAAACAGCCCGATCATAACCGGATTACGCTGCTCGTCGTCCGCGAAGCCGGGCGTCCGGTAAAACAGCTTCAGCTATCCAAGCCGCTCGCTCTCGCGCTGCCGGCCGCAGCGGCCCTGTCTCTCTCCAGTCTGGTCACCTCCATGCATTTTCATGCCTCCCGCTCCATATCCGAGCTGGAAGCCGAAGCGGCAGCACTGTCCCTGACCAATTTACGCATGGAAATGAAGGTTGCCGACAAGGATCAGACCTTGCTGCAGCTCCGCAGCCAGGTAACCGAGCTATCGGAGGAAGCCGACCATATCAAAGAAAAGCTGAAAACTGTCAGCGAACTGGAACAGCAGCTCCAGTCCCTCATTGACAAGGAAAGCGGTGCCGCCTCCGGCAGCAAGGACGAAGGATCTGCTTCCAAGACCTCCACCTCCACAGGCACACGGCCTGAAGCCTCTGCGGCGGCGGCAACTGCGCTGTCCAATTTGACAGACTTACCCGGCGGGCCGCCTTTCGCCGCCTTATCAGCCTACGCGGCTCCCACGCTGTCTGCTGAGAATTTCCGGCTGGAGGGCATGCCAGCGGCGCTGGGCAGCACGGTCACGCTGCAGGTCGGCGGAGAATATATCGCAGTCTACCAGAATGATCCCCTGGAACTGGTGCGGGAGACTAAGGATGACTACGAGGAAATCCGCAGCATGCTGGATGAAATGATGAGCAGTATCACTACCACCATTTCAGAGGCTCAAGAAGCAAATACCGCAAAGGCCAATCTTCAGGCCAAAAAGGCGCGCGCTGAAAAAGCCCGGCTGGCACCGGCAGTCATCTGGCCTACCTACTCCAAGGTCATTACCTCCAGCTTCGGCTACCGTTCTGACCCCTTTAACGGGGGTTCCGCCTATCACTCCGGTATTGATATTGCAGGCAGCATCGGCGATCCCGTCTATGCAGCCATGGGTGGCGTGGTGACCGCCGCCGAGCAAATGGGTGCCCGCGGCAAATATATTATTGTCCAACATGATAACGGACTGGAGACCTGGTATATGCATTTGAACAAAATGCTTGTTTCTCCAGGCACTCAGGTCAGCAAAGGCCAGAAGATCGCTCTGCTCGGTAATACCGGACGCAGCACAGGACCCCATCTTCATTTTCAGGTAGTCAAACAAAACAAGCCGGTGAATCCCTTGAATTATGTAACGCCGTAAGCCGGGGATGGAATAGAATTTAGGAGGATGAGAGCATGTGGGGGAAAAACAAACTGCAAACGCCAGTAAAGTCTACCGACTCGTTAATCGGGCACGGGGGCACATTGGAAGGCAAATTGAACTGCGACACGAATTTACGGATTGAAGGTAATTTCAGCGGGGAAATCCACTGCCAGGGAACAGTTACTGTCGGAGAACAGGGAACCGTCCGTTCCAGCATCAGAGCACAGGATATCATTATTGCGGGCAAGGTCTACGGTGATGTGATTGCCGACCAGCGGCTGATGATGACAGGCACAGGACAGCTGCACGGCAATATTCTGGCCGGTACCTTAAGTATTACGGAGGGCTGTGTCCTCAATGGCTCCATTGCCATGGCCGAAGAGCCCGCCACAGAAAAAGCAGCAGGCGAACTTCAGAAAAAAGAGCATGCGGACAAGGCCGGCCAACGCGGTTCCAAACAGGCAGAAACGGCTTAGCCTTCCTTTTGAAAATTTGCACAAAACAGTCCGGCTACGCGGCAACGTCTCTTTTACGGAATACAATCCATGACACCAGCATGAATATCAGATAATAGACAGCAAGGACTGCGATTGCAAATCCCAGCGTAACCCCGCCTGGCCCCTTGTCTGTCAACAGATAGCCATGCAGATCCATATGGGTGAAGATCAGGTATTTGGCCCACTCATAGCGCTCAGGGCTGAAGATCATCGTGATGATATCCTTGGCGAACATAATGAACAGCGACAGCCCAATCGCCAGTCCGCTTGCACGAAACACACTGGAAACCATAAAGGCCAGCGCAGCGGTGACAAACAGTTCGGCATAGCTGCACAAAATACCCAGGAATGTATATTCTGCCGGACTCCATTCCGACATGGAAGCTCCTCCAAGCCCGGATGAAGACGAGAATATCAGTGCCGACACATATCCGAATACGATCAGGACAGCAGTGCTCAGCAGGCTGAACAGGATCAGGGAAATGTACTTCGACAGCAGTATTTTGGAACGGCTCCAAGGGCGGATCAGCAGCAGTTTAATCGTTCCCCAGGAAAATTCGCCCGCTACGGAGTCCGAAGCGATCACCACGGTAAAGATCGTGTTCAAGAAGAAAGAAACACTTACCGTCATTTGGAAGCTGTTCCACAGTTCTGTTGTTGAGGCATCACTGCTTGTAAAGTAGAAGAGTGCCGGAAACAGGGCGCTCATCACTGCCAAAATAATCAGCATGATCCATGTGCGTATACGACTGTAGATTTTGACGTTCTCATTATGTATGAGAGCCGTGAAATTACCCAATGCCTTCACCTCCGGTGATTTCCAGGAATTGATCTTCCAGGGAACGGGACAGCACGCGGATACCATAGACCTTAATTCCGCCCGTTACCAGCTTCGCATTCAGCTCCGCGATGGCTTCGCGGTCCGCTGCGACGGCAATTCCTCCATCCTTCAGCACCCCGGCCCCCAGCAGAGCCAGCGCCGCTTCAGGATCACTAACCTCAAACAGCGTCTCGCCGACAGGCAGTATTTCCGCCCCTACAGCTTTTAGCTGCTTCACGTCAATCAGTTTGCCGTTCTGGATGATCGCCACCGTATCACACATCAGCTCCATCTCGGACAGCAGATGGCTGGAGACGAACACCGTGGTTCCCTCCTCCTGGCACAAACGGCGCAAATAGTCACGCAGCTCGCGAATCCCCTGCGGATCAAGCCCGTTCGTCGGCTCATCCAGGATCAGGAGCTTCGGACGGTGCAGCAGCGCCTGGGCTACACCCAGCCGCTGGCGCATCCCCAGCGAATAGGTTTTCACCTTGTCATGAATCCGCTGTCCCAGCCCAACCAGCTCTACAACCTCTTTGATGCGCTTCTTGTCCACGCCAGGAACCATACGCGCATACTGCCGCAGATTCTGATATCCGGTCAGAAATTTGTACATCTCCGGATTTTCTACAATAGCTCCAATATTCGCTACCGCTTCTTCAAAATGATCTTTTATGCTGCGGCCGCAAATCTGGATATCCCCGCGGCTGATCGAGATGAGTCCGACCATCATGCGAATGGTGGTGGTTTTGCCGGCGCCATTCGGCCCGAGGAATCCAAAGATTTGTCCGGGCGGGATATCGAGCGTCAAGTCGCTGACCAGCGTCTTGCTGCCGATTTTTTTGGTTACGCCCATCAGACTGGCAACGGGCTTCACCACTTCTGCCGTGTTCGGCATGGTCTCACTTCCTTTCGTTGGTGTATAAAATAATTGATAGTGGCGCAATTGAGGTGGTTGCCGTAACTGCGGGGAATGTTTGGACTTCCGGCCGCTGTTGTCTCCAGATGTTTTTGATTATATCGCTGTCAGCGGATAACATCCGGAGACAAAGGCGGTCGCTACCGCTCCTCCAGTTCCAAACTTCCCCTCCATTACTTACACCTTATTGTCGTTCATCAATCCATTTTATATGGGTTTTATTCTACCACAACTTTCCTTTTTCCTGAAAACCGGAAATAAATGCAGCAATAGTAAAAGGGACAACCTCCCTCCGGTTAAGGAGGGGATGTTGTCCCTTGGTTGGTTGTAAATCGATGAAGCTAGATATAGCTGTAAAGATATTCAGCAAGCAATCAGCAACTGGCAGCCGTTAATTAGATCAGCCAGCCAAGATAGCTATTTACATTACGGGGCGCTTAGCCGCCGACACGGGCAAGCTCGCGCATATTCGCTTCGAACGCGGCCATCAGGGCAGCTTCGCCGGTCAAGCCGGTCTGTTCTACCTTGCGGATCTGCTCCATCATCCGTTTGTAATCCTTCGGAATGACACGGGCGAATTTCGGCAGAGCCTCATCCCATGCATCGAGGACGCGCTGTCCCGCATTGCTGCCGGTAAGCTCGGTGTGACGGGTAATCAGACCTTGCAGCTCGGCAACTTCTTCAGGCTCTTCCACGCGTTCCAGAAGCACCATTTCCAGGTTGCAGCGTTTGATGAACGTGCTGTCCGGATCGTACACGTAGGCAATACCGCCCGACATGCCTGCCGCAAAGTTCCGTCCGGTTGCGCCAAGCACAACCACACGGCCGCCGGTCATGTATTCACAGCCATGGTCGCCTACGCCTTCAACAACGACATTTGCGCCGGAGTTGCGGACGGCAAACCGTTCACCGGCAATCCCGCTGATATAAGCCTCACCGCCGGTAGCACCGTACAGCGCCGTATTCCCGATGATGATGTTGTCCTCTGCGGCGAAGGTCGCCTTAGGGGACGGCTTAATGATCAGCTTGCCGCCGGAAAGTCCTTTGCCGACATAGTCATTGGAGTCACCTTCAACTGTGATCGTGATCCCCTTCGGTACAAATGCGCCTAAACTTTGTCCAGCCGAACCGGTGAAATGCAGGCGGATTGTATCATCCGGGAGACCTGCTGCACCATATTTACGTGTCAGCTCACTGCCCAGAATGGTTCCAACCGCACGGTTGACGTTCGTGATCGGCAGTGAAGCTTCAACCGCAGTGCCGGATTCCAGAGCCGGTGCCGCCAAATCCAGCAGCTTCGATACATCCAGTGTTTCTTCCAGGCCGTGATTCTGGCGCTGGCTGTTGAAGCGCGTGCTTCCTTCCGGCATAGCCGGAGTATGCAGCAGGCTGCTCAGATCCACACCTTTTTTCTTCCAGTGGCTTGAAGCCTTCACGGCATCCAGGCAATCGGTGCGGCCGACCATTTCTTGAATGGTGCGGAAACCCAGTTCCGCCATGATCTCACGGAGATCCTGTGCCACAAAGGTCATGAAGTTCACGACATGCTGCGGATCACCGGTAAAGTTCTTGCGAAGCTCAGGATTCTGTGTGGCTACGCCAACCGGACAGGTATCCATTTGACATACACGCATCATAATGCAGCCAACAGCTACAAGCGGTGCAGTGGCAAATCCATATTCTTCAGCACCCAGCAGCACAGCGACAGCGAGGTCGCGTCCGCTGAGCATCTTGCCGTCTGTTTCCAGTACAACACGGTCGCGCAGATTGTTCAGCATCAGCGTCTGGTGGGTTTCAGCCAGACCCAGCTCCCAAGGCAGACCGGCATGGCGGATGGAGTTCATCGGCGAAGCGCCGGTACCGCCATCGTAGCCGCTGATCAGGATAATATCGGCACGGCCTTTGGCTACCCCGGCCGCAATGGTTCCGACACCGACCTCAGACACGAGCTTAACATTAATGTTCGCACGGGGATTGGCATTCTTCAGATCGTAGATCAGCTCTGCCAGATCCTCAATGGAGTATATATCATGGTGCGGCGGCGGGGAGATCAGACCTACACCCGCTGTGGAGCCGCGCACTTCCGCTACCCAAGGATATACCTTGCGGCCCGGAAGCTGTCCGCCTTCACCCGGCTTGGCGCCCTGCGCCATCTTAATCTGAATCTCGTCTGCATTGACCAGATAATTCGAGGTCACCCCGAATCGTCCCGATGCCACCTGCTTGATTGCACTGCGGCGGGAATCGCCGTTGCTGTCCGGAGTAAAGCGGGCCGGATCTTCTCCGCCTTCGCCGGTATTGCTTTTGCCGCCGATGCGGTTCATAGCAATGGCCAGCGTCTCATGTGCTTCCTTACTGATCGAACCGAAGGACATAGCGCCTGTCTTGAAGCGTTTCATGATGGATTCAGCAGATTCAACCTCATCCAGCGGAACCGGCGCATTCGCAGGCTTGAACTGCAGCATGGAACGCAGGGTCTGATGTTTCTCGCTCTCCCCTTGCACAAGTGCAGCATACTTTTTGTACAGACCATAATCGCCGCTCCGCACGGAGTGCTGAAGCAAATGAATCGTCTGCGGGTTGAACAGATGCTCTTCCCCGTCGCTGCGCCATTGGTATTCACCGCCGGAATCCAGCACCTTGTCATTGCCGTCCTTATCTGTGAAGGCGCGGTTATGATGCGCAAGTGTCTCAGCAGCCACTTCTTCCAGGCCAATACCGCCAATGCGGGAAGGTGTCCAGGTAAAGTAACGGTCCACGAATTCCGAATTCAGACCCACAGCTTCAAAGATCTGTGCGCCACGGTAGGATTGAATCGTCGAGATGCCCATTTTGGACAGTATTTTTACAACGCTCTTCGTCGCAGCCTTAATATAATTTTTTACAGCCTTCTCATGCGAAATTCCGCGCAGCAGGCCTTGGCCAATCATATCGTCGAGACTCTCAAAAGCGAGATACGGGTTAACCGCACTCACACCATAGCCGAGCAGCAGCGCATAATGATGCACTTCACGCGGTTCGCCGGACTCCAGCAGAATACTGACCTTGGTGCGTGTTCCCGAGCGAATCAGATGGTGATGCAGGCTGGAAACGGCGAGCAGTGCCGGAATAGCGGCATTCTCACGGTCTACGCCACGGTCGGACAGAATCAGAATGTTGTGGCCTTTGGCCATGACACGGTCAGCGGCCTCATTCATCCGTTCCAGTGCGATGCGCAGCCCTTCCGCTCCAAGCTCAGCCGGGAACAGAATCGGAATCGACATCGACTTAAACCCTGCACGGCGGACATGGCGGATCTTCGCGAAATCCTCATTGGAGAGGATGGGCGAATCCAGTGAAATCTGCCGGCAGCTCTCCGGTTCCGGCTTGAGCAGATTGCGCTCAGGTCCGATGGTTGTCGCTGTGGAAGTAACCAGCTCTTCACGAATCGCATCGATCGGCGGATTGGTTACCTGGGCGAACATTTGTTTAAAATAATTGTACAGGCGCTGCGGACGGTCAGACAGTACTGCCAGCGGGGCATCATAGCCCATCGAGCCTACAGCTTCGGCACCGGTGGAAGCCATCGGTTCCAGGACCTTGCGCAGATCTTCAAAGGTATATCCAAAAGACTGCTGAAGCTGCTGTACATTGTCATGCTTCGGATTCGGCAGCTCAGGCGCATCAGGAAGCTCGTCGAGGCCGATCAGATGTTCATCCAGCCACTGGCGGTAAGGCTGCTCGGAAGCGATGGCGGCCTTAACCTCTTCGTCGGAAATGATCCGGCCTTCCTTCGTATCCACCAGCAGCATGCGGCCTGGTCTCAAACGGTCTTTATAGAGTACGTCCTCCGCAGGGATATCAAGCACGCCTGCTTCCGAGGATAGAATAATCAAATCATCTTTGGTTACATAATAACGCGACGGGCGCAGGCCGTTACGGTCAAGGATCGCACCGATCTGAACGCCATCGGTGAAGCCCATTGCAGCCGGTCCATCCCACGGTTCCATCAGCGTGCTGTGGTATTCATAGAAAGCTTTCTTCTTCTCATCCATGCTGTCATGGTTGCTCCAAGGCTCAGGAACCATCATCATGGCCACATGCGGCAAAGAACGTCCGCTGAGGTACAGGAACTCAAAGGTGTTGTCAAACATAGCTGTATCGGAGCCGTCTGGGTTTACTACCGGTTTGATCTTGCCCAGGTCCTCCCCGAACACTTCACTCTTGAACAAGGACTGGCGGGCATGCATCCAGTTCACGTTGCCGCGCAAAGTATTAATTTCGCCGTTATGAATCATAAAACGGTAAGGATGCGCGCGTTCCCAGCTTGGGAACGTGTTGGTGCTGAACCGGGAGTGAACCAGCGCAATCGCCGACTCCAGCGTCTCATCCTGCAGATCCAGATAGAACTGGCCTACCTGGGCAGTGGTCAGCATGCCTTTGTATACAATCTTTCGACAGGACATACTAGGCACATAGAAGGATTCGCCTTCTTCAGCACCTCCGTAGCGGATCGACAGCTCGGCGCGTTTGCGGATGACATACAGCTTGCGTTCAAACGCCAGATCATCCTTGATGCCTTCGGAACGGCCGATGAATACCTGGCGCACATAAGGCTTGGCCGCTTTGGCTGTCTTGCCCAGCATCTCGTCAAAGGTAGGAACATCGCGGTAGCCAAGCAACTGCTGGCCCTCCTCGGCGATAATCCCGCTAAGAAGCGCTTCATGACGCGCACGGATCTCCTCGTTGTGCGACAAAAAGATCATACCTACCCCATAATGTCCCTGCTCAGGCAGTTCAAAGCCAAGCTTGCTGGCTTCAGCGGCAAAGAAACGGTGCGGAATTTGCAGCATAATGCCGGCTCCGTCACCCGAGTTGGGTTCTGCTCCCTGGCCTCCACGATGCTCCATGTTGAAGAGCATAGTCAAAGCGTTACTTACAATATCATGGGACGGCTTGCCTTTGATATGGGCGACAAACCCCATTCCGCAGGCATCCTTTTCGAACTGGGGATCGTACAGGCCCTGTTTGACGGGCAGTTCAGTGTGTCTCATTGTACGCAACCTTTCTATTATAAAGTAAACGGATTTCAGGAAAAATTTTCAGAGGGAATTCTTAATAAATATTCAAGACAGATTGGTTATATTATTTTATCATCGACCTGACATGAGCGCAATTTAAACTTTTTTATGAGCTTGATTAACAAATGCTTTTGCGTTACAGCTTTAGCGAATAAAAGCGTAAAAAATCTTACTCATGCATAAATATGCATCAAGTGCGAATAAGAACTTATTCAATGAAAACGCTTCATTCATTTTCCTGACACATTCATGGCACTTTTTTGGCCGTATTATTCCTGAATAAGGAAAACCGTTTCATAAGCTGAGCCTGGAAAGAGAATTCTGTAAAATTGATATACATGCTTCATTTGAGCCGATGAGGCACCTATGATTTGATTTTCCGCACAAAAATACCCTGGCGGATTAATAAGGGCTGGAGCGGACAGAGTGACATCATTCCACGGTTCATGCGGACAGGAGATCCCTTATTCGTGCGGATCAGGCGATTTCCTCAGTCAACCGGACACCAATTCCTCTATTTGATCTCTCTCCCCTCATTTTGAGCTTGAAGGAACGATATAACGGATCCTGAGTCCGAATCAATCGGAAACACAGCCTTTTTCGCAAAATAACGTCTTCTCTGTCCGTTTCCCCATACAATAACAAAAGAACGCCCCGGACGGAGCGCTCTTTGTTTGTTTTTCCTACAAAATAGCTTGTTGTTATACAGTCAGTACCTGTTCATTCTTCACGGCGACTTCACTGTCCCGGTCACGGGTCATGAAATAGGTGAAGGTAAAGGCCAGGAATACGACTCCATAAAGAGCCAGCAGGCCGGCATCGCCCCACATTGCGCTGAAGTTTCCGGTAGAAATCACAGCCTTGAAGCCTTTGACACTGTAGGTCATAGGCAGCAGCGGGTTGAAGAACTTCATCCAGGCTGGAATCAGCTCAAGCGGGAAGGTTCCTGCGCTTGTCGTCAACTGGAAGATCAGTATAACGATGACAACGAACCGTCCAGGCTGATCCATCCAAGTGACAATGGCCTGAATCATCCACATAAAGGCGATGCTTGTAATGAAGGTAAAGGCATAGAACAACGGGACATTCTGTACATTCAGGCCCAGTCCGTAAAGCACAATAATGGCTGCCATCAAGGACTGGAGCACACTCATCATCGAGAATGTAAGCGTGCGGCTGATGAAGCGGTTGAAGCGGCTGGCGCCGATCACCTCGGAATCACGCATTGGAATGACAAGGGTGCAGATTAATGCGCCTACGAACAAACCAAGAGACAGGAAGTACGGAGCAAAACCTGTGCCATAGTTCGGCACTGCACTTACTTTTTGCTCTTCAATCTGTACCGGCTGGGCGAACATGGATACAAGCGCATCGCTTGAATTCACTGAGCTGGTCTGTGAAGCGGCATCGCCGAGCTTCGCTGCCAGCTCGCCGGAGCCGCTCTTAAGGTCATCCAGGCCATCCTTAAGCTGTCCGGCTCCATCGCTGAGCTTCTTCGAGCCGTCCGCTACAGAGCTGAGGCCGCTGCTTAGCTGTCCGGCTCCGGCCAGCAGCTTCGCTGTCCCGGCTTCAAGCGTTTTGCCGCCGTCGGCCAGCTTGGCGCCGCCTGCCGCAGCTTCGTCCAGCTTCGCGCCGAACTGCTTCATGCCTGCGGCCAGCTTGCTTCCTCCGGTTTCCAGCGCTCCGGCTCCCGCCAGGAGCTGCTTTTGCCCGTCCAGCAGCTGGGTGCTGCCGGCATTCAGCTGCTGCGCTCCGTCATGCAGCTGGGTAACTCCGGCATCCAGCTGCTGCGAACCGGCGTGCAGCTGGTTCGCCCCCTGCACCAGCTGCTCCTGGCCGCTGTGCAGCGCAGTTGCGCCCTCGAGGAGCTGCTGCTGGCTCTGATCCAGCTGTGCGGTGCCTTGGGCAACGGCGGCACTTGCCGCGAGCAGCTTCTGCACATCGGGGCTTGCCGCCAGCTGCGGATTCGATTTGGCCAGCTGCTGCAGGCCATCCGCTACCGCTTTGGCTCCCGCGCTGGTCTTTGCGCTGCCATCCTTCGAAGCCTGAAGTCCGGCGGCCAGCTTCGCGCTTCCGTCCACGGAGGAGGTCAGTCCGGCAGCCAGTTTCGCGCTGCCGTCTACAACAGATTGGGTACCGGCTTGAAGCTTGGCAGTTCCATCCACCGCCGACTTCGTACCGGCTTGCAGCGCGGCTGCTCCGGCTGCCGTCTTTTGCAGTCCGGCATTCAGCTGTTTGCTGCCGGCAGCCGTCTGGGATACACCGTCCTGGAGCTGCTTATGCGCTGCGGACAGCTGCTGGAGTCCGCCCGCAAGCGTGCTGCTGCCTGTATGCAATGCGGCAGCGCCAGTGTTCAGATCCGCTACACCTTTAGTAAGCGGGGCTGCTCCATCCAGCAGCTTGCCGGTGCCTTCGGTCAGCACAAGCAGATTATCCTTCAGCTTGAGCGCACCGTCGTCCAGCTTGGTGGCGCCGTCCGCAATCTTGGTGGCGCCGTCTCCCGCTTCGCCAAGACCGCTTGCGATGTCCTTGATTTTGTCAAAAACAGAAGTGGTATAAGCTTCTGTAATTTTGGCGGATACTTTAGTCTTGATATCCTTAACCGCCGTACCGCCGATTTGGCCGGCCAGGAAGTTGTAGCCTTCATTGGGCTCATAGATAATTTTGGCCGGCTGCGGCTCTGCATCCAGCAATGTGGTAGCACTCTCCGAGAAATTTTCCGGAACCACGATGGCCATGTAGTAGGTGTTATCCTTCAGGCCGGCTTCAGCCTGCGCCCGGGAGACAAAATTCCATTTGAAACCGTCGGTCTTCTTAAGCTCTGTCACCAGGTCATTCCCGGCTGCAAGCTGCGTGCCCTCATAGTCGGCGCCTTTATCTTCATTGACTACAGCGACGGGCAGCTCATTCATTTTGCCGTACGGATCCCAGAATGCCTTCAGGAACAATCCGCTGTACAGCACCGGAATGAACAGGACGACAAACATTGGAATCAGCACCTTGGGATTCTTGAGCGCTGCGCCCAGGTCCTTGGCAAATACGGATAAAGATTTCATTCTGGTTCTCTCCTTCTGATCATATGCTCTCTTTAAAATGCTATAAACTGCTTGAAGAATGCGGTTCTTTTGAAAATTTGCAGTAACACCGAGTGACTGATTTACCCATTTGGTCATTCAAGAGCAAATAAAAACTCCTGCCGGAGTCGTTTGAAGCTGCCCATCACAAGTTATGAAGCTACTCTGCAAGCCCCTCTGCCAAAAACAGATGAAAATAGCATTTGATCTGCTCCTTCGTCAAGGGTACATGCACCTTGCTCAGCTCAGCTGTAAGCACAATATACAGTCTGAACATTACCAGCGATACAATCTTGGGGTCGCAGGGTTTGACTTCCCCTTGGGCTATCCCATGCTCCACCTCCCGCTGCAAATATTCCAAGACGACATTCTCAAGCTTGTCGAGACCTTCATTAGCTTGTGGAGTTCCGAAATCACGGCTTTCCTGGGACAGCTTGATGAACAGCTCATGTTCACTGCGGAATTCCAGCAGGGCATCCAGAACACGGTGCAGATTCTCAAAAAAAGACCGGTCCCGCTTGATTTCCCGTTCAGCAATCACCTTCATATCCATCATGACATCACGAAGAATCTCATCAAACAGCTGTTCCTTGTTCGTAAAAAAGGTGTAGATGGTTCCTTTGCCGACATTGGCGATCTTCGCGACCTGGTCCATTGTAGTCGCTTTGTAGCCAAATAATGAAAAAGACTTGGTCGCTGCCTGGAGTACCTGCTGCCTTCGATCTACCACAGCCACCTGCGCACTTCCTCTCTTTCTGAAATTTCGCAGCCATTGCATTATGACTGTTTTACTGTTTCGGTCAATCGGTCAATACCCACTTTATCACTTTGCCTCCGCGTTTGCAATACTTGGGTGCAATCTTTATTTTTTTAATTTTTGCAGTGTTTTAACTTTCTATTTACGTCTTATTTGTATAATGTGAGAAAAGAGTCAATTTCCCTAGTATAATAGTAAGAGAAGTTTTATCCTACCCATGAAGGAAAGTAGCAGGTGAACTTATGCGAAAGAAAAGAGTACTGCTGTTTTCGGAAGGCTTCGGTACGGGCCATACAGGGGCAGCCTATGCTCTGGCCGAAGGAATAAAGCGGCTTAGCCCGGATGTGCAGTGCAGGGTGATTGAGCTCGGTAAATTCCTTAATCCTACGGTCGCTCCCTGGATTCTTTCAGCTTACCGCAAGACAGTCAGCAGCCAGCCGAAGCTGGTCGGCATGATGTATAAGACACAATATCATAAATCACTGAACCGGTTGACCAAGCTGGCGCTTCACCGGATTTTTTATACACATGCCTCACAGGTCATCGAGCAGCTTAAGCCCGATCTGATTATTTGCACGCACCCGATTCCAGCCGCCGTCATTTCAAGGTTGAAACGGCAGGGGCTGGATGTACCGCTGTATACGCTGATTACGGATTATGATGCACATGGAAGCTGGATTAATGAGGAAGCGAACCGCTATCTGGTATCCACTTCCCGGGTCAAGTCGATTCTCACCAGCCGGGGCGTCTCTCCGGAGAAGGTTGCTGTTACCGGGATCCCTCTGCACCCCAAATTCTGGGAGCGTTCGAACAAAACACAGCTCCGCAAGGAACTGGGACTGGCCGATATCCCCACAGTTCTGATTATGGGTGGCGGCTGGGGCCTCATGTTCGGGAAGGAAGTCATGGACTCACTCACCGCAAGGATGGATGATATCCAGCTGATCTTCTGCATGGGCAGCAACGAAAAGCTCGTAGCCAAAATGCGGGCCAATCCGCTCCTGAACCATCCCAACGTGAAGATACTGGGCTACAGCAGCGAGATCAACAAGCTGATGGATGCTTCCGATCTGCTGATTACCAAACCCGGTGGAATGACCTGTACGGAAGGTCAGGCCAAGGGCATACCGATGCTGTTCTACAGCGCCATTCCCGGCCAGGAAGAGAAGAACTGCCAATACTTCGTCGAGCTGGGGCTGGCCGAAGTGCTGGATTCGGATGTGGTGGACAAATGGTTCTCACTGCTGCTGCGTGAATACGTCGGCCTTGAGGAGCTGCGCAGACGCCGGATCGCACCGGACCGCCAGCAGCCGAGCCACTGCGCATCCACCGTACTGCAGATGCTGGGCAAGCCTGCAGCCGGAACATCTCCGGAGCTTCGTGGCGCACGGGCGGCTGTAGCCGCTGCTGCTGCAGCCCAGCCGAGGAATGAAGAAGCGGTATACGTTACACCTTAAGCAAGCTAAAGGATACAGTTCAACAAAAACGGTACCGGCCTATGATGGCCGGTACCGTTTTTGTTTGCAATAAAGAAAAGTCATTTATATACCTCTTGCTTCCCGATTCCTGTCCCATAGAATGTATAGCTGCGCTTAACAAAAGCCTCCATCCTAACAAGCCCAGTGAGAGAGGATATCTGCAAGCTGTTTTGTACTCCGGTTACCAAGCGCCGGTTTTTATCAATTAATTAATTATTTATAAAAAGTATGATTGCCGATAGTTTTGGCATACTGCCTGGAATGGTGCACCGTGAGATCCTGGGCAAGCTTCAGCGACAGGAAGAAATACGTATCGTCAGTTACCTCTTTGGTTCCTGAGAGTGCGGCGGTTACGGCTTTAATGGAGTCTGCGTTTGGCTTCACACGCTTAAGACGCCCGTTGGCCACAGGACTGAATTGGCTTTTCTGATAGATCACATCACGTATAGTGTCGGGAAAATTGGCTGACCGCAGCCGGTTCAGAACAACGTTGGCGACTGCCACCTTGCCCTGGTACGGTTCGCCTTCTGCTTCTGCCATGACGATTTTTTGCAGCAGTAGCAGGTCTTCTTCGGATACCGCGTAGGTCCAGGTCGCTTGATCTCGCTGCTCCTGGCTTAATAGCTTGGTCCGAGAGAAGAACAATTGTGTGGGGGGATGTTGCTGAATTGCCGTTTTTTTCGCATTTACGGTCTGGCTCCCCTTAGCCACCGCCGTCTTGGGCGCTTGCTGCGCCAGGGGCGGAGTTGACTTCACCACAGCTGCCTTTTGCCGGAGAATATCAGTCTTTACGGCTGCGCCCTGCGGCTTCAGCTTATCCAGACTGGTCCATTCTGCGGTTTGCCTGATCTTCTGGGTTTGGACCAGATAGGCGGCTGTGGTGTAGAGCATGGGTACCGAGGTACTCTTGGTCCTCAGCAAGGTTGCCTTGGCTTGACTGGCGCTTGTCCAGGCCGAGGCCCCAGCGTCCGACTGCAAATGATTCATTTGAACTGTATTTTTGCCCTTGGCGGCACCTTCGGAGCCCATCAGGCTTATCGCTGAGAAACACACTAGAATAACGCCAACAAGCAGCGCAATACAGCGGTTTTGTTTAAATATTACCATTATTTACCTCCTATTTTACGGCACATTCCTATTGTATGTAACCGAAAATGGAAGCTTTGAAAACTTTCTTGTCGATTTTATATCAGAAAAAAGTCAATTTTTCGATCATTTCATACATAGGAATGGCATGCATCCTGGTAGCATACACCACAAAACCGTCTACCGTCCAGTCCATGATGTCAGATTTCACATTTGCCGAGGCCTCCCCGGCGCGTAAAACCGCAAGTCTTTCCAGACTGAAAGGCTGCTTATCCCGGTATTTGCGGGCCAAGGTGAGATGAGGTTTATATTCTCTGGATTCTGGTGTGAAACCAAGAGGACGGGTAATGGAAATCACATGCTTTTGAAGCTCCTTCAGCTTTTCCATTTCTCCCGAAACTCCCGCCCAGAGCACCTTTGGCGATTCCGGGCGCCCAAAAGTCCCCCACTCTGTGAGCTGCAAATGAAATGGCGGACAAGCTGCGGGAACCTCCTTCAAGGCTTCGAGCAGGCCAGGAATCGACCGTTTCGGCGTATCTCCGAGAAACTGCAGAGTGATATGATAGTCCTGAGGATGTGTCCATTTGGCAAAATTCAGTTTGGGTGATAAGGCTCTGCGCTCTTTTTCCAGTTTTTCAGACAGTAAAGTAGGAAGCTGTACCGCGATGAACAGCCGTTCCATTTCAGGTTCCGACACCTTACGCTCCATTTCAATTTCACCTTTCAGGGCAGATTTGTTATCCTTATTCTATACAGAATCAGCCAGCTCTATTAAATAGTATAACGGAGGGAATCCTATTGACGAAATCCATTGTTTGTTTGCAGAAACTATCACCCCGGCAGCAGGAGCTGATCCGTGACGCCGCCCCAGGCTATAATCTGACGATGGGAGACGGCAAAGCCCCCGACCTGGCACAGCTCGCCGAAGCAGAAATTGTCATCGGCTGGGGCAAGGGGATTAGTGATACGCTGCTGGGCTCCGGATCTCCGCTGCGCTGGGTGCAGACGTGGTCGGCTGGAGTCGAGAAGCTGCCACTGAAAGCCATGGAGAACAAAGGAATCCTGTTAACCAATGCCAGCGGCGTGCACGCTGAGCCGATTACAGCGGTGATCTTCGGCTTCATGCTGCTCTTCACCCGGAATCTGCATACAGCTGTGCGCAACCAGTTGAACCGCAAGTGGCACTCCGATGGCAGCGAGAGTGAGCTGACCGGCAAAACCGCCGTCATTGCCGGAACCGGCTCCATCGGCAGTGAAACGGCAAAAATCGCCAAAGCCTTCCGGATGAAAACCGTAGGCGTAAGCCGCTCCGGCAGACCGGTTGAAGGTTTCGATGAGGTCTATACGACGGACCGGCTCCAGGATGCTGTAAGTCAAGGCGATTTCGTGATCAACACCCTCCCCCTTACGGACGACACACGGCTTATGTTTGGCGCGCAAATTTTTGCCGCCTGTAAGCAGGGTTCCTATTATATCAATATTGGCCGCGGGGCCACAACCCATACCCAGGCTCTGATGGACGCCCTGAACAGCGGACATTTGGCCGGTGCCGGCCTGGATGTGTTCGAGACCGAGCCTCTTCCAGAGGATCATCCGCTTTGGGGTATGGAGCAAGTCGTCATCACGCCACACTGTGCCGGGGTAACCGACCGTTATGCAGACCGGGTAGTTGAGATTTTTACAGAGAATATGAAATCCTATTTAAAATCAGGAACCCCTTCACGAAATCTGGTAGACTACAGCCGCCAGTATTAAGCGAAGGAACCACCGACCGGTGCTTCAGCATTTCTGCCGTTGTTCCGGTACAGATTATTTAAACCAAAACGGGTGGTATCCTTTCTCAAAGGACATCACCCGTTTTATATGATCTGCACCTTATGCTCACCCGCAAACACCCACTGATATACAGCTCAGCTATACTTGAAACCTCGTCACAGACTCTTCAAGCTCTGCCAATAAGGTTCTTAGCTGTACAATACCTGCTTCTACCTCATCGGTCGCACTGACCTGCCATGGGCTGAGGCCGACGTCTCTTCCACACTGGCCGACGATTGCTGGGCCAAGGCAGAAAAAGGCTCCGCCAGCACTTCTTTCAAAAAAAGCCCCCGTGCGGCTGCACGGGGTAAAGTTCTCCAATGAATATTATGGGGCACCCGCAGTGCCAGCTACTCCAGCACCACATCATCAACATATACACTAGCCGCACTGTCGGAAGAATAAATCTCCAAGCCCATAGCGCGAACCATTGTCTTATCGATCTTAACCGCCCCAGACCAGTCATATCCGTTCAAATCAAGCGAAACCCATTGATATTGATCTGTCAACATTATTTCATCTGTGTTGGCCCAGTCCCAGTTCGCTCCGCTTTTCAGGAACATTTTACCTTTGGCGGTTCCCGCGGAAACACGGACATGGAGTTTCAATGTGTTGCCGCTGCTCAGATCCCTGTCACCCACAACATTCAAGTCAAACACCTTCGAGGCATCAGTTTCAAACGGATAGTCTGCGCTCAGCACCCCCCTGCCGTCATCAGCCGCCGAGGTTAATTGGCCTGCCCCCATAGTGTTAGCACCAAATGTCCACCCTTGTACAGAGCCCTCAAAGTCAAACAGGGTCCCGAGAGGGATGCCGCCTCCGGCACTTCCGCCCGGCACGGTTCCGGCATCCGGATCATTGACCGCCTTGATGTCGTCAAAATACATCGAAGAGGTCAGCTGCGTGCCGTCCGGCTTGGCGTTGGTGTAAATCGAAAACTTTTGAACGTCCTTCAGGTTGGTCTTGGTCAGTGTTCCCGTTGCGCCATTGGCCGGAACAAACTCACTGAACTTCGCAGTTATAAAGGCCGCCTGGTCCGTAGTGGTATCCGGGTAGTACTCGTAAGTACTGCCGCCGGCATTGATCTGCATCACCAGCTTCTGCCCTTTGGCATCCGGCTGATACCAGAATTGCAGGGCGTTGTAGCCGGACCAGTCTACATTAAGCGCCTTGGTCACGCCCGAATATCCGCTCGCGCCCAGCGTATAGGTATACTTCATGCCGTAGCTGCCGCCATGCTTGTTCGCATCAAGCGCCGTTTCCGTCGCATCGCCTCCCGCATGGACAAATTTCGTGTTCAAGGCCTCGTTGCTGCCGAGATAGCTTTCGAAATCGTCAACCACGGCCGGGTCAGAGCCGGTTTCCACATAGGTGCTGTATAATCCGATATTGTCAATGTATACCGGAATACTTCCGCTTGCCAGTCCGCTGCCTACAATTGATACCGCAATATCGTCGGCTGCCAGGAGCTTCGCTGCATCAGTCACATCAATTGTCGGTGTGAAATGCACATATTCTACGCCATCTATAGTTTCCTTCGGCAGATTGTTGAAGGAAATCTGTGTGGTTCCGATCCCGTACTTGCCATCCCAATCCGGAGGCAGCTGGACGACTGCCTGCAGACTGGCATTCCCATTCTCCGGCTGCGCGGTGGCCGGCACCCACGCATCAAGCTTAACGCGCGTCACATCTGTCAGGTAGACACTGTCTATAACTGTCTTAGCATCCTTAAGCTCAAGCTTCAGCTCCTGCCATGTATCCGCAGGGTTCAATCCGCTTGCATTCACCTTCAGCGCACCGCTGCCGTTGAACTGCCCCGGCTCGATGGAGTCAATGGCCGCCTGGTAGCCGCCGTTGCTCTGTACACCATCAATGCCATTGTCGAAAGTATAGGCTCCCAGCAGAACTTCGCTGATCTTTACAAAAACCGAGTTCGTCTGCTCTGATACTACAGTGCCGTCCTCACCGTATACCTTCACCGTTACTGTCGCAATTTTGCCGTTCAGCTTCGCATCCGGCGCCCAATCCGCCACATAAAGGCCTGTTTCCGGGTCCAGAGTCAACGGCGTTTCCAGGGCTGATTCGCCCACGGTGTACACCACTTTTGCCGGTGTCCCGTTCAGCACACGAACCCTGATCCGGGTCGTTGCCTCTGTCACCGTCGCCTGGTTAGTTGGAGAAGCGATGTGCATGAACGGCTGCTCAGCAGCAGCGGTAACTGCCTGTGTATAAGCACCTTTAACCTCACCGCTGAAAAGTGTGTATGCATCATCGAAGAAGGTTTTAAAGTCAGCCATCATCTGATGCTCTGCTCCAGAAGCGAGCGGGTAAGGAACATAAGAGTTCTCGCTTGGGGTGAAGTCAGCCCAGGTCAGCATGAAGGCCATTCTTTTGGCATCGGGATTGGATTTCAGCGCTGTGGCGAGACGGGTGTAAAAGTCCGGCGTGGAGTTGCCCGCCACCTTCATATTCTGATAGCCAAATTCGGTTAGCGCCGCAATCTTGTGCTTCGCATCAGCAATTTTCGAGAGGGTGGCTGCTTCCGCTGCAACGCCGTCAAACCAGCTTTGCCCTTCCCCATTGTAATAACTGTCGAAGCCCAGGATATCTACATAATCATCACCCGGGTAGGTTTCGAGATACTGCTGCTCATTTGTGCCAAAACCTCCTCCCGGAGAATAGGCGTACAGGAAGTTGTGCACATCCTTAATGTCCCGCAGGTATTCTACAGTGTACCGGTACAGCTCTTTATACTGGTCTTCTGTTGTAAAAGCGCGCCCCCACCAGAACCAGCTGCCGCTCTGTTCATGGAATGGCCGGAAAATAACCGGGATAGGGGTGCCGCTGTCATCCTTCAGGCTGTTTGCAAAGACCGCAATATTATCGAGAAAGGCGTTAAACTCGGCATGCTTGTCCCCGCCGGGCAGGATATGCGAGACGACGGAGCCTTTGAGGTCATAAAAATCGCCGCCGGTCACGAAGTTGGGCATATGTGCACTAAGGGTAAGCACACCGCCCGCTTCATAGGCTTTTTTCATGCTGTCAGCGAGATTATGAATACTTGCATAGACATCTCCCGCCACACCCGGCTTTTCTTTGCCTTCCAGGCTGAGCGTATCCCAGCCGAACAGGGCCGGATGCGCACCAACCGCATTTTTCACATCGGATTCCGTGCCGTCACGCTTCGTGATCGATTGGCCTTCGTCTGTTGCATGCTGCTGCCCAAAAAGAGTGCCCTTGCCCCGGATATCATCCAGATAAACGAACAACGACCGGGTACCCGAGGAGGCGTCCGCATCTGCGAGATCCACGACACGCGGGGACGGTTCAGTTCCTCCGTTGCCGCTGGTGGGAGCAGGTGTGGCCGCCGGGGTGCTTGGCACCGGTGTTACAGACGGATTCCCAGGCTGCGCAGTGGCCGCCGGCTGGCTTGGAACCGGAGTGCTTCCTGCTGCGGTCCATGGCGAAGCCGACCCGCCTTTCACAACATAAGTTCCGGCTGCAAGTGGCTGGCCGTTCAAGAGAACCGACTCTGTACGGACATCAAGCTTGCTGATCGTTCCCGTGCCTGTTAGAGAGGTACCAGCAGCACCGGCGCCGATTACAATCTCAGAAATCACTGCATCCGCTCCCGCTTCAATAATAGAAGCGCTTTCAATTTCCATCCGGTTTATAGCTGTAGTTCCCTCGCCGGCGACACGAACCTTGCCATCCGGGCGGTTGACTATAACGAGTCCAAGCTTGGAATTCTTAATATGAATGGAATTCTCCCCGCCTCCGGCAACATATCCGGTCCCCTGCACCGTCACCCTCTCCAGGGACGCCTCGCCGTTGCCGATTCCAGGGGCCAAATACAGATTCCCCGAAATTACACTGTCCTTAAGGATAACTCCGGTATGGTTGACCAGTACGTTGCCCTGTATGCCGCTCCCGGCCACAGTCCCCGCCGTGTGGTAATAACGGCTGACCAGCCTGTCAACGATGCTAACCGTCTCGGCTCTGGTAATCGGACTGTCCGGGCGGAAGCTGCCGTCCGGATAACCGTTCAGCGTTCCCTGCAGCGCCTGCACAGCATCCTTGGCATAGGTGCTGATAGCCGCGTTGTCCGTGAATGAAGCCGAAGCCGCTCCCGCGCTTGGTTTAAGCGAAAAAACTGCTGCCAGCAAGGCTGCCGCATCCTGGCGGGTAACTTGTGTATCCGCTTTCGCTTTGTTGTCCGGGAAGCCTTTATAATAGCCCGCCTGCTTGGCAATCGACAGATCCTTGGCGTACCAGGCTCCTGCTGGAACATCGGCAAAGGACGTCTCCGCTCCGGCACTGAAGCCGAACAGTTTGTTCAGCATGCTGACCAGCTCAGCGCGTGTAACCTTGTTGTCCGGTCTGAACGAGCCGTCCGGATAACCCTGGACTACTCCGTTCCCCTGCCACTTGGCAATGCTGTCCTTCGCCCAGTGCGTCCCCGGGTCCTCATCCCGTTTGACGTAGGCAAGCGCGGGTGCCGCCATCGAGACAAGCATGATGGTGGTCAGGAGCAGTGTTAACCCTTTGTTGAACCGCTTCATCCATTCATCCTCCTCCAATAAGTGTAAGTGCTTTCAAATTCCAATGAAACACAATAACTACATTGGCAATATTAGCATCATAATAATAAATAAACAATAACAAAAATATAATATTCATTAAAATTTTCATGATACGTTTAGTGGATAAAGAGGGGGATGTCATCAATTCCTCCACAAATCCCAATAAAATCAGGAGTATTCTTTATACTTCTTATTGTCCAAATCCGGACCCCGGCTAAATCACCCGCCCAAATACAAATAACAAAACAATAACAAAATAGAGCAAGACAACACCAGAATTCCAAACCAAAGACCAGAAATCAAAATACAGGACCAGAAAACAGAAATAAGCCGCCCCTTAACAGGGCGGCTTATTTCGGAAGTCCAGCTTCATACACGGCGGCTTCCGGTAATCCTTCTAGTCCAGATCATATATCGAGCCGACCTTCAGACCGTACAGCTCATTGTATATTTTCTCGGCAAAAGCATCCGTCATCCCGGCGATATAATCGATCACCATATGCTCCCATGTCCAGATCGGCTTAACCTGCCGCTGATCCTTCTCAAAACGCTGCAGCCAATCGCTTGGAATAATGGCCCGTGAGGTTTCCGGGTCGAGAAACGCCTCCCACAAACGGCGCAGAATCCACTCACTGCGTTTTTGCAGCCGCTGCACACGCAAATCACGGATCATCGTGACCCAGGCGAAGCTTTTCAGCACACTGACGGTCCGCAGCATATCTTCATCCTCCTGGCCGTCTTTAATGAAGGTAACTTTCTTCCAGTTCCCGTCCTCAATGACGCCAAGGCTTGCCACAAAGGTGCTGACCCAATAAGCCTTAACCTCCCGGCGGGTGCGGGAATAGTCATTTTCGCAGGTAGGCATTTTCTCCATCCATACGCGCAGAAAGGAGCTCAGCACCTCTTCAACCTTGATGTGGATGTCGGCTTCCTTCCACCCGATCCAGAAGGCATCCTCCAGGGTGGTGATTTTCTCCACGATCAGCCGCTGGATATACGCGTCATGCATGAAGTGCTCATGCACCTCGATTTTGCCGGCCTTAATGCCATCCTCCAGATCATGCGCAGAGTACGCGATATCATCGCAGAGGTCCATCAGTTGAGCCTCCAGCGTTTTCTTCCCGTCGGGAATCCCCCACTGGCTGCGGATATCCGAGATATAGTTCCATTCATGCAGATACATGCCCTTTTTCAAGACCGTGCCGGGAAACGGATATTTATTGATGCCCAGCAGCACCGCATCCGAGAGGTTCAGCCCGTCGATATTCTCCCGTTTCTCCAGGAACATGATCAGCCGGAAATTATGGGCATTGCCTTCAAAATGCTCATACTGCCGTCTCATATTCTCGCGGATCGTCTGCTGCTGGACCGGGCCTGCGCCGGACTTCCGCACCGCCTCTGCCGTCTTTTTCACCACAAGCTGCTCCAAAATGCCGTCGAGCACCTCTTCTCCCTTGTGGCCGAACGGCGGGTGGCCGAAGTCATGCGCAATGGCTGCACATTCCACCACCTCCGGATCAATGACCAGCCCCGGATTCTCCGCTTGTCCCGTTTCTACCTCCGGGTAGGACCGCAGCAGGCTTTTGGCTGCTTCACGGGCAATCTGCGCCACTTCCAGTGAATGGGTCAGACGCGTCCGGTAGTAATCGCCGGTACCCGCGCCGAACACCTGGGATTTGCCTTGCAGCCGGCGAAAGGTCGGCGAATGAATCAGACGCGAATAATCGCGTTCATATGCGGCTCTAGAGGTTTCCAGGCGGGTGATCTCCGGATATTGCCGGTGTTCTCTTTTTTCAATTAGTGTCATATCCCCTGCCCCTATCCTTGATCTGTATTTAGTATCTCATTATAAGTCATTATACCCGGAACTTTCACTCTAAAAAGAGAAATAACAGGCAGCCGGCAGAAATGAATATTTCATATAGGGGCTGACACGCATTCCGGGCTGCATTGCGCAGCATCTTAAAATAGGGTAGTCTTGAGCTATCATAGCGTTATTTTGAGCACTGCCGCAGTTCATCCTTTAGGAGGCTTTACCATGTCCGAGAACACTTCCTATACGACCGAAGAAATCGCCCGGTTATTAAAAATATCCAAACTTAAGGTATATGATCTGATTAAAAAAGGAGAGCTGCCCTCCTACCGGGTCGGCAAGCAGATGCGCGTGGATCTTTCCGATCTGGAGGCGTACAAGCAGCATTCGCGCAGCGGTGCTCCGGGGAGTATACCGCCCTCCGCAGGGCAGGGGGCGGAAGCTCCCCTGTTCATCCCCCCATCCGCTCCACCATTGCAGCTTACGCAGTTGCCGGCACAACCCGGCAAATCCTCCAGCGATAATGTGGTGATCACCGGCCAGGATATGTCGCTGGATTTGCTGGCTACGCATCTGGAGCGAAGCGAGACTTCCTTCCGTCCGCTGCGGTCGTATGCCGGAAGCCTGGACAGTCTGATCGCCATGTACCACGGGGAATCCGACATTGTCAGCACCCATCTGCTGGATGGGGATAGCGGGGAGTACAACCTGCCCTATATCCGCAGACTGCTGGTTGGCTTTTCTTATATCGTAGTGCATATGCTGACGCGGAGTGCAGGCTTCTATGTGCAGAAGGGCAACCCGAAAGGCATCCGCGGCTGGTCCGATCTGAAGCAGAGCGGAATCAAGGTGATCAACCGGGAACGCGGGGCGGGGGCACGGGTGCTGCTCGACGAGCAGCTCCGCCTTCATGGCATACCCTCCTCCGAAATCAGCGGGTATGCTATCGAAGAGAACAGTCATTTTGCCATAGCCGGCAGAGTGGCCCGGGGGGAAGCCGATGTGGGCATCGGCACAGAAAAAGCCGCCAAGATTATTGACGGCATTGATTTCATCCCGCTCATTCAGGAACGGTACGATCTGGTGATGCTCAAGAAGCCGGAACACGAAACACTGATCCGGACAGTTCTTGATATTTTGCGTTCATCTGCCTTTAAGAACGAGCTCAGCTCCATTCATGGCTATGACCTTAGCGGAACCGGCACGGTCATTTACGAGACCTGAGTCAGTTATAGTGACCTTAGCCGCTTCCTGCGGCCCTTCCTTCCCGGCTTACTCGGAATCCTCTTTTTTTGTTTTATAACTGACTTTAAAGCTCCCCCTTGTACCGGTTCCTACGATCTTCAGCTTGTAGGAGCCGGATTTTTGTATCTCCAGTTCTTCCTCACCTTCCTTGTTCGTCTCCAACTCCTTGAACAGCTTATGGTCAGGATCATACAGCTTCATCGAGAGCTCGCCCTTCTCTACCTTGGAGGCATAGCTCAAAAGAAGCATATCTCCTTCCTTGAGCTTCAGCGTTTTCTTCTCGGTGCCGGACAGCAGCCAGTAGGAAGCTTTGATTTGGTGCGGCGTACTTGAACCAACATACATCACTTGTTTCTCGCATCCCGCAATCAGCAGCAAGGAGCCGCCTATTAGTGTCAGCAGAAGCCGTTTCCGCCATGGTTTGTTCATTCCGTTCACTCCCCAGCATGTATAATATGTCCGCAGTGCGGGCATATTTGTGTGTGCACATCATTCGCAGCCAGAACCTTATGCCGCCGCCGGGCATAAAAATACAGCACAACCCCCATAAAATTAGGAATATAGAAAACTGCGGTTAACCAGAGCCATGTGTTCATCCTTTTGCGTGAAGAATCCTTGTAAATGAACACCCCCAAAGTTACGTATAAGCCAATAAACAGCAGCACTGCCAGTGCCGTAGTGGTGAACCAGACGGGGTCCCCGCTGTACATATCAGCCATATAAGGAATCATCCAGTAGCCTGTAACGGCCAAAAAAATCAGCATACCGGATGTAATGATCCAGAATACCAGCATGCCAAAGTATTTGAAGTTCCTCATTTCCTTCCTCCTTCACCCCTCTGCATACCTCTTGCCCCGCTCCCTTTAGCTTTGAACATTTCCCGTTTCTCTGCCGGACATATACAGCACCACTACCCCTGCGGCAACAGCCGGCGCTGCCCCAAAAGAGAGCAGGAGCGTCAGCTTCCATAATAAAGGTATCGGGCCGCTCAGCAGACATCCCCACAACAAGAGCAGAGCCAGTGTACCCAACACCCCCAGAGCCGCAGCGCCTTTACTCATTCCCTCTTTCCTGCGGATCTGCTGCAAGGTTGCAGTATGCAGTCCTGCTGGAGCCGGAATCTGTTCGCTATAATATTGCCGCAGCAGCTCCTCCTGCTTCTCTTCACGTTCCGTTTCTCTCACCGGTACTCCTCCCTCCATGGCTCGACAGCTTTTTGCAGCAGCTTTTTGCTCTGATTCAGCCTTGATTTCACAGTCCCAACAGGTATGCCCAGCATTTCTCCGATTTCTTCATAGCTGAACTCCTCATAATAATAGAGCACCAGCGGTCCCAAATACCGCTTCGGCAGCTTGCGGAGCCCCTCTTCCAGGCAGGTATACCGTTCATCCCGCAGGATCTGCTCCTCCGTCAGCGGCGCCCCGTCCCTGAGCTCATGAAAGGGAACACGGCAGGATTCTTCTCCGGCAAACCGGGTATAGAGCTTTTTCCATTTCCTGTAGCTATCCCGGTATATATTCAGGGTCACCTGAAACAGCCACGCCTTAAAAGACCGCTCCGGATCATAACGATCCAGCTTGCGGATAACCCTCACCCACACCTCCTGAAATAAATCCTCCGCTTCCAGGACACTCAGGGTGAGGTGGCGGCAGAACCGGTACAAGTCATCCTTGTATCTCTCCACCAGCGGTTCGAGCATTTCCCGCCTGCCTGCCCTGTATCCTTCGATGAGCTGCTTATCAGTGATCATGTTCCTTGCCCGCCCTTTCATACCACATTACGAAGGCATCAGGATCTTTGTTCGAAAATTCACAAAATCCTTCATAGCAAAAAGCAGGACTCCGGTATCGCATTGACCGGACCCTGCTTTTATGTTGAATCGGATATCCCAAATCACTTCACAATCAGGAACGGCGGTTGACGAACATCAGCATGAGTGCGGAGATGACGATAATCGAACACACCCACATCCAGGCCAGCGTCATATTGCCGCCATCAACAGCCACGTAAATAGCGGTGGGGACGGTCTGTGTCCGGCCAGGGATATTGCCGGCCACCATAATGGTGGCTCCGAATTCACCCAGCCCGCGGGCGAATCCGAGCACATAACCGGCTGCCAGTGAACGGCCCGCCAGCGGAAGCGTTACAAACCTAAGCACCTGCAGCTCGCTTGCTCCCTGCGCGCGTGCTGCGTCCTCCAGATCCTTCTCCACACCTTCAAAGCCCGCCTTCACTGTGCGGTATACGAGAGGAAAAGCAACGACAACTGCAGCAATAACTGCTGCGCCCCAAGTGAACAGAATCGTATGCTCCGTAAATTGCTCGTACAGCTTCCCGATCCAGCTCCGCCGGCCCAGAATCACCAGCAGCACGAATCCGACCACGGTTGGCGGCAGTACCAGCGGAAGCAGCAGCACCGTCTCAACCAGGCTGTAGCCCGGGAACCTCCGGCCCGCCATTGCCCTGGCTGCCAGGGTTGCCAACAGGAAGACAATGATGCTGGTGATGACTGAGATCTTGACCGAAAGCCAGACCGGAGCGAAAAAATCGGGCCAATTGATCTCCATCCCGGCTCACCCCGTTTATAACTTAATATGATTTATTCAGCAAGCTTGAAGCCGTAGCCTGTAAAGATATCGCTTGCCGCCTTGGTTTGCACGTAGCTGAAAAAGGCTTTGGCCTCCGCCTTATGCTTGGAATCCTTCACAATGCCCACCGGATAATTGATCGCTTTGTGTACGTGGGCACCTACGGTAAGAGCAATCTTCACTTTACTGGAAGTGAGGGCATCCGTTTTGTAGACAAATCCGGCATCGGCATTCCCTGTTTCTACATAAGAGAGCACCTGGCGCACGTCTTTGGCATACACCAGCTTGCTTTGCAGCTTATCCCATACCTTCTTCGCTGTCAATGACTGCTGCGCGTATTGGCCGGCCGGAACCGATTCAGGCTGTCCGACAGCCACTTTCTTGAAGCTTGTATCCGTAAGCTGGGTAATTGTTGCAATCGAAGCCGCGGAGTCCGAAGGGACAACCAGCACCAGCTGATTCTTCAATAGCTCTTTGTGGTCAGAAATAAGGCCTCCATCGGCCAGAGCGTTCATTTGCTTGTCACCTGCAGAGAAGAACAGGTCGGCAGGTGCGCCCTGCTCAATCTGTTTCTGCAAAGTGCCGGATGCGCCGTAGTTGAAGACCAGGTCAATATCAGGATGCTGTTTCTCATACAGAACAGCGATCTTGTCAAGACTGTCCTGCAGGCTGGCTGCGGCAGAAACAATAATCTCAGTCTTGCCGGCCGCCTTTGCCTGCTTCTCAGGCACCGCCGATAGCCCCACTGCTGCCAGCAGCGCAGCCATTACAACTACTGCTAATTTCTTGAACATTTCCATTCCTCCCATTTATGTATCTTATATATTTAGATGCTATTCTAGCATATCCTTTTTTGTTTTACTATGCATTTGGTTATGTTTGCTTATATTTAGATATGTATAGTTAATATCAGGAGTTAATATGCGGTTATGCTTAAATAATACAAAAAAGCCCTATAAGCGAAATGAACGCCTAAAGGACTTTGTTGAACACCTTAATTCTTCATCCGTGGATCAAGCACATCCCGCAGGCCATCCCCCACGAGGTTGAAGCCCAGCACAGTCAACATAATCGATAGCCCGGGGAACACTACCGTCCAAGGGGCCTTTTGGATAAATTGCCGGGAGTCAGAGAGCATCTTGCCCCATTCCGGATCCGGTGGCTGGGCACCAAGGCCAAGGAAGCCAAGTGCGGCCGCTTCAATAATCGCCGTGGCGATACCGAGTGTGCCCTGCACAATAATCGGCGTCAGACTGTTCGGCAGGATATGAGTAAGCAGAATACGGGTGTTGGTCATCCCGATGGCTCTTGCCGCTGTAATGTACTCCTCTGACTTCAGCGAGAGCACCTTAGCCCGCACAAGCCGGCCGTACGTAGGGATATTTACAATAGCGATGGCGTACAGCGCATTCTGCAGGGAAGGCCCAAGAATAGCTACGATGGCAATAGCCAGCAGAATGCTCGGAAAAGCAAGCAGAATATCAAACAGGCGTGAAATAAGCATATCAATCCATTTGCCGTAGAATCCGGCCAATATGCCCAGAAATGTACCTGCAATAATAGATCCGATGACGGCAAAGAACCCGACCCACAAGGAGATGCGGGCTCCATAAATAATGCGGGTGAACATGTCTCTTCCCAGGTCATCCGTGCCGAACCAATGACCGGCAGACGGCGCCTTTAGCCGGTTGACCAGCTCCTGCTCTTTGAAGCCATATGGTGCAATAAGCGGCGCCAGCAGAGCAATCAGCACAAAAAACACGATAATGCATAACCCGAGCATCGCCGTCTTGTTCTTGCGGAAAGACTTCCACGCATCGCGCCAAGGTCCGGAAGCCTTGTCGGCAGGTACAGCCTTGGGTGTTACGTCAATTGATGCCTGTCCCATAGGTTCACCCCTCACTTGTAATTGATGCGCGGATCGATAGCTGCATAGAGCAGATCCACAAGCAGATTGATCATCACAAAGATAAAGGCAATGATCAGAATCCCCGTCTGAATCACCGGATAGTCACGGGAACTGATCGCTTCAAATATATACCTGCCCACGCCCGGCCAAGCAAAGATGGTCTCAGTCAGCACTGCGCCGCCGAGCAAAGCACCTGTCTGCAAGCCTACTACCGTCAGGACAGGAATCAGCGCATTCTTGAGCGCATGTTTGTACACGACGAGGAATTGCGACATGCCTTTGGCTTTTGCCGTACGGATATAATCTGAATTCATAACCTCCAGCATGCTGGAACGGGTCATCCGGGCGATAATCGCCATCGGGATCGTGCCCAGCGCGATGCTTGGCAGGATCAAATGCTTAATAACCGTCCACAGCTGTCCCCATTGTCCAGCGATGATGGTGTCAATCACATAGAGATTGGTGATGCTCTCCACCGGATTGCGCTGGTCCATCCTTCCTATCGATGGAAGCCAATGCAGCTTCAGCGCGAATAGCAGCTGCTCCATCAGCCCAAGCCAGAAGATCGGCATGGATACGCCAATGAGTGCAATAACCATCGCGGTATAATCGAACCATGAATTTTGCCGCCAGGCGCTCAGAATCCCCGCATTGACGCCTACAATTGTTGCGAACAGCATACTGGCAGCCGTAAGCTCCAGAGTTGCTGCGAGATAAGGCATAATTTCTTTGGCGATCGGCGTTTTGGTCCGGATCGAGGTCCCCAGATCCCCTTGCAGCAAATCACCCATATAATTGAAGTATTGCTGCAGCCATGGCTTCTCCAGTCCGAGCTGCTCCCGCAGCGCCTGCTTGGACTGCTCTGTAGCCTTTTGACCCAGAATAGTCTCAGCCGGATCACCCGGTATCGCATGAATAATGGAAAAAACGATAATTGTCATCCCGATCAGCACAGGGATCAATACCATGACACGTTTTAATAGGTAGGAGTTCAAGTTCGGCTCACCTTCCACAGTTCCTTAAGCATAACTTGCCGCCGCAGGCAGCGGCGGCAAGGAAATACTTATGGAGCATACTATTCGAAGTAAATTTCGCTGTAATATTCCGTACCTGTCGGACCTGGAACATACCCTTTCAGATTAGCCTTGGCAGCCAGCAGCGGAGTCGTGTGAACCAGTGGAATCCAAGGCGCATCCGCTTTGATAATTTCCTGAGCCTGCTTGTACAGATCGGAACGTTTGGCCTGATCCGTTTCCTTCTGGGCATTGATCAGGAGGGTGTGCAGCTCTTCATTTACGTAGAAGCTGCGGTTGTTGCCTGGAATAGCATCCTTATCCAGGAGCGTGTACAGGAAGTTATCCGGGTCCCCATTGTCGCCCGTCCAGCCGAGCATGTAGATATCATCCTTGTCTCCGGCCTTGGTATCATCGAGGTAAGTCGCCCATTCCGGGGATTCAATGACGGTTTTTACACCGATTTTTTCCCAGTCGGCTTGAATGGCTTCCGCAACTTTTTTGCCGTCAGGCATGTAAGGACGGGATACAGGCATGGCGTACAGGGTTACTGTATCCGGCAGACCATCAGGATATCCGGCTTCGGCCAGGAGGGCCTTGGCTTTATCGAGATCATATTCGTAATCTTTCACAGCATCGTTATAGCCCCATAATGACGGAGGCATAGGGTTCACTGCAGCAGTAGCCTGGCCCGAGAAGAAGGCATCGATAATAGCTTGTTTATTTACAGCATAGTTCAGCGCCTGTCTCACTTTTACATTGTCAAAGGGTTTCTTTTTGAAGTTGAAGCCGAGGTAAGAGACATTGAACGGCGGACGCTCAATCTTCTGCAGCTCAGTAAGGCCTTCAAGCGTGGACAGATCATCCGGGCTCAAATCCTCCATCAGATCAATTTCTCCGTTCTGCAGGGCATTGAAGCGTGCCGAATTGTCCGGGATAGCGCGGACGATGACTTTATTCAGCTTAGGAAGCCCTTCTTTCCAGTAGTTGGGATTCTTGTCCAGCGTGATGGAATCATTGTGCTTCCATTCCTTGAAGACAAAAGGTCCGGTGCCTACAGGCTCATTCTTGAAGTTTTCTTTCTTGTCCTTAATGGCTGTCGGGCTGGCAATCCCGAAAGAGGTCATCGCAATATTCTGCAGGAATGGCGCCTGCGGCTGGTTCAATGTAAATTGTACGGTTGTGGCATCCACAGCCTTCACTTCCTTAATGACGCGGCTGCCGTCTGGACCGAACATGGAATCGTAATAATCAAAGGAGTCTCCTTCAAATTTGAACTCACTTGCAGGATCACTCCAGCGGGTGAAGTTGAACACTACCGCTTCAGCGTCGAAATCCGTTCCATCATGGAACTTCACACCCGGATGCAGCTTGAAGGTATAGGTCAAGCCGTCAGGAGAAACTTCCCAGCTGTCAGCAAGCGAAGCTTGTACTTCGGAGGTTCCCGGCTTATACTCCAGCAGGGAGTCGAACACTTGATGGGCAATCTTAAGCGATTCGCCGTCGGTCACAATGGCCGGGTCCAGCGAAGCCGAATCGCCGCCGCGTCCCACGATCAATGTATCCTGCGCTGCCGCCGCTTCAGGCGAGCTTTCCGGTGCGGCGGTCGCCGCTGCGTTCGAACCCGCAGTTGCTTCTGTACCGGCGTTGTTGTTGTTACCTCCGCAGCCGCTTAAGGTTAAAACCGCCCCCAGCGTTACTGCCAGTGCAAGACTGCTCCATTTCTTCATCTCTAGAAAAACTCCCTTCTTTCATTAAAGTATTAAAACGTTTATATGGAGCCGCGCCAAAGCGCTGCCATATACCACGGCCACTGATGGCTTGCCGAAATAATGTCTCACGGTACACTTTAAGCCAGTTGGGTGCGAACCTCTCCGTCATACAAATGACAGGCGGTTAAATGTCCGGCCCCGGTTTCCAGCAGCGGAGGCCTTACATTACGGCAGACATCCATCACACGGGGGCAACGGGTATTAAACGCACAGCCTACCGGCGCATTCGCCGGGCTCGGCACTTCTCCCTGCAGAATAACCCGCTCCTTGCGGATATCCGGGTCTGGTTCAGGAACCGCTGACAGCAGCGCCTGTGTATAAGGATGCTGCGGCTGATCATACAGCTGGTTCTTACCGGTAATTTCCACAATCCGTCCGAGGTACATAACGGCAACACGGTCGCAGATATGCTTCACCACACTAAGGTCATGAGCTATGAATATGTAAGTTAGTCCGAATTCTTGTTGTAAATCCTGCATCAGATTAATGACCTGGGACTGGATAGACACATCAAGCGCAGATACCGGCTCATCAGCGATAATCAGCTTCGGCTGCAGCGCCAGCGCTCTGGCAATTCCGATCCGCTGGCGCTGGCCGCCGGAGAATTGATGCGGATACCGCTGAAGATGCGCCTTGGCCAGACCGACTACATCGGCCAGCCGTTCAACAGCCGCCCTCCGCTCCTGTCCATTGCCTACGCCATGCACAATCAACGGCTCTTCCAGGATGCGCTGTACGGTATTGCGCGGATCAAGTGAAGAGAACGGATCCTGAAAAACAATCTGCATCTCCCGCCGGCGCTTGCGCATCTCTTCCATAGACAGCTTCGTAATATCCTGGCCTTCGAACCATATTTCTCCCGCTGTAGGCTCGGTCAGACGAAGCAATGAACGGCCGGTTGTAGATTTGCCGCAGCCGCTTTCTCCAACAAGGCCAAAGGTCTCGCCTTTCCTGACAAAAAAGGATATATCATCGACCGCTTTAACATAAGCTTGAGTTTTATTGAAAAAACCCTTGTTGACCGGATAATATTTTTTGAGATTCTTTACCTCTAGCAGGTTATCGCTCATACCGCATCCTCCTGTTGACTATCATGCAGCCAGCATCTGCAGCTGTGGCTGCCCTCCTGCAGCTTCAGCTGCGGAAGGGATTGCCGGCAGATCTCCATCACATGGGAACAACGCGGCGCGAACCGGCATCCCTGCAATTCTTTGCTCAGGATAGGCACATTGCCGGGAATAGAGTACAGCCGCTCTCTGGTTTCATCCATTCTCGGCACCGACTGGATAAGACCGCTTGTATACGGATGCAGCGGATTCTTGAAAATATCGCGCACGCTGCCCTCTTCCACCACCTTGCCCGCATACATCACGGCAACCCGTTGGCACATTTCCGCCACCACACCAAGATCATGGGTAATCAGCATAACTGCAGTTCCCTGCTCTTCGTTCAGCTTGCGGATCAGGTCAAGAATCTGCGCCTGTATCGTAACATCGAGCGCTGTTGTCGGCTCATCAGCAATGAGCAGTTCGGGACTGCAGGAGATCGACATCGCAATCATCACACGCTGCCGCATTCCTCCCGACAATTGATGCGGATATTCATCGATAATGGCCTCCGGCCTTGGAATACCGACCTTGCGGAGCATGTCCACTGCATGCCCGCGTGCATCTTTCTTGGACAGACCACGGTGCAGCCGGACCGTTTCTATAATTTGCTGGCCTACGGTAAACAGCGGGTTGAGGGAGGTCATCGGCTCCTGAAAAATCATCGACACGGCGTCACCGCGGATACTGCGCATTTCTTTTTCTTTCAGCGGCACGATATCCTGACCTTTAAGCAAAATACGCCCGCTTACGATTTTGCCCGGCGGACTAGGAACGAGCTTCAGAATAGACAGCGAAGTGACGCTTTTACCGCAGCCTGATTCCCCCACCACGCCCAGAACCTCTCCTGGATTAATGTACAGATCAACCCCGTCCACAGCTGGTACTTCGCCGCGTTCGGTAAAAAAATGGGTATGCAAATCCTCAATTTTCAGAATGGGCTGGACCAAAATGATACCTCTCTTCTACAAGAAATTGAACAAAGGTCAAATGAGAGTATAGTGAGTTATCTCATAGACGGAAGATAGAGTAACTCATACTTTACATGAAAAGATAGAAATTCGGGGATAAGTCTACATTATTGTTATTTAATGTATAAGACTACTATATAAATCCTAGATAGACAAGAAAAATTTATTCGAAAAACTAACCCGATTGGTTATCGGGGAATAATTCAGTCCTGAACAAAGAAAAAACTGTGCTATTTATATAGCGACAGCCATTTCTCCAACTGATTTCTCAGCATTTCCCGGTAATACAGCGGCTCCAGAATCTCCGCCTCTTCCTCATATTTTAGAATCCAGCGGACAAAACCGATGTCCTGTTCCACTGCCACTTTAAAGTGCAGACACCTGCTCTGGCGGTCTACCTTGCTTGGTTTCACGAACATATCCTCGTTTTTGATCCGGCCCATCATCCGTTCCGTAAATCTGATCTTGAACTCTACCTGCAGACTATCCCGGTCCAGTGACCACTTCTGCTCCATAAAAGCCTGCAGATCAAATTGCTCCTTGGAAAACCACAGATTCGTTGGCTTCACATTTGAGAACCCCTGAAGATGAAAGGTGCGGATAATCCCGAAGCGATGACAAAAACCGATTAAATGATAACGATTCTCCAAGGGAACAAGGCAGTATGGATCAATTTGGATGCCTCTTTCTTCATAGGCATTTTCACTATAGTCAGCCAGAATGCTGTTTTGCTTCATAATAGCGGTCAAAACCTCGGTTAAAAAGGGCGGCGGCTCATCCTGGTACCCGCTTTTTTCCATCCAGAGCTGTCCTGCTTCTTTTTTGGCAGTTTCCATCGTTTCTTCCCTTTCCGCCTTCTGCTTGTAGGCTGCGGCCATTACTTTCTCATAAGCACTCTCAAAGCTGGGAGGCAGCATGTTTTTGATGTGATCCATAATGCCTCGCAGCTGTGAAAATGCGGCTGACTCTTCTTCCGACCAATCGAGAGGATATAATGCAAAATTACCGATAAAGGCGTATCCTTTCCCATGTCCCAAATGGATGATCGGGATGTGCATGGCGCTAAGCGCATCCATATCCCGGTATATCGTTCTCTCGCTGTTGCCGCAGCGTTCCGCCAGTTCACGGGCCAAAATTCCCGGTTTGGCTTGCACTAGCGTAATAATGCGCATTAGCCGGATTAATCGGTCTGTCATTTTCAGTTCCCCTTGAGTTTATGGTAAAATAGACCCATTATTTTAAATAAATTAGTTATATATATCTATAATCAGTGATTTAATAACCGAAATTAATAAATATAATAGAACTATTTTACTATACTACCACACTTATAAATCTCTTAATTGTCAACTAATCTCCGCAAAAGATTCTGAATGAGTACTCTTATGTATGTATTGGCAGGTTTGCACACAATTGCTGCAGCCTCCCTATCTTGTTGCCGTCCTCCACCACACTTGACTTTCTGCGTCAAGCTGTTTATACACTGTTTCCGCTTCTTTCACAAGTTGCATATCTCCAGATCTGGCTGCCAGCAGCAGCAAATCATCTGCCTGTCTGCGAAGACGCTCGTAGTCTATCTGGATGTTGCCTTTTGTCCGCTGCACCGCCGCTTCTTCCAGCAGTTTTTCGGTCTTCAGCAGCCCCAAATACTTCTCAACATGGAAGCAGCATCTCTCAGACAGCACATCTGTATGATGCGTATATTCCATGCTGAGCTTTTTCAAAGGGAGCTCCCGGATACGTTCGACCGGTGGCTGCTTATACTGCCATTGCAGCCAGAGTGCTTCATGAATCCCCGCCGGCTTGGCTGCCATCGTGAATTCCAAAGCGATGTATTTGTGCGCTTTGGAATATATTTTGCCAAGCTTAAGCAGTATCGAACGCCCCTCCCCGGCTTCGGCAGTGCAGCCATGACTTCCAGTGAAGGTTACATGTGCTTCCAGCCAGACTCGAAGCTCAATCTCACGGGCTACCACCTTTCGGGTCCGCTTGCGGGACTCCTCAGGATTAGAGATCCCCTTCCACTCGATTAGCAGAACTACATTCTGCGCACCGCCTGCAAAAATCCGTTCCTGGCTCCACGTAAATATGGGCTGAATACTTGCTTGCATATTTCCACCTCTTTCTTTTTTTGGGTCTTCTATTAATGTACCAATATTGGCGGACAACTCCTTGTCATGGAATATATGTTCGGTCCTATAATATCGACAAAAAAAGAGGCATTCTCCGTTAAATGGAGATTGCCTCTTTGCGAAAGATTATTGCTTTGTCGAAACATGGTGATAAATTTTTTTTAATAGCTATATAAGATGAACTTTAGTTTTACATTGAGGGGTATGGTCGTAACTGCGGGGAATGTTTGGACTTCCAGCCGCTGTTGTCCCCAGATTTCTTGATTCGAACCGCCTTAGCGGTTGAAATCCGGTGACAAAGGCGGACGCATTCGCTCTTCCAGTTCCAAACTTCCCCTCCGCACTTCTACCCTTTTATGAATTTTTTAAGTTCATCCTATGTAGTAGAACTGCGTCTGCTCCGCTCCTCCTTGAAGAAAAATCCCAGCGCCCATTTTGCGCACAGCAGCGAGAAGCCAAAGAACAGAAGCGCCCAGACGATCGCAGGCAGAGGTGTTAGCCGCGCCAGATTAGCCGCATCCCCTGCATGTCCTGGTGTAACCACAGCGGCCGAGACCAGAAAAAGCGTACCCATAACTGATTCCTCCAGGGTCAAAAAAGCCAGAAACAAATAATAATATTTGCCGGCTCTTGGCCAGACAAACACCATGATGAGATTCAATGCGATGAACCCGCTCAGCCATATCATTCCGAAGCCGCCCCGCACGTACAGGACAAGCATGATCAACGCCACACCCGATGCCAGCAGCAGCCCCCATCGATACCTCCCTCTGGTATATAAATAGAACAACAGGAGTGAGAATAATGACGCGAGCGTATAACCCGCCAGTGAAACCAGAACCGCCTTCCCGCCCGCCTGTATTGCCGAGTAAGTTACTCCGCTATGATCTGCGTACAATTCAATGCGTAGCACACTTCCAGAGAGCAGCAGCGTCACCAGAGCATGGCCAAATTCATGGAACATGGTATCCAGATTACGGAACAGGGAGGAGAATGGAATCAGCCGGGTCAATAAAGCGGAACCTGCAAGTAACAGCAGGGTTTTGAGCCATTTATTCATAGCATGCAGCCCCTTTCCGTTCAAATTATACATGGATTTTATTTTTTTAAACAGAAACCATGTCAGCCCGGATGCGGTATTACCTGTAGATGGTTATTCTCCTGGGCGGCAGGGTAAGAACTTGTAAACTCCGCTAAAGACAAAATATCCCCCAAACCGCCAAATCACGCTATTCTGCGGCATCAGAGGCCGCGCCAATATTGTTCTGCTATGTTAAAATAAGAAGGAAGGCCAGTCTATACCAGGTGGTGATTTATTAATGAAGCAAAAAGCAAAACACGCTTATACAAAGCTGTTATCTTCGGCATTGCTGCTCCTGGGATTGTCAGTCATCTTTCCCGCTCCTGCGGCAAAAGCTAATTATTTCAGTGATTTATATAATGGCTTGCAGAATTTCTCGGAGCTTCCCGGCGAGGTCAATCAGTTGCAGGAGAGCTACAAGCAGACGACAGAGGAGCTTCAGCAGACAAAGGAGCAGCTTGGGCAGACCCTGCAGCAGATGGCTGATTACCAGGCCCAGAACGCGGCCCTGCAGGAGCAGAACCGCCAGCTCAGCCAAGTGGTCGATGAACTGAAAAATGACCGTACTGCGAGGGAGAACTACTATAACCGAATTAAAATTACCGTAATTACCGGCCTTGCGCTGATACTCGGTTACTTTCTGCTGATCCGGCTGCTGCGGTTCGGTATGCGCCACAGATCCAGGAAAAGCGACCGCCTGCGTTAATGTGTACATGAGGGAGTGTAGATTATGAACGTTGATGTCCAGGATGAAGGCGACAGCGGCAGCGGACAAGCTGTGGCCTTCACTGTTGAAGAGAACGAAGAAATTCATGTGCTGCATCCGCAGCAAATCATCGCATATCAGGGCCCTTCTTCAGGCCGTGCGGACCGGCTGATGGATGTCAAAGGAATGTACCGTAAACGTAAGCTGATCCGTTCGGATATGACCGGCCCCTGCCGCTTCGTTGCGGCTCTGCCTCCCGGCTACAGAGTCAAAACCTTCCAGCTGGACGGCAAAAGCGATCTGCTCTATGATTTCAGGCATCTGTTCTTCTACAGCAAAGGAATTACTATGCAGACAAGGGTGCTGAGCATGAAGAACATGCTGGTCACACGCGATATTATCAAGGTTAAGTTTTCCGGGCCGGGCAGCATCGGCATACTGACGGAGGGAACGGTATGTGAAGCCGAGCTGCATCCCTTTGATCCACTATATGTGGATGCTGGCAGTATTATTGCTTATCCCGAAAACGCCAAGCTTGAGCTGACTGTCTACGGGAATCACTTAGCCAGCCAGCATATGAGCTACCACTGGAAAATGACCGGCCACGGACCAGTGATGTTTCAGGCTGGACGCCAGAGCCGCCGCTTCGAACGCGATAATAATGAAGACGGCATTATCAAGCGTTTTCTGCGTGAAGCCCTGCCCTTTGGCGGAGTCTTCATTAAGTAGCCTGACAATATAAGGCTGTGGAATACACAAAGAGCGCCACGCGAAGACATTCGCATGGCGCTCTTTGTGTAAATCTTATATCTTGTGTTGCAGCTAATGGTGGTGAGTACGGCCAAATCCGCCTCAGGCTCTTGGATTATGCCAAGAATGCGTTCAGCATCCAGGCGGTTTTCTCCACGCTGCTCCGGATTCCAATCAGCAGGTCGGCAGTAGGCTGATCGCTCAGCTCTTCAGCAGCTGAAATGGTACCTTTCAGTTCTTCGGCCACTACAGCAAAGTCCTTAATCAGCTGTGCAACCATTTCCTTAGCCGTTTCACCGCCGGTTGCTTCCTTAAGTTCGGAGAGGGCCAGATATTGTGTCATGGTTGAGGCTGGTTGTCCACCGATGGCAAGCAGACGCTCAGCCAGATCATCCACATAGGTGGCAGCATCATTATACAATTCCTCAAATTTGGCATGAAGCGTGAAGAATTGTGGTCCACTCACATACCAGTGGTAATGATGCAGCTTCACTCCCAGCAGTGTCCAATTTGCAGTCTGACGGTTTAGGGCAGCGTGCAGTTCTGTATGACTCTTAATTTGTGTACTCATTCTAATAACCTCCTATGGACTATTTATTTGTTATTTGTATTTAGACTCATTCTAAATCTATATACAATTTAACACATCCTTCAGGGTTTTGCAAGCTATCCTGAAATAACACTGTCCGGTTCATAGGACAGTGTTATGGAAGCCTCAAATCTGGCGAACCCAAATTGAGGGCATTCCTCCGAAATTCCATCCACTGATGAGCCGCTAAAGAGCGGCATGAGTGTCTGCTATACAGTTTTTGCTGCTGCAAATTCTAGCACAACTCTCTCTTCATACCTGTTATTTCCATCACAATTACCCAAATGCAGCCAGATTGACATAATTCACTCCATTGCGGCAGATAAGATTACATAGCTTACATATTCGATTCCGCTGCCTTTCCTTTGCCGCTGCGGAAGATTGCCCTCATCTCGTCACGCTTTGATTTCGGGCTGAGCACATATACCGTGTCGCCCGGCTCAATGACTGTGTTACCATGCGGGGTCACTATGTTTTTATTGCGGATGATGGCGGTGAAAAGAATATCCTCAGGGAGCCCCAGCTGCGCGATCTGCATACCAGCTATAGGCATATTCCTGTCGATGGAAATATGGTTGAATTCGGAATCCGTCTTGCCCAGTGCCACCAGCTCCATAAGCGAAGGCTGGGCATCCTCTTGTCCAACCAGCCTAAGTCTGGAAGCCAACGGGGAGATGGTTGTCCCCTGAATGACTGCCGAGGTTAAAACCACAAAAAATACAACATTAAAGAATAAACGCCCTTGAGGAAGTCCCGCCAGCAGCGGATAAGTGGCCAGTACAATCGGTACCGCCCCGCGCAGGCCGGCCCAGGAGATCAAAGTCTTCTCCCGGATGGAGAACTTGGCAAACAGCAGGCTCAGGAATACCCCTACCGGTCTTGCAACCAGCATGAGAATAACAGACAGCAGAAGGCCCTGCCAGGCGATCGCCGCCAGTTCCTGCGGAAATACTAGCAGACCCAGCAGCGTGAACATGGCGATCTGCATCATCCATGCAAAGCCGTGATTGAAATTCATGATCGTCCGGTGATACATAAGTTCGGAGTTTCCCAGCACCAGGCCCATGACATATACCGCCAGCAGGCCGCTGCTGTGCGCCGCCGTTGCAAGTCCATAGGTCAGAACAGCAAAACCAATCGCCATAACCGGATAGAGTCCGGTAGAGTCGAGATTAATACGGTTGATCAGGTAAACGCCAAGCTTGCCGACCACAATTCCCGTCAGGAGCCCTATCCCCATCTCCCATACAAAAGACAGCACAAGGCTCCAAATGGCCATATCGGGATGCTGGATCCATTCAATCAGCGATACGGTCAGAAAGACTGCCATCGGATCGTTGCTGCCCGACTCTGCCTCCAGTGTGGAGGTCAGACGTGTATCAATATTTTTGCCGCCGAGCACGGAGAAAACAGCTGCGGCATCAGTCGAGCCCACGATGGCCCCGAACAACAGGCTCTCCGCCCATGGCACATCCAGTACGAACTTTGCCAAAACTCCCACAATCGCTGTAGTCAGCAGCACGCCTACCGTAGCCAAAGATAGTGCAGAGGCCATGATGGGCCGAATGTCTTTGATGCTGGTCTGCATGCCGCCCTCGAACAAAATAACAATCAGCGCAAATATACCCGCAATCTGCGTCAATGAGGCATTGTTGAAATAAACAAAGCGGTTAAGCACCATTCCCGCGGCGATGAACAGCACCAGTGCGGGCATCCCGAAGCGTGCGGAGAATTTGGTAGAGAGCACACCAACCAGCAGAAGCGCTGCCAGCAATAAAATAATATTGTCCGCAAGGTGAGTCATATCTAAGGTCCGCCCTTCCTGTAAGCTATGCCCTTCACACCAGGCTTGTCTGATATGTACGTTATTACCCCGTACCCGCTTGTCCCAAAGCAGCGATTGCCCCTATTCAGCTTTCCCAATTCGCAGTAAAAAACCCCAGTGGTCTATAAATCCACGGAGGTTATTCGGATGATCCTATTCTCTTGAATACACTTGTAATTCTTGAATTGACCAGTAATTCCCTCCCGATCCGGTCTGGAGAATCCGGATATACCTTGTTTTGACCTGAGCGAAAGCGATTTTGGTCATTTCCAGCTTTCCTTTACCGGAAGCGATCTTGTTCCAGCTCTTGGCATCATCCGAAATATACAGCTCATATCCCCGCGGATAATCATAAGAAGATAAGGTATAGTCCAAATCAACAGCTTCTATCGAATGCACATTACCCAGGTCAATCTGGAAATACTCCCCTGAAGCCTGATGTTTGCCGGTATCCCAGCGTGTCCGCCTGTCCCCGTCGATGGCATTTGCCGGACTCGAGGCCTCAATATTCACGTTAGACGACACCTTCCACTCCGAACGGTCCAGGGGAACCAGTCCAGTAGCTGTAATTTGTGTTTTTTCCGACATCACAGCTGAGCCTGCAACACGGACTGCATACGTGTACAGCGTGCCTTCCTGCAGCTTGCCGTCCGTAAATTCTGTGTCCTTGATGCCTGTCGCAATGACCTTCATATCTCCGCCGGAGCCGTCGGCCCGGAGCACTTCATAGCTTGCTCCGGGGGCCTCCAGCCAGTTCAGTTTAACAGATGGACCTTTGACTGCCGCGGCTTTAAAACCTTGAGGAGGGACATCCGCTACCTCGGAAGAGGGCTCCAGGATATACTGTACAGCCTCTCCGGGAGCGAGTGTTTCGGTGAATTCAAGCGAAGGTGCAGCATTTTTCCCCGAGACATAGCTGCGGGCTTCTTCATACGTATCTCCATTGCCGAAACGCTCGCCTTCATAGGCTGTTTTCTTCGGCATCTTCACTTTCACGGTAACGGTTTGCGGTGTTTCTTCGAAGTTAACGAAGTTCACCAGCACCTTGTTCGAGGTGGCTCCGCTTCCGGCCAAAGGCTCAAGGGTGGACGTATCTACCGCACGGACATAAACCAGCTTATCGGCTAAAGCATCCTTATTGGTAATTTCGTAGCTTAACGGAGCGCCATGTGTGGCATAGGCCAGATCCAGCCGCCTCATAATGCTGACACGCGAGTCTTCACCTTTCTTGGTATAATAGATCTCCGTTTTCGCCGGATCATGCTCTTCCAGATTAAAGCCATATTTGAACAGGCTGAAGTTTTTGAAAAAAGCAGCATGCTGGACGAACATATCCGCATAGCCGATATGCGCGCGCATGATCCGGTCGAACACCGCCGCCGTGCGTTCGGAAGCCCCGTATTGGTAAGCATCCACATGCGAGTCCGAGGTGCCGAATTCGGTCGTCAGCATTTTTTTGCCAAGTCCGTCTGCGGCTCCGCCGAAGGTTTTCAGATTCTCGGTAAAGCTGCCTCCACTGCTGAAAATATAAGACTCGCCGTAGGAATGCCCATTGGTCAGGTCGGTCACTTCCTCCAGTTCGTTCCGCTGTTCCGGATCACGTTCCCAACCGTCCGGGTCACCGCACTGGCGCACCTTTCCCTTCTGATTCCCGCAGGAATCCTTGCTGTAATCCGGCCAATAGGCCCAGCCTGGAGCTACGGTCTGCAAATGGGGGGCGATAACCTTTCCTTTCTTATTCAGCCAGTCGGCGATGGCCAGGTTTACCGCCTTGGAGCGGTTAAACAGCCCCGGCTCATTGTCGACCTCATAATATTGGAAGTACGGGCTGTACTTTTCGAAATAATCCGTCAGCTTCTTCTCCGCTGCTTCCGGGAGCGATCCATCTTCCTTAAGCTTGATATCGCCAGTATACAGATACAAGGCTACAGCTTGCATATTGTAATCCTTCAGCACCTTGTAGTATTCTTCCATATTCGAGCAGGAACGTCCGACATCACTCGCACAGCTGGTGCGCATAATATTGCCGCTGTAAGCAACACCGAGCCACTTCATGATATAGGGCAGATGATTCACCGCACCTTCGTCAAAATAAAACTGCTTATTGTTGACCATAGTGCCGGTCAGTGTATAGCTGCCGTGAATCGGCTCCTTGATCGGCGTCTTGAGCGCCTCCAGACTGAGGTTATCCCAGGTCCACCAGCTGTACTTATCCTCCATACCGGAGGAATAAATCCCGCGCGCGACCTGGAGCTTCAGCTCATTAATACCGGCAACCAGCTGCTCTTTTGGAATATACAGCTCATAGGTTTTATGAAAAGTGTATTTGCTGTCGGTTCCGGCAACCCCGGCAATCTGAATAATTCCCGATAGCTGACGGTTGGAAAAGACGCTCATCTGCGGAACGGATTTGTAGGCATCGAGGATGCTTACGCGAAATAAGACCCCGTTCTCCGGGATCTTATCCAGTTTGTACTTAATCCGCAGTTCAGGGTTGGTATCGCCTCTGAGCCCCGATGGAATGGACTGGAGTACAGAAGCTTTTATTGTGGAGGAAGCCACACTAACAGCTTCCTCCCCGCCTGAGGCGCCGGTCTCCGCGAATTCCGCAGCCGATCCGTCATGCCGTCCGAGCTGCCAGAGCGCCGTGCCCTCCGGCAGCTCCGGTCCTGCATCATTTGCTGAGGATAGTTCAGACATGTCGACCTCCACCTTGCCTTTATTCGTCCCGTTCTCTCCGAAGACTGAGATCGACAACAGAAACAAGATGGCAAGTGCTGCGAATTTTAGCAAAAGATGAAGAGGTTTGTGTGTTTTTTTCTTAGTCCTAGTTCTCATTCCCATGTCCTCGCTTTCTTCCGGGGTGTGTGTTCAGGCTCGGTAAAGCCTGATTCCGCTTCATTTATTAAGGAAGGCTAAGGGCTTTCTGGGGGATGAGCCCAGGCTTCTGGCTCGGACTCTTCCACATCAATCGGATGCTTGCATCTCCTCGGTTCTCGTAATATTCTACTTTGAGGTTATATGAAGTTCCTGCCGTGAGCTTAATGCTCCCCACGCGGCTGACGCCGCTTTGCTTCTTCCAGCTGTCGATAACCAGCTTGTCGCCGATCCATACACGGACACCATCATCCGAGGAAGCGGTGAAGGTATATTCTTCACTGTAGACTGCCTTCATTTTCCCGGTCCAGCGGACTGAGAATGAATCCTTATTCACACCAGCAGCCGGAGCATCTCCGTGCCAGTTAAAGTCAATTTTCTTGTCATTGCGGGTCAGTACAGGCGTTCCTGAGAGCTCGGCATTGTTGAAATACTGGCCTCTTAAGCCATTTTCCGAAATGATGCCTGCTCCCGTATTCGTTTTGGTGCTAAGCGATTGAATGTAATCCTGTCTCGACACCGTGTGCTGACTCGTCATAAAGCTCTGGATTTTCTGGAGACTGTTATTTTCGGTCAGCATTTTCCCCCATGTCATCGTATATACCCATTTACTTTGGGTTTGAGACAATATGACAGGATCTGGCAGCTCACCGCTCTCACCTATGCCAATAGGCTTTCCATTAGCCAGTTCGAGCAGGCCTTCATAATAAGATTGCTTGTAATCATTATTGTAGATATCAGCTGCAAGTACATCCACCTTGGCCGCCCCTGGATAGTAGGCACTGTAAGAATCTGCCCACTCATTCGGAGCATTCGGATTCCATACCCACAGCAAGTTATTCAATTTATGTTTGTTCACCAGCCGGTCGTAGGCAATATCCCAAAGCTTGGAAAAGTTATCCTTCTGCCCCCACCAGAACCAGTTCCCATTCATCTCATGATACGGACGCCATAAAACAGGAACTCCTGCATCGCGCAGTTTGCCCAAATAGACGGCAATCTCGTCAAGTGAAGCAAGCAGGCTTTTGTATTGCGGCGTACCCGGTGTGACATAGGCATCGAACATCTCCTGGCTTAGGTTCATATGCACGTTGGCCCACTCCGGAGTGGTTCCGGGGAGGTTCTGATGGAACGTCATCGCCACGATGCCTCCATCTTCATGCCATTTAATTGCGCTGTTCACAACTGCCTGACGCTGCCGTGCGATGGTTCCTTTCGACTGGTTGTTAACCGCTCCGAGCTCATAGCCATGCAGCACTGCATAATCCCCGGCGGCATTCTTCAGTTTGTTGTTGAATTCGTCCGGGCTCTCCAGATAATCATGCTGTCCGGAAATCATGCCCTTTCCTCCGAGATCAACCAGATAGTCAAGCAGATCAGCAGCTTCCTGTGAAGCCGAAGGATTTACCGGTGTGACCGCCTCTTCGGGAAATATCAAATTTCTTTCAATAGAGAGACTGCGTGCCTCGCTCCAGGGCAGCAAAGAAAGGATAAAAATAATAGGTATCATCGTAGCAAAAAGCCGGTACTTGCGGTAAGTGTTCAATGTAATCTCCTCTCTCCAGCCGTAGGTGCCTCCATGCATACAGGGTAGTCTCCTGTTAAGAGTTTGACCATCCTGCCGCATAGGAGGACTATAGCTTAGTAGCCCTGCTGGTAGGCAGGGCTATTGGACTTTTGGATTAATATTGTAACGGCTTAACCAGTATCGGCGTTCGGTGATGAATTCAGCAGTATTGCTTTAGGAAGCGGAAGGAAGGAAAAGTGCGCTGGCGGGAACCGTCTCTTTGACTTGACTTGGACTTTCCCACATCAGCCGTGCTCTTGCATCTCCTTGGTTCTCGTAATACTCCACTTTGATATTATACAGCTGCCCGGCTTGCAGGCTTATGCTTCCTGTGCGTTCGGTCCCGCTCTGCTTCATCCAGCTGTCAATCACAAGAGTGTCATTGACCCAAACGCGGACACCATCATCTGATGTTGTATAAATCTGATAGGTTTCGCTGTACAGCGGTTTGATCCTGCCGCTCCACCGTACCGAGAAGAAATCGATGCCGATTGCAGCATCCGGCGTACCCAGCCGCCAGTTGAAATCGAGCACAGCATCGGTGCGTACAACTGCCGGAGCCCCAGCCAGCTGCATATTGTTGTAATATTCCGCCTGCAGCCCTTTATCAGCAGGTGCTACTGCTGGTGCTGGCGCCAACGCCGGTGTTGGGGCCGGTGTTGCCACTGGCGTTGGTACCGGTGTTGCCACTGGTGTTGGGGCCGGCGTAGCCACCGGCGTTGGGGCCGGTGTGGCTACTGGCGTTGGGGCCGGTGTGGCTACTGGTGTTGGTGCTGCTGTAGCTTCCAGCGTTGGCTCCACTGCCAGCAATGCTTTACTTGGACTGGCTGAGGTATTATTGACGTACAAAGCGCTTGTTGGAACTGTAGCTTTGGCCTGGCTTGGGCTTTGCCACATCAGACGAATGTTGGCATCACCAGAATTTTCGTAATACTCAACTTTGATATCGTAGAGCTGGCCTGCCTTCAAGGAGATATTTCCGGTACGCTCGGTCCCGCTCTGCTTAGTCCAGCTGTCAATTACGGCTGTACCGTTAATCCAGACGCGGATACCATCATCTGAGGTTGTGGAAATCGTGTAGGTCTCACTGTAAGACGGTTTGATGAGTCCGGTCCAGCGGATGGAGAAATAATCTACACCAAGTGAAGAGACCGGAGCGCTCTGACGCCAGTTGAAGTTGATCGCAGCATCGTTGCGTACAAGTACAGGTGTACCTGAGAGTGTCATATTCTTGAAGTATTCTCCCTGAAGACCATTTTCAGCAGGAAGAATCACCATGCCATCATCCGGGGTTAGCACCGGTTCGGCTATTGGCTTTACCGTTGGCACCGGTGTTGGTGTAGCTGTTGGCACAGGTGTTGGTGTTGCTGTCGGTACCGATGTTGGTGTTGCTGTTGGCACAGGTGCCGGTGTGGCAGTCGGAGCAGGTGTGGCCGTAGGGGTCTGCACCAGCCCCGCTTTGTATTGATCCAGCGTTACTGTGTAACTGTCACTCATAAAGTTTTGGATGGTAGTGATGCTGTTGTTATCATAGAGCATCTTTCCCCAGTTCATCATATATACCCATTTTCTCTGGGAGAGCTGAAGTTTGGCTGTGCTTGGCATTTCTCCATTTTCGCCAATGGCAATGGGTTTGCCGTTCGCGAGGCTCAGCAGGCTGTCATGGTACATGTTCATGTAATCATTGTTATATATATCTGCTGCGAGAACATCTACCTTGTCCGCTCCCGGATAGGTCAGTTCATAAGGATCAGACCAGGCATTGGGAGCATTGGGGTTCCATACCCACAGCAGGTTGTTTAATTGATGAACGTTTACGAAACGGTCATACATAATATTCCATAGTTCCGCAAAATTATTTTTCTTCCCCCACCAGAACCAGTTGCCGTTCATTTCATGGTAAGGTCTCCAGAGTACAGGAACGCCTGCGTCCCGCAAGCTTTTGAGCGAAACCGCCACTTTATCCAGATCTGCGATCAGGCTGTTATATTGAGCCGTTCCCGGTGTTACATACTTATTGAAGTCCGCTTGAGTAATCGTCTTCTGCACGTTCGCCCATTGATACGAAGTGCCAGGCAGTTGCTCATGGAAGGTCATTGCGACGATGCCGCCATTTTTATACCAGTTGATTGCGCTGTTTACTACATTCTTGCGCTGCGTTGCTGCAGTGCTTTCCGATTGGCCGCTGATCACACCAAGCTCGTAGCCATGAAGGGCAGCATATTTTCCGCTGGTTCCCTTCAGCTTGTTGCTGAACTCATCGGGACTTTCCAGATAGTCATGCTGGCCAGTGATGATGCCTTTTCCGGAAATGGCGTATAGGTTGTCAAGCAGCTTAACAGCTTCAGCAGAAGCATTGGGATTAACCGGCGCTGAAGAATTCGAGGCAGCAGCTGCAGCCTGAGGCGCGGCCCCCAGGCCAAGAGGTATTGCAGTCAGAAACAGGGCAATAGTTAACATAGTGCACAGCAGACGCGACTTACGGTAAGTTGTCAAAATTCATCTTCCTTTCGGTAGCCAGGCTGCCACTCTTTCGAAGGCCCTATAGCTTTGCGTCCCTATCTTTCGATTAGGTTTGCCTTTGTCGTTTTGGAAGGAATTATCCCTCTTACCGTAAGTATCGTCTCTATTATTTTTTTAGTTTAGAGCATTAATGAAAATTCCTTAATAATTGGTTCTTAATACCTGTTTTGGAATTGTAACAATTGGTTAAATAGATTATTTAGGCCTAGTTGAAAGCCTATGATTGACATATTCCGGGACGGGCTCGTCGAATCTTATACCGCCTGCAGCGCAGCCTTTTTTACGAAATAAACTGCTGCAGAGCGATATCTTCCCACTCCAGCGTAATGCGGATATTGTCCTCTTCCACCAGCTCCGAGCCGGTCTGAACCTCAATAAGCTCCACATCGGTCAGCGCCAGGATGGCATGTTTCGTCCCTTCCGGTATGCGGACCACATCCCCTGCTTTCACATTATGCATCTTCTCATTCAGCACAATGCTTGCTTCACCGCTGACGATCGTCCAGATTTCACTGCGTTTGTGATGCAGCTGGTAGCTGATATTTTTGCCTTCGGCGATAAAAATCCGCTTGGTCAGCACTTCATTGCCCTCATCATACTTCACATAGTCAATAACCTTATAGTGGCCCCAGCGGCGCTCCTCGTACATCGGTCTTTGTTCAAAAGATTTCAGCACTTCCTTGATGCGCGGACTTTCCGTTTTGTGGGTCACCAGAATGCCGTCCGGGCTGGCTGCGATGATCAAATCTTTCGCACCGATTACGGTAATCGGAATGTCCAGCTCATTGATCAGGCAGGTCCCTTCGGAATCGGCAGTCACGAATCCTTTGCCCACATGATTGCTGCTCATTTCCTCGGTAAGGGTATTCCAGGTGCCCAGATCCTTCCAGAAGCCGGCGTAAGGCTGTACGACGATGTTCTCCTCTTTTTCCACCACTTCGTAGTCAAAGCTGATAGAGGACAGCAGTTTATATTGCTTCTGCAGCTCCTCATAGTTCAAAGGCAGCCCTTTGCGCTGTAAAATATCCAGCAGATAACCCAGGCGGAAAGCGAATACTCCGCAATTCCACAGAGCGCCCTTACTGATCAGCTCCTCTGCCTGTACGCGGTCCGGCTTCTCCTGGAAATGGCTCACCTGCAGATAGCCGCTTGCCGCCGCCTCATCGCTGGTAGGAATAATATAGCCGTATTTCTCGGAAGCAAGCTCAGGAACCACACCCATCAGCGCCAGATTTGCGCCGCTTTCCTGCATCGTTGCCTCAAGCTGGATTACAGTTTCAAAAAATGAAGCCTCCACATACGGATCAACGGGGAGAATAGCCACAGTCTCACTTGGAGACACCCCTGCCATGGAATAAAGATAGGCAGCGGTCAAAGCGATGGCCGGGAAGGTATCACGGCGTTCCGGCTCCACAATGATTGGCACCTCTGCGCCGAGCTGGCTCTGAATCATTTCCACTTGGCTGCGGCCGGTAGCCAAATATGACGAATCCGCCATCCCTGTCTCCTGCAGCTGTCTCCATACCCGCTGTACCATGGATTCCGCTTCCCCTGCCGGGCTTTGCAGCACCTTCAGAAATTGCTTGGAACGGGAATCGTTGGATAAAGGCCAGAGCCGTTTACCAGAACCGCCAGATAGAAGTACCAGTTTCATGTTTGAACCCTCCTATTTATGTGTTGTCGCGAAAATATCGGATTGTTATTGTGAGCTTCAACCGTGAAAAGGCCTAAGACAGAGCTGTTACGGGAGTCACTCCAAGGAATATTTGGACTTCCGGCCGCTGTTGTCTGCAGATTTCATGATTTAAACCGCTGTTCGCGGTGGAAATCCGCAGACAAAGGCGGACGCGTTCGCTCCTCCAGTTCCAAAATTCCTCTCCGTTCCTTCCCTTAACAGCACAACCGCTGGCTTCACCCGGCAGGCGAAGCTACCTGCTAAAGATCCCGCATTGCCGCTTGCTGGGCGGCAGTAAGCCAAAGGCTGATTAGATCGCGCCGGCTATGCTGGGGGAGTAGCCGCTGAGGCCTCCCATTTGCGGGCGTCCGACGGAGTGATATTCGAGGCCGGTGCCTTCGATCTGCTCTTTGGAGTAGACGTTACGGCCGTCGATCAGCACCTGGCGGCGCATGCTCCCCGCAAGCTTATGCAGATCGATTTCCTTGAACACGCTCCAGTCGGTCAGCAGGCATATCGCGTCGCTGCCTTCCGCCGCTTCTTCCGGCAGACCGCACCAGCGCAGCTGCGGATGATCGTATTGCAGTCTGAAGTTCTCCGCAGCAATCGGATCGTACAGCTTCACCGTAGCCCCTTCAGCCACCAGGGTCTCAACAATTTCGCGGGCCGGCGCTTCGCGGACATCATCGGTGTTCGGCTTGAAGGCCAGGCCCCAGATGCCGATCACTGCGCCGCGCAGGCTGCCCAGGGATTCATGCAGCTTGGAGATGATCATGAAGCGCTGGTCTTTGTTCACTTCAACCACCGATTTCAGCAGCTTGAATTCGTAGTCCACGTTGCCGGCGATTTGAATCAGCGCATTGGTGTCTTTCGGGAAACAGGAGCCTCCATAACCGATACCGGCCTGCAGGAAGGTTGAGCCGATCCGGCGGTCCATTCCCATGCCTTCCGCCACCTCGGTTACATCGGCTCCCACTTTTTCACAAATGTTGGCAATCTCGTTAATGAAGGAGATCTTCGTCGCCAGAAACGCATTGGATGCATATTTGATCATTTCCGCACTGCGGATATCCGTTACGAACACATTCTCCGTGAAGCCCTGGTGAAGCTGGCGCATCGCAGGCTCAAGCTCTGGATTATCAAGTCCGATAACAATCCGGTCAGGGTGGAGTGTATCCTGAATAGCAGAGCCTTCGCGCAGGAATTCAGGAGCGGAGACGATATCGAAGGGATGATTCGTGTGGGAAGCGATAATTTTGCGGATTTTCTCGTTCGTCCCAACAGGAACGGTAGACTTGGTCATGATGATTTTGTAGCCTTCCATCGACTGGGCGATTTCCGTAGCTGCCCCCTCAATATATCTCAGGTCTGCTTCACCGCCCGGAAGAGAAGGCGTTCCTACAGCGAGAATGACGATATCAGACCGGCGTACCGATTCCTGAAGATCCGAGGAGAAGGATAATCTGCCTTCACGCAAATTCATTTCAATCAGTGCTTCAATACCCGGCTCATAGATGGGGGATTCCATCCGGCTGAGCATTTTAATCTTTTCCTCATCCTTATCCACGCAAATCACATGATTTCCATTCAGTGTAAAACATACGCCAGATACAAGACCGACATAGCCGGTACCGATTACTGCCAGTTTCATACAATCATCCTCCTTTTAGAAAATTGACGTAGGCCTGTTCCACATACTGCTTGAACTGAACCATAAACGCCTGTTCATCGAATTTACGCGCATGGCCCATAATCTGCCCAATGTCCCACGCATAGGACTCCACTTCGTAAATGGCCTTCAGTAAATCATCAACTTCCTGATGCTGGAAGAATACGCCGTTGACATAAGGAACGATGGTATCCAGTGCCCCTCCGGCCTGATAGGCAATAACCGGCCTTCCTGCAGCGTTCGCCTCGAGCGGTGTGATGCCGAAATCCTCTTCTCCCGGAAAAATAAACGCCCTGCACTTCGACATTAGCCCTGTCACCTCCGCATCCTCCAGCCGGCCCAGAAATGATACATTGCCTTTGGCCATACCCTCCAGACGCTTGCGGTCCGGACCGTCGCCGACGATAAACAGCTTCAGTCCATTGCGGTTGAAGGCTTCCACTGCCAGATCAATCCGCTTGTAGGATACCAGCCGGGACACGATCAGATAGTAGTCGCCTATGGAAGACGAACTGCTGAAGCGTGCGGTGTTGATTGGCGGAAAAATCACATCCGCATCCCGGTGATAATAATTCTGAATCCGTGTCTTGACTACGGAAGAGTTGGCAACGAACTGGTTAACATTTTTGGAAGTGCGCTGGTCCCAGTTCTTGAGCCGCTGCATGTATACCTTGAGCAGCCTTTTGAACAATCCGGAATTGGATTGCCGCTCCATGTAGGTGTCATAGTCCCAGGCGAACCTCATCGGGGTATGACAGTAGCACAAATGAAACGTAGACTCGGGCACCTGTATGCTTTTCATAAAAGCACTGCTGGAACTCAGGACGATATCATACCCGCGAAAGTCCAAATCACGGATGGCCATGGGATAAAGCGGCAGCACCCCTTTAAAGTTGGTCTTCACTCCCGGGATTTTTTGCAGCCAGGAGGCCCGGATATCCGCATCTTTGAGGTTGTCGGTCAGCCGGCTTCCGTTAAAAACCGTCGTGAAGATCGGAGCATCCGGATACATGTGGTGGAATACCTCCACTACTCTTTCCGCCCCGCCCATTTGGATTAAGTAATCGTGCGCTATCGCAATTTTCATGTGAATCATCCTCAAAGTTTTATGGAGCA
>RCUU01000080.1_pt1 | contig 52842 bp, 39 predicted proteins | sample 2166211 | NCBI WGS metagenome assembly RCUU01 (sample SAMN09932620, study PRJNA488358) | compost metagenome | feature: garden; material: soil; isolation source: compost soil in phenylacetic acid-enriched culture | place: Germany: Experimental Botanical Garden Goettingen | collected 2016-01-27
TCTGCAATATCGCGAAGCTTAAAGTAGTTGTTTCCTCCAATGGTGTAAGCGGTAAGCTTTACTTCTTCATCGTCAAGGTACACTTTTGAAGTAGATAAGGTCGCCTTCTTCGCTTGTGGATGGGCAGATACCGCAAGCTCCCCGCCTTGAGCAGTATACGCTTCGCCAGAAATCAAGTTAATGGCATTATGCTCGCTGTTCCAGCCAACTTCAAAGGTCTTGTCGGTTCCGTCCACAGCCTTCGCAATATCACGCAGTTTAAAATACGTGTTGTTGTTAATATTGTAGGCTTCAAACGGCACCTGTTTTCCGTCAACTAAAACCTTAGAAACGGAAGCCGTTGCGGTTACTACCGCCGTTTGCACAGGTTTAGCGGCGGGTTTCTCTGATGGCTGATTCGATCCGGAAGTTGTATCGGAAGAAGAAGTCGAGCTCGGTTGTTCTGTTTTCGTCGTTTCGGGTGCCGAACCATCGGAAACCCAGTAAATGATTTTCGTGCTTTGATCACCCTTCCCGATTTCAAGCACAAAATAAAGACCGCCCGTAAAGCCGCCGTAATTTTTATGTAGTGTGGTACTTGCGGTTTGGTTGGCGCCAATTTCATTCACGGCTTCCTCTGAACCGTCAATCGTCCAGAACAGAGCGCCGCCATAAGCACCATCCACCGTATAATAACTTACTACAGCGGGCATTTTCTCCTTGGGGGTGAATTTGATTTCAGCTCCATCCTTGACGAGAACGATTTTGTAGTTTTTCTCCGCAAGAATATTTCTGAAATTTTGGTTATCATCAAACTCTTCAAGTTCAATTCGGGTTGACTGCGTCCCTATTTCTCCGGACAAAGAATAAGCGTACTTGTCCGCAGGAACGTCTGAAGCGAATGCAGGTAATGAGGCGAATACCAACATGAGGACTGGGAGCAATATAGCGAAAGAGACCTTCATTTTTCTTTTCATTAAACTACCTCCCGCAATTTTATTAAAAAACTGCTTCCATATTATCCCTATCTCTTTTGTGTAGTCAATGAACCTTGATTCAAACCGGAAAATAAATGACGAATTATGTAGAAAATATGGAGACAAAAATAACATTATCATGTAATAAAATAGGATAATGTTATTTTTGTCCTTACTTACTGACTTATGGTATTGTTTAGCACCCCTCTTGGATGTGCACGCCAAGATGGGCTTTTCCTTCAGCAATCGGGCGATCAGATCAACTCTATATACCCCTCCGTGCCATTCACGCGAATGCGTTGCCCGTCTTTAATCCGCCGTGTCGCATTTTCCACGCCGACGACGGCAGGAAGGCCATATTCTCTCGCAATCACGGAGCCATGGGTCATCAGGCCGCCTACCTCGGTGACTAATCCTCGAAGCGATACAAACAGGGGCGTCCAGCTAGGATCGGTAAATGGGGTGACTAGGATATCCCCCTCTTCCAGCACGGCATCTTCCATTTTCGTGATGATACGTGCGCGTCCCTCGACCACGCCCGAAGAAACCGCAAGGCCAACAATCGCGTCGGCGGGGAGATTCTCTCTTTGATACTTTCCCCGAATGATTTCGCCATCTGACGTCATTACACGAGGAGGAATGAGTTTATCATAGAGTTTGTAATCTTCTTTTCGTTTGGAGACCATCTGTTCATCCAATCGGTTCGTCCGTACGGTCTCTCGAAGTTCTTCGAACGAGAGGTAGTAGATGTCTTCCGGGTCTGAAATGACCCCCGCTTGCGCAAGTCGTTCGCCTTCTTTCAACAAGGCTTGCTTATATATAAAGTAGCGATAGATCATACCGTATTTCGGATACTCCCGATAACCCGAGAAATTCCGGATGAGGTCGATCATTCGTTTGGTTTCGATGGCTTTCTGTTCTCCATCCGGCAATTGTCTCAGACGTTCCAAAAGCTCTTGTTCTTTGTTCAAAGCGACTTGACGTCCCTGCTCAAATTTCCGCCGGTTGGCATGAGGTTCGAAATGTCTGATGTTGCCCAGAATCACCGGCACCAGCATGTTCGGGCTTTCGATCCAACGCGTTCTCGTCATATCGATCTCTCCAGGGCATCGCATCCCATATTTGCTAAGAAAATCGTGGAAAGCCTCACGTACATCCGCTCCTCCCTCGAACCTTAAGAGTTCATCCAAGAAACGAGCGTCGTCTTCTGCTTGCTCCAAATAAGCGATGATCTCCGGATAGGGACGAATTGCGTCGGCGACATCCATAAGCGCTAGGCCCATTTCCGAAGTAATATTGCCTGGCACGGATTGCGAGATATAATCTGCAGCGTTTTTTTCGCCTAGCCACTCATTCATTTTGTCGTTCATCCATTTGGATGCATTCATACTGGCCATAATCACCGCCGAGCTTTGCGGATCAAACAAAATTTTCTTTAATTCCGCGAGGTCTTCCTGGATGAAATTCATCATTTCCATTCCCGACTTCTCACGGATGTTTTGTTTTAACGCTTCAATCGACGCTTGGCTCCGTTTGATCAAATTCGATACGAGGCTTGGATCGGTCTCGTCGATCCCGAACCGATCATCCGCCCCCGGCAGGGGCGTTCTCTTTCCGGAGTTCGATCCATTCCGATCGGGAGGGATCGATGGAATGAAGTCGCCTCGTTCAACTACGGTCATTAACGCATCCTTCATCAGCGGTTCTGAATCTCCAATGGTGTCGAGTAGCATTTGCCTGCTGTCCGGCGAAGCAAGCATAGGCGCCACATCGACAAACAGCCTACCGCCTGCTGTACGCATCGGTGCCGGAGTCGTTAGTAAATAGAATGACAGACCCAACGGCTTCATGGGGTCGGTCATCATCTGCTGATGTCCGACAGAAATATAGACGTGATTCCCCTGATCCGATTGTTCAGGGATCGGGAATAGCGTCGTGATCGGACGGCTCTGGACGATATAAAACGTATCCTCCGCCAAACACCATTCGATGTCTTGAGGCTGGCCAAAGAAGGCTTCGATCCGTCTACCAATCCGATCTAGGCGTAAGATTTGCTCCTCCGTGAGGACCTGAGCCTCTTGCTGACCGGGATCAATGGATTTCGTCTCTGTACCGCCATCCTTTCGGCCATAAACCGCCAAGGTTTTTGCTGCGATCCGCTTCTCGATGATCTTTCCTTCCTTTACTTTATAACCATCTGCGGACACCAGGCCGGAAACCAAGGCCTCTCCCAATCCGAAGCCGGCATCGATGGTGAGTACCTTTCGGTTGGAATTAACCGGATCCGCCGTAAATAAAATCCCGGAGGCTTGCGGGAACACCATCTTTTGAATGATCACGGATATGGAAATGTGACCGTGATGAAATCCATTCCGCAGCCGGTACATCACTGCGCGATCCGTGTAGAGGGAAGCCCAACATTTGCGTAAATGCTCCAGGACGGATTCATAACCTATAACATTCAAATAACTGTCTTGTTGACCGGCGAAAGAAGCCTGCGGCAAATCTTCAGCCGTTGCACTGGAACGTACGGCATAAGCCTGAGCTTCATCAAACCGGGAGAGATGGCGATACACCGCTTCTGCTAGTTCTGGAGGGATCGCGACTTCCATCAGGATCTGACGAATCTGACGACTGATTTCGCCGAGTTGTTTAAGATCCTCAGTTTGAAGCTGCATCAGCTGATCTAATAAACCACGGTAGGTTTCGTTAGATTCGACGGCTTGTTGAAAAGCTGCGGTTGTTACAATAAAGCCTTCAGGGACGTGAATTCCATCAATCGTAGACAATTTGGACAGATTCATTCCTTTTCCGCCGACATGCGATAGCTGCGCTTGGTCCAACTCCCGTAGCCCAATAACCAATGATTTCACGAGCATCTCTCCTTCGATTCATTTAAAAAAAACGTTTGACAAGACTTCGACTGCATGATAAGATTAAACTGTAAGATGGATAACTACGTCTTGTTTATAATGGCGACAGTCGTCCTTCGATTATAACATCGTTTTTTCTGCTATGCAATAAACAAAGGAACCCAGATTATTCATGGGTTCCTTTTTCGTATTGTATTTACTCCGCCCCCACTACAGGATGCGGAACATACGGCTCTTCCAGATAAGTGATTTCCTCTGCACTTAGTTTAACTGATAATGATCCGGCAGCATCTTCTAGGTGCGAAATTTTCGTAGCTCCAACGATAGGTGCAGCGACTTGATCTTTCTGCAGCAACCAAGCCAGCGCGATATGTGCACGGGGTACGCCATGCTTCGTCGCCAGATTCGCTACTCGCTCAATGATGAAGCGGTCTGCTTCTGCGGTCGGATCGTACTTGGATTTTTGAATCGCATCGGTTTCGGATCGAGGGGTTGTTACCGAACTATCGCGAATCAATCGACCGGAGGCTAGCGGGCTGTAAGGAGTTACCGCGATGTTTTGGTCTTTGCATAGCGGCATCATCTCCCTCTCCTCTTCCCGGTAAATCAAATTGAGATGATTTTGCATGGAGATGAACCGTGTCCAGCCGTTTTTCTCCGCGATGTGCTGCGCCTTCTGGAATTGCCAAGCGTACATAGCGGAAGCGCCGATATACCTGGCTTTTCCCGACTTCACTACCTCATGTAAAGCTTCCATCGTTTCCTCGATGGGCGTATCGTAATTCCAGCGATGAATGATATACAGGTCCACGTAATCGGTCTCCAGCCGTTTTAGGCTTTTGTCGATTTCGCTTAATATTGCTTTCCGGGATAACCCCGCTCCATTCGGACCTGGATGCATACGTCCCCACACTTTCGTGGCGAGCACGATTTCATCTCGATTCGCAAACTCCTTGAGAATCCGTCCCGTGATCTGTTCACTCGTCCCCCCTGCATAGACATTGGCCGTGTCAAAGAAGTTGATGCCGAGATCAAGCGCTCTTCTGATGATCGAACGACTCTTCTCCTCATCAAGCACCCAGGAATGCCAGCCGGGTACCACTTCACCGAAGCTCATGCACCCCAGACAAATTCGGGAGACGTCCAATCCGGTATTTCCGAATTTCACATATTCCATATAGAAATCCTCCGACTTTCAAGGTATTTATAGTATACCCCCTGCTTCTCTCACCAATGATTCACAGCATGCTCGATAAAAGCAACCATATTGTTGATCTCGAGGACCTTCCCGTCATCCAACACAGCTTTCCCATGAAACGTACCAAACAACTGGTGGCATTTGTTGTCGATAAATAACAGTTTGGTGGCGGTTTGCTGATCATAGATCGGCATGAACTCCATCTCAAATCTACCGTCCTCGCTCGTAATTTGTTTTCGGGACATGTACCCTCCCGCTGACAAATCATAGTGAACCTGACCCAATTTGTGAGGGGTGCCATCATAGAAAAGGATATTTTCCGTTGCGTTTGAGGTGTTGCCAAATCCATGCCCAATATTGAATCCGAACCGTTTCCCTTCGATATAGCAACTCCCGTTTCCCCAAAACCATTCATGCGAGAAGGGCCATACGCCGCGACCCCAGTCCAGCAAACCAAAGGCGGATTCCGGCTCAAACCGATATTCCCGTCCATCAACACGCACGAAGCCGCTAGCAGGCATACTGTTTATTTTATGATTGTAATAAAAGTGGGACGGATCTTCATCAAATGGAGTAGCCATCACGATCGACGTCTTGTCGGGTTGGGATAGTTCGATTTCGAGCTCCATCTTAGGTAGCTGTTTCCCCATTGCACGGCAAATGAGCTTCCTGCCGCCTTCGAACACCTGAAATTGCATGAACATCTTCTTTCGGTCAACCGTTAAATCACCTTCGTCTGCCGATAACGGCATGCTTAACGAGTTGAACGGCAGGACCAGCATTTGAGTCACTTCATAATGTCTGCCGGTCGCAAATTCAAATAGTTTGACGGAAACACTCCCTGCATAGGAGACATGCCCGATCGTCAGTTGCAGGCAGAAATCGTTATTAGAGACTTGATAGAAATCCCACTCTTTGATTCGCCAAGGCCGTGCCTTAATACTGTCCCGGTTATAAGTCAGAATGGCCTCTGTCGAGTATCCCTTCTGTATCAACACCCCATTGGAATCTAGCAGATCCCCTGGCGTACGGATCCAATTTTGCTGCATGGCTACCCCTCCCATTTAAAGAATGGTTCTGCGTTAGAATGAGGACTACGGAGGACACTGACACTAGAATCAGAAACATAGTAGGACCATGCCCTCCAACCCGTCTCAAAGATGTTAATTTAATCTTAGCGGGAATCGGTAAATAACACCATCGATTTATTGCGGTGCATATTTGAGCACGTTCTGACGTATCGTAAAGTCTGAAACCGACACTCCACACACGAATTAGGGAGGTACTACAACAGCGATGGCATCTAGCAGAAATCATCAAGGGGCCCATGGCATTGGCCAGATTGAAAAGCAATTAAACCAACAGATGGAAGCCGCGGCCGAAATTCAAGGCGAAGCCGGAATCGATCAGCGGGTCAAACAGAAGGCCAAACGTCCAGCCAAAGCATCCAAGTCAGAGACCAAATAGGTCTCTGCTTCTCCTATTTTACCGCGCGCTCACCTCTTCCTTCACTTGTAGTAAAGTGCTAGAATTAACTTTTAGCTGACAACAAGCAACCGGAGGATGAACCAAGTGGGTTATTTACGAGCTTTAAACCAGGAGATGCAGGGATGGTCCAGAAATATCAAATTATTTTTCTTGGCGAACATCCTCTATCAAATCGGCACTGGCATGTTTGGAGTGCTCTATAATTTATATATACAAGGACTGGGTTACGATGACGCTATGAACGGACGCGTTGTCAGCATTCAGTCCTTTGCTACGGCTCTGATGTTCGTACCGATCGGCATCTGGGGTGACCGAACAAGCCGCAAAAAAATCCTCGTATTAGGCGCTTTGCTTAGCGGCGTCGCTTTCATTCTTCGCTCTTTCTCCTCCGGAGACACCGCGTTGCTTGGGTTTGCCGTGTTTACCGGCCTATTTGCTTCTTTCTTTCAAGTCATCTCAATCCCGTTTTTGGCCGAAAATGTCACCCCCGCGAACCGGCTCAAAATGTTCAGTTATTTCTCCTCCCTAGGCCTTGCTTCACAAGTGATTGGCAGCTTAGGCGGCGGCGTGTTCGCTGATGTCCTTAAGTCTCTCGGCTTCGAAAACTTGCTTAGCTTAAGAACCGTATTGGTCATCGGTGGAGCCGCAACCTTGGCCGCCTTTATACCGATGTTGTTCGTGCGCGAACGCAAGGCTTCGAGCTTGAAACCAAAGACGGATGACCAAGCGCCTTTGGAGCCGGAGGCTTCCCTTCCCGCTCATATCACGAGCGCCGATGCCGCCGATTTCCGGATCATTGCCCGTTTCGTTGCTGCACAGCTGCTCATCGGTTTAGGCTCGGGCCTCGTGGTACCCTATCTAAATCTCTACTTCACGAATCGATTCTCCGTTTCCTTGTCATTGATGAGTCTGTTAATCTCGCTGGGTCAGGTCATGACGATCTTCTCCATGCTGATTGGCCCATCCTTGGCGAGTCGGGTGGGACAAGTTAAAGCCGTTGTTCTCTTTCAAATGTTATCCCTGCCGTTCCTGCTGCTCACCGGATTTACGAATGGATTCGCCATAGCCGCCGTAAGCTTCCTGTTCCGGCAGGCGTTGATGAATGCCGCCAATCCGATCCAATCCGCCATCATGATCGATCGCGTAGCCGACAAGCGGAGAGGTATCGCTAATTCGCTGACCCAAACGGCGTTCATGTTAGGCTGGGCCACAATGGGTCCCGTTCAATCGCATTTGGTCACCGCCTACGGAACGTATTGGGGTTACGCCATTACCTTTAGCATGACCGGTTGCTTATATACAGCTGCCTCACTCCTGTACTATTTCATGTTCCGGGGGAATACCAAGAAGCCAGGCGAGAAGAAATCCATAGAAAAAAGACGTTTGCAAATGTAATCTCATGCAAACGTCTTAATCCTGTCGCTCTTTTAGAGCACGGTATCATCAACCCGATTCAACCATGCTTCGATGGTTCCAATAACCGAAGTGACGCAGCCATTTTCAAACGGTGAAATTAAGCCGGCAATCTCCACCAAATCCGTGAAGGAGCGACTCCCCCCCTGTCTGCATAAGAGCAGGTAATCGGCCCATGCCGCTTCGCGGTCCTCGTGCATCTTTTTCCAGAACTGAAACGCACAAATTTGCGCCAGCGTATAGTCGATATAATAGAACGGTGAGTTGAAAATATGACCTTGCCTGTGCCAGAATCCGCCTCGTTCCAAATAATCGTTATCCGCATAGTTCCGGTAAGGCACGTATTTGCGCTCGATCTCCCGCCAAGTTTGCTTGCGTTCCGCAGGCGTAGCCTCCGGATGTTCGTAGACATAATGCTGGAATTCATCGACCGCCACGCCGTAAGGAATAAAAATGAGTGCGCTGGCTAAATGATCAAATCGGTATTTATCGGCTTGTTCTTCAAAGAACAAATCCATCCACGGCCAGGTGAAGAACTCCATGCTCATGGAGTGGATCTCACAGGCTTCAAGCGTTGGGAATTGATACTCCGGAACCTCAAACCCCCGGCTTTCATACATCTGAAAAGCATGCCCCGCTTCATGCGTCAACACATCGATATCGCCGGACGTGCCGTTAAAATTCGAGAAAATAAACGGCGCTTTGTATTCGCTAATGAAAGTGCAGTACCCACCACTCCGTTTGCCTGGTTTGGCGACAAGATCCATCAGTTCATTTTCCGTCATAAAACTAAAAAATTCATCCGTCTCGGAAGACAGTTCCGTATACATCTTCGCCCCGTTCTTCACGATCCACTCGGGGTCGCCCTTTGGGGTCGCGTTTCCCGACTTGAAGGAAAAACTCTCGTCGTAATACAGCAGATGCTCCACATCGATCCGGTTCTTTTGCCGCTCCTTCAGCTTTGTGGCAACAGGCACAATATGCTCTTGCACTTGGTTCCGGAAGTTTGCTACCTTCTCAGCATCATAATCCGTGCGTGACAACCGGGCATAACCAAGTTCAACGAAGTTGCGATATCCAAGCTTCTTGGCGATCTTCGTTCGCACTTGGACCAACTCATCGTAAATGCGATCAAGTTCGTCCTCATACTCGGCTAAGAAACCATACGCCGCTTCAGCCGCACGCTTGCGAATCTCCCGATCTGTCGATTGCTGAAAGGGGACCAACTGGGATAGATTACGCTCCTCGCCTTCAAACGGGATTCTCGCAGAGGCAATCAGCTTGGCGTATTCGGTCGTCAGTCTGTTCTCCCGCTGTAAATCCTCAATCACTTCAGGGCTGAACGTCTTCAACGAAAGCTCGGCGATCTGGAACAGTTGACGTCCCCATTGCTGCTCCAACTCCGCGCGGAATTTTGAGCCAATCAACGCCCGGTAGTAGTCCGAAATGAATTCTTGGACAATCGGGTTGTTCTCATCGTAGAAGTCCTGCTCCGCCTGATAAAATTCGTCGTTGGTGTCGATGGTATGCCGGGTGCTGGCGATCTCCTGCATCGAGTCAAAGCCACTCCGCAGTTGATTGATTTCTCTCATGATCCGGCCCTGCTCTTCATAAGTATCTGCCGCTGCAAACGCGTCAAGTAGCTCCTTGAATCTCTGCCTAAAATCTTGGACATCCGGGCGTTCATAGCGGTATTCGCTAAACTTCATGGCATGCACCTGCCCTTTCAAGAGAATCGTATTCGTCGCCCCATGTTGCTAGATTATGAACATTATACTAATCCTCTTTTGGGAGTGCAAACCCGTACCGGCGTTTAGAGCATCTGACCGCCCGATACCTCGAGTCGCGTCCCGTTGACCCAGCCGAACTCTTCCGTGCAAAGGGAAGCGATAACGCCTCCAATATCGTCGGCCTCGCCTACTCTGCCGAGGGCAATATTATTTGCGATAAACCCTCGCATCTGCTCATTATCCCGGACGGAGCCCCCACCGAAATCCGTAGCGATAGCCCCCGGAGCGATCACGTTGACACGAATCCCCCGCTTACCCCATTCTTTTGCCATATATCTCGTTAATACCTCGATAGCGCCTTTCATTGCCGAATAGGCCCCGAACCCTTCGATGACAAAGCGGGTCAGACCGGTGGAAAGATTAACGACACGGCCATGGTCGGCGATCAAAGGGTACAGCTTCTGCGAGAGGAAGAAGACCCCTTTAAACTGAACATTCATCAGGCTGTCGAACTGTTCCTCCGTCGTTTCCGCAATCGGAACATGGATCCCGAATCCCGCATTATTCACCAGGATATCGAAGGTATCGCGGTTCCATCCTTCGTTAAGAATGTCCGTCAGCTGCGAAACGAAAACATCAAACGAGGAGACTTTACCGGTATCCAACTGCAGCATGGCCCCCTTTTGCCCAAAGGCTTCGATTTCTTGAACGACCTTCTCCGCTTCCTCCTTCCGGGTATGGTACGTCACAATCACGTCTATTCCTTTACGTGCGAACGCCAGTGCGCTATTTCTGCCAAGACCACGGCTGCCGCCGGTTACCAGCGCGATTTTCTTCATGGGTTTCATCTTTCGATCACTTCTCCTCTTCGTCGTAATTCGCCACTTGATCTGTGAGATGCTGTGGACTATAGTGAGTATATTGCTTCGAGTTAACTCTAAGTCAAGGGGGAGAATATGAAATATTCCATTCAAGAAGTTGCGGCAAAGTTCGGCTTAACTGCGCATACCCTGCGTTACTATGATAAGGAAGGACTACTGCCTTTTATCGGTCGGGAACCCTCCGGCAACCGGATATTTATGGAGAAGGATCTCGACTGGTTGGCCATGATCTGTTGTTTGAAGGATACGGGAATGCCCATCAAAGAAATCAAACAATACGCGGATTGGTGTGCCAAAGGAATGGAAACGCTGGAGGAACGGAAAGCCATGTTGGCGGATCATCGTTTGCAGGTCCTCAAGCAGATGGATGCGTTGCAACAAAATTTGGATCTGATCGATTCGAAAATCGCCGTTTACAATGATCCTGTGCTGGCCGAACAAAGGTATGGGAATTTCAGCGAGACAAAATAAAAAACGCGCCTAAACCCGCGCGTTCTAGATTTTCTAGGGTTATCCCGTCTTTTGAGTCTTCAGGTAACCGTCCACCTTCGCTTTCATCGATAAGATGGTGGTCTTACGGTATTGCAGCGCTAGCCGCAGAACTTTGAGCTGCTGCGTACGAGACAGTTGCTTGAAACGAGGTTCTTGCCGCATAAACTTGCGAATGATCGACCAGCTGTTCGCCGAAGTCCGCTCCCGCTGGAGACGTGGTGCTTCATAAGGTAGATTCGGCTTTCGCAAACGAAGGATGAACGAGTTTAGATGTGATGAAGCTTTACCTTCATCGACTAAACAGGGAGCAACCACATTTTTGGTATGTTTTCTTAAAAAATCATAATGGTGATTGCCGCTGACGATCACATAGCCTCCGTCCTTCCGACTTTTGCGTACAACCATCAGATGCATGCAATCCTGCGCGGCTTTCCGAAGATTCTTGATTCGCTGCGTAAGTTGAATGGATATTCCGGGCTTAAGCTTATTCAGAGGGATATATTGCACCGTAATTCTCATGGAGCCACCCCTTTCTAAGTTACTTATGTATATGTATATGCCCCAATCTCTCTGATTGCGTCCTTCGGAAATGGATTGATTTTTTTAATAAATAAATGTTAATCTAATAATATCAGTGTGCAGCAAAAACGCAGGGCCATCTGAATGGCTGTGCGTTTTTTTGTGCTAATCGGCTCGTCTGCCATCTGAATTCATGAATTTGGGAGATGAAACCATGTATAACGAAATGAGACTGCCACGCAATACCAAAGAAGGCCTATTGTTTATGTTGATCGTATCGATAATCTCGGTCAACACCATTGCCCCGCTGATTATGGGGTATGAGTTTGGCTTCAACAAGGAAAATTACCTTAAGACGCTGCGAGTCATCCCGATCATGTGGATAATCGTACTGTGTTTGGTCAACTTGGTCGCAAGGCCCCTTGTAGGTAAACTCATGGCGAAGTTTACGAAACCAACGGATAGCTTTAATGCCAAGACCTTGTTTAATATTTTCTTCAGCGTCACGATTTTGTCGATCTGCCTTACCGTGATTGGCTCCTGGGTTGGCCAGCGGCAATTTAGCCTGGACCCGATTCGAGAATTCTTCTACCATTGGCCGAAGAACTTCTTCATCGCTTTCTGGATTGAAACTTTGTTGGCCCAACCGATTGCTCGGTTCGTCATAAAGAGACTGCACGCGAGACAGGCCGCCAAAGCCGCAGTGGAGAATGTTGAGGCGTAAGGAGCACCGAATAAACCAAACAAGGCAACCGCGAAAGCGGATTGCCTTGTTTTTTTGTTCTTTATTGCTCCGCGGCATACAACTGACCGCAGGCCGCATCGATATCACTGCCGAATTGGGTTCGGATCGTGGCATGAATCCCTTTGGATTTCAAGATTTGGACAAATCGGCTCACGCGGGATCTATCGGACGATTCATAACGTTGGGACGTCGCATCCGTCGAATTGTAAGGAATCAAATTGACGTGATAGAGATGCTCCCATGCTCCTCGCCCTCGGAATAAGGAGGCTACCGCTTCTGCATGCTCTGGAGAATCGTTAATCCCCCGTAGCAGAATGTAAGCAATATACACCTTCCGTCCTGTTTTCTGAATATGGCGATCCAATGCAACCAGCACGTCCTGCAACGGAAAGCGATCATTAATCGGCATCAGCTGGCTGCGCTGCTCGTCGAACGGCGAGTGCAGCGAGAACGTCAGGTTTACTTGCGGAAACTCGTCCCCCAGTCTTTGGATTCCCGGCAGAATGCCGATCGTCGAAACCGTAATTCTGCGGTGGCCTAACCCGAATAACTGCGGATCGGTCAGCAAATGGAGCGCGTTAAACAGCTGCGGATTAGCCAGCGCTTCCCCCATCCCCATGAAAGATACGCTATCCAAGGGATATCCACGCAAATGGAATGACAATAGCTGATCAGTGATTTCATCCGCCGTCAGGTTTCTCCTTAACCCCATCGTTCCCGTGGCGCAAAATCGGCATCCAAAGCCGCACCCGCACTGAGAAGAGATGCAATACGACTCCCATCCGCGTTGATAACTTAATCGGACCGCCTCTATGCGTTCTCCCGCGTCGATAGAGAATAGAACCTTATGGACTTGGCTAGAGCTCTTCTCCAAGATCGGCGTGATGCTGGGGATGTGCTCTCCCAGCTCCCTCCCCAATTCTTCGCGCAGCGACTTTGGCAGCATGGTCATTTGCTCAAAACGGGTGATTCTATGTTTAAAGATCGCATCCGTGATTTGCCGGTACCGATAATCGGGTTGCTTCAGACTTGCTAAGAGCTGTCCGATTCTCACGTATTTGGATATTGGTTTCATCGTCATTTTCTCCTTTAAACCGGAGAAAAAACGCCAAAAAAACACCCTAACGACTCACCGGTGCTCCTTTGGCGTTACCTCGACCTAAGCGATATCACATTGGACACGGAACGAAACGTTACTTTGAACGCTTTATGACCGCTAAGTATCCCTGTAAATCGCCGGACAAAGCTCCGGTCTCTGTATAGGTTTGATTTGAACCGTGTCAAGAGTCAGGTTTGTTGACAGGTTCGCTAAATCATCTACGACTTCCAGTTGGTCTTTCATTGGTTGATCCTCCTTTAAGTTTTAATAAATATGTCTTTCGTTCTAGAGTCGTATTTGTTTCGTCGCGATCCGTTCGCAGAACTCGCGGTCATGCTCAACAAACAAAATCGTAGGCGCATAGGCCAGCAGCAAATCTTCAATTTGCATGCGGGAGATCACGTCGATGAAATTCAGCGGTTCGTCCCAGACCAGCAAATGCGCTTTTTCGCAGAGACTTTTAGCGATCAGCACCTTCTTCTTCTGGCCGCCGCTGTAATCTGCCATATCCTTCTCAAACTGCAATCTGGAAAAATCCAACTTCCGTAAAATCGCTTTAAACAGACTCTCGTCAATGTCATGCGCTCTGGCAAAATCGGTCAAGTTTCCTTGCAGCCACGACGTTTCCTGCGAAACATAAGAAATTTTCAACTGGCTTCCTAGACGTAACGCGCCTGAATAGCGGATGTCCTCGCCGCAGAGCAGTTTCAGGATGCTCGATTTGCCGGAGCCATTGCGTCCCATCAGCACGATCCGATCCCCACGGTCGATCGTAAAGCTGATATCGTGACAAGCTTGCTTCTCTCCGTAATAAATCGAAACATGATCCAATTCGGCGAGCTGCGTTTTGTGGTAAGGCAGCTGTGCGATTTTTAGACTTTCCGAGGTTTCGATATTTTTGAGAAGGCGCGACTTCTCTTCGATCGCGGTCTGCTGCCGTTGCTCAATCGATTTGGAGCGTTGCATCATCTTAGCCGCTTTATGGCCGATATAGCCCTTGTCTACCTTCGAACCGGAATTTCGCGTACCGTTCTTCGTCTTCTCCACTTCATGCGACCAGTTACTCGTCCGTTTCGCCGCTTCCGACAAACGTTTGACGTCCTTCCGCAGCCTATCGTTTTCGGCCAACTCATAGTTGTCCTGACGCTGTTTATTTTCCCACCAATCGGAAAAATTGCCCTTTTGAATCTCAATGTTCGTCTTGTTGATGGACAGGATATGATCTACGGAGCGATCCAGAAAAGCACGGTCGTGAGATACAAGAATAAACCCGCTCTTGCGGTTTAAATAATCACCCACAAGCTCCCGCGCTTCCATGTCCAAGTGGTTGGTTGGTTCATCGATCAGAAGAAAGCTGTTTTCTTTCAGGAACAACGCTGCCAGCATGACCTTCGTCTGTTCTCCGTTCGAGAGAGACTCAAAAGGCCGATATAACACATCGTCGGACACCTGAAGCAAGGAAAGCTCCCGTATGAACTCCCATAATACATAGTCCGGATAGATTTCCTCTACAACATCCAAGGTGTTATCTTCCTTATGTTTCACATCAAAGGGGAAGTAATCGAAGCTTACATCCGCGGAGATTTGACCGCTGTATTCGTGTTTACCTTGCAGCAAATTTAAAAAGGTCGTCTTCCCCCGTCCGTTTCTTCCGGTAAAGCCAAGCTTCCAATCGGTGTCGATTTGAAAGCTCACATTCTCAAAGATATGATCGTAACTGCCTTCATAGGCAAACGTCAGATGGTTCACATTAATTAAGGACATGAACAACATCCCTCCTACATAAAAAGAATGGGCCGCAAGAAAGTTACCTTTCTTACAGCCCAAAAATATAAATCAAATCCAACCCACGTCGGGTATGGATTTGTATATACGGTTGGAGTGAAAGGATGAAGTAACTTTCTTGCATAAGAAATAAACCGTGCGAATTACGTTCGCATTTCGGTTCCAAATCCTTAGCAAGAAATATCCATCCGTTTCAACTCCCTCAATTTAGATAATAAAATACTAACATAGTCCCTTATGAGGATCAAGAAACATTATCGTAGGTTAAGAAGATAAGTCCATGTCAATTTTCTCTGTGGATGATGTAATTGAGCAAATGTTTCAAAAAAACGGGAGGTCGCGGGAGGTCCATCAACGCTTCCATCGCCAGGCAATAATGTTCCCACATCGCTTTGCTCGCGGCTACCGGCCCCAGTACCGTCACATAAGTTGAACTGTCATTCTCGGCGTCCTTCCCGGCCGGTTTGCCCAGTAAACGCGGATCCCCTTCCTCATCCAGCAGATCGTCTTTGATTTGGAAGGCGATGCCCATATGATAGGCGATTTTCTTCATAATCTCGATTTCCGTCTCCGAAACCCGAGCTAAAATGGCCGGCGCCACCAAACAAGCTTCAAATGCAATTCCTGTTTTGTAAAAGCATACCCGGTCAAGCTCCTCAACAGTCAGCACTTTGCCCTTGGCGCTCAAATCCATCGCCTGCCCCATGCAAATCTCCGCGGCTTTCCGGGATAAGTACTGCAGCAACGCAAGCACAGATTGACGATCAAACTCCTTCAAAGAAGCCTGCTCCTCGACCGCTTTTTGAATGAGAAAAATGCCGGTTAGCTCTGCGATGGCACTGCCATGCAACTCATGCAATGTCGGCCGGCCCCGGCGGGTTGCCGAGTTGTCCTGGGAAGGAAGGTCGTCGAAAATCAAGGATGCCGTATGCATGTACTCCAACGCGCGGAACAGCGGAGCCAAAGCAGCGGCATCCAAACCGTATTCCTGCACGCCCATCACCCAGGAGAGGATCGGCCGAAGCCGCTTTCCGTTGCCCTCAAGGCTGTAGTTCGCCGTTTCAAACAGCAGTCCGGTCTCCTTCATTCCTTCTTCAGTCGGCGGTTGAACCGGCAGCAAGTTGTTAATTTCGGCACGTGCCTTTTTGACGATGCTAATGAATTCCTCCTGCTCCCGCCGGTTGCTTCGCATCGCGCCTAGCAATTGATCCCGCAGCATTTTATCATAAAACGCTACGTTCTCCGCTTGACGCACCAACCGCTGGATTAACCGTTCCAGCTCCGGCTGCCCAAACGCAAAAATCCCCATGATGCGGTCAAACTCCTCTTGACCCACGCGCTGTCGATACCGCTTGAGTCCGTTGATCGCACGGTCAAGGATAATTTCCCGCGTCTTCGGTTCCGAACGGTACACCTCGTGAATCAAGTGGGAGATCACCGCCCAATAAAGCTCGAAAGGGTTAATCAAATCGGAACGTTTATCCCGGTACTTGAAGTAATAAGTGAACGGGGTCACTGCCCCGGTGTTCATATCCGCGAACATGTCGGCAAGGTCGTCGGCAAGCTGGTTGTATAGACCATAATAAAAGACGCGCTGCTCAAAACCCTCGTCCCTCGAAGCCCCGATCACGGAGCGTACGATCAATCGCGAGGATGCCGATTTTAATATGATCGGCAAATATATGTCCTTGTTCGTATAATGCGCATGCGCCAGATCTTTGGTCCGGTCCTCATCCTGAGACTCAAAAAAGACAAGAGACTGTTCAAAGAAAATTTCTTGGGTTTCCCGGTTCTGCACCTGACGGATATATTCATAAGCCTCTCGCAGCTCGGCATGGATAAAGCGGATCATTTCGAAATGGTTCCCGGTCCACTCCCCCAGCTCCGGTACGATCCCGGTTCGAATCGTCATGCGGATCATTCGGGAGTACTGCTCTTTCTCCCCTTCATTCAACACCTCAGAGTCGAGAAGATCGTCGATGAATGGATACGTCAACCCATAATAATAACCCAGCTTCAGCGCATCCCCTAATCTGCGGGAACGTTCGCTGGAAGGGATTCCCTCGTCCATCTCGTCAATCACGTGCATAACGACACCGAATATAATTTTGATCAACTTGCGTTCGGCTTCCTCCGCATTCATTGCTTCGGGCAAATGGGAGGATACCCGCTTCAGCTTATCGATGATCCAAATCATCTCCGGTTCAATCGCTTCACGCTGGGCCCACCGATACAACGCAACCATGCTGAGAAATTCGGAAGCGGGTTCCGAGGGATCATCGTCTTGGCGTTCCAAACGGCGTTTCAGTTCGGCCGTAAAGCGCTCGATTCTTGCCAAGGTCCGCGGAGATGACAGATCATGGCCCAAGTCGCGCAAGAACATGTAAGAAACGCTTCGCTCCAAATAGTCGTCCAGCTTCCCGGTACGGGTTAACCAGGCAAGATAACGGGCAGAATCGGCAGGATCGGGCGAGGCGAAACGCCGAAACCATCGGGTTAGCTGAAAGGGGCGCGGAAGATGCCCCTTCTTCCATTCGCCGAAATCGTCAAGTAATGAAGCCGTGTAACCCTTATTGCGAATGTTTGTTTCCAGCGACGCCAAATATCCCTCCGCCTTATCCAGGGCCTGTCGATACCCGCGGTCCGCTGCCGCCTCCGTACTTGTAGGGATTATCGTCATATCATTATACCTCGGCTCAAGAATTCATTATAATCATAGTATAAAATAACAAGAAACGAAAACGGCAAGGGTCGGTGATTCTCCTAGACCTAAGTCTGGGATCACGAGGGGAGTCGTCAAAAGGAAATGCGAATGATTTCATTCTTCAGTTCCTTTGCGGCAGCATGGCGGGATTATCGGCTAGACTCCGGCACGCAGCTAGCAAATCGATATACGGTTCGGGAATTGATCGGCGAGGGCAGCTACGGGTTGACCTACAAATGCACGGACGAAACCACTGGCAGTATCGTGGCTGTCAAGCAAGCCCGGCCCAGCAAAGGGGAGTACGCCAAGCAACTGCTGGTGCATGAAGCCAATGTCTTAAAAACGCTACACCATCCGCACATCCCCGGCTATTTAGATCAATTTGAGGAAGGTCGCAACAGCTACCTGGTCATGACTTTTTTAAGGGGGGCCACGTTGGAGGATTTGATTTTTGGAGAGGGCCGGAGATACGACGAAGCGGAATCCGTCAGGACCACCCTTCAGTTGCTGGAACTGGTTGACGATATTCATCGTCAAGGATTCGTTCATCTTGATTTGCGCATCCCCAACGTCGTATTTCAGGAAGAAGAGTTATATCTCATCGATTTTGGCTTGTCCCGCGGAATTGGCGAGTCGCCGATTGCTCTGCCGTCTCAGGGGCGCTGGCATCAACGAGAACATGCGGCCTCCCGCGCCTTCATTCCCGCGGAACCGCAATCCGATCTGGAAGACGTTGGTCATTTCTTGTTATTTCTGCTCTACTCCACCTTTGATACGAAGCGTCAGTCCTCGCACCCGACTCATGGGAACCGCCAAATTTCAGAGTCAAGCTGGCAAGACGAATTACACCTGTCTGGTGAGCTGACAACCCGGGTCGAACGACTCCTTCAACTCCGGGATCCATATGCTCATGTATCGGAAGCGATCGCGGATCTGCAAGCCTTGCGGAGCCTGCAGCGTTGAACGCCGGGTTTCTTTTATGTCCAATACCGAATACAATGGAAATAAAAGCAATTCAAATCAGAAAGGTGGGTTTATGACATGTTACGGAGATTCATCAATAAGTTCCTCCACTCAGCATCGCATAGTCACCGAAGGCATTACAGTAGCTCTGCCAGACGATATGGACAGGGACCTTACAACGGCAAACGATACAGCAGCAGCCAAGGTTATGCGAAGCCGATAGGCTCCTCCTCTGATCACAAGCGTCGTCATGGCCATATGGGCCAAGGGTATTATAAATCCAGAAGATATAGTTCCAGCTAGCCGTGACCCCAATCGATAAAATAAACGTGGAGTGTCTTATTGAAAGATACTCCACGTTTGTTTAGCTTATCCGGCCTCATGTTTACGCCTCTTCAAGAATTCGTTGATTCAACCTTTTTTGCCACGCCACTTCCTGCCAGAACGGGTGATGCGGCGCGCAGTTGGAGCACAGCACCATACCCCAGAAGCCCTGCTCCAGCCCTTTCTGAACCGCATATTCGGCAATGAATTTGCCGACAGGGCCCTCCTCGAAACCAGTTAGCAGCGGCGTGTAGCCGACGTAACCTTCCCCAATCACGACCGGAATCCCCTGTCGTCTGGCCCAGCGTCCGACTTCTGCATAACGTTGGTCCGTTTTTTGCAGCATCGACAACTTATGGGCATGATATCGGTCATAAAGGAACAGGTCCCACTTGTCCGGGTCCGCCCAATCATGCAAGTAGAACAATCGCAAACCTACGGGGTTCCCTTGTAACCGCCACACCTCTTCCTTCGCTAGGCGGTAACTCTCAAACGGTGGCGCCTCCTCACGAAGCATCGCCTTCACCATCTCGTTCGGAAAGTCCCCCGCTTGGGAGCGCAGGTTCGTTGCATCCATCAACTCTTGCAGTACACCGTTTAGATACAGGTGGAAATGCGCGATCTGGACGTTTTGCGCCACCTGCTCCTTTCCATAGTCGCTGTTCAAGGTGTAGCACGCGGTGATCAGTATATCCGGATGGCGATCCTTCAAGTAGCCGACGGCTTCCTCTAGATACGGCTTCATTGCCTCGATGATTGCCGGGCTATCCTCGAACGGAATTCCTTGATCCAAACCGATTTGCGCCAACCCGCCGAACTCGACTTCGTTATGAAGCTCTGCATAAGCGATTTGGTCTCGGTACCCCCGTTCCTTCAGCATATCGATCAACCGGCTCATCGATCGAGCCAACGTCATAAATCGCTCGTGCGGCGGAATTTGCTGTAATTGGTCCGCCAGTTCCCGGCTCTCAAGAAAGGACGGACTCTGCTGATATTCCCATGAGGACAAGATCACGTAGCAGCCATGGGCTTGAGCTTGTCGGAACAGCTCCAGCAAATGCGCATGCCCGTCCAGCTCGGCTCCCCCCTGACAGTTATACCATCGCGTTCGCCGGCCGATCTCCCCCAGACTGCTGAATCGAAGCGGACCGGGACGCCGCCCTTGCTCGTCGAACAGGAAAAACGGCATAGCGCAAATCCGAATCGTGTTATACCCCCGCTCGACCAGCTCATCGAACCGCGACGCCAAATCGCAGTACGGCTCCCCCGGCCTTGTCATTGTATACCAGGAGAAATCCCATAGCGAAATCGTTAATTTGCGAGGCAAATGGTCGGGAATCCTCATTCTAGCTCAGCTCCTTCCTCCTATTAATTCATCACATTAACCCTTGATCGCGCCGGCCGTAATCCCTTTAATGAAGGAGCGGCTGCCCATAAGGAAGATCAGCAGCACCGGTATCGTCGCCATACCGAGCGCCGCCATCCGCGCCCCGTAATCCGTCCGATGGACGATCCCCAGCGTAGAGACGAACAACGGCAATGTAAACCACTTCGAGTTGTTGATTGTCACCAACGGGAGCAAATAATTGTTCCAGGACCACAGGAACACGAGCGTTGCCAAGGTAGATAGGCCAGGTTTGACGAGCGGAAGCACGATTTTACCGAAGATCAGCGGCTCCGGCGCCCCATCGATCCGCGCGCATTCGAGCAGCTCGTTTGGCACTGTGTCGCGCATGAACTGGATCATAAAGAAAGCTCCGAACGGCCAAGCACTCCACGTGAGAATAATCGGCATCAGCGTGTTGCCGAACCCGAGGTTTTTCATTTCGATGATATAGCCAATTAGGCCCACTTGGGTTGGCACCATCATCGTGATGATGATGAAGTAATTCAAAAATCGCTTCAGCCTGAACCGAAACTTAGCTACAGCATAACCCACCAGCGTGCTGGTCGTTACGCCCAACAACACCGACGTAATGGAAACGATTAAGCTATTGGCATACACCCGAAAAAAGTCGGTCTGCAGCACGGTTCGCAAGTTGTTCAGCCCGTAATCGGAAGGCACCAGCGGCAAACCCTTGAAGATGTCCTCCGAATAATAAGTGGACATCATGATCATGACGTAGAACGGAAATAACGATATGAGTGAGATCGCCGCAATAAATCCCCATTTTACGATTTTCACTCCTTCTCCTCCTTCCCTGCGCTAAGCCGGTAGCTGAAGATCGAAAACAGGACGATGACGAGGAACAACGTGTATGCAATCGCCGAACCGTAGCCAAACCTCGTGCCCGTAATAAAGGAATCGTTGACGAATTTCCAGATGACCGTCAGCGCCGCATTGTCCGGTCCTCCTGAGGTGCTGGCCGTCCAACCACCGTAAAGCAGCTTCGGTTCATCGAATAACTGCAGGCCGCCAATGATCGATGTGACGACAAGAAATACCGTGATATTCCGTAATAGCGGCAATGTGATTCGGCGGAACGTATGCAGCCCGGTCGAGCCATCCACACGCGCCGCTTCGTAGATATCCTGCGGGATCGCCGTCATCCCCGCTAAATAAATCGCCATGAAATATCCCAAATTGCGCCAGATGATCATTACCGCGATGATGACGCGGGACATCCACGGGTCCATCAACCAATAGAAGCCTTCCGTCATCCATCCCAGCTTGACGAGCAGCATGTTGACGATGCCGGTTTGCCAGTCGAACATAAACGAGAAGATAAATCCGATGGCCACCGGCGTCGTGATATACGGCAAGAAGTTAATCGTTTGCGCGAGGGTACGTCCTTTCGTCAGATTAAAGATCAGGTAAGCCAGCACCATGCCGAGCAAGATCATGAACGGCACGGACAAGGCCATAATGACGACCGTATTGAATAAAGACTTGTAGAACAGCGGGTCCTTCGTCAGCAGCATGACATAGTTCTTCAATCCGATAAACGTCTTGCTGCCGATCCCATTCCATTCGTGTAAGCTGAGATAGAACGAATAAAGCAGCGGGTAACACTGAAAGGCAAGATAACAACCGATGAATGGCAAAGCGAACCAGTACGGCCAAAGATTGAGGCGTTTTTTGCTAGGGGAAGGCAGTCCGGCGACCGGAGCCGAATCCGCTGCGGTATTGAGCTTCATGCGTTTCCACTCCCTTCAACTTCATGAACGAGAGGAACGGCTGCCGACGCCCTTGGCGAAGTGCAGTCGTTCCTTTTGAGCTCTTCAAGCCGGACGGTTAATTTACCGTTGCATCCGGCGCCATGTTTTGGACTTCGCTCTTTAGCTTGTCGAGCGCGGCGTTCAAGTCGATGCTCGTATCCTTCATCCAGAGTGGATACAACGAGTTGTAGGCGTTTTGCACGATGGAATGATATTTCGTTTGCGGCTCTGCTTTGACGGTCGGGACGATTTTTTCGTAGAACGTTTTATTGAGGTTTTGCCCGGCAAAAAATTTGTCATATTCCGTACCGGCTTCGATCCAATCCTTGTGGTTCTCGAAGAAAGCCTTTGTACCGGCCATATTGCCGAACTCTTTGTAATTGACCTCCATGCCTTCGTCGGACATGTAGGCAAATTGAATGTAGGCCCAAGCCGCTTCCTTGTTTTTGCTGCCTTTATACACGCTGATCGAAGTCCCGCCGTACGTGTAGCTGCCTTCCGGTGCCGCGATGAGGCCCCACCGGCCTTCTCCGTCCGGATCGTTGGCGGCGATATTCCATTTGGCCCCCCAAGGCGCCATCGGATAGAAGAGAGTGTCGCCCTTCGCGAACGAAGCATTCCAACCTGGCGTATAAGCTTCGTATTTGCCTAGGATGCCGGCGTCCCTCATTTGGAACACAGTGCCTAGCGGTTTCGTCAATCGTTCGGTCAAATTGATCGTGTTCCCGTCTACGTACGCCTTGGACGTTTGCTCACGCAAAATGCGGTAAGCATCGTCGAAGCTGGCAAACATCGTGACTTTGCCGCCGCTCTTCGAGACGACCTCCTTGCCTTTCTCGATAAATGCATTCCAATCCGGGAATAACGCAGCGACCTGGTCCGGATCATCCGTGCCCAAATATTCCTTCGCCAAATCCCTGCGGTAAGCCAAGCCGGCCGGCGTAATCGATTGATCTACCCCAACCAATTCTCCTTTGGGATTGGAAAGAATCGGCGCCAAATAATCAAGCAATTGGTCTTTCGAGAAATTGTAGGGAGCTTGCTCCAGATTGTCGAGAATATCCAGGTCAAACAATTGCCCGCGATAGTTCATCTCGCCAAGAATCACGTCCGGTACATCCGAGCCGGAAGCGATGCCGCTTTGAATTTTCTGCATATAGTCGTTGTTGTTGACGACGGTGTATTCCACCTTGACGTTGGGATACACTTTGTTGAATTCCGGAACCATCTTCGTGAGGAAAGCCTCGTCCCAGTCCCACACCTTGATCGTTCCTTGCAAATCAGCAGGCGAGACGGATTCGCTCCCGGTAGCGGCATTATCAGCCCCCCCGTTCGTTGCTTGATTGGCGGGGGTGTTCCCTGCCCCGTTCGAATTGTCAGACTTCGTGTTTCCTCCTGACGAGCAACCCGTTATGACCAGAATGAATGCCATGAGAAGTGCCATCAGCATGACCGGCAGTTGCCTTGTCTGTACTCGTTCCATCAGAACCCCTCCCTAAGATTGAAATCGCTTACAGATCTAAAATAACGCTTGCTCCACCTCAACAAAAGTTCACGATTCGGCGATTTCGCTCATGATCCGGGGATTTATCAAAAAAGGGGGTCAATGGCGGAGACCTCCTCCCTTAGGTAAGGCAGCCTCAGAGAAACGACGGTACCGCGTCCTGGCTCGCTGTCCACCTCGATCCCATAGGCTTCTCCGTAATGATAGGTGATCCGCTCCATCACATTGGCTAAGCCGATGCCCTTCTTGATCGGCATCTCCTTCCTGGGCAAGCTGAGCTCCCGCAAACGTTCCGGTTCCATCCCGATCCCGTTGTCTTTAACACAAATATGCAGCCCCCCCTCCCGAACCGCTGCACTAATCCGGATTAAGCCGTTATCTTCGATTCCGTGAAATAACGAGTTTTCCACTAAGGGTTGGAGCATCATGCGCAGCACCTGGCAGGAATGAAGTTCGCTCGGGATATCCCATTCGAGCCGGAATCTGCCCGGATAGCGATATTGCTGAATGACGACGTATTTTCGGATCATATCGATCTCCTCCTGCAAAGTGCAGAAATAAGCACCCTCCCCGGTTTTGATCGTATCCTGCAAGATGTCAATGAACGCCTTGGTCATCGTGATCGTATCCTGGTTTCTTCCGGCATGGGACAAATAAATGACAGTATTCAGCGTATTGTATATAAAATGCGGGTTAATTTCGGACAATAGCAGATTGATTTGCATTTTGCGTTTCATCTCTTGCTCGCGTAGGGAAGATTTCATCCACAAATCCAGGTCATTCACCATTTGATTGAAGCCGGCTGCGAGCTCTTCCATCTCGTCTCCGGTACGGAAGGAAACGCGGGTATTCAACTCGCCGGCCGACACCCGGCGCATGGCACGCGCCAGTTGGGAGATCGGACGGGTAAACTTGGCGCTTACGGGCGGAATGACCGCCATGGCAAACAGCAGGCTGCCGAATACGATAAGCAGATAGAAATACAGGATCGGGCGTACACTTTCCATTAGTTTGCTTTCGGATAAGAAGGCTTCCAGAACCCATTTCCCGTCATCGGCCTGATATTTCAATGGAATCACACGCTGTTGCTGTTGTGTTGCTGCATTCGGCTTCTTCCGATTTACGCCGGCGCTGTCGTAAACGACGATCCCGTCTTCCATCGACAAGGCGAGCCGTGCAAAGTCTTTCTCACTATCCTCAAAAATCTTCTCCACCTCAGTCAGCTTCAAGTCGAGCACCAGGATATAAGGGGCTGCGTCGGCGCTTAGATCCTCCCAGTTTTTGTAGGCCGTTACGTAACTGATCACCTTCTGATTGCCGTTGATATAACGAAACTCATGGGGAGCGGAGAAATGACCCGGACTGATCTGGCCCGACAGGAAAGGCGTTAACCAAGCACCCTGCAAATAATCAGCATAGTAGCTTTCGTATCCGCTATAGTTGGAGAACACCTCCTGATCCGGCCGAATGATCATCATGTTCAACAAATTAGAATCCAGGGCGACAAAACGCTGCAGCTGTTTTTGGACCGCTACTTTCTTGAAATAACGTTCCTGCAGGCTGTCGCTTTCCCGCAAGAGGATCGGTTTGTTGATTTCTTCGGCAGCGATGATCGTTTCTGCCGTATTCTCCAGCCTTTCCTGCATCCGCTTGATCGAAGAAGACATTTGCGCTAACTTCGTCATATTGTCACGGACCGCCTGATCACGGACGATTTGGGTCACATAGTTAAAAGTAATGTAGCTGCACGCGATCAAAGAGACCGAGACGATCAGCACTGTGCCCGTAATGACTTTATTGCGGAAGCTCAGCTTCAGCTTCATTCGTCCCCCTCCCTTTCCTTTCGCTTGGCGTATTCCAGAGGCAGGAGGCCTGTCGTTTTGTGGAAAATTTTGCTGAAATAGTGACTGCTGCGATACCCGACCCGATCCGCGACCTCGTATAGCTTGTACCGGCCAGTTCTCAACAAGCGTTTCGCCTTCTCCATCCGATAAACGGTAATGTACTCAAGCAACGTCTGCCCGGTCTCCTCCTTGAACAGGTGGCGTAAATGATCTCCGCTGATTCCCAACCGATTGGCGATGGAATCGGTGCTGATTTCCGTGTTGTACGCTTGCGAGATAAACTCGATTGCCTCGCGTACTTTCCCGGTATACCGGGAAGCTGAATTCTCGAGAAAGGTGTTCCGGTATAGGCGCAGAAAACCTTCCTTAACCCCGTCCGCCCCCCTCCACTCCAGCCTATCGAATTCGTCATTTTCGGCCCGACTAGTAAGCGCTTCCATCTTCTTGGCTCGACGTTCGTTTTTCAGCAACCCGGCGAGCTCGTCACATAGCTGCTCCAACATAAAAGCGTCTTTCGTCTGGTTGGCGATGTCGAAGGTCTCAGTGATCAATTGCAACAATTGTTCGGGGTCTTCATTTTTCCGGGCTCGCTCCAACCGCTCCCGCCATTCATAGTTGGTTCGTGCCGCCTCATTGCCGTTGCCCCCCCTTGATTCGGGGGAAATGATCGGCTGGCTTCCACTAAACCAACGTTGCTTCAATCGTTCCATCGTTGCGGCATGAACCTCAGCCAGGGACCGCCATTCCGAAAAAGGTGAGGAGTACGCGGCATAGATTGGTTCCGCGGGATTAGCCTCTTGGTATAGCCGCCGCAGTTCCGAAACCGCCTCGAATTGCGCTTCGGCTAACTTCAAACGGCTATTGGAGGGTTGAAAGGCCAACACCATCCCTACTTGTCCCTCTTTGCTGTAGAGATTGAACACCTCTATCACTTTCTCAGACAACAGGTGGGCATCAATCGGCGGTAGGCCCGGTAAGAAGACCGATGCTTGTCCCAGTTCTTTGAGAGGTACCACATTGCCTGCAGCGATCATCACGTACGTCAAGCTACTGCCTACTAGTCGCAGCGACTCCAACAAAGGACCAAGCGACATCTCGCCGAGCGAATTACCATCGATCAGTCCGATCAACAATTGCCGCAGCTGTGTTTTCAGCCGTTCCCGTTCTTCCTCGATTTGCGGTTTGATCGCTTCCAGCTCACGAAGCAGGATCTCTGGCTCCAGCTCGTGTTTGACAAGATACCCGGATGCCCCGAACTTTAAAGCTTCCTTCACATAATCGAACTCCTTATAAGAAGTCAGTAGCAGAATTCGGCAATGCAGCCCGGCGGCAACGACCTGCTTGCAAAGCTCAATTCCGTCTAACATCGGCATTTTGATGTCCGATATGATCAAGTCCGGCTTCACCTCCTGAATGAGCTCAAGCGCGCGCGTAGGCCTTGTCGTCTCGCCGGCTATGACAAAACCGACCGATGGCCAGTCGATCAAATGGCGCAGATGCTCGATCGCCAGCACCTCGTCGTCAATTACGACGACCTTATGCAAATCCATACGAACTCCCCCTTTTTTTGAAAATAACGGGTTTTAACTAGATTATCCTCAAAAATGGGCGTTCCGGAAAGCAAAATCGTGAAGTTCGCCGATACACACCCCATTCGTCTATGCACTATATATAAAAGAGTAACGTAAGGGGGATTAGGGGATCCATGCCAATAAAAAACGGAATGCAATATATCGAACGGATCAATCGACAGCGCCTTCAGCTATGGTATAACGGCGAACGCGTGAATGGGCCGTTATCCGAGCACCCCGCCTTTCGCGGGCTCATCCGGACGCAGGCCGCGATGTATGAGATGCAGTGTGAAGCAAGCCGGAGTGAAGACATGTCGTATGCGTCTCCGGCAACCGGCGAACGCGTCGGGCTTTCATTTCTCCCCCCGGCTAATGCTGAGGACCTGATCCGCAGAAGGAAGATGTCCGAAATCTGGGCTAACTACCATCACGGCTTTCTCGGCCGCTCTCCCGACTATATGAACACCGCTTTGATGTCCTTTTATACCGCCGCCACTGTATTGGAGAAAGCATCGACAGAGTACGCCCAAAATCTGCGTAACTATTACGAATATTGCCGGGACCACGATATTACGTTGTCTCACGCTTTTGTGCAGCCTATGGCCAGCAAATGGTCGGGACCCGCGGATGCGGAAGAATCGCTTGCCGCCAAAGTGATCGAGACCCGTCCGGAAGGACGGGTCGTGAGCGGCGCTTTCCTCATGGCGACCCAGGGACCCACTTGCGAAGAAATCCTTGTCCTCCCTACGCCATCTTTTATGATGGGAGACGGACAAGTGAACCCCAGTGCATTCGCTTTTGCCGTACCTAATGATCTGGAGGGAATCACCTTTATTTGCCGAGAGAGCCATGCGCATGATTCGAGTTATGATCATCCGCTCTCGAGTCGATATGAGGAGATGGACACGATGGTCATCTTCGATCGGGTCCTTGTCCCCCATGACCGGGTATTCTTTGTTGGAGAAGAACGCCTATACGATCAGCTCTTTCAAGAAGGGCACTTCCACGCTTACGCGGGCCATCACATTATCACTCGGTACATCGCCAAGACCGAATTTCTGTTGGGACTCCTGCAAGCGTTGGCCGAGGAGCAAAATACGGATACCGAGAACTCGTTCGTGAGTCAAATCGTCAAAGTTATGGCGATGCTGGAAAACCTGAAATCGTTGCGACTCGCTGCCGAAACCGGCGGGTCGATGACGGAATCCGGTTGCTATGTACCTGCGCTTGCTCCGCTGACTGCGGCGGGAATTCAGTTTCCCGACTTGCATGAGGAAATGCTGCGCATGGTCCGCTCGATTAGCGCGAGCCAGCTGATCATGAATCCCTTCGAAGCGGATTTCAACTCGGAGAACCAAACCTCTCTCGAGGTCTATTTACAGGGATTATCCAGCCCCGCCAAGGATCGCATCGTCCTCTTTAGACTAGCTTGGGAACTGGGCGGTGGTGCATTCGGAGGAAGGCAAAACCAGTTCGAGCGTTTCTTCTTCGGCAATGGGAAGACAATCGCAAATCGGATGTACGGTTGCTGCGAAGGTCTGGATGAGTACAAATCGAGAGTTTACCATCTGATTGGCCGCGACGAGCAGTCGTAATACACCGTCCTTTAAAAGAGATCAAAAATCATCTGGCGCCTATCAGCTAGATTTGTTATAATCGATTCTGTTAATTTAAATTTGATATGTTTTGCCCGGAGGAGCCTGTCACCAAGGGTGGACTATGCCGTTTATCGGTATATTCCGCCCGTGGTTGCAGGCTCTTTTTGTATTTATTTTTTGCAAATTCCGCAAATTAACAGCAAACGGAGGATGATAAGATGTTGATTTTAGAACTGGCCATTATTTTGATTGCTTCCAAACTAGCGGGAGAATTAAGTGTACGGCTGAAACAACCGGCGGTTTTAGGTAAATTGTTGATCGGGATTGTCCTGGGGCCTGCCCTTCTGGGCTGGATTAACGAAACCGAAGTACTGGAAGAGATCAGCCAAATCGGCGTGATTTTATTAATGTTCCTCGCAGGTCTTGAAACGGATGTCGACGAGTTTAAACGGACTGGGAAAGCCTCGACTTACGTAGGACTCGCAGGGATCGCTCTCCCCTTCGGATTTGGTTATTTGGCGGCCATACTGTTGGGCATGCCCCTTTTTGAAGCAATTTTTCTCGGGCTGCTGCTCTCGGCAACAAGCGTTAGCATTTCTGTACAAGCATTAAAGGAAATGGGGCGGCTGAAATCCAGAGAAGGCACCACGATTCTCGGGGCGGCCGTCATTGATGACGTCCTCGTCATCATCCTGTTGGCCTTCGTCATGAGTTTTGCGGGCGGGGACGTCAACCTGGGGTTGGTCATCTTGAAGAAGTTCATATTTTTTGCGGTCGTCATCGTTTTGAGTTGGAAAGTCGTTCCGTGGGTCATGCGTAAGTTTGCTCCGCTGCAGGTATCCGAATCGGTGATCTCCGCGGGATTAATCATCTGCTTCCTGTATGCTTACATGGCTGAATATGCCGGCGTAGCAGCTATTATCGGTGCTTATATCGCGGGTGTCGCTCTCAGTCTGACAGATTACAAGCATGAAGTGACCGAGAAGATCGAAACGATTGGTTATGCGGTCTTCGTCCCCGTATTCTTTACCACAATCGGCGTGAAGGTCGATTTCACCGGGCTGGCCTCCCAGATTCCTTTAATCATTGGTTTAAGCTTGCTGGCCATCGCCACCAAGCTCGTAGGTTCAGCTTATGGAGCTCGATTGGCCGGATTCGGCTGGCGCAGCGCATTAGGGATCGGATCGGCTATGGTTTCGCGTGGAGAGGTTGCTTTAATCATCGCCGCCATCGGTCAGGATGCCGGTCTACTCCAAGACGACCTGTTTGCCGTGATCGTGCTAGTCGTGTTGGTAACAACGATCGTTACTCCGCCAATGATGAAGTACTTTTTCGCTCAACCGGAAAAATCCAGCTTCTAAGACGAACTTGCCTCTGCTAAATTGCGTCCAATAATGAGAATCCGAAATCTTAAGGTGTATATAGACATCCGCCCAACCGCTCTCTCCGCGAATGCATATGATGATAATGCCTATTCATCGAAAAAAGGAGCGATCACATATGGGATTTTTTCCATCACCAGGACCCGGCGGAGGATTTCCGGGATTTCCAGGCGGGCCCGGCGTACCGGGAGGGCCCGGATTTCCGGGAGGGGGGCCTGGAGGGTTTCCAGGCGGAGGGCCGGGAGGATTCCCGGGGACACCGGGAGGATTCCCGGGAGGTGCACCAGGAGGCGTTCAAGCGCCAACGTCGCCACCCCCGCAATTCGTACCGCAAATGCAGGTCGGCACCTTTGCCATCGATCCCGGCGGGATCAGACGTTGCCTGTTTCGCAACACCTACGTTTGGCTGAACAACGGCGAGCAATTCTGGTTCTTCCCGGTTTTCGTCGGGCGGAATTCCATTGCAGGGTTCCGATGGTTTGGGTTCTTCTGGGGGTACTTCGGCATCGACTTGAATCAGATTCGCTCGTTCACGTGCTTCTAAAACCAGACAACGAAAGAGAACAACCTGAGGGCTGTTCTCTTTGTTTTTTTGCGATTGACCTTCTTAACGATGATGAAGCTCATGCTTTCTCGGCGGTTGAGGAGACGTTTGTTTTCGTTTATACGAGGAGGATCCCTTCGCTTCTGAGAAACCGCTCGATTTGGCCTTTATGATGTTCATCATGCCCTACAAATTCGGGGATTAGAAAGGCTAACGAATAGTTCGTTTTCCGTTGGTAAATCTCTTCCGGCAGCGCCAAGAGTTCCGCAACGACCCGCTCCCTCTCCTGAATGGTTTCCTTGATCAACTCAGATTGTGAAATACCTGATCTCGCGTAATCCGCCGCAAGTTGGTTATAGCTTTCCTCGTCGGGGAAGCGAATCATTTGACCCTGCCTTACAGCGGGAATAACCGAGTCTTGAATAAACCGATCCCAGTTCATGAGGTGGGATACGATCTCGGCAGAAGACCACTTTCCTCTTGCCACGGGCTTCAGCCAGAATTTTGAATCGACGTTGTTCAACAGGTTGAGCCATTCGCAAAACCGCTTAAATGCGAAAATCTCCTGATTCATGTCCATCCTTTATCTCTCCGATCCTCACCTGAATGTCTTGTTAACGATTCCATCATAAGCCCTATATATTGACAACAGCATGTCATATTAATAAATAAAAAAGGACCCCATCCCCGCTTCAGCGGAAATGGAGGTCCACTTCATAACCCTTGTCAGGGTCTGCACGACATCAAAACAGCATTTGAACGATCAAGAACAGATTCAGGCCGACCACCAAGGCGGAGATGATCCAACCTAACGTCGTGGTAATCCGGTGATTCGCCAGGCTTCCCATGATTTTGCGATTCGAAGTGAACAAGATCAAAGGAATCAAGGCAAAGGCAATGCCAAACGATAGAATCACTTGGCTCATGACCAACGCACTTGTCGGATTGATGCCCGAAATAATGATGGCGAGCGGCGGAATGGTCGTAATGGCCCGCCGAACGTACAAGTTGATTCGTTTGTTGATGAAACCTTGCATCACGACATCCCCTGCCATCGTACCTACCGAAGAACTCGACAGGCCGGCAATCAGCAAGCCAAGCCCGAAGGAGACGGCGGTGACGGGTCCGGCTATCGTTCCAAATTGGTGGAAAGCAACGTCTAGATCCTCCACCACCAGCCCATTCTTAAAGAGCAGTCCTGCGGATACGATCACCATCGCCATATTCACCGCCCCGGCAATCAACATGGCCAACACGATATCGACAAATTCCAATTTGAATATTCTCTTCTTCTCAGCTTCATTACGGCCGACAATGCGGTTTTGCGTCAACGAAGAATGCAAGTAGATCGCATGTGGCATTACCGTGGCCCCTAAAATACCGGCAGCCAGCAATATGCTATCCACCCCGTCAAATCGCGGAGTTATCATGCCTGTTCCAACCGCACCGAAATCCGGATTCGCCGCAATCACCTGAAAAGCAAAGGCCAATACCACGATTAGCACCATCGCAGCGATTCCCGCTTCCAGCGCACGATATCCCCTCCGCTGCAGTTCCAGAATCGCGAAGGAACCAATCGCGGTAATAACCGCAGCCGGCAGCATCGGTATGCCAAACAACAGATATAATCCTAATGCCGCTCCGATAAATTCGGCCAAATCCGTAGCGATAATGACCAGTTCGCTCTGGATCCACAGGAAGATCGATACCCCCTTCGGAAACCGCTCACGAGCAACCTCGGGCAGGTTCTTGCCAGTGGCGATCCCCAGTTTGGCCGATAACGATTGAATGAGCACCGCCATTAAATTGGAAGCAAAAATCACCCATAACAGAAGATACCCGTATTTGGATCCCGCGGTAATATTCGTCGCGAAATTACCCGGATCAATATAAGCAACCGCCGCGATGAACGCAGGTCCAAGAAACGGCAGCAGTCGTTTCAATCCTTTCGTTCTGCCATCCAGTGCGGCATGCGCAGACGATTTGTGATCCAATCCTCTTGATGTGACTGGAGTGGTTTGATGCGCAACACTTTGTTCCATCTTGACTATCCCTCCCTTAAACCATCCAATGTTGTCTATATCCATTAATGTTTCCTTAGTGCAACTTTATAGCATTAGTATATGCTTCATTTTGAAAAATGTAAATCCATTTTCTTGCGAAATTGAAATTTCTATTTAACGAATTCGACACTTGTTCTCCTGCGGTTTCCCCTATCATATGGAATGTAGATCATCGTCGTCATAACCCATTCCATTTCATAGGGTAGAGAAGGAGCTTGAATATGAACCTTAAAATGATCAGTAGTAAAGCTGTTATTGCACTCCTCGCAGCCGGAATCCTTGGCATTAGCACATGGGCTACATCCAGCAGTGTCGTTAAGGCGCAGTCACCGAAGCCCACAGCTGCCCAGATCCAGAAGGAAGCCGCCGCGCATGCCTTAGATACCTTAAACAGCTTCTATAAACCGGCATTAAAAGGGCAGTTCCCTGGAGCCGTCGCCGGTTTGACGGTTGGCAAAAGCAGCAAGAAAGACGTGATCAAGCTGATCGGCGAGCCTTCTATCGCCGGCAAAGGAAGCTTGGCATTTGACTTGTACAGCGCAAACATGGGCAATCCGGGTTACGCTTTTTCCTATGCAAAAGATAAGATTCAGGAAATGCGCTACTTCGGCACCAACGTGGAACGCCAAACCAATATCGGCGGCATTACCATGAAAATGCTGAAGCAAAACTGGTTTGCACCGGACGCAAGCAGCACGATCAAGAACGGCAACGCCAAGCAGACCAAACTGACCTATATCCGCGGCGATTACAAACTCGAATTCATATTTAATAGCAGCACGGACCTGGATCACATCAATCTCCTAAAGAAATAAGCCATCTGATCTTCATCTTAGAAAACAAAGGCTGAGCCGGACGTGCGACTCTTAGAGACCACGCCGGTTCAGCCTTCGATTTCTTTCCCCCGTTTGATCGCTTCCACGCGATTTTTCACCTGCAGCTTGCCGTAAATCCGGTTAATGTGAGCTTTAAGCGTCCCCATACCGATGCCTAATGCTTCTACAATCGAAGGATTATCCATCCCTTCCTCCATGCAGCGAAAGATCGTAAGTTCTCGCGGCGTGAGTAACGTCTCTAAGCCTTTCGAGGATGCAGCAGCCCCCTTCGCCGGTCGATCAAAGCTTGACCATACTCTGCGTACATACTCAAGTGGCGGGGCGTTGTCATCGCGCAGGTTCCCCTTTTGTCGCTGCTCAATGTATTCGGCAAGCAAATCGGATAAACGTTGGCCTTTGTCCGTGAACACCCGGATGTAATCGTCCGGCTTCGCCAGCTTAAGCGCCGTTTCCAATTTGAGCAGTGCTTCCTGCGGTTTTCCCGCCAATTGTAAAATGATCGCCTGCAGCGTTTCGAGATCCAGTGCATCCATCGGCCGGTGGCCTCTCACGGCGATCGACAGCAACCTTTCGGATAACCGCCACGCTTCGTCTAACCGCCCCGTTTCGCTCAACAGCCGAACCAGGAACGTATAAGGGAACAACTGATGGACAGACACCGGATCATCTGCCGAAAGGCCGTAGTGCTCCTGCCATTCCAGCGCCTGGCTTAAGTCTCCCTGACGCAGGCGCATCGCTGCCCGCTCCAAATCCAGTAAGATGAGAGCTTCGTTGGCACCCCCCTCAACGGCTCGCCGGATCGCATCATTGATCCAGCCCTCGGCCTGTTCCGTTTCTCGTCTCGCTTGATGGATTCGTGACAGGAATAATGAAGCGGGGACGTATACTTTTTCTGGTTGATAATGCGCTTGGCTTTGTCCCTGCAAACCCCTTTTCAAATAAATTTCCGCCTGTTCCAGCTCATTGCGTTCATACAACAGTTCCCCATAGCAGACGACCACCGAATCCTGCAAACCCATTCTTCCCATGAAGTCGATCATGCTTAAGAAGAAACCGTCGGCTAACCCGCGAGGTAAATGAAGCCCCCGCTTCCCGTTATATGAACGGAATACGGAAGGCAACAGCGGCATCAAGGGGGAGGCAAAAATCAGATCCGTTCCCTCCGGACTATACTGCAAGGAAAGCTGAATATATTTCAGCCCCTTCACCATATCCATTTCGTATTGGGTAGCCTTAAAATTCCTGACGTAATACAGATAACCCAAATAGCGATTTCTCTCCTCCGGTTCCCAGTTGCCCCCGATCTCTTCGTCATGCTGCTCCGCTCGGCGCAGATACGTTTCCGCAAGGTCGACGTCCTGCGACCATAACAGGGAATGCGTGTAGGAGAAATAAAGATACGGATGGAGCAACAACAGATCTTCGGGAATGGCTGACAACCAGGACTTCATCGTTGAAAACTCTCGGCGAATGAGGACGCTCCTCATTTGCTCGAGAAGTCGAATGGCTTCTTTGTAGCAAGCTCCGGCTAAGTAATAATCCACCGCTTCTTCCAGCAGTTCTCGTGATTCGCACCATTCCGCCGCCATGCGCAGAAGAATAGCGGCATTCCCGGGTCGCCGACGCTCCTCCTCCTTGCGCAAGAAATCACCAAACAAACGATGGAATTGATACCACTGCCGAGCGTCGTCCAGCGGAAGCAAAAACAGGTTCAGCCGGACAACCTCATCGAGCCTTTCCGCCCCGTCTTCTCCAGCAACCGCTTGGCATAGAGAGCCGTGCAATCGCTGCAGCACGGAAACATCGAGCAGAAATTGTTGGATGGGCTCGTCCAGTGCGTCGAACACTTCTTGGAATAAATAATCCTCCACCCCGCTGCGTTCAAAAGACGGCAATTTCAGTGCCCGGAGCCCTTCGTCATGACGCCAGGACAAGGCAATTAACTTGATCCCCGTTACCCAGCCTTCGGTTTGCAGAAGAACATGTTCGATCTGATCGTGATTCAACTCCCTGTGCGCAGCCAGTCGAAAAAACGCGACCGTTTCCGGCCTATCAAACCGCATTTGCACGTCATGAATCTGCGATACCCAACCTCGGCTGATCCACCGGGCCTTGATAAAGTCGTTATCATGCCGGGCAGCGAAAGTGAGATGTATCGTTTGAGGCAGATATTCCAGCATGAATGCGACGGAAGTCAGAATGTCCGGGTCTTGAATCACGTGCCAATCGTCCAGGATCAAGGCATGCGGCTGAGCCAAGTCGTTAAGCTCATTAAGTAACGCGATGACCATCGGTTCATATTGGCCGGGACTCAGCATAGCAAACGACGCATGAAACGCGTCGGATAACCGGCCCACCGCCCCCTCGATCGCAGCCGTAACATAGTGCCAAAAGCGGATCAAATCATTATCTTTATCATCCAGCGACAGCCAAGCTACCGGACGATGCAATTGATTGGCCCATTCGCCGAGCAAAGTCGTTTTCCCATATCCGGCCGGAGCCGAGATCAAGGTCGCCCTACCGCCCAGTCCTTCGTTTAGCCGGTCGATTAGCCGGGGACGCGGCACTGGCGCCTGGATTTTTCCAGGCTTATTGATTTTGGATAAGAGCAATATATGATTCTCGTTCATTTCGTGCATGGCAGTCCCTCCGATAAAGATCATACCATGCCGGAAGATCGGACGGGGAGCAAAAACTGAGTAGTCAGGGCCTTCGATAAAGTCCGTCTCCCCAAAATAACGGACTCGCGAATTCGCGAGTCCGCACTCTTTTTTCTAACAAGACCTTATTCGCCTAGTTGAGCTTTATAGGCATCCAGCTGTTTTTGCAGTTCAGCTAACACCTTGTCGTAACCGGCCTGTTTTAACTTGCTTCGGAACTCCTCTACCGCTTGCGCCGGATCTCCGGCTTTCCCCATCACGATGGCCGGACCTAGCTCCCCGGTGACCTGCGAAACGGCTGTCAATTCAGCTTCCACCGGCGTTTTATCGAAGACAAATTGTCCATACACGTACGGCTTCTTGATTTTGTCGTATTCGGCATACAACGTTTCTTCGATCTGATCCCATGTCGTTTCACTAGGAATTTCAAATTTGTCGACCCGACCGCCCCAGAAATCCGCATAGAAATTGTCTCTCGCGTCGTCGTAACCTTCCGGACGTGCACGTTTTCCGTCCTTGATCACATATTGCACGCCTTCAAGCCCATAGTTAATCAAATGATAGATTTCTTCATTGTTACGGATCAGATCATAAGCCATTAGCGCACGTTCCGGGTTTTTGCTGTGAGCCCCGAGGGACGTGCCGCCATGCGTGATCGACAGCTCCATTAGGTTCGTGCCTCGCGTCCGGGAGAACGGAAACATCTGCAGCTCCGACCCGGGTTGCGCTTTATCCATCTCTACGCGAAGTCCCGAGAACGTCTGCGTATGGTGCTGGTCGAGTCCCGACAAGCCCGCTTTCAACGCATCGCGGTTGTTGTTCTTGTTGTTCAGGGCGTCTTCGCGCCAGAAGCCTTGATCCGCCCAGCTTTTCATCATGGTGGCATATTTCAGGAAAACGTCCTCGAACACCGGGCTGGTCGCGGTAAATTTCTCTTCGAACGATTTCGCCGTAAATACGGGCATGAAGCCGGTAGAGATCGGAAGCTCCAGCTCATCCGTATACGATTGCACGAATCCGCCCCAGGTTTGGGCTCCGGACGCCGCGTCCCACGGAATCACGTCCGGTTTATTGTCCTTAATGTACCGCAGGTATTTCTCAATTCCCTCCCAATCCTTAATCGGTTCGCTCATCCCGGCTTCCTTCGCCCAATCGCCGCGGTAGAAGAAGCCATGGTTGACCCACTGCGTATAATCGTTCTCCGGGATCAAGACGATTTTGCCGTTATATTTGCTCTCGTCCCAGTCCTCCTTCGGAATAGAGTTCCACGTTTCCGGTGCGTATTTCGGGAGAAGCTCATCCAGATTCATGAAAGCGCCGCGCTGCGCATTCCCCCAGGTGTCCAGCCAATCTGTTCCGATCGTAATCAGATCAATCGGTTCGCCGGAGGCTAACGCCAGATTGTATTTGGTCTGCCAATCCGCCCATTCGATCCATTTCCACTCCAGCTCGGCGTTGATTTTTTCTTTCATGATTTTGTTGACTTCCGTAAGGACTTTCTCGAATTGGCCATTCTTCGGTTTGTCACCCAACACGAGATAGCTAATCTTCACGAATTTGGACGTATCCACCCCACTGTCCGTCTCCTGACTGGCATTCGACTTGTTTCCTCCATTATTCGCCGTATCTCCGCTAGCCCCGTTGTTGCCGTTTGAACCGCCGCCGCAGGACGCGAGCAGCAGCACCAACAAGCTTACCATCACCCAAATTGAAGTTTGCTTCCATCGAATCATTCGTCCCAACCTCCCTCTTCTATATCAAACTGTGAAGCCTCAGCCTTTTACAGCGCCGACGGTGATCCCCTTGATGAAGTAGCGCTGTACAAACGGATAGAATAAAATCACCGGGCCCGTCGCAACGATGGCCGTCGCCATCTTCATGGATTCGAGCGGAACATCCCGCAACTCCACGTTCGAAGCCGCCGCTGAATTACGGATAAAGTCCGCGCTGGTGATGACGTTATACAAGAACAGCTGCAGCGGACGGTACTTCATGTCCGGCGATAAGAACAACATCGAGTTATACCATTCGTTCCAATACCCTAGTGCAATAAACAAACCTATCGTAGCGAGTGCCGGCGTTGTCATAGGCAGGATGAGACGGATGAAAATCGTGAAATCCCCGGCCCCGTCGATTTTGGCGGATTCGGTGATGGCGTGAGGTATGGAGCGGACGAAGCTTTTCATCATAATGATGAGGAAAGGACTTAGCAAGCCGGGCAGTAAGACGGCCAAATAATTGTCCTTCAGGCTCAAATACTGCGTCACGAGTAGATAGAACGGAACCAGACCGCCGGTGAACAACGTCGTAAAGTAGATAAAGAAGGAAATGCGGTTTCGATAGGCAAAATCGGGCCGCTGCAGCGCGTAACCAGTCATCGCCACCAGGAACAGCCCCAGCGCAGTACCGCAAACCGTGATGCCGATCGTCACGAGATAGGAGCCGACGATGAGGTCCGGATTTTCGAAGACGATTTTATAGGAGAAGGCGCTGAACTCTCGGGGCCAGAAATTGAATCCAAATCGTTTGATCGCGGACTCCGACGTAAAGGATGTGCCAAGGACAAGCAGAAAGGGCAATAAGCAGCATACGGAGAAGAAGCCGATAAACAAGTAGCCTACGATTTTGACGATGATGCCGCCTAGATCTGTGCGGATGCTCCGGGCTTCATAAGCGTCATCCATACCTTGCACCTCCTAGAATAGTGAGTTGTCAGGCGAAACCTTCTTGACTAGCCAGTTGGCGGTCATGACCACGATAAATCCGAAGACGGATTGATACAGGCTGACGGCGCTGCCGATCGAGAAATTGAAATTCGTCATGAGGGCGCGGAACACGTAGGTTTCAATGATATCCGTCGTCGCGTACAGGGCCGTATTGTTTGCTCCAACCAGGTTGAAGAACAACCCGAAATTCCCGCGCAGAATACCGCCAAGCGAGAACAGAAGAAGGATGATAAAGGTTGGCTTCAGCCAGGGGAGCACGATATAACGGATTCGTTGGAACGCGCCTGCCCCATCGATTTCTGCGGCTTCGATAATCTCGTTATCGAGACCCATGATCGCCGCGAAATACACGATGGATCCATAACCGGTCGATTGCCATAAATAAGTCAGCACGATGATAAACGGCCAGATCCCGGCGTTCGAATACGTCTTCACCGGATCGAATCCCAGCGAGGTCAGGATGCTGTTGAGCAGGCCATAGTCATAGCTCAGCACATTGTAAGCGATCAAGCCAATCAGGACCGCTGAGATGAAATGCGGCAAGAACATCAAGGTTTGGGTCAGCTTTTTGAACCATTTGAGGCGAATTTCGTTCAGAAATACGGCGACGATGATTTGCAATACGTTCCCAAGCAGGATAAAAGCCAGGTTATAAACCACCGTGTTAAAAGTCAGTCGCCACAAATCGCCCGTCATGACCAGGAATCGGAAGTTATCAAAGCCCACGAACGGACTCTTGAAAATCCCATCCGTGTAGTTGTACTTGATGAACGCTAAATATAAGCCGGGCATCGGTAAATAGGCGAAAATGATAAAGAAGATGATGGCAGGCAGACACATGAGCAGCAGGGTTTTATTGTTCCAAAACCGTCTGAATCGGCCGTTCTGGGCCCTGTGCAATTGCGGCGGCCGTTTGCGCACCTTTGTAGGCGTCGTGATCTCCATTTGCATCCTCCCTTCTATACGGAAATAACCTCAAGGCTCTCCAATTTGCCTGGAGCCTGTTCATCTACCGCCTCGAGATAGATAGACAGCTGCGCCTGGTTGTCATGAAACCAGGGTCCCGGCAAGTAAAACGAATTCGTGCTTCCGCCGGTCATCGTTGGCCTTCCCGTCCCCCCAGGCAACCACAGCCGGCCGACGATTCGCTCATCCATAAACACGGTAAGCTTTAAACCAGAGCCTGCCGCACGTACCCTCCACCCTTTGCCTTGAGCGGAATTGTTGATTGCGGCGAACAACCAACCTGTCTTTCCAGAGTCAAGACTCAGCGGCAAATGCCCTGGAACCGCAGAAGCAATCCTATGGTCCGCTTCTGCCTTCAGCTCGGCTTCCTCTGCCGCAGCAACCGTGAACGCCGAAGCCTCGACACCTTCATAAATCACCACTTCACCGCCAGGCTGCCCCATCGTTCGCAGCAGATGGACTTCCAGCTGTAGCTCTTGGCCTGGGGTGACATAAGGTTTTAGATCGATAAAAGCATCCATCGGATGGATGGAACCCACCTCGACGCCATTTACCCAAAGCTGCGCGTAGCCTTGCAAATTCCGAAAGTGCAGGATCCACGCCGATGGTTTAGCTGTGGGTACGAACTTCCTGCGAAACACTTGTTGTGACGGGTGATCCGCGGATAACCAGCTTCCAAAGCCGACCACCGGCCAAAGCGCTTCATCTATCTTAGTCGCGGCACTTGGCGACAAGCGTTCGCCACTTGGATTCACGCTCCAGTTCGCAGTTATGTCGTGAATGGCCGTGATCGCTGTAACGCCTCCTATCCCCTTCAAGGAAGGTAGGCAGAGGGCGGGAAGCCGGAGATCATTAAAGTTACTGTGCCCCCAAATTTCTACGCGTGCTTGAATCTTCTTGGCATCTCGTCCGTCAACAGGAACAAACACGCTGGCTCCTCCAGGAGTCAAGGTTCCGAGGTAAGTCCCGTCGGCATACAACGAGACAACATCGCTGGCTTGTCGGATAAGAAGTCCCCGAAGCTGGTCATCCGCGTTAATCAGGTTAACGTTGGCCTCATACCAAGCGTATCCGCGGTAAACGCCTAGCCGTTCCAGAAAATCAAGCTTCGCCTCATCTGTTAACGCCGATACCGCCTGCAATGGCGGTTTCCATCCTTCCCCTGAAACAAACTGCCACTCTAGAGCTGGCGACGGGTCGGAGTTGTTCAACTTCGGTTCAAACATAGAGGCCGTCATCGTGCCGTCCAGGTTGATCGTCTCGGTATGAAGCGCTTTCAATCGATTTGTGACAATCACCGTGAACCGTCGTCCATCCTTCAGTTCAAACCGGCAATACGCTGTTTCTTCGCCAGTAAGAAGCAATTCTATATGTCCCTCGCGCCTGATAACTTGCATTCCCTGCGCTAACGGCGCATGTACCGCTTCGATGGCTAAAGCGATCCCTCCGTGATTTCCTTCCGTGTGAAACGCCAGTACGGTGCCATCATTCTGTTGTCCCGCCATATAAAGCTCCGCCGTGGAGAAGATGAGCTGTCCCGGCACTCCCCAAAGGGACAACGGAACATTTACCGGAAGTGCCAGGGATCTTGATGCAGACAAAGTCAAAGCGCCAGTTGATGAGGCGTGGGCTCCCATGTCCCCTAGCAAATTGATTTGCTTGGCACGGTCTTCACCATTAGTAACAAAAATCAGCTCCCCACCGCCTTGTAGACGCAGCACATATGGACCAAACACCCCCTCCGTTTCTCCTTGAACAGACCATGTACCACCGGAATCCGGTTCAGCTTCCGCAATCGCTCTGCCATAGGCACGAATTAATCTGGCAAGAAGCTTCGCCTCCTGGGCTTCTGCGCGAAGATGGCCTTCCGGCGAAATCATACCCCCGAAGTCATAATCCGACGTCAGGAAAGCCAGCGGCTTGCCCCAGTTATTAATGGCATTCGTGAAGCCAAAGTTCGTGCCTGAAACCTGAAGGTATGGTCCCAGCAGCTTGGTTCCGGTTGACAGCAGCCTGCGGAGCAGGTAATGACTTCGGTTCGTTTCGGTGACAAGCAGTGGATAATTCATCCCGTGAAGTACATGTCGATAATGCAGCACTTTCTTTTCAAAATGGGGATCCTGGTCATCGGGGTAAAAATTACAAGTCGGTACAACGCCATCTGTTAATCCAGACGCCTGCAACAGGCCGCCTTGGCCCGCACAAGCGATGAGCGGAACGGATAATCCATGAGCGACTGCCATGTCGCGGAGGGCCGCCATATATCCTGCGGGATCGGAGCAACCGTAGAAGTCCAGCTCATTCTCCAGTTGAACGAGGATGACACTCCCTCCGCTCGTGACTTCATGACGCCTAAGAATCGGCAGGATCTGTGCGTACCATCTGGCCACATGCTGCAAAAAGGCGGGATCGTTGTTCCTGATACGCATATAGGGCTCTTTGGCGTAAAGATACGAAGGTAAAGCACCTCCGTCCCACTCCGAACAAATGTAAGGGCCTGGACGGGCGACGACCCATAACCCCGCTTCGCTTGCCAGTTGTAGGAATTTCTCCGCATCCCGCATCCCGTTGAAGTCCCACTTCCCCTCTTGGGGTTCGTGGAAATTCCACGGGAAGTAGACATCGATACAGTTATAGCCAGCTTCCTTTACCTGATCCAACCGCTCTTTCCACAATTCCGAAGGAACCCGGAAATAAAAAAGCGAGGCGCAAAGCAGAATCACGCTTTCACCATGAATGCTGACCGCTTGGCCGGATAAACTCACTACAGATTCGGACTCGACACGCGTATTCATAGCGGACCACTCCCAGCGTCTGTAATATTAAATTTTTTAATGAATCCCATTTCATGAAACCCGTTACATTTTGGTTAACACAAAATGAATGAAACGGGTTTCATTATTGGGTTAAATCACTCTTCACGTCGTTCTGTCAGATGCTTGAGATGAAGTACTGGTCATCAGAAATCGTTGGTGAATGTAGTAAAGTGAATTGTCACATAGGAGGGTGTGTAGAAGAAGTGCAGGTACTTGGAGTAAATGTAAGGGCTTTCGCAGTTATTCTAGCTTAGCAAGATTTGCGTTGTCAATCCTTTTTTTGCCACAATCGGGCCGAAGCTCCTAACTTTTGTTAAGAGGCATGGTAGATTCCCGAATGATCAGCTCCGGCTTAAGCCAGGTTGTTTTGTTTACCTTGGACTTCGTGATCATTTGGTGCAGCACTTCCCCCGCCGTCCGCCCCAGTTCATGGGTTCGAAGCGAAACGGTCGTGAGCTCCGGAATGCTGTTGGATGCAAATGGGATATCATCATAACCGATAATCGACAGATCCTCGGGGACTCTAAGTCCCGCTTTGACGGCTGCTTTCAATACGCCGATCGCCACCAGGTCGTTCAGGCAAAAGATCGCGGTCGGCCGATTAGCCAACTCCAACAACTGGTTCATAAACGCGGTACCGCTAGCAACAGAGAACCCTCCATGGAGTACCCACTCTTTGCGCACTGTAAGGCCCGACTGCGCCATCCTCTTCATAAACGCTGACGTTCGTTGCACCGTGTTGGACATATTCCGGTAGCCGCCAACGATCGCAATGTCGCGGTGCCCGAGCTCGATCAGGTGCTGCGCCGCCAACTCTGCGCCATGCTTCTCATCCACTGCCACTCGGTTTAATCCCGAGTTGGACAGCCTACCATTTAAGAGAAGTACAGGTAGCCTTTTGCCAATCTCGACAACCTCTTCGACCAACTGCCCATCGGGTTTGGCTAAATCGACCCTTCCCCCCATCATCACAATTCCGTCCACCTGCTTCTCCGCAAGCGCGTTCAAATATTGAGACTCCCGGATATACTGTTCCGCGCTGTCTACACTGGCTGATACGGTATCGCAAAGGAAATAGGTGTACCCTTGCTTACGCGCTTCCAGATCGAATCCGGACAACACTTCCGGAAAGAAGGGGTTTGTAATATCCGGGAGAATAATGCCGATCATTCCTGTTTCTTTTTTTGACAAACTTCGCGCCAGCGCATTGGGTTGAAACTGGTATTTGCTGATCAGTTCATTAATGCGTTCCCGGGTCTCCTTTTTGACGGGAGCCGTATTGTTAAGTACGCGAGAGACCGTGGCAACAGAGACGTTGGCTTCCTTGGCGATGTCGTATACTGTAATCGGTTTCATAAAATCACCTACCCGAAATTAGTAGCACAGAACATCCCAAGTATATCAAATTTTCCAACATTTGAGAACGGAAACGTCTCTATTCCAGATGCAATGAACGAATGAGTCAGCATGGCAAAAAACAGACCCCCTTCTTCTAAAGAGAGGGCTCTGTTCCCTGTCAGGATTACGTTTGATCTTGCTCCGCTTCCTCGTTGTCGGGATCATATGCGGTTACATCCGGTTGCTCCGGCATAAATCCAGAACGTGTATGCGGGGTTGTATCTTCATAAATCGTGCGTGGGTCTCCATCCGTTTCGATTCGTTCTTGATCTTGATTTTGATTTGGCATACCTATAGTCCCCCTTTACGCTGAATAGCGTCTCCGGCATCGAACATTTTCATTCACAGGCTCAACATATGATATATTTGCTATATTCAAAAAGGACAACATCTATCTTTTTGAATGAGTTCTTTTCGATAGTGTCTGAAGTCGAAAACTGGTCTAACTCTGAAAGCTTTAATCGATCTCTGCAAAGTTTTGTCGAAGGTATTGAAATATACAATAACATATATTAAATATATCATGTAAACCTTTCCAATCCAGCCAATTGCTATGCCAGGAGGTGGATCATCGATCTTAACGAAATCAACGACGCTACCTATTCCCATTAAGAGAGGTGACGATTTATGTTTCGCAAATGGATCATGTTAAGTTTAGCTCTAGTTTTTACGTTAACCATGCCATTAGGAGCATCCGCTGAGACTTCCAGCCAAGCAGATCTAAACCGTAAAAACGGTATCGTCTGGCCGAAGGATCAGGAGCTCCCCACCTTCGCCAAAGTCAAACGTCTGGATGTGGCGCAAGTGTACGACGCTTCGGGCGACATCAAAATTCTGCTGACAACGCTCCAAGGCATCGTCAACCGCACGGAACCGAGAATTTACGTGCAGCAGAATGAGCAAGATCCCTGGATCAACGATCTTCATGTCCCTTATCGCGTTCATGATAACGCGATGGATATCGTCAAGGCTTACGCCCGGGAGGTCAAGGGCGTGATCGTCTACGATCCGGCCGTTCCTGACTCCATCAATGTTGCAACGACGCTTGCTGGATTGAAGGACGCTGTCGTGGCCAGCCCTGAACTGGCCAAAGAACTGACCGCGGCGCCTTATCGCCTGAAAGTGATCGAGGATCTGCAAGGGAAGTTCCAAGATCGAATGGACGCTTACACTTGGCAGTATGAGCATTTATGGAGTCAAACGACGAAACGAATGCTGGTCGGACTCAGCCCGAATACGTCCATCCCGCTTCCTCCGGACAATTTCGAGTCCTTCAAGACGGTTCTTACTGAACCGGAACAAATTCGCGATGCAAGCAACCGGAGAACGTACGATCTAGACTTGTCCGAGTTTCTGGGAGAAGATGCCGTCTATCTGCGCTTCCAGGATGCTTTCACGCAAGACGGCTGGGGGCCTGCGGTTCATGAAATCAGCGTTACGGCAGACGGCGAGGAGATCCTTCGCTTCGAAACCGGAACGCCGGAAGAAGAAGCGTATCTGTATGACCGGCAAGGCTCTAAATTTCTGCCGGGCGCGGACCACCGTTTTGCCGACAACGGCAACTACTTCGTGTACAAGTTCAACCCGCCGGCGGGCACTCAGCAATTGACGGTTACCGTCGAAATGTGGAACCAATTCAAGGTCTCCGCCAGCAGCGTAAAGCCGCTCTCCTCAGAGCAAAAGGAGCCGTACGGTTACCTCCGCGATTATGCGGTGGCCAACAAAGCGATGGTGTTCTGGCTCTCCAGCGGAGTGCCTGAGCAAAGGGAGTTGTTCGAACGGATCTTAGCGGATGTAGAACCGGGAACACCGTATTTGGGTTGGTTCGATAATGATGTTGAAGGCGAAGTCGCAGGGATCGACCTGACTTCACGTCACGGCGTTTACGTCTTGCCTTCCGACTGGTTCCATAATATGACGGTAATGGCGGGGACAAAAGCGAAGCCGGCAAAGCCTAACAAGCCGGTAACCCCGAAGCTGAACAACAAGATCTACGTGACCTTCACGTTTGGCGAGGGCGATAATCTACAATACGATCAAAATCATATGCGCAATCTTTGGAATGATCCTGCTCGCGGCCAAGTGCCCATGAACTGGACGGCTAGCCCGCTCCTCGTTGATGCGGCCCCTACGATCCTAGACTATTACCAGTCCACCGCGACGAAGAACGATCTGCTGGTGGCCGGACCATCAGGAGCCGGGTATTTCAGTCCGCAGGTATGGCCGGAGGAGAGCTTTGCCACATTCATGAAAGATTCCTACCCGTACTTGAAGAAATCCGGCATGTCATATCCTTTTGTCATCAACCGTGAAGACAATCATGACGTTCCTCTCACCGGTTTCAAAGCGGAATCCTATGTGAAAGATTTGAAAGTGCCTGGCCTGTTCCTTGGAGGCGGTAGCCAAAATTACGTAGAAATCGTCAACGGCAATTTACCCGTTTCTTATTTCAAAGGCACGACCACTGCTAGAGATGGAATCAACATTTTGAACGATGCGAAAGCTTCTTGGGACGGGAACTCGCCGATGTTTGTTTCCGTTGGGGTCAACGCGTGGAGCATGAGACCATCGGACGTCGTAGAGATCACGCAAGCACTGGGACCTGAATTTGAAGTCGTGTTAGCGGATAGCTATTTTACGCTGATTCGAGAAGCCTACGGACTTCCGAAGAAACCTTAACCCTAGAATAACCCTCAAAAAAACAAGGCGGGAGCGTCCTAAAAAGACGATTCCGCCTTGTTCCTGTCTGGAGGGTCCTGGTTTTTATAACGATTCCTTGATAATACGCTTATAGAACAGGACCGACAACAAACCAAAGATCGAATAAAGTGCCGTATAGATCAACATCACCAGGATCATCGGTGTCCAGAGCTCCGTCCCGAACAAAAACCAACCGGAACGGACGGCAAAATAACTATGCGACAAGCCAACGGCCAACGGGATACCGAAGTTGAACACCTGCTTGAATTGAATCCCCCGCAGCAGATTGCCCGGCGTAAATCCAAGCTTTCGCAAGATGGTGTAGCTCGGCTTCTCTTCTTCCCCTTCGCCCATCTGCTTGAAATACAGAATGCAACCTGAAGTGATGAGGAAGGTTAATCCCAGAAAACCTACGATAAACATGATCAACCCCATATTGCTCTTCTGGTCCATGATGATCTGATATTGGGAGTATGCACCCGACGTTTCTTCATAACTCTTGTCTTGATAGATTTGATTCGCTTGCTCCAGCAAATCGGGATTCACCACATCGATCCCGTAGTAGACCGGGTCAGGTCGCTGAAGTTCCGGTTTTGCATCCTGCATCAGTCGTTCGAATACGGCATGATCGAGGATCACAGACGGCATTCCGGAGGAATAACGAAGCGATACGATCGCATCTTTTTTCGTATCGATCACGGTGACCTGGATGGATTCCGAGCTTCCTTTTAACGTGATTTTCCCTTCCGAGTGCAAGCCCATAAATTGCTCCACGGCATTGCTCGAGCCGGCGAACAGAGCTTCCTTCGAATCCAGTTCGACGCCTTCAACTTCTTGTTCGTCAACGACGGCAAGCGTGACGTCATTGGAGCCTTCTTGCTTCTCCAAGACGGTATCAAAGATTTGAGAAACATCAGCCTCAGCGATGAGCACACGGCGCTGGGTTTCTCGCGTATTGATCCCGGCTGTCTTCAATGCTTGCTTGAAAGCCTCTACGTCCGCAGGCTCTGACAATGCAAAATGATTCGGTACGGTTTGCTCTGCCGATTTTTCCGTCGAATAGAAAGAGATGTAGCTTAGCGACAACAAGCCGATCGCCAGCGCCGACACGGTCGTGATGATCGTCAGCAGCAGCGCGTTCGATTTCATCCGGAACATGATTGAGGATAAGGACAGCACCTCATTCAGCGACAGATACCCCCCCTTCGCTTTACGCACCAGATTGAAGATAAAACTGACCGACCCTTTATAAAACAGATATGTTCCGATGATCACCGATCCTAAAATCAGGATCATCGCGAGAAACAGCTCCTGCATTCCGATATAGTCGCCGCTGAACAAATCCGCCGATATCCGGTAACCGTAAAGGATCAGCCCGATTCCCAGAATACCGAAGACGATTTCGGACAACGGCATCCTGCGGTAAGCGTTCTCCGTGGTAGACGTCACCCGGAACAGCGACAGGATGCTTTGACGCTTGATGAACAAATAGTTCATCAGCATGATCAACAGGTAGATCGCCGCAAAAACAACGACGGTCTGTATCAGTGCCTGCGGGGAGAATCGCAATGTCGCCGCGGCATCCACGCCGATGATCTGAAACAGAATCATAAGCAACAACCGGGAGCAGGAAAACCCGACGAACATGCCGATCAGCATGGAGCCGAAATAAAGAATCAGGTTTTCGCTGCTGAGGATGCCAAAGATCTTTCCTTTCGTTAATCCGATTAATTGAAACAAGCCAATTTCCTTACTTCTCCGTTTGATGAAGATGGTATTCGCATAGAGCAAGAAAATAGCGACGATCGCAACGAGCAGCACTGACGCAGCGGCTAATCCGGCCGCCCCTTTCACGGAGCCCTTCATTTCGTCCAGCGCCGGGTCGTACTGCAAGGTGACAAATGCGAAGTATAACGCAACGCTGAAAATCAAGGCAAACACGTACAAGTAATAGTTTTTCAGGTTTTTTTTCAGATTGCGGTAAATCAGATGGGTCAAGCTCATTCCTGCACCCCGCCCAAAACGCCCTGAGCCTTGATGATGTCGTTGAAGAACGCCTGCCTTGGCTCGTCGCCTTTATTTAGCTGCGAATAGATTTGTCCATCCTTAATGAAAACAACGCGGCTGGTATAGCTCGCCGCCACCGGATCGTGGGTCACCATAATGATCGTTGCCATGATCTTACGATTCAGCTCGCTGAGCTTGTTCAACAAATCCGAAGCGGACTTCGAATCCAGCGCGCCTGTCGGCTCATCGGCGAATATAATGCTCGGATCGTGGATGAACGCCCGTGCAGCCGAGGTCCGCTGTTTTTGCCCGCCCGAAATTTCGTTCGGGTATTTGTCCTTGATGTCGTAGATGCCAAGTTCCGTGGCGATCTCCTGAAACTTATGGTCTGCCTCTTTACGGGAGACGTTTTTGATCGAGAGCGGCAGCAGGACGTTTTCTTTGACCGTTAACGTATCCAGCAAATTGTACTCCTGAAAAATAAAGCCGAGATGGGTTTTGCGGAATTCAGCCAACTCTTTTTCCTTTAGTCCCGTAAACTCTTTGCCTTCGATTTTGATGCTGCCAAGGCTGACCTTATCGATGGAAGAAAGCACGTTTAGTAAAGTCGTCTTGCCGGAGCCGGACGCCCCCATGATACTGACGAATTCCCCCTTCTCCACACCCAGGTCAATCCCTTTCAGCACTTCCTGACGATTGAATTTGTTGCCATAGCTTTTATGAATTTTGCTGGCTTCGAGTATCGCCATGATTGATCACTCCTTTGTCCTACCCTAATCTTACTTGCCCGGAATGGAGTTTCCTGCGTTTCACCGAACAAAGCAAACGAGCATGTGACATTGTTGTCACATGCCCAGGGTATGGACGTAAGTATTGCTCCTCGGAAAATACAACGTAAAGGTGGTTCCTACACCGGGCGTTGATTCAACGCTCATCCGAATCGACAGGGAGTCCGCGACCTTCTTTGCCAAATACAACCCCATTCCGGTGGCAGCGTGATCATCATGGTTCTTCGTAGAGGTAAATCCTTTCTCGAATATACGCGGCAGGTCCTTCACTTCAATCCCCCGACCGCTGTCGCGGACGCAAAGCCAGGCCTGTCCATCCGGCGATATTCCAGAACCCACGACGATATCAGAGGCCGAACTGTATTTCACCGCATTGGTCAACAGTTGCCGTACGATGAACGCCAACCATTTCGCATCCGTGAGCACTTCCTGGACAGGCAGGTTGACATCAAAACCGATGCCTTTTTGCAAACACCATGCTCGCAGCTCGCGAATCTCATTAATTAGCAAGGGCTCCAGCTTCACTTGCTCGATATATAGATCGTTTTCGATGAACGGAATGCGTTTCTGGTGCAACTGGCGATCCAGCAACAGGTGAATGCGCAACCACTCCAGCCGCAGTTGCTCCTTCAGCGGCTCGTCGCCCATCCGATCGATCATGAGTCGCATGGCGGTTAATGGGGTTTTCACCTCGTGAATCCAGGACATCAGCTCATCCTTCTCCTCTTCCAACTGGGCGACAAGCTGCGACGTTTCCTTGCGAAACTTGTCCGTTTGCTCGTTTAATCGATCCATCACGATAGATTGAAACGGACTTTCCGGCGCAGCGATCACGTTCAAATCGTACGTATCCTCCCAGGCGGCTAGGCTTTGATAGAACCGGGTTTCCTTCGAATAACGGATCAGCAAAAATGCCGCAAATAACAATAGCGATAAGAAAACAATATATAACATCGGCAGGAACGGAATCGTCCGATCGATCGCGGCGACGGAGAGGAGCAGGAGCTGCAGGGCGATCACAAGCAGGATCCAGCTTAGGCGCTCTCGTAAGTATTTTCCGATCATAACGTCTGAGCCTCTTCGGTTGCTATATACCCTTGCCCTACCTTTGTTTCGATATAAGCGTCAAGCCCGAGGTCCTCTAGCTTTTTGCGCAACCGATTTACGTTTACCGTCAAGGTATTGTCGCTGACGAAATGCTCGTTGTCCCATAAGCTGCGGATCAGCTCCTCACGGCTGACGATGCGATTTTTTTGCTCCACCAGAAGCTTGAGGATGAGCATTTCATTTTTCGTTAACTCAATGGTCCCTCGCTCTGCCGTGATGGCGTTGCGTCCATATTCGATCGTTGCTCCGCGCCACGTCCTCAGCTCAACGCGTTCGGTATTATAGTTGTAAACCCGGCGAAGCGTCGCCTGGATTTTGGCAATGAGCACCTCGAAATGGAACGGCTTCTGTACAAAATCATCCGCGCCTAGCTGCATGGACATCACCATGTCGGTCGGATGGTCGCGTGAAGATAGGAAAATGATCGGCACATTGGAATGGGCGCGGATTTGTCGGCACCAATGAAACCCATCGAACTTGGGCAACTGGATATCGATCAGAACCAGATCCGGGCGAATGGCCGTAAATTCCTCCAAGACGTTGCCAAAATCCCGAACGCCATGTACCCCATAGGACCATTGCTGCAGCCGTTCGCGGATTTCCTGAAACAAGGACGGATCGTCTTCGATTAACATGATTTGAAACAAGCGAATCACCACGTTTTTAGGATTCTTTACCTATCCAGTTTAATGGATTCCGAGGCGTTGCGCTATTCTTCCGTTAAATCGCCGTTAATTCGATCTCGAAGCCCAGATCCTCGATCATCCGGTGATCTAAGGATACATCTTGCCCTTCTGTCGTCATGTAGTCGCCAACGAAAATTGAGTTTGCCGCATATAAGGACAACGGCTGCAGCGTCCGGAGGCTGACCTCCCGGCCGCCCGCCACACGGATTTCCTTCGTTGGACAGATGAAACGGAACAAGGCCAACACTTTAAGCGCTTTTTGCGCCGGTACCCGTCCCGCCCGTTCCAGCGGTGTGCCCGGGATGGCGTTCAAGAAATTGATCGGAACCGAATCGGCATCCAGATCGCGGAGCGCTAAAGCCATCTCCACGATTTCTTCATCCGATTCACCCATTCCGATGATCACGCCGGAGCAGGGAGACATCCCGTGCGCTCTTGCGGTCTCGACCGTCGCCACGCGTTGATCGTAGGTATGGGTCGTCGTAATCGACGGATAGTTGGTCCGGCTCGTGTTCAAATTGTGGTTATAGCGGTGAACCCCGGCTTCACTCAGCCTCTGCGCCTGCTCCTCCCGAAGAATGCCGAGACAGGCGCAAATCTTCAGCGGCATCGTTGCGCGGATTTCGGCGACCGCTTCGGCGACCTGCTCCAACTCCTTATCGGTTGGCCCCTTGCCGGAAGCCACGATGCAATACGTTCCCGCCTTGCGCTGCAACGCCTCGCGAGCTCCAGCCACCAGCGTTTCCTTGTCGAGCAACGGGTATTTCGGGATCGAAGCTGTCGAGACCAAGGATTGCGAGCAGTACCCGCAATCTTCGGGACATAGTCCGCTTTTAGCATTGATGATCATGTTCAGCTTCACTTTGTTGCCATAGTAATACCGTCTGACCCGATACGCCGCCTCCATCAGCGGCAGCAATTGATCATTCTCGGCTTGTAATACGGAAAGCCCCTCCTCCCAAGTTAAAACCACTCCGTTTAGGGCTTTATCGGCTAGCGAATCCCAGCTCTGTCCTTCCGTCTTGCGTTGGTTCATCCATCATCCCAGCTTTCTATGTTTGATTAGATCTACAGCAAATGAGCCCCTATTGTTAACCTGCGTATAAATTTATGGTTAACAATAAGCCTTCTAGATTTTACCTGAAAGCTCGGATGTTGTGAAGGGTTTATTCCATTTGGCATGGAGCACGCTTGCCCCTACATAGGTTGTTATAAGGCAAAAATGTGCAGGAGGGATTTGTTATGCGTATACAAGTACGTTCGGGGGATACGTTATGGTATTACAGCCAGATCTTTCAACTTCCGCTGCAATTGATC
>RCUU01000085.1_pt1 | contig 51094 bp, 34 predicted proteins | sample 2166211 | NCBI WGS metagenome assembly RCUU01 (sample SAMN09932620, study PRJNA488358) | compost metagenome | feature: garden; material: soil; isolation source: compost soil in phenylacetic acid-enriched culture | place: Germany: Experimental Botanical Garden Goettingen | collected 2016-01-27
GTCTTATATACTATATATGTTCCATTTGCTTTAGCATCCAACTTCGCCCGGTCACCCGTTAACCGGATCAATTTAGCAAGGTCCTTCGTAAGATTCATCATTACACAAACACCTCATTTTCCACTTATAGTTCGAGTATACCACGGTACAGCGCATTTTATATCTGCTTCAAGCTATACAGATAATACAGTGATTTTTAAATTTCTTATATAAAACATAAATAACCTGTAGGATCGAGATATTAACATCTCATCCCTACAGGCTATTATCCTACATTTATCAACTACTCCTACCGCTTCACCTTATAAAACTCATGATACAGCTTCATGAGTGCCCTTTTCTCAATCCGGGACACATAACTCCGCGAAATCCCCAGCTCCTTCGCGATCTCCCGCTGCGTCCGCTCTTCCCCGCCAGTGTCCAGCCCAAACCGCCCTACAACGACTTCTTTCTCACGGTCATCCAGAATATCGAGATTGCGGTAGATTTTGCTCTTCTCGATCTTGAGATCGACTTCCTTAATCACATCGTCGGCTTCGGAGCCGAGGATATCGATAAGGGTGATTTCATTACCCTCTTTATCAGTACCTATAGGGTCGTGCAAGGAAACATCCTTGCGGGTCTTTTTAAGTGAACGCAAGTGCATGAGAATTTCATTCTCGATGCAGCGGGCCGCAAAAGTCGCAAGCTTCGTTCCCTTGTTCGGCCGGTAGCTCTCAATGGCCTTGATCAGCCCGATGGTGCCGATGGAGATCAGATCCTCCATATCTTCGCCGGTGTTGTCGAACTTTTTGACTATATGGGCTACCAGTCTCAGGTTATGTTCAATTAACAAATTTCGGGCCTTGGCATCCCCCTCGGCCATCATCCCTAAGTATTTGCTTTCATCCTGTTCCGAGAGCGGTTGGGGAAAAGCGTTATTCCTTACGTAGGATACCAGCAGTGTCAGTTCTTTGATCAGCAGCGCAATCGTGCTTATTATTCCTGGCAACTTGGCGACACCTCCCGCACATGTACAATGAAACCGATCAGTAGTTTGAACTACGGGTTCATGGTCCTTTTATTCTATGTGGGTATGTGCCCAGAAGTGCATGTACAGGGGAAATAGGTACGGGCGTTGACCAGTAACTTAAGGATCAATCACTTGGCAATAAAGCGGTCCTATTATTATAGTAGCTCCAAGCGATGACAGTGGCGCTGGCTTGATATTCTCGTACGATGACCGCTAAGGTTAGCCGCGGCTGGCGGCCTGTACCAGCTCAGAGAGCCATTTTCCCCGATCCCCTTCGGCTTTGGCGGCGATCTTCTTCAGCTTGTCCGTTCCGCCCCAGATCAAATAAACGATATGCTCCACCTTATAGTGCTGCAGGCCGCGAACTTGATCGAGCAGCAGCTTGAGATTACTCTCGGTTTCCATATCGGCTTTGATCTTCAGCTTCATCGAATCCGTGCAATACAGCATGCACTTCACCAGCGTAGGAATCGTCTCCGCATTAACGCCGTGCCGCTCAGCCATAGCAACCATGAAGGCATCCTGAACAGACTGGTGTTCTTCGTCAACCATCCCCATATATTGTTCTACTAACGGAAAATACGCCCGATCCGTAAGTCCAAGGCCGAAGACCGCATAACTGCCCGGCATGCAATTTTTTTCCCCTTCCGTATCGGCATACCATTCGAAGGTTTCCATCGCCGCCCGGGCGTATTCCTCCAACAAGGGATGCAAATTCGGATATTCCAGGGCGTTGGCAAAAAAGCGGTGCGTTCCCGACTTAGCCAGCCCTTTGACCGGCAGCCAATGCTTAACACCGGATTTCAGCTTGATTTGATAGCTTTTAGGGAAGCCCAGGTTAAGCAAGCGAGTCAGAAACCGGAGCGCACACGCGTAGCTCTCCTCCGTTTCTTCCTTAATGGCTATGGCCGCTTCGGCAAACACATCGTTGGCTGTGCATTCCACCAGTTCGTCGCGATAGCTGATGTCTTCCTTGGCGAATGTTCCGCTGCCTTCCTTGGTCAGACGTTTTGCCTGGGCGCTTCCCAACTCCATAGCGCAATTCAAAATCGCCAATCCCACACCTCTACTGTAGGAAGGCTCGTATTTCAGAATCAATATTGCGGTATAGATAACCAGTTCGATCGGCCCTTGCTCGGTATTTTCAAGCCGGGCATCGCTTTTTTTCTTATATTCTTTCTGCCACTGTGTCCCTGTATTATCGAAATAACGGGGCAACCAATGATTCTCTGCCCAATTCCGCAAAGCCCGGATTAGGTCATTCCTATGCTCTGCAAGATGCTTGTTCCCTTTATTCACTTGTTGAATCATCTCGAAAACAGAAATGATCCGGCCGGGATCCACATCTGGAAACAGCCCCTCGTCCAACAGGTGCCTGGAGAGGAAAAAGGTCTCCAAGGGTTTTGTCGGATATTTTCCCGCTTCGAGCTTATCCGCAACATAGTTGGAGATTCGTTCCAGCAACTGTTCTCTCTTCGTCTCGTCGACGTATTCGAGAATACGAACGTTGACTCCGCCTTCCCGCACCTGAAACCTGCCGTCAAAAGTAAATTGATAATCAATTAACGCAGACGGCAGCGCGTTCAATTTCTGCCGCATATAAGAAGCAAGCTCAGGGACGATCTCCGCCCGCACTTGTTCCTCAGTCAGCGGCCCGCCTGGGCTGGCCTTATCTCCCGGCATCGTGGGATCGGGCTCCTCATCCGTTACGTCCACCCTGCCATTGGCATATTCGAGCAGAGCGTAACCGTGAATTCCCGCCTGGAGCGAGGTGCGCTTTACGATTTTTTCTGCGTTCTTATCGTTGATATAGGCTATCCATTTGTCGATCTCCTGTTTCATTTCGTCCAAAATCGTTACCAGAGTGTGATCCATATCCATCCAATGCTCCTTTTACTTTTTATCATAACCTGTCCCCAAATGCAGAACAATTGGGCAGGAGACCTAGTTATAAAAAAACCCTACAACCATAAGAGTTGTAGGGTTCAATTGCCGATTTTCCAGATGAATGGTTATTTAATTAGAAGGTCAGAATGCCCGAAGTATGGAGCAGCACCAGGAACACCAGAACCGGCGCAACATACCGGAGCATGAACAACCAGACACGGAACCAGCGTGCCTGCAGGCCAGCCGCTTCTGCTGCCCCTTTCCAGAAATATCCGGCAAAAATGGTAATCAGCAGTCCGCCAAGCGGCAGCATAATGTTGGAGGTGATGAAATCCATCCAGTCGAACAGAGCTTTGCCGCCGAACGTAAGCTCAGGGAACATCCCCAGTGACATCGCTGAAGGAATACCGAGCAGGAAACAGATCAGAGACAAGATCCAGACCGCACGTTGACGGCTCCAGTTCCAGCGCTCCATAGCGAAGGATACAGGCACTTCAAGCAGGGAAACGGCCGAAGTCAAGGCGGCAATCGCCAGCAGGATGAAGAACAGACCGCCGAAGAAAGCGCCGAATGGCATAGCCGAGAACGCTGCCGGGAGCGCAATAAAAATCAGTGAAGGCCCCTGATCAGGGGCAATCCCAAACGAGAACGTCGTCGGGAAAATAATCAGTCCGGCGATAAACGCATATAGCAGATCTCCGGCGCCAATCGCTAATGCCGCGCTACCCAGCGACTGTTTTTTATCCACATAAGAACCGTAAGTCAGCAGAATCCCCATCCCGAGCGACAGCGAGAAGAAAGCATGTCCCAAGGCAACAAGTGCGGACTCGGCCGTCAGCACCGAGAAGTCCGGCTTGAGGAAAAAGGATACCCCTTCGCCTGAACCCGGCAAGGTTACCGCGCGGATCATGAGCACAATCAGGAGAACAACCAGGCCGGGAATCAAGACTTTATTGAATTTCTCAATCCCGCCCGATACTCCAAGGATGACTACGCCTGCCGTGACCAACATCGCTGCGCCCTGCCAGACTATCGGCATATATCCTGTGATAAAGGAACCGAATTCTCCTGCGTAATCACTTGTGCTGAACAGTTGCCCATTGAAGGCAATTATCGCGTAGTTCAGCGTCCAGCCTGCAACAATAATATAAAAAGAAAGGATCAGAAACGGCGCTATCACTTGCAGAATTCCGGCAGCCTTCCAGCCTTTCCCGCCTCCGGCCCGTATGAACGAAGTCGCTGCGCTTCCGCGTCCGCTGCGTCCGATGGCCAGCTCGGCCAGCAGCACCGGCAAACCGATCAGCACCAAGCAGACAATGAAGAGCAGGAAGAATGCCGCCCCCCCATTTTCCCCTGTAATATAAGGGAACTTCCACATATTCCCCAGCCCTACTGAGCTGCCGATGGCCGCTAAAATAAAGCCGCTGGAAGAAAAACGCTCCTTTTTCTCCGAAAGCAGGCTTTTGTCACCTTTAAATTGATTCATCCCTAACTCCCCGTTTTCTTTTTTAGACCTCATTATAGCTTAAGTACCCCTAAGAGTCATATGGAAATTTTATTAACACTCATCAGGGTGCTAAATGAAGCAGTCGGGGGCATTCTCAGTTCACTTCAGATTTCGTGTGCAGCAGCTTTAGTATTTAACTGTATCAGATAGGCCCCCGTAATTCATTCTCCTGAAGAAGATTCGGATATTCGCCTGCTGCAGGAAAATACAGATGTGTCCGCAATTTGTACGTTCATGTCCGGACCGGTCCATTAATTGTTCTGCTCCTAATAGAGCGTGCGTACTGTTTCACGGTAGGCCTGAGGTGTAATGCCCTTCCATTTCTTGAAAAGTTGGCAGAAGTAAGCGGTGCTGAACCCGCCGACCTCCTGCCCGATCGCCTTGACCGGCATGGCGGTCAACATGAGCAGCGAGCACGCCTCACGGATTCTTCTTGCCGCGATATAGTCGGACACGGTACGTCCGGTGCACTGCTTGAACAGATGAGACAGATGATAGGGGGAGAGATGCAGCTCGTCCGCCAACCGCTGCAAGTGGAAGGGCTCTCTGAAGTGCTCCTCCGCCCAGTCCATAATCTTCTCGACGTGCAGCGTGGACCTGCTCGGCACTGCGTTCGTGCGTCCGGGTCCGAACACATGCAGGTCCAGATACCGCAGCAGCGTAAGGAAGAACAGGCCAAGGTCCTCCTCCCGCGTGTCCGACGGCTGCGGGTGCAGCCACTGGAACTCATCCAGCAAGTTAGCCAAGCGCTCGTCATTCTGAAGGTGGAAGACCTGCTGCGGAAGCACGCCCCGCCACAGCGTCCGGAAGAAGAACCGCAGTCCCGGGAAGGGTTCCAGCCAAGGCTCGACAAGGTGCGGATTGAAGGTCAAATTCGTTCGGATATATGAAGTGTCAGCATGAACAGGCACTTCAACCCGATGCAGCTGATAAGGCTGGAAGAGCACGAGCGTCCCGCCGCGAAGCGGATGGCGGACACGCTCCAGCGCAATTTCACCGTGCCCCTGATGGACATACAGCATCTCAATTCCCTGATGCGCATGCACCAACCGCCAATGTATATCCTTGGTCTCATTACGGTAGCTGAACGTGTAGCCGCCCGGCCCCAGGTCCATGCTATCCCGGTATTTCAACCTGGCCGCCCCCTTTCATACGATGCAATTCTGTTTATCCCCCATATCATAACAATCGCAATATAGCTATACAAGGGGGCAACCAATCGATATGGAGTTTCCCTATACTAAGGGGGAATAACCGATACTGGAGGGACTTATTCATGTGGAGTCAAGCAATTGAGAGAGCTGTTGAACAAACCAAGCGCAATATCGAGCGTTTTCAAGGGGAGTTTCCCCATGTCAGTACGGATAGGCGTCACTATGTGCTGAACCCTAACACCGATTGGACGAACGGCTTCTGGTCGGGGATGCTGTGGCTAAGCTATGAATACACGGGGGAGAAGCTGTTCCGGGAGGAAGCGCTTCGTACAGTGGCCAGCTTCCGTCAGCGTCTTCAGGATGCTGCTGGTCTGGATCATCATGATATCGGGTTCCTGTACTCACCTTCGTCCAAGGCATGGTGGATTCTGGAGAAGGACGAGGAGGCCAGGGAACTGACACTGCAGGCGGCAGACATGCTGATGAAGCGCTGGAGAGAGAAATCACAGCTGCTCCAGGCCTGGGGGCCGGAGAACGACCCCGAGAACGGCGGCCGCATCATTATCGATTGCCTGATGAATCTCCCGCTGCTGTATTGGGCGTATGAGCAAACCGGAGAAGCGCGCTACCGGGAGGCCGCCGCGATCCATGCCGAGAAGAGCCGGCGTTTCCTGGTCAGAGGAGATGATTCCTCTTACCACACGTTCTATTTTGACCCGGTGACTGGAGAGGCCCTTCGCGGTGGAACGCATCAAGGGTTCAGCAATGGCTCTACCTGGACGCGGGGACAAGCCTGGGGCATCTACGGCTTCGCGCTGGCTTACCGGGCGCTTGGCCGGAAGGAATATCTGGAGACCTCCAAGCGCCTGGCACGCTATTTCATTGACCGTCTGCCGGAGGACAGCGTCGTTTATTGGGATTTTGATGTGCCGCAGTCGGCGGGATCGAAACGGGACAGCTCGGCTTCCGCCATTGCAGCAGCCGGCTTGCTGGAACTCTCCGGCCATCTGGAAGCGGATGACCCGTTCAGAGCTGAGATTCTGCTGGTTGTCGACGAGTCCATGGCCTCACTCGCGACGAACTATGCGCCTGACCCCGCTTCCGACGAGCAGGGCTTGATCCGGCACGGTTCCTATTCCGTCCGCGGGGGCGCTTCGCCCGATGATTTTACAATCTGGGGTGACTACTATTACCTCGAAACGCTGATGCGTCTGGAAAAGGGGATTCCAGGCTACTGGTACAGCCGTTAAGCCGTTAAGCCGTTTCCGAGAATACCGCGAGCAAGCTTGCCTCATGCCTGCCCAAGAAACTGCCGATGCACAAGCCCCGTTCTCGTACGGTTTGCGGCTAGCGCTGTTACTAGGGCGATCGGGGAGCAGGACGGGTTCACTGAGGGGATAAATCCCCCAGCCCCCCAAACCCCAATGCTTCGAAATAACGGTACTTTTGCTGCTATTTCGAAGTCTACCGACCATCAGCAGGGTGGAAAAAGCGAACTTGCTTCTCCCACAAATAGACAATTGTCAGCTTTAAGTGGAAAAAGGGAACTTATTTCTCCTAAAAATAAACAACCGAGAGTTTTAAGTGGAAAAAAGGAACTTATTTGGGTAAAATTACTCCGTCAGGAGCAAAATGAGCTGAATTAGTAATCCTTTTTCCACTTAAACTCTGGAGTGCAGGGTATTCGAGCCAATTAGTAATCCTTTTTCCACTTAAACTCTGGAGCGCAGGGTATTCGAGCCAATTAGTGATCCTTTTTCCATTTAAACTCTGGAGCGTAGGGTATTCGAGCAAAATGAGTGATCCTTTTCCACTTAGCCAGCTATGAAGCCCGCGAGGATACGCATTTTCTTATACAAACTAGGTGATGCCGCCGCCCGTTTCTGCCGTAATTCTCACAGGATTCTTATCCCCGGCTGTATGCATAATTTATCCGCAGGGAAGGTCATCTTAATTTCCTAAATATACAAAAAAACCTGGCAGCTTGCGTATTCCGCAGGCTGCCAGGTTTCGTTATGCCTTCTATAAACTTCCCAGCAGATTGGAGATCACTTGTGCACTTTCGGCACGAGTCATCTTCTCCTGTGGTGCGAATTGACCGTTGCCCCGGCCTTTGATTAGTCCGGCCGCCTCCGCGAGGCTTGCTGCGTTCCGGGCCCAGGCATGAATCCCTGCATAATCACTGAATGTACCGGCAGGTGAAGAGATATTCTTCGCTCCCTGCAAATATTCGTAGGCCCGGACTACCATTACAGCCATTTCCTCACGGGTGATACTCTGCTCTGGAGCGAATGTGTCTGTGCTGCGTCCGAGCACAATGCCCGCTTCGCTGACAGCAGCAACAGCTCCGGCATACCAGACCTTGGAGTCCACATCGTTAAATGCAGTGTCCCCTCCAGCCTTCAAGCCCAGCGAGCGGGCGATCATCGCCGCGAATTGCGCCCGCGTAACATTCCCTTGCGGATTGAATTCCGCAGCGGAGATGCCTTCAATAATATGCTTGGCTGCCATTGCCTTAATCACACTGCTGGCCCATGAGTCTGCACTCACATCCAAAAACTGCTTGTCATATTCAAGGACCGTCATTTGGCTGAAATGCGCGATCTTGGCTGTCATCCTTCCATCAGCCAGCGTTCCACCGGCAAATTCCAGGGCTCCGTCGGCCGCTACGTAATAGACGCCTAACAAGCGGGGATCTGCCGCCGGATCAACATTGAAGCTTACCAGCAGTGGCTCGTTAAAGGTGTTTACAGGCATCTCCGTACCGTCTGGAGAAACAACCACCAGACTGAAATTAACTACATCACTTGCAGCAGATAGCCGGACGGATCCGTTGACCGCCGGGTTATTGATGAGATTGGCTGCATCAGCTTTCGATGCTTTCACAGCCGAGAGCTTGATGCGTGCCCCTTCCGCTTGGCTTCCCGCAATCCTCTCCTGGATGCTCTTAACCGCCTCCGGAGTCAAATCGATAGCCATCGTACTCCATGCCAGACGCAGGCTGTGCTCTCCGGTGATTTCAGACAGCCGGCTTGGAAGCAGCACTGAATGCGTAGTTTCGGAGAGCGGGATCGTGATTGTCCCTCCAACCGGCACCGCGAAATCTTCTCTTGCAAGCACCCGGGTTGTCACGGACTCCGGTGTCTTTGTCGGTACCGGCGACACCTTCGGCGTTGGGGCTGCCGTAGTCACCGGCGCCGCCGCTGGGGCTGGTGTTGGTGTTGGTGTTGTTGTCGGTGTCGGTGTCGGTTCTAGTGTCGGTGTTGGAGTCGGAGTCGGCGGCTGTTGCTTGTCGCGGACCGTTACTGTTCTCGTGACTTCATCAGCCGTGTTGCCCGCAGAATCTCTCACATTATAGTGATACATATAAATTCCAGCCACTGTTGTATCCAGCGACTCTATAAGCTTACCGTCCTTAGTAATCGTCGCCACAATACGGTCTGTAATGTCACCATCCCGGTTATCTGCTGCCGTGGCTCCCGCGTCGGTATAGCTTGCGCCATTGTCCAGTTGAACGGATGTTTCACCATTCAGTGTAATGACCGGCTTCATTGTGTCCGGATCTTGCGACACCACAATTCTTCTTGTCACTTCCACCGCCGGATTACCTGCAGCATCACTGACATTGTAATGGAAAGTATAGATATCCGCTTGTGCCGTATTCAATTCAGTCGAACTATACACCTCGCTGCTGACTGTGGTAATGATACGGTCTGTAATATCTCCGTCCCGGTCGTCATAGGCAGTGGCGCCGGCATCCGTATACTCCGAGCCTACCGCCAGATTAATGGTTGCATCGCCGGTCAGGGTAATCACCGGTGCCGCTTCATCTGCCGCTTCCATCGCACGGATTATTCCATTCGCCGCACTCTCTGCTTCGGCATTCCCCTTCTTCAATTTCACCGAAAAGCTGAAGCTGCCGTCCTTATCCGCAGTGGCAGCCTGGAACGAAGACAAGCTGATTTCTCCCACATGGACACCAGTTGCGCTTAAGCCCTCCAGCCCGCCGAGCGTCTGCTCCAGCCATGCCTTAAGCTCGTCTTCGGTCCCGGCCGCAGCCTGATCCAACTGGTAGACCGCAGATTCGATAATCCGTTTCGCTTCATCAACAGCCTGCTGATCGGCGGGATCTGCCGTTGTCTTTGCAACTCCCAAGTAACTGATCAGCGCTGCCTGATTGCCGGTGTACGTATTGTCCACAATATATTTCACCGTCCCGTCAGCCGGAAGCGTAAAGTCATAAGAGACCTTGACACCATCCGCACCTGCAAGCAGACCGCTTCGCACGGGAAGGACTACCGGCTTCCCTTCGGCATCGCTGTAGCTCAGACTGATATCCATCGTGCGGTTGCTGTTGTTCCACCAGTCCCGGTGAAAGGAAGTGACTGTATAATCACCTGCGTTCAAAGGAAGCACATACACCAGAGGATTGTTTTTGGTATCCGAGCCATAGACACCGGTCTGACTCTTGTCAGTGGTGACTACGGTGCCGCTAAGCCCCTTGAGGTTATATTTTGTACTGGTGTGTCCCCATACTGCATCACCTGCCGATGGCTGATCCGCCTTGTCATTAAGCAGGCTGCCGCCCACCAAATTACGGATCACTGTATACGGAGGCGTAACTCCATCCGCCGAAACACCAGCGTCTACAAAGTAGACGAGACCGTATGGCACTACTTCCACATAACAAATGGTTTTCAGGCTGCCATAAGTACCGGTTACAGCTACCTTTTCATAAGGGGTGTCGAAACTGACACCGTCCAGATTCCACTTCACGGTCACGAGTTGGGTTGATCCGTCTTCGCGTGTGGCTTCCACCTGTTCAGGAAGATTTGGCTGCCTTCCAACATAAGTGGCTGCATCATGAGGAGAGGCAAGCTCCTTGATATCCCCCGTTAACAACTGGTTTTGGGCGTAAGTCAGACGCGCCACAAGCTGCCTAGCCCCTTCCTGATCCAATTTGTAGGAAACAGAATGGTTCAGTGCTTCTTGAGCAGCACTCCGTGCGGCTAGAAAGAGCTGCCAGTCGTTGTCACGGAACTCCTCCAGTTTGTTGATTTCTTGTGCTCCTGCCACTGCTTTTTGAAGCTCAGCGGTATCGGGTGCACCATGTACCAGGCCGGAAACAACCGCGACGGCGTCCACAACCAAAGTGCCGCTCAGCACCTTCATTTGAACCGTATGCTGGCCATATTTAAGCCCGCGAAGTACAGCAGTCTGGTAAAATTCCTTGGAGGCCGTCGTATCGGCTGACAACATTGCAGGCTGCCCATCCACCGTCAATTCCAGCTTAGCTGAACCATCGTTGGGACCCAAAATATCAAGTCCGGTGCCTGTAAACGTATATTCCATCGTAGCGCCCGCGCCTTGGCTCCTGGAAAGGGAGCGTTGGTAAATGTACATCCCCTCGCCGTTAGTATGGTTCCATAAACCATTGTATATCAGTTTAGGACTCTGGTTGGACGCCAGGTCGTACATTTCGAGATTGTCCAGAAGCCCGGAATAGTACGGCGTATAACCGTCGACCGTTTCAACCAGCAGATTGTCAAAACGGACATTATAATAACCGCTGGCGAGATCCACCCGCCCGGACAGCTTGGGATTCGGATCGGTGTAAGAGGCAAGCTTCACCCCATCCAGGTAGGCGGTCACTTGGTCACCCGCAACCTGAACTGTAATATTATGCCAAACGTTATATGCCCCGTTAAATCCGTCGATTTTTACACCACCGGTACCGGACATTACATTGCCGCTGGCTACGGAACTGTTGTTGACCAGCAGCTGCCAGCCGCCGTCCAACCAGTATTTCAGCACATAAGGTGTACCATTGATGGTATGCGAGCTGCCGCCACCCTGATAGCGGGCACCAATGGCCGCGTAATTCGCTCCGTTTTGGGTGCTGTTGTTTTCAAAAGATACATCGGCGCTGGCCTTGTAGTTGGTCCACCGGTTATCCCCAATTGCTGTGACGGGTTCTCCATTGTTCCAGGTGCCGCCCAGCCCCATGATCTCTTTATCCAGCTGTTGGCGCAGCACATAATCGCCGGACCCGTCCGGGAGGTACGCCTCGAATGCGCCGTTGCGGTCATGGGTATAGCGTGGAATCACGCTTTTGGAGCCGCCGCGGGATTCTATATAGCTTTGGGTGCCAGCTATTTGGCCGCCTTCACCGAGCTTCACGACTGTTTTACCGGAATAGTCAAAATCATCGGCATAGAGGATGTTGTCTTCCGTATTTTGAACCGACCCGGACGCATCGGTGTCGAGCACAGTCCGCTCACCCTCTACAGGCAGCTCTTTATGGTACGCTTCCTTGTCGTTACACTCCAGCGTGGTAACGGTGACAATCGAATAAGGTTTTACCCGGACAGTGTAAACACCGCTGCCATCGGCTGCAGCCTCCCCGAGATATTTCATGTAGTTGCTGTTGAAAGCCGCTCCCTCTGTGGCCGCCCGGGTTTCCCATACTTCCAGGGAGGGATTCCCCGTATAGCCCATGTTGACGGTCTGAAGCTTGTAAATCCGCTCATATTCGCTGTCGTTCACGATAACGGTTGAAAAATCGCTTTTGTCAGGAGCGGCGAGCGTCATGTAGTTAGGGGCGCCATTGCGTCCGCTGACAGGGTTTGTTCCTGTTGCACCGGTGGAGCTGGCCTCAGGAACCGCTCGCCAGATCCCTGCGTCATTGTCTTCATTTTCCCAGCCGGTATTGGCGAACCAGCTGAAATGCTGCAGGATGGCAAGGCCCGCATCATAGTGAATCCAGCCCGACCACGGATCACGCGCGCTGAGTAATTCCTTAAAGGAATATTGTCCGCCTTCGTAGAAGGAACCGATAGCCGGCTGGTAAATAAAGTGCGTCCGGCGGGAATTAACAAATCCTTTAATAATGGTGTTGCTCATTTCCAGTGCGCTTCCGGTACCGCCAATACCGGTGCCTGCGACTGTAGGGTCCTTAGTGTTGTTATTGGGACGGAAAGCCGAGTTGCTGAAGGTGGACTGGGCCTCGCTGTTCCATATCTCAATATCAAACTGTTCCGCCAGACGTTTAAAATTGCCCGAGCTGTCGTCGTCCGTGTTGTAGTGGTATCCGGCAGCCTGCACCGCGTCCCGCAAGGCAGCGTCGCTCACCATGCTGCCGCCGAAGGAACCGATCCCGACTTCATCGGAAATCACAACCTTGATGCGGTTATACAGCGCTTTCTCTTCATCGTTTTGAAATCCTGTATTATCCGTTTTGACCAGTTCTGCGTACTGTTTGGTCCACGTCAAATCTGCCGTATGCTCGTTGACTCCGGGGTTGACATAATCGACCATATAGCCGTATTCATGATACGCGGCCAGAATAGTATTTTTATACCATGTATAGATTTTATCATTGCTGTTCGCCCAGCCGGGGGCATTCCAGCGCAGGATGCTTACCTTAAGATCGGGATTCACTTTCTTGGCATCCGCTGCAAGCTGGAACCCGGGATGCCGGGTAACATTGGCCTCTTCATCCGCAGTACGCATCGTGGACGGGTCCGGGCCGGTGGAGTTATTGCGGTCGTTGCCCATCTCGATTTTGACATGGGTCATGATGGGATGCTCGCCACCGAACAGAATCTGCAGCATTTCTGAGTAAGCCTCGGGATGCTCGGCCTTATAATCCATCAGCAGCGCGCTGGTGCTGTTGCCGCTCAGTACACCGAATCCTTTGAACGTGAGGCCATTGAGATTGCCGGCTTGGATGTCATTGCCGTCAAGCTTAACCATGACCGTGGAGGCTGCTGCCTGCCGGGCGTCTTCGATCATTCCCTTGATCCCGCCCTTGGCAATGGCGAACCAGCTTAAGATGGGCTTTTCACCGGAAACGTAGGCGTAGGTCAATGTCATGGGGTTAACGGAGTCAATATCTTCCGGAATCGTAAACTCGCTGGAGAGAAACTTGGTGGCATTCGTGTTTAGCTGGTCCAGCAGAATGGTCTTTGTATCGCCGCTTGTATTCTGATACTCAAGCTTAGGCTGTATCTGGCGGGAGCGGTTGCCATACCAGTCATAGAAGCCGCTGCTTAATGTATAGGTTCCGGCTTCAGGGGCTTTTAATTTATATACAATATCGCTGCTCGCGGGGTCGGCACGAAGCCCTACAACTGTTATGGAAGGGTCTGTGGCCGGATCGGTGAGTCCCCCGTTTTGGGAGTTTTTCACCTTTTGTACGGAATCGTCGAAGCCCCAGTCTGTTGTTCCACTGACATACCTCTGATCCGGCATTGGGTTGAGCAAATCATTGCCGGTTAGTTCTTTGACCGCTTCGTACACCGGCGAGGAGGTGGAGGGCATGCCGTAGGAATCTCCGCCTCTGCCACTGTCCACAAAGTAAGCCAATGGATGGCTTGAGGGCGGAAGCACTTCTACATTGGCAACGACCGGCCCGCCATCCGCCGTACCGGTGACCGTCACCGTGTCGTAAGGCACGGCAAAGGTGTCTTCGCCAATATGCCAGTGGACAGGTGTAGTCTGGCCGCCAATCTCAATGCTGTCAGGCAAGGTGGTACCTGCAGAGGTCTGGGTCCCCATGTAGGCAGCTGCGTAGATGGTATCCGCAGCAGCGGCAGATAGGGTTGGCATACTGAATGCCGGAAACATCCCAAAAACAAGCGTTGTGGTCATCAACATTGAGAATAACCTATTTTTGACGGAATACCTTCTCTTCATTCACTTTTCCTCCTTTGGATACAAATAGTATTGTCGGGGCATTCAAAACTCCAGAAAGAAAGCGCATACAATATATCTTAAAAAATATATCTCCAGAATTGCCAGAGCAGAGGGCGGCTGCATTCCAGCCCCTGCTCATAGCTTCTTCTCATGGTTTTATTCCTTATTAAGGATCAGTTCTCTTCCGCTGCTTGTAATAATCGTTATTGCTCTCTTCTCAAACACAACGTTCAACATGGACCCGGGTGATTGCTCCAGTACATCCCCCGCCCGGTACAACAGGCTGCCGCCGGACGGATCACCGAATACAGCTGAAGCCAGCCAGTGAATTCCCGGTTCAAGGGACGCCGTCAGTGCAGGCAGCACTGTCCGGGGGTGGAGCAGGTTCGTGTTGGCGTTCGGCCGGATCAACTCGGCCTTCCCGTAACCTGACAATCCCTTGACTGCGCTTGTTCCCCAGGCAGTAGCTGCGGCGGCTCCTGTCATGCCGATCCGCTGTTCCAGTTCCGTTTCTTGGCCAAGCGCGAAACCGCCTTCCGCTACGTCCAGTGCCCGGCTGGTCTTGATCCGATGAATCCGGATATGCCAGGGCAGTCCGGCAACAACCCAGGTACGGACCTCGACATCCGCCCATGGTTTCCATACCGAACGAATTACGTTGTCGGTAATTTCAGCTTCCAGGTTCCGGCGTCTGACACGGTACAGATTGTCTGCACTCTCGCTCAGTGCGAGCATGGAGTCGAACGCCCCCTGAGCCAATCCCCATTCCGAGCGGGGAACACTAAAACCGAAACCCGTCGAATACACGAACTTCTCGTATTTTGCCGATGTATGGGTATGCTCGTTGGTGTACAAATGTCCGCTGTTGAAAGCAGCCACATGACCGGAATCCGGTTCACGGACGATGACAAGATGGGCCGGCTTCTGGACTGTGACGGCAGGAATTTCCGGCAGCGGCAGTTCCTCTTCTGTCCAGAAGGGATGTTCCCCGCCAAGGGCCAGCGGCAGGAACGTCTTCAGAGCCCAGTATGGGGAGCCCGGAGAGTTGTAATTTTCCCCCATGACCAGATTGGGATAGGCATAGCCGATGGTCAGAACGCCATCAGCGTCAAAGATAGGCTGGGCGAACCACCAGCGCAGGTTCCGCAGCACCAGCCCTTTCACGACGCCGGCAGGGAATCCTTCAACCCCGGCGTAAGCCAACGCGCTCCAAAATGCCGACTGGGCGAAGCGGTAAGTCAGGCTGCGTCCATAGGGCAGAGCAGAGCCATCCGGGGCGAACCAGCTTACGAACCCGTCTGCGAAGAGCTTGGCCCGCTGTTTGAACACACGGGAACGTTCCGGGTCCTCCTCCTCCATCAGCTTGGCATACACCAGACCATAGTAATGGAAGGCAAAGGGCACATAATAATCGCTGTGACCGTTATTTCCATCGCTGTACCAGCCTTCCTCCAGATAGAAGCCGTCAATACGCTTCAGATTATTCTCCAGCTGTACTGCATCGTAAGGACGGCCAATCCTGCGCAAACCGATGTTGACCAGAACATTGAAAAACAGCCAATTGCAATCATAGCAAGGGCGGGAGTTCATCTGACCCAGCCAATTGTACAGATGGTCCTGCTCCTCCAGAGTCAGCGGAGACCAGATCTGCTCCGGGATCGCTGCCAAGGCGAAGCCGAAGACCGCCATCTCCACCAGACGCTGGTCATAATCCCCCGCTTCTCCCCAATATTCCTCATGGTCCGGGTCCGTGCCATGCCGTATGCCCTCCAGCACGGTGTCCCACAATCCGGAGTCCCCGCCCCCAATGAGCAGCGGCACCAGTCCCCATAACACCCGGGAGAAGCCTTCCATTTCAGCAATGGCAGCAGGATAACTTGCTCCTGTCCTCCCGATCTTAAGCCGTGCGCTGCCCTTGCTGTACAGCGGCCGAAGCGGGTCTGTAAGCTGTTCAAGGGCTGCCGCCAGATCCTGCCGGGTCTTTAGCGGATTATCTGCAATCCGTGAAGAAACCTTCCCGTTATTCATCATGCACCTCCCTTTTCCCAGTAGTACGGCCCTGCTCCTTTAATCCGGGCAAGGGCTTCGACATAGAAAAAATCACCATAAATGAGCGGAACATCTATATTCCGATTCTCGGGGTAGTTGCTCGTTCCATGCAGGAGCAGCCCTTCCTCATGCGGATTATCCCAAGCGCCATAATTCCGGTATAGGGACTCCAGCATTCTCAAGGCACCTTCCCGGTACACATGGGACTCTGAATCGCCCACCAGGCTTGCCAGCAGCAGCAGTCCGCTTGCCGCGCAAGCACCGGCGGATGTATCGCGGATTGCCCCGGCTTCACCGGGAGCACGGAAATCCCATGGCGGAACGTGATCCTCCGGCAGACGGGTCAGGAAAAAGTGCGCTACCTTTTGGGACGCATACAGGTAGGCAAGCTTGCCTGTATGATGATATGCCAGTGCCAGGCCGTAGATGGCCCAGGCTGCACCGCGCGACCAGGCTGATTCCGGCGCATAGCCCTGTCCGCCAAGCTTCTCCGACACTTCTCCTGTTTCCGGGTTGAAATTGACAATGTGATAGACAGAGCCGTCCGGACGGACGAAATGCTCCAGCACCGTGTCCATATGCGCTTCCGCAATATGACGATAGCGGGGATCTCCTGTTGTCCCGGAAGCCCAGAAGAGCAGACTGGTATTCATGCAGCAATCGATAATGGCGACCCCGCTGTTGTTCTCGCCTTCCCTCCATGGATTCCAGGCCCGGATATAACCGCCTTTCAGATTAAACCGGGCTGCCAGATAATTAGCTGCCTTGAGCGCCCGGATTCGCGAACCTTCGCTGCCTGTAAGCTTGTAATTCGCTACGCTGGTCAGCAGCCACATGAAGCCCAAATCGTGGTCGAGCTTCACATAGCCGTCCAGCACTTCGTCAAGCCGTTCCTCACAGCGCTCAGCGACCGCCTTCAGGCTCTCGTCACCACATTCCGCGTAGAACTGCCAGAGCAGGCCCGGCCAGAACCCGGCCGTCCACCAGTGCGGTGCCTCGAGCACATACTTCCCCCCTTGACTGGCATGGGGAAATTCAGCGCCGATTCTGCGGCTGTTATCCTTTGTTTTCTCCAGGGCCTTGTTCCAAGCTTCCTCGACCCAGGCTTGCTGTACTGTAACACTCATATTCATTCCCGCCTTTTCAAATTAGCCTTTAATGCCTGAAGCTGCGACACCCTGCACAAAGTACTTCTGCAATGCGAGGAACACAATCAGCACAGGGATGATAGAGACCACACTGGCGGCCATAATCAGGCCGTACTCCGCGGAATATTGCGAAATAAACATCCGGAGTCCGATCTGGATCGTTTTCAAATCGGTTTTGGTCAGGTAAATCATCGGTCCCAGGAAGTCATTCCATGTAGAGACAAATGTGAAAATCGTCAGAGTAGACAAGGCCGGCTTCGACAAGGGGAGCATAATTCTCGCCCAGATTCCATATTCGCTTAAGCCGTCAATCCGCGCCGCCTCACACAGTTCATCCGGTACTCCCTGGTAGAACTGGCGCATCAGGAAGACGCCGAACGCCGAGAACGCCTGCAATAAAATAATGGCCAAGTGGGTATTGTTAAGTCCAAGAGAACGCATCATGATGAATTGCGGCACCATATAAGCCTGCCAAGGAATGGCGATCGTCGCAATATAACCAAGGAATAAGATGTTTTTTCCTCTAAAATGCAATTTGGAAAAGGCATAGGCCGCAAAGCTTGAAGTCAGCAGCTGCAGAATGGTTACGATCACGGATAATTTCGCTGTGTTGTAAATGAACCGTCCCAGCGGAATCCGCGTCCAGATATCCACATAATTCTCCCAGCGTGGACTGGATGGAATCCACACCATCGGAAAGGAAAAGACATCCTTGTTCAGCTTGACTGAAGAAGAAAGCATCCATATATATGGAACAAGCATAAAAAGTACTGTCGCAAACAACAAAACATACACAAGCACCATCGTGCCCATCCTGAATCCTTTATTTGAACCCACCATATCTTTTGTATCCTCCTATTGTCCGTACTTCTTTTCGCCGCGGAACTGAACGATGGTAATACCAAGCACCAGCAGAAACAGTACAATGGCCATGGCGCTGGCATATCCGTAATCGAGCGAACGGAACGCTGTATTATAGATCTGATAGACGATTACCCGTGTCGAGTCGTTCAACTGGTTATCGGCACCGGCAAATAGGTTGATAAAGATATCGTAGACCTTGAACGAATTAATGACCAGAATCATGAGTACAAAGAAGGACGTAGGTGCCAGCTGCGGCACTGTCACATTGCGGAATCTTCTCCAGGCATTTGCGCCATCCAGCTCTGCAGCTTCATACAATTCAGGATTGATGCCCTGCAGGCCGGCTAAGTAGATCACCATGTAATACCCCATGTTTTTCCACACGGTAAAGAGGATAACCGTGAACATGGCCCAGTGCTTATCGGCAGCCCAGCGGGGAAGATCCTCCAGGGGAACACCGGTAATCAGATGCAGAATATTATTGACAGGGCCCATCGTGGGACTGAAGATAAAGTTCCACACCGCCGCAACCGCTACCAGGGAGGCGACATAAGGGAAGAAAAATACCGTTCTCATGAAATTACGGGCGAGTATTTTTTGATTCAGCAAAATCGCAAGCGCAAGCGCAACAATCATCGTAACGGGGACAACGCCGACGGTGTAGACAATGGTATTCCACAGTGCTTTGTGAAAGGTCGTATCCTTGATAAGGCGGGTAAAATTGTCAAAACCGATAAATTCCATCGGATTGGCCCCGTCCCATTTTACAAAAGCAAGCACAAAAGCAAAAATCATCGGGACCAGCGTGAATACTGCAAATCCGATAAAGTTCGGCGCAATGAAGCTGTAGGCTACCAGATTATCGCGGACTCCTTTGGATAAAAAGCTGCCTGGAGCCTTTTTAGTCCGTAATACGGTCTCATTCTGCATTCCTTCTCCTCCAAACCTTCTATAAAAAGGCGGGCCTTCAGCCCGCCCCTTGAGTTTCACCGTCTTCTGCCAGCTTAGTTGTTCAAGAGCTGCTGTACGCGGGTATTCATATCCTTCAGACCTTGGTCAATCGAAGTATTTTTGGTCATGATATTATCATGGGCTTCGTTGAGGATCACCTCAATATCTGCGCTCTTTTCATGCATCGGCATTTCCAGATAGGTCTTCACTGTAGTCAGTGCCGCCTTGCTGTTCTCGTCAGCCGGGAAACCGTCCATGGAAGTAATCGTGTTGATAACCTCATCACTCTTAATGGCTGGAATGGTGCCTGTAGAAGCAATCACTTTGGCACCTTCCTCACCCGTTACAAATTTCATAAAATCAAGAGCGGCTTCCTTGTGTGCAGATTTTTGATTGACAGCCAGAGATGTGATTGTACCCAGCGTTGTACCGGCCTCAACACCCTCCGGATGCGGATATTTCACAATGCCCCAGTTCGATGCCTGGGACTCTCCGCTTTTCACCTTTTCGATTTGTGTAGCAATGAACCAGCTGCCCATGTTCATCATCGCAACGGAATTATTGTAGAACACGCCGGAGTAATGAGTGCTTGAAGTCTTCAATGTGGCGTAATCCATCACGATGCCGTCTTCCTGTTCTTTCAGGATCCGCTCATAGGTTGGTTTCAGGAATTCATAGCTGCCGTCGACAACGGTGTTCTTCCCGTCCAGAATACCGAACAATTGAACCGCGCTGCGCCATGTGTGGTAATGGGCCCCGTATACTTTTTCCGCTCCGCTGCCGGAGGTCATTTTTCTGGCAAGCTCATCATATTGATCCAAGGTCATATCGTTGGTCGGATAAGCTACACCCGCTTTATCGAACAAAGCCTTGTTGTAGTAGACAATCCAGAAATCACTCCGGAAGGGAAGCGCATACACCTCATCGTTCACTTCAATCTGTTCAACTGTACCTCCATAGACGGAAGGATCAATCGATTGGTCTCCCATATAACTCTTCAGGGGTTCCAGATGATTTTGCTTCACAAGGTTGGCATAGCCGGGAATATCTTTAATGGTGAGAACGTCCAGATCTGCACCGCCGGACAGCTGCGTGCTAAGCATCGTCATATAATCGGTAGAGCCAAGGTCGACATATTCAATCGTTACATTTGGATGCTCTTTTTTATAAGCGTCGATCAACGGCTTGTAATACGCGGTTGCTTCCCAATCCCAGAGTGCCCATTTCAGGGTAACGGGGTCCTGGTCGGGTTCGGAGGAAGCGCTTGCATTGCTTGCCGCCGTTGGGGCGGCGGTTGCAGCGTTTTTGCCCTCATTGTTGTTGCCGGAACATCCGGCCAGTACACTCAGGGAGAGCACTGTAGCAAAGGTCATCCCATAGAATCTTTTGAGTTTCATTCAATTGTCCCCTTTTCCTTCTGTTATAGTTGCAAATTCATCTGAATCTGTCTCAAATTGTACCGCTTACATGGCAAGATTGGCATGCATTTTTCAAATACAGATCATTCACTTTTTAGTGCTTTTTATACATCCCGCACCTTTAACCTGTAATATCCTATCTAAAACATGCAAAATTCTCAGCTTATGACGCTTCTCCTGTATTGAGCCACAGGAATATAGTATCCTTGATGATGTAACCGCTTCACAAGCTGATGCAAAGGGGATAGGGGGGATTAACAACGGTAAGAAAATCTACGATTAAAAGCCGCATCATTCTGATTATGACCATTTTTGCGCTGCTGATCGCCGCGCTGTTATCCTTTTTCAGTTATCAACTGATCACCTATTATCAGCGCAAAACAACCATACAGGCGACCGAATTCAATCTGCAGCTGGTCTCCCATATCATCGAGCAGGACTTGCTTAATCTGTCCGCTTTGACCATGGCCAGCAGCACCAACTCAGCCACTAACTCCTTAATCACGGATTATTTTCAATCGCCGCAAGCAAGCTCCAAAGATGCGATTAATGTGTTCAACTCGATGCAGGAGGATTTCCGGGTGAACCGCTCCAATGGCTATGTCCGGCGCTTGATTGTTACCGACAACAGCGGAAAATTCCTGCAGGTGGACAATGCTGTAGGCAATTCCATTCCGCTCACCATACACAACATCGGTCAAATTACCGGCATTAATGAAGAGGCTATGGAGAAATGGGACCAGGTGGTCAAAGATCCCCTCTCTGCCAGTGAAGGAATTCCTTTTGTTTTGCCTATTTACGGGGAGCGGGCTTCCCGGATCGGGACGGTATATTTGCTTGCTAATACTTCTGTGATTACCGACAAGCTCAAGGGCTACTCCTTGCCGGGGGATTCCCGGCTGATGCTGACCCTCGGCAAACATCAATATCAGCTCATCGGCGACAAAGTACATGCACTGGCAGCGCCCTATGAACCCGTTGCATATACCGCTGATAAACCCGTCGGACCGCAAACCGAACTGTCCATGATCCGGCTGGAGAATGACAACGAACAGATCGCTGTTTCGTATCCGGTACGCAGCGGTGTGGTTCTAACGCAGACGATATCAAGCGGCCAATTCACGCCCAAAGCAAATATATGGATTCTTGTGATGCTCGGTGTGTGCTGCCTGGTTATCGTCTCAAGCGGCATCATTACCCTCTATTTAACCCGGACCATCAGTCTTCCGGTGGAGAAGCTGAAAAAGCGGATCGACAAGATTGCCCAGGGCAGCTTCCTTCTGGACCGCAATATTGAATGGAACAGCGAGCTCGGCGATGTCGGCAGAGGCATCAACCGTCTGTCGCAGGAGATCGTTATCCTAATGGACAGCCAGCTTGCTGACGAGAAGCAGAAGCAGGAGCTGGAGTACCGGATGCTGCAGAGTCAGATCAATCCCCATTTCCTGTACAATACACTGAATTCGATCAAGTGGATGGCTACGATTCAGAATGCCACCGGTATTGCAGAAATGACTACTTCCCTCTCCAGACTGCTGCGCAGCATTGCCAAAGACAACCGGAGACTGATGACGCTGAAGGATGAGTTAAGTCTGCTGGACGACTATTTTCTGATCCAGAAATACCGTTATGGCAGTACGGTCTCCATAGAGCAGGTAATTGAGAACGAAGAGCTTCTCTCAGGCCTGATTCCCCGGTTCACGCTTCAACCTCTGGTGGAGAACGCCATCTTCCATGGCATCGAGCCCAAGGGCAGGGGGCATATCATCATAACGGTGAAAAAAAGCGGATTTGCCGATATCCTGATTACAGTCGAAGATAACGGTGTCGGCATGAAGGAAGAACAAATCGCCAGCATCCTTTCCATTCCACAGGACGGGTCCAAGGGACTGCTTGAGAATGTGGGGCTCCGCAGTGTAAATGAACGATTGCGTCTGGCGTTTGGAGACCATTACGGCCTTTCGATTGCAAGTGAATTCGGCCGTTATACGATAATGAACCTCCTTCTGCCGTTCCAGGAGAAGGAGTAGAATCTAAATTTTATCAAGGGTGTGATCGTATTGATCAAATTGCTAATAGCTGATGACGAAGCTCTGGTATGTATCGGGCTGCAGTCCATGCTGAAGTGGGAACAATATAACATCGAGATCGTCGGCATTGCTCACAATGGAGCCCAGGAAGAAGAGATGATTGACGCGCTCCGCCCGGACATTGTGATCAGCGATATCAAAATGCCCATCAAAAGCGGTTTGGAGGTTGCCGAGTCGGTACGCAAAAAATATGGCCGGCTTCCGCTCTTTATCCTGTTGACCAGCTATGAAGAATTTGAATATGCCAGAGGCGCCATCGTAGTGCAGGCCGTGGACTATCTGGTGAAGCTGGAGCTTACTCCGGAGACGCTGGCCAAATCGATCCGGGGGGCCCTCTCCCTTCTGGAAGCTTACCAAACCATGGAGAGCTATCCCAAACTTGTTCACCGCAGCAATCTGCAGGCCCAGCGCGATAAGTTTTTCATCCGTCTGTTCAATAATCTGTTCGAGAACAAGAAACAGTATCTTCTGCAAAAAGAAGATCTGGACCTTGAGTTGTCCGAACCCTCCTACCTGGTCTGCACTTGCCGCATTCTCGGTCCGGACAGTGTACCGCCCCGCGGCGATAAGCTGGTTGCCCTATGCGCAAGCACTGTGCAAATGGCCAAAGATAATCTTACGTCTATAAGCTCTTGTTATGTTACCAGTCTCGACCTCCGCAACTTTGCCGTTACTTTGCCCGTTTGCGGAACGGACCCGCACGAATGGAGACCTTATATTGAGAAGCAGCTGGGCGATATGGCCTCTGTACTGCATAACTATTTTAATGTAACCATTATCGGTGCTATCGGCTTTGCCGTCGGGGACCCTTATTTGCTGCGGGAGAGCTACCTGGCGGCCCGAAAAGCGCTGCCGGCTGCGGTGAAAGAACAGTCCTTTGTTTTCTTTTCGGAAGGGGAGCCTCTGGAGCCGAATTATACATTATTTGATTTCTCTGAAGCACGTTCGGAGATCCGCCGCGCCTTTGAAGAATTGGATACCCAGGCCTTGTACGCTGTCATCTCCAAACTGATCGGAATCTTTGACAGCCGTTCCGAACTGCTGGTTCCCGCCACCGATGCCGCCTGCAACATACTGTATATGGCCACTTCACTGCTTGCCGACGGAGAGGATATCGTGGAGCATATTTTTGAGAATGAACCTGAAGGTTACCGGGCCATCTACCAGATGCATACCATCGAAGACATCACCCGTTGGCTGATCCAGTTCCGGGACGGCTGCCTGGAAATCCTCTCAACCAGAAGACAAAGCTACAAAGAACAGATCGTCAAAAATGTCCAGGATTATATCAAAAGAAACCTCGGCAGCAAGCTGTCGCTCAACCAGGTGGCCGATGTCTTCAATTTCAGCCCCAACTATCTAAGCCATCTGTTCTCCAAGATTGCCAAGGTTAATTTTGTAGAATATATCACAGAGACCAAAATTGCAGCAGCCAAGGAAATGATGGTACGCCGCGAAGGCCGCATCTACGAAATCTCGCAAAAGCTGGGTTATGAGAGCGCCTTTTATTTCAGCAAGGTCTTCAAGAAGGTCACAGGCGTATCCCCCAGAGAATACATGCAGCAAATAGATGCTGAATCCGGCGGCAAACAGAATATGCTTCCGTAATTGTTGCTCAGGATCTTCATTCGTTTGATTAGTTCTTTTTTCATAGGCTGAGATAGTCTACTCCATTATTATTGATACCTACGATTCATTCTTTACATTTCACCTAATATATTTGATTGATTGAACCGTAATATTTTTTATGTTGATTTTTACGTTTGGAGGTAATAAATAGAAGATGCCTGTTAAAGAATATGAAGAATTTATAGGGAAACGTTTGTTAGATAATATTTACCATGCCAATGGGACTTTGTTAATTTCAAAAGGAACAGTTCTTCTCGAAAGCCATATTAAGAAGCTGGCCAATTTTAAAATTAAGACTGGCGCCATTCAAACTGTTGAAGTAAGCCCTTCAGAGTCTCCAATGCATCGATATGAAAAAGCAATTCAGACTCAGAAGTATCTATCGGAAATTAATACATACATTCAGTATAACGGTGTTGTTCCAATGGCTGACATAGAAGATAAGGTCCTCCCATTCATTAGGACAACCGCAAAACGATATAATTTATTCCAAGTGTTTTCCGAACTGCAGCAAAAGGGGGACTTCCGGTATGAGCATAACATCGGTGTCGCGGTTATTGCCACGTCGCTTGGAGAGCGTTTGCAATTGGATGATGAAGAACTGGCTTTACTTACAACTGCGGCGACACTCTATGATATTGGTACAGTCAAGCTACCCTCTTCCTTGATTCAAAAACCCGAAAAATATGATCTGCACGAGTATAATAAAATGAAGAAGCACACTGTTTATGGTTACGAGCTTTTGAAAAAATCCGATATTGATCCCCGGGTTGCGCTTGTGGCTCTACAGCATCATGAACGGGATGATGGTAGTGGATATCCAATGGGTCTAAAGGGAAACCAACTCGACCGGTTAAGCAAAATCGTGGCTCTGGCTGACGTGTACATGGCCTTGATATCGGATCGCCCCCACAGGCCGGCATTTTCCTTTTTTGAGACGGTCGGTGAAATTCACAGACAAATAATTCTTAACCGGTTCGACCCCGTTATTGGTCTGACCTTTCTGGATATGATGCTTTCCAGGCAAGTCGGCTGTAATGTCATTTTATCGGATGATCGTAAGGGGAAGATTCTCCTGACCAACGTCAACCATCCAACAAAGCCGCTGATTGTCTTGGATAATCACGAATTCCTCGATCTCAGAAAAACGGGTGCCGTTATCATTAAGAAAGTCATTGGATGAGGAGGTTGTCTCGATGCTTCAGCTTTCACTTAATCAACCGCTAAAAACACTCTTACCCATTACAGATGAATACTTGATTCAAGATATCTGGTTTTTAATGGAAATTGATACTTCAGGAAACAACCAATATTCAACCCTAAAGCTCATTAATATCTTACGTCGCAACGGATTACGTACGATCGGGGATATATTGAATTCAGAAGCGAAACGCATTCAACTCATGAAAGGCATCGGAGAAAAGTCTTTTTTACTGTTGTTGGAGCTGCTGAAGACCATCTCCAAAAAAGAAGCATAAGTAAATAAATACATAACCCGAAAAAAATCCTTATAAGCTGGCTCCGGTAATCTACTGGAACCAGCTTATTTGGTTTACATAGTTAATTCCTTAAATTAATACTATCAGTACAGATCAGCTTTATAATTTTTTATAATATGAATCTTTTACACTCAGAGGGAGAGAAAATCATGTTCAAAAAGCGGATTCACCGAAGGTTTCAATTTATATCGAAACAAGCAACAATGCTGCTCCTGCTCATCACCGTTATCGTAAGCACCCTTCAACCCGCAGGCATCTTTGCCGCTGGCGCTCCCCTCCCCAATGCCGTAGTCATCGAAGATTTCGAGAATAACTTAAGCGACAACGTACTGGTTCAAAAAAGAAACTTCTCAGGCGCCATGAGCCTCGAATCGGATCCCCGGCATGTCCGTTCAGGCAATAATTCCGTACGTTTGGATTATGACTACATTGGAATTAAGGAAAACCCCTCCTATGTGTATGTGGGCCCTACAGCTCCCTATCCGATTACCGGCCTGCCCCAAAAAATCGGGATGTGGGTGTACGGCAACAACGATGGACATCTCATTTTCAGCAAATTCAGGGACGGGAACGGAAAGTCCTTTGAGGTGGAATATCTGGACGAGAACGTTGGCGTGAACTGGAATGGTTGGAAGTACATTGAGGGAGATATCCCGCAAGATAAGGCTGGACCTATCCAATTGGAAATCTACATGCGGATTGAACAATCCATTTTGGACAAAAAAAATAAAGGGACCGTATGGGTCGATGACGTACGCCTGGTCTATGAGCAGGACCCTAATGAAGATATGGGTGTCCCGGCACTGGATGTACTAACCCCGGCCAATGCAGCCGTTGTTGATACGCGTTCACCCCATATTCAGCTTACAGCCACCGACTCTCAGTCGGGCATTGACCCCGGCTCTGTTACGTTGAATCTGGATGGACATCCCGTAAAAAGTGAGTATGAAGCGGCTACAGGCCTCATTTCATATCAGCCTTCCGCTCCTCTGGCAGGGGGATATCATACCGTTCAGTCGGCTGTATATGACAGATCGGGCAATCCTGCCGGAATCAGCAGCTCTTTTTTCATTCAAGACGGCATTCAATATCACCTGGACGCTCCCATGGAAGTCATCAGCAACCAAATGTTCCAATTAAAGCTTCAGATTAAGAATGCGGCTGACTTAACAGATTCCTTTGCCCAGCTTCAATACGATCCGCAGACCTTGGAAATCACCACTGCTGAACCTAAGGTAAATGCATCGTTCGTAACGCAGAATGAAACCGACCCTGTAAAAGGGCAATACCAGCTGCGGCTTGCCGGACTAAGCCAAGATTCCTTGCCGGCTGATGGCACCATTGCGCTATTGAATGTGGCGGTAAAGCCCAGTGCCAAAATGGAGCGCGGCGAGGCATTCAAAACCATCGTGATGAGCGATGGCAGCTTTCGGATGACTGTTGGTGATGCGGTTTATGCGCTGGCTGCCCCCCACCAATACACGATTGGTTTTCCTTACAAGCTTACTGTAAAAGGGAGCTCACTCCATACGAAGAGTACCCTTCGTGTCACAGATGATGCAGGAGTGCCGGTTGAAGGGGTGTCCATCACCCCGTCCGATCCCCTTTTTCCCCAGTATTTCGCTGAGGTGAAGTCTGCAGAGTCTGCCATATATACAGATGCTGACTCCGCTTCGGCCAAGCTCGCTGCCGCCACCCAAGGCGAACAATTCTTTTCGAACGGAGAGACCAGCGGGGAATATACCGCAATCCGTTTGCCCGACGGCAAAGTCACAGGCTGGATTTCCACCGCAGCTATTGATGTGAAGCTTCTGAAGGATGGATGGGGCCTAACCGATACGAAGGGTGAAATCCAGACCTCCCTGACAACGCTGGCCTTAACGAACCTTAATCTTCAGGCTGTGAACGGGGATAAGGTCAGCAAGGTGTTCTCTCTGTCCGTAGTGCCGCAGCTTGGAACAGACACCCCGCAATATGTGAGAACCTATGTTACAGAGGATATGAAAACAACCCAAAGCATCGTCTGGAATACTGCCCCCCGTGTGGAGAGCGGTGTGATCCAATATGTGAAGGCCAGCGAATTCACCGGTTTTGACCAGCCTAATATCAGAGAGCAGACGGCAGAACCACAGCTTCTATTAGCTCCTGACCGTGTCGGAGAAACGTTGTTCCACCAAGGGATGCTGGAGAACCTGTCACCGGGTACGGAATACATTTACCGTGTGGGATCTCCGGGATTGTGGAGTGAACAGCATACATTTAGAACAGAGTCGGCAAGCCCGGAATCCTTTTCCTTCTTGTTTGTGACCGACTCCCACACCAATACCGAAGAAGCCTACCATATTCATCAAAATTTGATGAGCAGTGCTTTTACCCACTACCCGGATACCCGGTTTGTAATGCACGGTGGGGATATTGTTGACGATGGCGGCATAATGGACGAATGGGAGCAGGATATGAAGGCCTCGCAGCTATACAGCGGCAACGTGCCTTCTGCTTATACGATGGGGAATCATGATGTTAAGAATGGCGGTAAGGAAGTATTTACAACTGCTCTGGGTTTGCCAGGCAATGGAATGGAAGGGCAAGAGCAGTTAACCTATTCATATGATTATGAAGATGCCCATTTTGTTGTGTTGAATTCAGAAGCCGATGAAGTGGACATGCAGAAACAAGCAGAATGGCTGCGGAAGAACTTAAATGCCAGCTCTAAAAAATGGAAGGTCGCCATGTTCCACCGGCCTGCTTATCATACAGAGGATGGGCGTGGTCCAGAGCTGGTCACCAAATACCTGGCCCCTGTCCTTGAGGAGCTTGGTGCAGACCTGGTGCTGGTGGGGCATGATCATGCACTCGCTTGGACTTATCCGATGAAAAATGGCCAGCCGATGAAGGATGGCAGCCAAGGCACCGTGTATCTGTCCGGCGGGTCCTCCGGCTGGAAATTCTACGATGCGGTTAAGTTTGATTACTTGGACTACCTGTATGATGACAATTTCCCGGTGTATTCCGCCATCACGATCGGCAAGGATCAGATCTTGATCGAGGCCAGAAAAGCCGATGGCGAACAACTGCAAACATTGACCATTAAAAAAGCTGAACCCTCAGAGCCTGAACCTGAGCCTGGCACAAGTCCAAGCCCGACACCAAGTCCGTCACCAAGTCCGGTACCTAACCCGTCACCAAGCCCGGAGCCAAGTCAGGGACCAAGCCAGACGCCAAGCTCTGGCACAGGGACAGGCACGATCCCGGGCACGGTACCAAGTTCAGCCCCTACGGCAACACCGGCAGCTGTTCCGACAGAAAAGCCTGTACCCGTGGAAACACCACGGCCTTCTATATTTGCTGCGGGAGTAAATTCCCAGGCATTAATAGATTCATTTAAGGCCATCATTGCCGGGGACAACGCGGGCAGTCCGGCACCTGCCCTTAAGGACATTGCCGATCTGTGGAGCACCCGGACGATATCAGCTTTCCTTAAGTTGAAGGTCATTAACGGTTATGCGGATGGCTCGTTCAGACCAAATAAAACCATCACCAGAGGGGAATTTGCCACAGTCATTACCAAAGCATTTGGCTTGGTGAAATCGGACGCCTCCCTTCAATTAAGTGACGTTCACACCCATTGGGCCCAAGAGGCGATTGCCGTTCTAGCCTCCAATGGCATTATTTCCGGTTATCCAGATGGGACCTTCAAGCCAGACCGGGAAATAAGCCGCTCTGAGATCATTATGATCCTGTCCAAGATCGTCAACTTCAATAACGCCGTACCGGTAAAAGGTAACGTATCCTTCAGCGATACGGCAAATTCATGGAACAAAGCTCAGATTATCAAAGCTGCCGAAATCGGTCTTATTCATGGAAGAGGCAATGACAAATTTGCCCCGAACCAACCATCGACGAGAGCAGAGGCCTTAACCCTCATCATGAATGCCCTATGTCTGGATCCGGAAATCCAAGCATTCATGGAGCAACTGTCAAATTAAACGTCCGCAGAATCTCTATACTATGCAAAAGACCTTCAAAACCACCGAATGGTGGAGTTGAAGGTCTTTTGTTATTCGGGGAAATCCCAGGAATCCCCACAAGTCTCTGGATTACTCATCCGACTCGATTTCCCGGGACCCGAGCTTTTGTACAGGACGATTATCTTGCGGGAAAATGGCAGCAAATTGGCTGATCTGCTCCTCGGACCATTGCACCGGATTTTCCAGGACGATCCACTGTACGCCTTCGGTACAAGGAGGCGTGGTGAGCGATCCCTGGTAGCGGAAGGAATGAAGATCTGCCGGAAGCAGCTTATTCATATCGAAGACACCCTCCACCGCAGTCTCTTCTTCGCTTTCTTCGTTCGGAAGCACGGACCAAAGTTTGTTCAGCTCGGCATTTTCAGTGCCTTTAGAGATTAGTACACTCAGCACCGCAAGCTGGCCTTGTTCATTTTTATGTACAAAATGAAGCTCCATATCCGCATGTTTGCCATCCACCTCATGCTCGCTGGGCAAGTGGAAATGGAACTGCTGCAGGGTATACGTTTTTCCTTCAATAGTGATCCGGTTGTCCTGGTTCTTCAGGTTAACCTGAATCGTGTGGCCGTTATTAATCATAGATACAGGAGACGGCGAATACTCCACTGTGACCGGCGACAGGCTCTCTTCATCCTTCACTTTCTCCTGGAGAATATTAACGGGTGACTGGGCCTTGCCGGTACTGCATGTTGTGAACAATTCGTCGAGTTCCGCCCAATGCTCCGGTGACGTCTCCCCTTCGTAGGACCAATGGGCCTGATGGGTGTTTGCTGTGGCCGGCGGCTCCTGTGTGGCTGCTGCCCCGCTGTTCTGCTTGTCCCCTCCACAGCCCGCCATCACAGACATGATCATGATGGGGAAAAGTAATCGGGATAGCCTTTTGCTCAGACTCATTCGTAATCCTTCTTTCTTATATATGATGGAAAACTATTATAAATAGTAAATAATGGTACAGAAAGTAACAAGTGAAAAAAGGCTCAAGGTTATTAAATTGGTTCTATCTATCTAAAAAAATTGAACTTGAAATCCGTAGTCTTCATTTTGGATAACAATAGTGGATTTTTTGCATGACTGTACTTTGTGCAATAGAGTATCTGGATTGGCCTGCTTGCTTCCATTCCTGCTTATTCAAGCTCAAATTATATAGTAATTTATTTAATCCTCGTCCCCATCAAAAAAGGTGACCGCAGACTGCTGAGCATGTGGTCTGAAATCACCTTTTTACGATAAGCCGTCTATTCCAGTATTACAGCAAACTGATGCAGCCATTCTTATGTACAACATATCCTCTACCTGCAATTCACAAGGCTGGATGAAGCTACAATGTTGCGCCTACCGGCTGAACGGCTACTCCGCACGCCACAAGCGCGCTGCGGAGCTTCGCGGCAAATTCCACAGCGTGAATGCCATCGCCATGAATGCAGACCGTATCTGCGAGGATATCCACGTCCACCTCTTGAGTCGACAGGACTTTGCCCTCGGCCACCATCCGGACAACCTGCTTAAGCGACTGCTCTTCATCGGTAATCACCGAACCCGGCAGTTTTCTGGGGGTTAATGAGCCATCAGCCTGATAGGTCCGGTCAGCGAACACCTCGCTTGCCGTTCGGAGTCCCGCTTTGTTCCCGGCCTTGATCAACTCACTGCCAGCCAGTCCGAACAAAATTAGTTCAGGGTCCACCCGGTACACAGCTTCGGCAATAGCCTCGGCCAGGCTGGCGCTGCGGGCAGCCATATTGTATAACGAGCCATGCGCCTTGACATGCTGGAGCGCAGCTCCCTCCGAACGCACAAACCCCCATAATGAGCCTATTTGATATATAGTAATCTCATACGCTTCTTCGGGAGAAATGTCCATCTCCCTGCGGCCAAAGCCAATGAGATCCTGAAGTCCCGGATGCGCGCCGATCGCCACATTATGCTCAAGCGCCAGCCGCACCGTGCGCCGCATCGTTGCCGGATCTCCGGCATGGAATCCGCAGGCGATATTGGCAGACGTAACATATTTCAAGACTTTCCCGTCGTTTCCCAGCTTATAGGCACCAAAGCTTTCGCCCATATCACAGTTCAGGTCCACTTTCCTTATGACATTCTCCATACACTTCACAACCTTCCCCCTATATTTTCTGCTGCCTGTCTTTCCCTATAGCTGACTCAGCCTGCTTCGAAGCCTGTTGATCTCAAGCTCCCTCAGCAGGTGCTTCTCCTGCGCCTCCCGTAAGGATACCAGGCGGAAGCGCAGCTTTCCCCCAAGATTAACCTGGGCCAGCAGCGGGAGATCCGCCGTGATCACCTGGGCCAATTTCGGGTAACCTCCGGTCGTTTGCCGGTCAGCCATCAATACAATCGGGTCTCCCCCGGCGGGTACCTGCACGGTTCCAAAGGTCACCGCCGAAGAAATCAGCTCCTTCTCTTCCGCAAGCTTCAGGCGGCTTCCTGAGAGGCGGTAGCCCATTCTGTCGGATTGCGGCAGTACCGTAAAAGGCTCATTCAGGAAGGCGTGTTGACTCTCCCTGCTGAAAATACCGTATTCCACACCTTCAATAACCTGAACCACTGGTTCATTGGAATAACCCGGAAGCAGCTCTGGTGCAATGAACCAGCGGCTGACTGCAATACCCCCTTCTCCTTCACCGGCTTGCCTCATCAGATTGCCGGCGATGCGCTTGCCGCGGATTGTTGGAATACCGGTCGGCACCACATCTCCTGCGCAGAGCTTTCTGCCCTGATAACCGCCGATACCCGCACGCAGGTAGGTCGAGCGGCTATTCATTTGAACAGGTACATCAAATCCGCCTGCAACTGCCAAGTAAGCGCGGCAGCCGCTTTTAAGCTGTCCAAAATGCAGACGGCTGCCCTTGGGTGCGTATACAGCACGCCAGAGCGGAAGCGGAATGCTGTCCAGCATCGGTGATAGGTCACCGCCGCAGATGGAGATCAGCGAAGGGCTGTCGAAGGTCAGGTCCGGGCCAACCATGGTAATTTCCAGCCCCGCCTCTTTCTCTTCATTACCAACTAGCAGATTGGCCATGCGCAAGGCAAAGCTGTCCATGGCCCCGCTGGCAATTACACCGTACTTCTGTGTGCCGGATCTCCCCAAATCCTGAATGGTCGACAGCAGGCCCGGCTTCATGATCAACAGACTCATTGCTTGTCCCTCCATTCCGCAAATTCACGGGAGCGGATGGGGTAAAAGCGTACGATATCCCCAGCCTGCAACAGTGCTGGCGGGATTTCCCCAGGCAGAAACAACTCCATGGGGGTTCTGCCGATCAACTGCCAGCCGCCGGGCGTTTCAATCGGATATACCCCGGTCTGATCGCCGGCTATCCCAACAGTGCCTGAAGGAATAGCTGTCCTTGGGGTCTTCCGCCTTGGAGTGGCAATGCTCGCCGGAAGTCCTCCCAGATAAGGAAACCCCGGCGCGAAACCCAGCATATAGACAAGATAATCGGCAGAAGAATGAATACGTACCACTTCCTGCGGTGTAAGTCCGTTATGGACAGCGACAGCTTCCAGATCGGGACCCCATTCGCCTCCATAGCACACTGGAATATTGACAATTCTGGTCTGCCGGGGAGCAGCATCCTTCAATTCCTGCAGAATACCTTCCAGTAATGACACTACAATTGCATAAGGATAATGCTCATCACCCGGGGCGGCCTTATCCGCATGTGCCGCAAGTACAGCCATCCCGTCGTAATAGACAGCTACCGATGAGAATGCGGGCACATATTCAATCATTCCGGCAAAAGGCTGATGCTCGAGGTATTCCGACAGCGCTCTAACCTGGCGGTAGGTTCCGGCGCCGATATCGGACGCCAAGATAACAACAGCCGCCGAGTCACCGAGCGGAGCAATCTTCGCTGCACCGGAAGGCATTTTCTCATGGACTTCCAACCTATCACTCATCCGCGGGATACCCTCCTCTCACCTAGTATATAGGTACATTATAGTGGGTATTTCAGCAATCGGGGTGCTGCACACACAAAAGTCCCTGTTTCTGCTGTAAGCCGCAGGATAACAGGGACCTTTTTAATAAAAAAATGAGCCGCCATTTTCAGCTGAGCCTCGCTGTCGGTTCATTAATCTAAAGCTTCATCCTTGCCTTGGAGCGGGCCTCATTGGCTTCGGCATACCACTCATACATCGGTCTCATATACAGCTTTCCAATCACAATCCGCCGAACCACGCTAATACACTGGAAACCGGCAATACATCCAAATAAGCCAAGCCTGCACCTCGCCCCAAATTTTTCCTTCATTATAGCATGAGTGGATTATGCTATACAGTATTATCCAACCCACGATGCACAGGAGCAAGCGTTCAACTATAGTGACAAAAGAGGACTACCATTCCCATCTTTCCCCAATCCGCGAATGACGCGGACAGGAAATCCCTTATTTAGGTGGATAAGGCGATTCCCCAGGTCAAACGGACACAGAATCCGTTATTTGACCTATTTCCCCTCATTTTAGGTTACAATCAGCAAGATAACGGATTCTGAGTCCGAAACATCAAGGAATCTACTGCCTTATCATCCGAGGCTTCCAGTTGATTCCCGTGAACAACGCAAAAAAAGGCTCGCCACCGCCAGCCTGTTCCTTCACTTTTATTCCCCTACAGAGCCAGTGCCTCTTCCGTAATTTGTCTGATATCAATAGAAGAAATCGTTTCTTCATTCACCATATCCGGCAGAATCTCCGCGAGGAAATACTCGACACATTTCAAATCGATATTCTTGATCTTGATCAGGGCATTGCGGTACATCACCACAAATTCCTTCTCCGTGTTCCCTCTCTGCAGCTCGGCAAAAGCCTCATACACCTGGTCCATCTTGTCGGCGACCTCCAGAATCAGCCCTTCCACCGACTCATCCTTGCCTTCACGCAGTTGATGGTAGAAGATGCTTTTGAACTCCTCGGGAATGTGCTCCTTAATGAAATTATCGATCATCCCCTCTTCAACCTGCTGGATCAAGGACCGCAGCTGCAGCGATGAATGCTTGACCGGGGTTTTGATATCGCCAATAAAAATCTCGCCATAGTCGTGGCTGCTCGTAATTTCGTAGAGCTTCTTCCAGTCAATAACTGCACCGTTTTTCTCCTCAATGTCGGCCAGTGTTTTGGCGTACTGCACGACCTTCCAGGAATGGGCCGCTACGCTGTGCTCCTCAAATTTGAATTTGCCGGGGCAGCGGATAATACGTTCCAGCTCGTTCAGCGAACGGAAATATTTATGAATTCCCATGCCAGTCCTCCTTTTGTATAGATGTTGATATGATCCGGTACTGTACAGTATAGGCCGCGAGTGTTAAATCCAAATAAACAAGCTTACAGGTTATGTAAAAAACAAGGACAACTATGCGTTCTCCTGCCGTTTGCCAAGGCCTCCCCCGCCTTACTGCCGATGCCATCCCCGACTAAGGTCGGGACTAAAGAACAGTCTTCAGGCCGTTTTGCAGCGTCGCTTATAGATTTAGAATAAACACATAGACAACGGCTAAGACGAACCGCTACCACGGTTCAACCCATAGGAGAGGAAGAGATTAATTATGAAAAAATTGTACCGTTCCGAAAGTGACAAGAGAATCAGCGGCATCTGCGGAGGTTTGGCCCGTTACCTGAAGATCGATACCACCATCATCCGGCTGCTGGTAGTTGCTACTGCCCTGTTCAGCTTCGGTACCGTAGCGTTCCTGTACATTCTGGCCAGTATCCTGGTGCCTAAAGAAAACTATAACAGCTACCCTGAAGGCTACGAGTATTACTAATCCCAAGCCCATAATTTCACAACCAATAATATAAGAGAAAAAGGAGAAATGAACATGAGTATCTTTCAAAGAATCACAACCCTGACCAAGGCCGCTATCCACGAAGGACTGAACAAATTAGAAGACCCGGTGCTGCTGACCGGACAATATTTGCGGGATCTGGAAGGAAAAATTGCCGATGCCGAAACCAAGCAGCGTGAGTTCCAAGCGGCAGCCAATGTGCTGGAGCGCCGCATTCACGAGAATAAGCTGCTGGCTGAGCGAAGCGAGGCGGAAGCCGTACAGGCGATGAACGACGGGAACGAGCCTGCGGCCAGAGCGGCGGTTATGGCTAAACTGCGCTACACTGAAAGTATTCAGGAGTGCATCACAGGACTGGAAGAAACCCGCGAAACCCTCACGATCCTGGAGGGCAATCTCCTGAATGCCAAGGAAGAGCATAAACGGCTTAAGGCAAAAAGAGCCGAGCTGGCAGCCCGCGCCCGCAAAGCGGCCGAGCTGAAACGTGCCGCCGAAGGCAGCAGCTATTCTGCCCATCCCGGAAACCCTGGACAAATCCTGAATGCCGGCGCGGCCTCACGCGGCTTCGAGCGCATGGAAGACAAAATCAACGAATGGGAAGCCGCCGTCGAAAGCTCTGCATATTCCGCAGGCATCCCTGAATCTCCGCTGAACAGCGCCGTTGAAGCCGAACTGGAACGCCTCCGCAGCCGGAAGGCTGGAGACAGCAAATAAAGGGACATCGGCCTCGGCCTGTTCTAAAATCAATACGCAGTCTAAAAGGATACTCTTCCTGATCACAGGAAAAGTATCCTTCGTTTTGGTTTACTGAACAGTTACATCAGTTGCCCGCCTAAAACTCTGCAATCCAGCTCACGTTCAAGTGACTTGTGCGGGCAGTGACTGTCTGCTGGAACCTATACAGATCATCCGCTGCCTTATTGAAACTCACGTAGTGGTTGATATAGACGAACGCTTCGATATTTTCAAAACCTCTCAATGCTGATCCTCTTAGTTTGTATTTGCCTCCCCGCTCCTTTAATATTAACCTTATATGATGAATAAGGGGCTTTACCTATGAATTTTACTGCGATAGACTTTGAAACGGCCAACTCCAGCCGCTCAAGCGCCTGCGCTTTGGGGCTAGTTCAAGTGAGAGAGGGCGTAGTGAGCGCCGAGCATGTGTGGCTGATTGATCCGCAGCAGCGGTTCGACGGTATGAATATAGCGATTCACGGCATCACCCCCTCCATGGTTGAGGGAAAACCGACGTTTGATGAGCTATGGCCCACACTGGAACCACTGCTGCAAGGAGAGGTTGTCATCGCGCATAATGCTGCCTTTGATATGAGTGTGCTGCGCTATTGCCTGGACCGGGCCGCCTACAGCTATCCTGAGTTTCAATACATGTGTACCTACCTGCTCGGCAAAAAAATGCTGCAGGAGCTGCCCTCCCACAAACTGAATGTGGTGTCACAGCATTTCGGGATCAGCCTGAAGCATCACGATGCGCTGGATGACGCCAGAGCTGCGGCGGCCATACTGCTCAAGCTGATGGAGCGTGAGCAGCACACGGACCCCCTGCTTCTGGCTGGGAGCCAGGGCTATAAGGCCGGAACGATGTATGCGGGCGGCTATACCCCTTTCAAATCTCCGCCTAAGAAAAAAGCCAAGAAGCCAGCGGCTCCAAAAACCTCCGGCCCAAAAAGTCTGCCGCCATCTTCCATATCTCCACGCCAAAGCACCTCCGGCAGCAGCTCCGCCTTAAGTAATTTCTTCTGAACATGCAGAACCCCCGATCCTTTCCAGTGAATCGGGGGTTCTGCATACTGTCATCCCGCACAACAAGCCGCCTGCTTCGGATAGCAGGCGGCTTGTTGTCTCGTCCAATGATTGTGCGCGGCTTAAGGGCGTTCCTGCAGCAGTCAGGTGCTTTCCCGTTCGACTAGCTCCACCGGCAGAACAGTCTCCCGCTCTACCGGCTTGTCATCCATCTGCTCCAGCAGCAGTTCAACGGCCCGCCGGGCCATATCCTTGATCGGCTGTTTGATCGTGCTTAACCCCGGCATGTACCATGAGGCGGCGTCGATATCGTCATAGCCGATGATCCGCACGTCGCGGGGGACCTCCTTCCCGAACGTGCGGCACCACTTCATCACGAACAGTGCCATCAGATCGCTTGTCGCGAACACGCCGTCGATATCGGGGTGTTCAGTGAACATTTTCCGGATAATTTCATTGTAAATCTGCTCATCGAAGACATCCAGCTCGGTCTGGTAGGTGACAAATTTGACGCCTCCCTGTCTTACCTCACGCTCAAAGCCGGTCGTACGGAGATTGGACAGCATATCCAGCTTCATATTGCCGGACAGATGGCCGATCTTGCGACAGCCCTTAGCGATCAGTAGACGGGCCGCCAGAGCTCCGCCGCTTTCATTGTCCGAAGCGACAAACGGAATATCACCTATCCTGCGGTCGATGGTGACCAGCGGATAATTCAAATTGGTATAATCGCCGATCTCCAGCGTATGGCTGCCGAGAATCATCCCGTCCACCCGGTTGCGCCGCATCATATCAACGTATTCCCGCTCCTTGGCGGAGTCGAGCTGCGAATTGCACAGCAGGAGCTTGAAACCGTGCTGATAAGCAACAGATTCGATTGCGTTCGCCAGTTCGCCGAAGAACGGATGCGCCACGCTCGGGATAATCAGCCCGAGTACATTCGAGTGCTTGCGCAGCAGCGAACGGGCCAGCTCATTCGGCTGATAGTTCAGCTCGTCCATGACCTGATATACCTTCTGCCGGGTCTTCTGGCTGATATACCCCCGGTTATTCAACACTCTTGAAACGGTGGTCACGGACACACCTGCTTGTTCCGCCACATCGTTGATCGTTGCCATTGCATTGCTCCTTCCTAAAGCTCGTCTCTCTATTATAATTTATCGGGCCTTGTAAGGAAAAGATTGGCTGACCACGAATCGCTAACACCATCCTGTGCCTCCTGAAAGCGCAGCTCTACACCTCAAGCTTCGCCAGCACGCCCTCCCCGTCCGTATATTGAATCTCAGTTCGCATCGTATCAAGGTTAATGTAGAGCGCGCAGCGGAATTCGCCCTTCGTCCAGGACAGTCTGATTTCATTCACTGCAGCTTCCTCCACTGTAAAATCACCGTTAAACGCCTCGTAATCATTTCTGAACCGGATCAGCTTGAGCAGACGCTGTACAACTTCCTTCTCCAGCGATTGCCCGATTTCCGGGAGCGTATAGTTGCGGCGGTTGATTTCGCGTCCCTCGCCGGTTTCCCGTACCCGCTCCAGATCATTTTCACCAGCCAGCAGCCCGACATAATATACCTGCGGAATGCCCGGAGCAAAAAACTGAATCGCCCGCGCCGCCAAGTACGCATCGTCATCGCAGTCCAGCACCGAGTAATAAGAGCAGCGGATTTGATGGACGTCAAACCCATCGGGCGCCTTGTGGTCGTCGGATACAATAAGGCTCAGGTTGGCTCCTCTTTCGACACAGGTGTCAACGATCTTACGGGCATCCTTCGTGTCGATCAGATCGTCCAGGTCAGGCTTGACCGGCACGCCGTCATGGCAGTCGAGCATTGTGAACTGCTTGGCCGGACGGGTGCGCAAGTACTCCCTAAGCTCCCGGCTGTCCTTGTTCAGCAGCGTATCGAGAATCCGGTAGGGCAGGATAAAATCGTAAATCCAGCAGCCGTGCTCCGCCAGCTTGTATTGAATCGAATAGTGCGAATGCACCTCGGGCAGCAGTTCGATATCAAGGGAATCGGCCAGCTCCTTGATCCAGTCCAGAAAGCCATAAATCTCCGGCTCGACAAAAAAGCAGCTGGTGCCCAGCTTTTTGATCACATAGCCTACCGCATCCAGCCGGACGATCTTGATATTGTTCTCCTTGAAGCAGGTGAAGAATTGTATGAACAGTTGTTTGACCTTCTCCGAGCGGATATCCAGATCAATCTGTTCGGACGGATCGCTCTTGCCGAAGGTCGTCCACACCTGAAGCTCTTCCCGTGTGTCCTCAATGGTGAAAGTGGAGTAGGGCTTACTGCGGCGCAGGAACATTTTATCGATGTCCGCCTGTACCGGTTGGCCGTCCGACCAGATTTTATCCAGCGTAAGGAACAGATCGGCGTAGCGGGACTGCCGCCCGTGCTGCAGGAAGTCCTGAAAGTAAGGGGACTGGCGGGAGATATGATTGACCATCAGGTCCACCAGGACATCATGCCGCTCCCCGATTGCCTGGATGTCCGCCCAATCACCAAAGGCAGGCTCGATCTCCAGATAGGTCAGCGGCGCAAAACCGCGGTCTCCCGACGAAGGGAATGGAGGCAGAATATGCACCCCGCCCTTGAACACATCCGGAAAATACACATCCAGCGCATGACGGAGCGACTTCAAATCTCCGCCAAGCGAGTCCGGGTACGTAATCAGTTGCACTTGATTTTTAACCACAGTTATCTCTCCCCTAACATCCGTATTCGGCTTGTATTATATTTAAATCCGGCAGCGGAACCACTGCACCGGTAAATTTTAGCTTAAATGCACTTACGGCAAAACCTGAGCGGAGCGCCTCACGGATCGTTGCGCCTCTGACAAGCGCCGTATAGAACCCCGACCAGAAAGCGTCGCCCGCTCCGGTCGTATCGACCACCTCATGCGCCAGCGTCTCAAACCGGGCCGTCTCCTGTCCATTCGAGACAATAGCGCCGTCCTTGCCGAGCGTCATAATGACAAGACCTGCGCCGAGCGCGATGTATTTTTGCACCTGGTTCTCGGGGGTATCGCTGCCGAACAGCCGCTCCGCATCGTCTTCCGAAGGCTTCACGATGTCCGCCTGGCCGATAATCTTCTTGACATAGGCCGTGCCATCCTCGCCCTTCCGCCAGACCTGGGGATGGTAGTTCGGGTCAAAGCATACCGGAATGCCGCGCCGCTTCGCCGCCTCAATCACCCGGTTAATGGTCTGCCGCGACGGCTCCATTGAGATCGGCCAGCAGGAGAAATGCACGAGCCCGGCCTTCAGCAATGCCTGCTCCAGTTCCGGCGTATAGGCCAATTGGTAATCCGCAGCCCGGTAAAAGATCGGGACAGGGGTGGACGTGCTTTTCGTGATAAGCACCAGACTGGTGGAATCCTGTACAATTTGCACACATCCGGTATCAATTCCTGCCTTTTTTAATGATTCAACCAAAAAATAACCCAGCCGGTCATTACCGACTGCCGAAGCCACTATAGGACGGATGCCCAGGCGGCTGATATTCATTGCGATATTGGAAGGCGCCCCTCCGAAAAAAGGATGATACGTCCCTTGCCCTGCAGTATTGTGATCCTCCTCCGATATAAAATCAACCAGCATTTCTCCCACTGTCAGCACATCATACTCTCTCTCGGCCGGCAGCTTGATTCTCTCATCCAGCTTGAACATTATGTTCTCCCTCCTACTGCTATCCAATATGTGAATCGTTTATCTCTCGTAACTCCGCTCTCTCAGACGGGCCGATGCTCCCAATGAACCCAATCGCGGCTTGTGACGTGTCCCCAGTGCATCGGCCCCCACTCTGTGCCGCCAGGATGATATGGGTACATCAAATCATTTTGGCACAAAGCTACTTCACCGAACCCTGCATAACACCTTGGATAATGTATTTTTGAGCGAACAAATACACAATGACTACCGGCAGAATGGTCAACATCAGGCTCGCCATCAGAGGACCGTAATCGACCGTGTAGGTGCCGTAAAAGGAGTAAGTGGACAGAGGCAGCGTTCGTTGTCCAGGCTCAACCAGGATCAGCGATGGCAGCAGGAAGTCGTTCCAGATCCATAATACATTTAAAATCCCGATGGTCACCGTCGTCGGTACCAGTACCGGAAATACAATTTGAAAGAACATTCTTATTCTGGAGCAACCATCAATCATCGCGGCCTCTTCCAATTCCTTAGGGATGCTTTTAATAAAACCGTGATAGATAAAGACAGCCAGTGAGCTGCCGAACCCCAGATACATAAAGATCAGGGAAGTCTTGCTGTTCAGCATGTCGAGAGAGCCGTAAATTTTCACCAAAGGAATCATTATCGCCTGGAACGGAATAATCATGGACGCTACCATAAACAGAAATGTATTCTGATTCAGCCTGCTGGGATTACGCACAAAATAGTGGGCGGTCATGGCACCGCAAATCCCGATCAGAATGACGCTGAATGCCGTAACGAGAATGGTATTGGTGAACGCGTCTACATAGTTCATCTGCTTAAAGGCATTGCTGTAATTGGCGAACTGAAAGCTGGTAGGCAGGGCCAGCGGGTTAGAAGTGATCATCGCGTTTTCTTTCAGGGAGTTTAGCATCAGCAGTAAAAAGGGAACGAGAAATAAAACCAGCAGTATAGCCAACACAACGAATTTTGCTGCTGAGCCAAGCTGTCTTTTGACGCGCATCAGGCTTCCACCTCCATCTTTTTACTGAAATATACCTGCAGCAATGTGATTACGGCCACGAGCAGGAACAGGACGAACGCTTCAGCCTGGCCGACACCGTAGTCTCGGGACAAGAAGGCTTTTTGGTACACGTGCATAGACACAAGCTGTGTGGAGCCGAATGGGCCGCCCTTAGTCAGAGTCAAGTTCAAATCATAGACCATAAAGCCGCGCTGCAACGACAGAAAAAGACATACGATAAACGAGGGCACCATCATGGGAATAGTCATACGGATCAGCTTTTGCCAGCTGTTGGCCCCGTCGATGCTGGCGGCTTCCTGAATATCGGCAGGCACACCGGTTAAACCCGCCACATAAATCACCATCATATATCCGGCATACTGCCATACGGTAACAATGACCAGCGTCCAGAAGGCCTTGTCCGGTTCAGCCAGCCAGGATGCGCTGAAGATACCGATGGAGGCTTTTTGCCCCAGGTAGACCAGTACATTATTAAAAATAAATTGCCAGATGAAACCCAGCACGATGCCGCCCACCAGGTTTGGCATGAAAAATCCCGCCCGGAAAACATTCTGGCCCTTGACACTTTTGGTAAGAGCGTAAGCAAGCATAAAGGCCAGTACATTGGTCAGCACCACGGTAAACAGCACATATTTGAGGGTAAGCCCAAAAGAGCTCCAAAATTCCGAGTCCACAAAAACCGATCCGTAATTCTTGAAGCCTACCAAAGTATGTGCAACAGAAATGCCGTCCCAGCTCGTAAAGGTTAAGTAAATGCCGTATATAAAAGGAATAATCATTACGGTCAAAAAGGCAAACAAGGTAGGCCCAGTAAACAGAAGCCGCAGCCGCAGCCGGTTCCAAAAGCCTTTTTCTCCAGTCATCGCATGTTCACTCTCCTTCGTGTTGAAAACCGGCAGGACCGGAAACAGCCCCGCCGGCAGAATCACATTACTTTACTGTTTTCCAATAGTCGGCAATCTCTTTGGCCAAAGTGGCCCGGTCACCGGACTTGGACAAATATTTCTGCATGGATGCCCCCACCTTGGTCCAGTGGTCGGCCGGCAGATCGCTCAGAGACGGCTCCACCTTGCCTGCGGCCAAATAGGCTTGAATCGACTTGCCTAACGGATCTGGTGTCTCCATAGTAATATTCTTGAATGCAGGGACGATATTGGCTTTATTCACCAGGAAATCTTGTCCGGCTTGTTCATACACGATCCAGTCAAAGAATTTTTTGGCCGCCGCCTGCTGCTCCGGTGTCGTCTTCTCCTTGTCTACAACAATACGTTTGCTTACAGCAGCAGAAATTTGGGTGTTGCCGTAATCATCGGGATTATTGCTGATTGGCACAGGGAGGAAGCCATATTGCTTGTTGGCAGTATCAAAACCGCTGATCTGCGGCCATGCCCAGTTGCCCATAAACCAGATGCCTACCTCACCCTTGCCCAGTACTTCAGGTCCCTTCTCATAAGTTGGAGAAAGCGGAGAGGCCTGATCCATGTTGTACTTCATCAACACATCGAAGGTGTCCATCAGCCCGTTAAATACCTTGTTGGAGGACAAATCCACAGTTCCTGCTCTAAGGGAGCTGATGAAGCCGGACACCTCCGTGCTGTCCTTACTCTGCCCTCCGTAAGCAAGAGGAAGATAATGAGCGCCAAGCGACCAGTCCATCGGGGAAATGGTGAGGGCTTTCTTTCCGCTGGCTTCAATTTTCTTGAACAGCTCCTCTAGTGCAGAGGTGGTATTGATCGAAGCAGGATCAAAGTTCCCTCCTACAGCTTTATCCAGGACGGCTTTGTTGTAGATCAGGCCATACCCTTCAACTGCCAACGGGAAAGCATAGTTTTTGCCGTCAAAGGTAGTCAGATCAAGCGCGCTGTCTATAGCGTCGCCATTCCACTTCGCATCGTTCAGATCAAGAATGTGGTCCTTGAATTTGGCTACATCCCCGGTATCCAGCATAATCATGGTAGGCTGGTTCCCGGAGGCATAAAGCGTGGAAGCTCTTTCAAAAGGCGATGTACCGCTAGGCACTTGCTGAATTTCCAGTGTGATATCAGGATATGCCTCATGAAAGCTCTTGGCCGCATCCTCTAGTTGGGTTTGAATTTCACCTTTGGAATTAAGCAAAGTGATCTTGACACTATTATCCGTGCCGGGTTTATCTGAAGAGGTGGCGGCTTGGCTGCCACTGTTTCCACAGGCAGACAAAGAGGCGGATAATATCAAAGTAAGCGCTGTTAAAGATACCTTTTTAAATCCTTTCATGTTTACATTCCCCCATAGTTAGTTTATATAAAGATGGATTGAAAGCACTTTCAAATCATCTTTAATCTGATTATATGTCAAAGGTTTAACATATGTCAATCCTTTAACATATGTCGAACCTTTGACATATAAAGGGCTGACCCAAGCAGCCATTCGTGGCTTTTGGGTCAGCCCCTGACATGAATATCAACGACTAAGGCTTGTTGCTGAAGACTTAAGTTCTTCTGAAAGTCCATACGCTGAAGCGAACTGCAACTACGGCTAAAACTGGTCCTCAATTTTGAACCCTTCACTAAAACTGGAAAATTATATCTTCAACCGATATACAGCCTTATTCTCCAGTCCCCGGATGAACGGCGTCCATTCCTCCGTCTCAGGTGTCGTATCAAGCGCATCTTCCACCATCTGCAGTTTCGCATCCATCGCATCGATATGATGAAGGGCCACGGCCTCAGCCGTCTGCGGCTGCACCGGGCTGCCCCATTCACCCAGGTTATGATGCGATAATACCAGATGCTGCAGGCCGAGCACTTTTTCCGATTCCAAATCAATGCCGGAGCGGATCGCGGCCTCGGTAATCCAGTTCGAAGCCATGGAGATGTGTCCGATCAGCTTGCCCTGCACACTGTAATCAGACACAATCCCGAACTGCGAGATCATCTCTTCCGGCTTGGCGATATCATGCAGAATAATCCCTGCCTTCATCAGGTCGGGATTCAGGAACGGACGCTGCTTGCAGAGAAACTCGCCGATTTCCAGCATCCGCACCATATGATAGGCAAGTCCGGCAAAATAGGCATGATGATGGGTTTTGGCCGCCGGATAATGCATTAATTTCTCTTCCACCTTACCTACACAAAAGGCTACGATCGCCGCGATCTCCTTATCGGTGATGCTCGCCATAACACCTTTAATAGTATGAATCAGATCAACCGGACGGATTGGTGCGGACCTGATAAAATCAGTGAGCGAGACGTTGTCCGCATCATTTGCGAGTCTGATCTTCATTATTTTAACCTGAAGCTTCTCGCGGTAGGTATGCGCAATCCCGCGGACCTTCACCAGGGCCATCGGGAAAAAAGTTTCTTTATCTGCCGTGCTTACATCCCAGAACTTGGCCGAGATCTGTCCACTGGAATCACCCAGAACAATATCAAAATAATCCTTTGGAGGAGTACCGTTTGTTTGTTTGATTGCCAGCTCTCGCAGCAGATAAAAGCCGACAAATTCATCCTGTGGAGATAGCTGTTTAATTAGTGTCATTGGGGAGCCTCCTATTACTAACAGGACCGTAGGCCTGTTGTGTATAATAAACTTTAGACATTCATCTCCGAAATCCTTTAATTACTATACGATTCCTAATTCTAATTATGACCTCGTCCCATCACAAACCGTTTTTACCCAAATCCGCCAGCTCCGAACAGCCTTCATGAATGGCACACAAAAAAGGGGTATTCCAGGCCATTTGCATGACCCGGAACAACCCCTTAGCGGATGATTATAGAAATTATTATTTCCCTGCTGTTTCCAGTGCAGCTTTGATGGCTTCTACCGCTTTGGCAGAAACCTCCTTCTCAGCATCATTGCTGCCGAATGCCGCTGCACGGTATCCATACTTGTGAAGACCATACCCGGTCGAAGTATTTTCAATCTCCGCCTTTACAGCCTTTTCAGCTTCAGTCAGTTGATTGTAAGTTTTTACTTTGCCTGCGGCATCCAGGTAGTAAACGAGCATGCTCACTGGAACACCATATTTTACATTCACCATTACATTTACGGTTTTATCGGCACTTACACCAATGAAAATCCCGCTAAAGTAAGCGGCTTTGCTGGCTTCAACAACTTCAGCTTTGCCGTATGCTCTATCCACTGCAGCCTTCAATGCATTGCTGCTGCTGGTTGCGCCGGAAACGGCATCCACTTGCTGCACGCCTTCTCTGGTGCCTGCGGCAAGGAAGCTCGCAGTCAGCTGTGGAAGGGCTTTTTGCACTTCAGCATATGCGTTTTTGCCCAGGTCTACCATATTCATGCCTACACGGCTCAGAGCCACGTTTACGATTTTACCGTTGCGCAGAGTAACGTCGGCTTTGTTCGTTCCTTTGTCATAAGCATCGCCATATGCAGTGAAGGTACCGTCTTTATAGGCACCCTGTACCTTGGAAGCATTCGTCAAAGCGTCTGTCAATGCTGCTCTTGCAGCTGCGGTCAAAGCTTCTTGACCCGCAACGTCAGCGATTTGTACACCTTTGTCAAGCAGTCCTGCAGTCAATTGGTCTACCAGAGCTTTTTGTTCAGCAGTCAGCTTATCATCAGCAATCAGTTTGCCGTCTGTTCCGAACAAGCTCAATTTGATGCCCGTTACCTGGTCTGCTGCTACATCAACAAGCATGAAGATTTTGGACGTATTGTCCACACCGGCAAATTTGCCGTCGAAATACTGGCCGGCTGTTGGAACCTTCAGAGCCTTCTCAAAAGCTCTTTCTACTGCCTGGTTCCAGCCGTGGCTGCTTTCGGTAGCACCGGAGATTCCGTCTACCTTCTCATTGTAATCAGCGATATATGAACCGTTGGCAAGCAGTTTGGCCGTCATTGGAGCGTTGGCTTTGACTACTTCAGCATAAGCGGTTGCGCCTCTGTCGATCAGGTTGGTGCCCAGTCTGTACAGCTTCACATCAACCAGCTTGCCGTTGCGGATCACAACATCGGCTCTTTCTACGCCTACACTTCTTGCAGTGCCGTAGGAAGAATAGAATCCGTCAATATAAGCGGAAGTGTTGTTGATGCTTGCGTTTTGCTCTGCATCCCAGAAGGCTTTGATGGCAGCCTTGGATTCAGCTTCGAAGCCGGCAACCGGCTGAGCGGAAGAACCGTTGGCGAGCAGTACTGGCGTAATTGCGGCAATCGCTGCAGTTTGTTCTGCAGTGTAGGCCTTTTCATCGACGAAATCACCGGCTGCATTCAGCGGATACAGCTTAACCGCAGTAAGCTTATTAGCATCGTAGCTGGCGAATACTGCATATTTGCCTTCCGGATCTACACCCATGTGGTCGCCTTCAAAATAAGTGGCATCCGCAGGTTTGACCTTAAGCGCTCTTTCAAAGGCTCTGTCTACCGACAGCTTCCAGCCATTGCTGGAGCGTGTTGCGCCGGAAACTGCATCCACCGCTGCTGCGCTGTCTCTGGTCTGGCCAAGCAGTCTGTCCTTCATCAGCTTGTAGGCTACCCACACGCCGCTGTAATTCTCGCGGGCGTTTCTGTCGATAATTTTCGGGCTGGTTCTCAGCAGCTCAATGTCAGTGATTTTACCGTCTTTAATGGTTATTTTAGCGCCTTCAGTACCTTTGGAGTAAGCATTGCCGTAAGCTACATACACTCCGTCCTGATACACATTTTGCTTAACCGTTACGGGTTTTGCAGTTGCTTCCGGTTTTACGGTTGCAGCTGGTTTAACGGTTGCAGTTGGCTTAGCAGTTGCGGAAGGCTTGGCTGTGGCCGCTGGTTTGGCTGTTGCTGCCGGTTTCGCGGTCGCTTTGGCCGTTGCTGCCGGTTTGGCCGTTGCTTTAGGCGTAGGTTTCGCTGTTGGTTTTGGGGTTGCCGTTGGTTTCGGTTTCGCTGTTGGCTTTGGTTTTTCTGTTGGTTTTGCAGTCGGCTTTGGTGCCGGTTTGGCTGTAGCCGCAGGCGCTTCCTCCGAAGCCGCTGAAACCGCATCCACCTTCAGATTCAAAGCAGGTGCATTAATCGTATACGCGAGTGGCGCGAGCAGCAATGCTGCGCTGACAGTCAAAGAAATTAACTTTTTCAATGAGTATTCTCCTTTACCATATCCCCAGTAGTATGTAGCCTTGTAAATCCAAGCTTCTCCATAGTCGTCTCTCTTCTGTTCTTATGATCAACATCCCATAAGACATAAGAGCTCATCCCCCCTTTCCCGATCCTGCGCGACCCATCCGTGTACAAAAGATGCATCCATTTATATGTCTCGCCAAAGGTGAAACAATTCACATAAAAAGGTGAATTAATTCACATAAAAGGATTCAAGTCTGCTAGCGGTAATTTCTGGCTTGATGGTATCAAAATTATCCTTTACTTCTCTGTATACAAAATCACATACCCTATAAGAAACATCACTATTTGACAATTAACGCAAAAGACAAGCTTATTCTCCCTCTCAATTTCTCCCATTTACTCCGTCTTATGATATTGATGTGATTCTTTATATTGTGTTCTCAATAATGGATGTGATATTTTAGAGCGATGTCAAGTTGATGGAAAGGAGCTTTTGCCATGCTCACCCCCTCTCCCATCGGAGTGATTCTCGCCCAAATTGGAACGCCCGAAGCTCCTACGGCTAAGGCCGTCCGGCCATATCTTCGCCGCTTTCTGTCAGACCGCAGAATTATCGATTATCCGCCGCTCTTGTGGCAGCCGCTGCTAAGGGGAATTATTCTGCGCATCAGGCCGCGCCGTTCAGCACTGCTCTACAGTCAGATCTGGCAAAAGGACGGGTCGCCGCTGCTCCTTCATTCCCTGGCCCAGCGTGCGGGGCTGCAGCGGCTGCTGGGCAGCCGTTATCAGGTCGAGCTTGGGCTCGCATATAGTGCGCCGGGCATGGAGCAGGCAATTGCCAAGCTGGAGGCAGCCGGCGTTACACGAATGATCATCGCTCCCCTCTTCCCGCAATACTCTTCTACAACAACCGCTTCCGTCTACGATGCCGCGAGTTTCGCCGCTCTCGGAAGGCGCAGCGCCAGCGGACCGGTCACCAAACGGTTAGTGCCGGCACTGCGGTTCCTGGAAGCCTACTATAATGAACCCGGATATATCTGGGCAATGAAAGAGCATCTTCTCCAGCAGATCAGCCGCTTAAGCCCGGCACCCGACTATTATGTGCTGAGCTTCCATGGTGTCCCCCGCAGATATGCAGAGACCGGAGATCCGTACCCGGTGCAGTGTCTGGAAACGGCGCGCCTGCTTGCGGAGGCTATGGGCTGGGAACCCGGATGCTGGCAGGCCGCCTTCCAATCCCGCTTCGGGCGGGAGGAATGGATCGGCCCCTCTACCGCTGAGGTCCTGAAGGAGCTCGCCGGGCGCGGCATCCGCAGACCTATGATTTTCTCCCCGGGCCTTACAACCGACTGTCTGGAAACGCTGCATGAGCTGGCAGTCGAAGGCCGGGAGCTGTTTGCCGCAGGGGGAGGGCAGTCGGAAGAACTGGTTGCTGCCCCGTGCCTGAACGACAATGAGGAGTGGCTCAGCTTTCTGGCAGAGCTGGTAGAGAGGAATGCTCAAGGCTGGATCTAGAGGCCGCACGTATGCGGTAAAACAGAACAAAACGGCCGTACGACAACGCGGCCGTTTTGGGGTTACCGAGGGGGGGCTTGCAGTTCCCGCTCTGGTAAACCTTTGCTTTCCCCTGTAATTTCATTCCTACTTGAACCAGGCAACAGGCCCTATTGGAAAAAGTGGACTTAAATCTCCCCCATCCTCTCTCTCCGCAAGCGTTAGTGGGAAAAAGGATCACTAATCCGGCCGGCCCCCACCTTTTCAGTCTACTTCTGGCCACTTGGCTAAATCAAAGGTATTTATACCTCTCATTTCACTCAGTCGCCTACTTCTGGCCAAATCAAAGGTACTTTTACCTCTCATTTCACTCAGTCGCCTACTTCTGGCTAAATCAAAGGTACTTTTACCTCTCATTTCACTCAGTGAATCCCCTTGGATTAAGAAGTCCAGGACGGTTGCAGGCCATGCCGCGGCTGCTCCCAAACCCTCACTCGCCATTTCTCAATGAAGGAAGGCCATAGTTTTCAATACCTCAAGTAGAAACGGCTCCCTTCTTAATTAGAGATGGCACCGTTTCAACGGAAGTTAGAGGGATAATCTAAAGCATGGGTATATATATTCCTATAATACAAAAAAACAGGCCGCCCGGCCGCATAGATCATGCGGGAAGAGCGGCTTGTCAGCCGGTTTCCAAAAGGATACTATGAATGAACGTCACTCTCATGCGGTCAATTGTTTGTATTTGGCGGTTAATTCCTCGAACCATTGCTTATCCTGCAGCGAGAGTGCGAAATCGATTAATTCGGCAATCTCTCCCGGCTGCAATTCCGGTGAATCATTGAAACTGACTTCGGCCCAAGCCACCGCCTCGCCATTCGAGCCTTCTGCAAAATCATAGGAAAAGCGGAGCTTGATATCACTCTCCAAAAATTCGTTCCTCAGGAAGTACAGCACCTCGCACATCAGAACCGGCCGGGTGTGGCTGTCAAAGACACAATCCATGACCTTGGCCCAGTAATGCTGGTTGCTGAGATGCAGCTTATCATTCGTGAGCAGATACTGCTCCCCCTGAAAATCATTGACGAATCTCAGTTCAACCGGCTCCATTTTAAAAATCGCGGCAATTTGCTTTCTGGTGATATTCACGATGTCCTGTGTATCCAATCTCATCATTTCATACACCCCGTTCCACATATTTGGTCTTTCCGTACCTTGTCATTTTCACAATATGCAATAATTTTAATTAATTTAAAAATATTATCGTCTATTTTCTGCAGATTGTTAATGTTTTTATAAAAAATTTATAAAAATATGTTTCTTAATGTGATGAAATGGTTAATATATAAGTTTTGTTTACAAAATCGTTA
>RCUU01000086.1_pt1 | contig 50888 bp, 46 predicted proteins | sample 2166211 | NCBI WGS metagenome assembly RCUU01 (sample SAMN09932620, study PRJNA488358) | compost metagenome | feature: garden; material: soil; isolation source: compost soil in phenylacetic acid-enriched culture | place: Germany: Experimental Botanical Garden Goettingen | collected 2016-01-27
GCGCCGATGGTACTTGGACCGAAGGGTCCTGGGAGAGTAGGACGCCGCCAAGCAAAGGGAAAGAGCACTACCGTTCATTCGGTAGTGCTCTTTTTGCATTCTCAAGTAAAAACTACAAAAAGCGTGCTGCCGATAAGAGAACGATTAGTAAAAAATAGTTCTTTACTGATCATTCTCAATGCGGTATAAATAGATCACAGATGAAAAAGGGTCAAAGAAATTATTTAAAGGAGGGTTAGAATGGCACACTTACAATTCGCTGAACTTTGCGTAAAACGTGCCAGCCTCACAAGGACCTTGCCAGAAGGAAAAGAGGAACTTCAATGGGTTTCCAATACGGCTGTTCTTATTTATGGAGAAAAAGAGGCAGTTTTAGTCGATACTTTTACTACTATTGAACATAACCAAAAATTGATCGATTGGATAAAGACATTTAACCGTGACCTAAAATACATCTATATTACGCACGGTCATGGTGATCATTTCTTTGGAATCAAACAAATAAAAGAAGCTTTTCCCCATGCTAAAGCATTGGCAATAGAAGGAACAGTAAAAGAGAGTTTGAAACAAGGAAACCTAATTGAAAGCTTTTGGGATAAATTATTCCCTGATCAAATACCTCAACCTCAGGTCTTTCCTGATGTTATCAATATGAATTCTTTTGAACTCGAAGGACATAAGTTGGAGATCATTGAAGCGGGGTATACGGATACCGCGAATACAACATCATTGTGGATTCCGGATCTTGAATTACTAGTGACCGGGGATGTTGTTTATAACGGAATCCATCCCTATCTAGCTGAAACCACGGAAAGTTCTCGAATCGAATGGATTCAAGCCATAGATCGTCTAATGCAACTAAATCCAAAATTTGTTGTGGCGGGGCACAAAGTCCCCGAGAATGAGAATAACCCCAAAATCTTAGGTGAGACTCAGCAATATCTGTTAGACTTTAATCGAATGGAGAAAGAGACAGACACCGCTTCAGATTTATACAACAGCATGCTTCATCTTTACCCAAACCGGGTAAACCCAGGCTCACTTTGGGGATCAGCGAATGCTGCCAAGGCTTAAACCTCATCGAAGGATTGAGAATAACATGAATAAACGATCCATAACATCAAAATTTTATCCCGCGTATCGATTTCGCCGAAATTTACGTTTATACCGGTGAGTAAGAAATTTAGCTTACTCCAGGTTGGAAATGAACCGATCGTGACGTGAAGGCGTGGAGCAGGGATGGAAGGCCGGTATATGATAATGTCCGTCTACAGATGGGAGGTGTGCCCGAGATGCCAACGTTAGCTAAAGAGCTGGTTAAGCGAAACCCTAAGCGAACTAGGTCCAATATGGAACAGGTGAATTTCCCGATATGGATACAGATGCATGGTGCAGCATTACGCAATTACTGCCGATCGTTAGCCGGCTCGGTTTGGGAAGGCGACGATTTGGCGCAAGATACGTGGCTCAAGATTTGGTCGGCGACGCAAGGTAAAGGAGACGACGTTCAAATCACACGAACGTACCTGTATCGCACGGCTCAGCATGCGTGGATTGACCGCAGCCGGAGAAAGCGGCTTCGGGCAGAGTCGCTTCCCATGGACGAACTTCTGCAAGCGCCGGGACAGAACGATCCCGCTGAAGTGTGGGGCGCGATGGAGACCCTGGTCTCCGAGCTTTCGCCCCTTCAACGAACCGCGCTACTGCTGATCGATATTTTACAGTATACGGCCGGTGAAGCTGCGCAGTTGATTCAATCGACGGAAGGGGCTGTCAAAGCCGCCCTGCACAGAGCGAGGGTCAGACTGCGAAATGCCGTGGAGGGTTCCAGACGAGAAGGGAGAGACACCTCAGGTAAAGGGACTTCCATTGGGGAGGCTGCATCCCCAGACACATCCAATGACGTACTTGTTTATGCGTACATGGATGCGGTCCGCCGAGAAGACGCCGCTGCGCTTGCGATGCTGTATAACGACGTCCGGCCTCAGGATATAGTCCCGGTGTTAACACTCCAATCGTATCGCCGCAACTCCCTACGGAGCAAATCAGGCTCCCCTGCTACCGATCCGGTACAAAACCGGCAAAGTTTCATGTCCCTCGGTCTTGCCGCCTGATTCAAAGGAGGGTAAGCCATGAGTTCAGTAATCCCTTATGTTATCGAACAAACCGGACGAGGTGAACGGTCGTATGATATTTATTCGCGTTTGCTGAAGGATCGGATCGTGTTCCTCGGTTCAGCGATTGACGATCAGGTCGCCAATAGCATTACAGCGCAGATGTTGTTCTTGGCAGCTGAAGATCCGGAGAAGGATATTTACTTCTATATCAACAGTCCAGGTGGTTCAACATCAGCAGGCTTTGCCATATACGATACGATGCAATATGTGAAGCCGGACGTGCAAACGATCTGCTCCGGGTTGGCGGCTTCCTTTGCCGCGATACTGTTATTGTCTGGAGCCAAAGGGAAGCGGTTTGCCCTGCCCAACAGTGAGATTATGATTCATCAACCGCATGGAGGCGCGCAAGGGCAGGCCAGTGATATTGCGATCAGTGCCAAACGGATCTTAGGGATCCGGGAACGACTCAACGCCATTGCGGCGGAATGTACCGGGCAACCGCTGGAGCGAATTGAAAAGGATATGGATCGAGATTATTTCATGAGCGCAGACGAAGCTCGCGAGTACGGAATCATCGACCAGGTCATTACCCACGACAAGCGGTAACGAAGCACTGGATCGGAAGAATAGGAGGGAGAAGGCGAATGTGGCCTCTCCGTCCTTTTTCTTTTTGCCGAATCAAAGCTGGAGGAATGGGGCAGGATTAGCATCAGAATCCATGAAATGAACCTAATGTGCGCGTGAAATAGACACTCGTATTCGGTGGGCGGCCGAGTGATTTTTTGGCTGCGGTTGTCCTTGACAGCCTAGGGGGGCTTTGCTAAGATGGGAACAATATATTTTCGTAAGTGCCTATTCTGTCTTGATATATAAGGGTTATGTTCTTCTAAGGGATTACAGAGGTAGTCGTTTTTTTTATACCCGGATTTCAGGAAAGGGCCCAACAAAACAACCAAATCGAAGGAGGATTCATCACGGTGTGGGAAAGTAAATTTGACAAGGAAGGCTTAACGTTTGACGATGTGCTTTTGGTTCCCCGTAAATCGGAGGTATTGCCGAAAGAGGTGGATGTGTCCACTCGGCTCAGCGACAAGGTCAAGCTGAATATTCCGCTCATCAGTGCGGGAATGGATACGGTCACGGAATCCGCGCTGGCGATCGCGATTGCACGGGAAGGCGGCATCGGTATCATTCATAAGAATATGCCGATCGAACAGCAAGCCGAAGAGGTCGACCGAGTGAAACGCTCCGAGAGCGGCGTCATCACGAATCCTTTCTCATTGACTCCGGATCATCTCGTGTCCGATGCAGAGGAGGTTATGGGAAAATTCCGTATTTCCGGCGTGCCGATTGTGAATGAGGAGCACAAGTTGGTCGGGATTTTGACAAACCGGGATTTGCGCTTTGTACATGATTACAGCATCAAGATCAGCGAAGTCATGACGCGTGACAACTTAATTACCGCACCGGTAGGAACTTCTTTACAGGAAGCCGAAGTCATTTTGCAAAAACATAAAATCGAGAAACTCCCTCTGGTCGACGACCACAATACGTTAAAGGGCCTGATTACGATCAAGGATATCGAAAAAGCGATCCAATTCCCGAACGCTGCCAAGGATGCGCAGGGACGCTTGCTCGTTGGTGCTGCCGTCGGGATCTCCAAGGATACGTTTGAGCGGACCGACGCGCTGGTTAAAGCTGGAGTTGACGTAATTACGGTCGATTCGGCGCATGGTCACCATATCAATATTATTGAAGCGGTAGCCGAGCTTCGCAAACGGTTTCCTGAGCTGACGATTATCGCCGGTAATGTAGCGACAGGCGAGGCGACGAGAGCCTTGATTGAAGCGGGAGCTTCCGTGGTGAAGGTCGGTATCGGACCTGGCTCGATCTGTACGACTCGCGTGATCGCTGGCATCGGCGTGCCGCAGGTTACGGCGGTGTACGATTGCGCGACGGTAGCTCGTGAATACGGGATTCCGATCATCGCAGACGGAGGTATCAAGTACTCCGGCGAGATTACGAAATCGATCGCAGCCGGTGCGCATGCGGTGATGTTGGGCAGCTTGTTTGCCGGTACAGAAGAAAGCCCTGGGGATTCGGAAATCTACCAAGGTCGCCGCTACAAGGTGTATAGAGGAATGGGTTCGTTGGGCGCGATGAAGCAAGGTAGTAAGGACCGCTACTTCCAAGACGACGACAAGAAGCTGGTACCGGAAGGGATCGAAGGCCGTGTTGCCTACAAAGGACCGATCTCCGATACGATTCATCAGTTGATTGGCGGCCTGCGTTCCGGGATGGGGTATTGCGGCACGAAGTCGCTGGATGAGCTTCGGAACGATACGCAGTTTATCCGCATCACAGGTGCAGGCTTGCGCGAAAGCCATCCGCACGATGTTCAGATCACCAAAGAGGCGCCAAACTACTCGCTGTAATAGGGGTAATTCAAAAAGTCAAAAGGGTTTAAACCATTATTTTCCACATCAGGCAGGGCGTTTTCCGTCCTGCTTGTCTTTTTTTGCGGGTACCCCTGTGATAGAATAGATAAAGCAAATGAAAGAATATGAGGGGAGCTTTAAGGCATTGAAACACAAACAACCACAACGCAAGTCGACAACCAAACGGCGTTTCCTGCGCAAAAGCGTAGCTTCTGTATTGCTGCTAAATCTACTATGTTTCTCTCTTGCACCGGTGATGGCACTGGCGGAGGGAGAGCAAACGGAATCTACTTCTACTGAATCTACGACAACCGAAACGACGACAGTGCAAACAGCCACCTCAATTCCTTCCGTGGAATCCCTGGGCTTGGAAGTGAAGTCCGCGGTTTTGCTGGAGCCTGTATCCGGGCAAGTATTGATGAACATCAACGGGGATGTTCCTTTGCCTCCGGCCAGCATGACCAAAATGATGACCGAATATATCGTGGCTGACCTCGTGAAGCAAGGGAAGTTCAGTTGGGACGACGTGGTGACGGTAGGAAAAAATGCCGCCCAAACGATCGGCTCGCGGATTTTTCTGGCCGAAGGGGATCAACATACTATTGAAGAGTTATATATCGCGATGGCCGTCGGCTCCGCGAACGATGCGACGGTGGCTTTGGCTGAGCATGTTGCAGGTTCCGAGCAAGCTTTCGTGAAAATGATGAATGACGAAGCCAAGCGTATGGGGATGAAAACCGCGCACTTTGCGAACTCCACCGGCTTGGACATTGCGGATATGCCGGAACAATTCCGTCCTTCGGATACCGAAGAGACCGTGATGTCAGCAATGGATGCAGCCATTCTGGCAAGATACATTGTGACGGACCATCCGGACTTTACTCGGTTCACAACGATCCAATCGTACAAGTTCCGTGAGCGAGATACCGCTCCAATGATCAACTGGAACTGGATGCTGGAAGCCAATAAAAACGTGACTAACTTTAAGCAATACGCCTATGATGGTCTTGACGGGCTCAAAACGGGACACACCACGAATGCGGGCAACTGCTTTACCGGGACGGCCGTCCGTAACGGAATGCGCTTGATCAGCGTCGTGATGGGTGCTAAAACCGAAGGCTCTCGTTTCGTTGAAAGCCGTAAAGTCCTGGACTTCGGCTTCAATAACTTTGAAACGAAGCAAATCGTACCACCGAAAACAACGGTTGCAGGGACAGAAACCGTGACGGTGAAAAAAGCGAAAAACACGGAGATTCCGGTCGTAACGGATCAAGCGGTTAGCTTTGTCGTACCGAAAGGCGCGGACACGAGCGCGGTACAACCCAAAGTGACGTTGGCCGATGAGAGCACCTTGACAGCTCCGTTGAAGCAGGGGACGAAGGTCGGAACCGTAACCTACTCGTTTAAGGCTCCAGGCATGGACCAAACGCTTGAGAAGACAGTGAACCTGATCACAGCGGAAGATGCGGAAAAAGCCGGTTGGTTTAAGCTGATGATGCGAGCCATCGGCGATTTCTTCAGCGATCTGTTCAACGGCATCAAAAATCTTTTCTAAGCGTCCTTTCATATCCGAGTAAACGGGTTGTGTATTTCAACTGTATCTTGTAAAATATTTAGTTAGATTATTATCGGGAGGATTGGACATGGAAACAGGAACATCGCGTGTAAAAAGAGGTATGGCTGAGATGCAAAAAGGCGGCGTCATTATGGACGTCATGAATGCGGAACAAGCCAAAATCGCCGAAGCGGCTGGAGCTACCGCCGTTATGGCATTGGAACGTGTGCCTTCCGATATCCGGGCGGCCGGCGGCGTAGCCCGCATGGCGGATCCGACGATCGTTGAGGAAGTCATGAAGGTTGTCTCCATCCCGGTCATGGCAAAAGCGCGGATCGGTCATTACGTGGAAGCGAAAGTTCTGGAATCGCTTGGGGTAGACTATCTGGACGAGAGTGAAGTGCTGACCCCGGCGGATGAAGTATTCCATATCGATAAACGGGATTTCACCGTACCGTTCGTATGCGGGGCGAAGGATCTGGGCGAAGCGCTTCGTCGCATTAGCGAAGGCGCATCGATGATCCGGACGAAAGGGGAGCCGGGAACAGGCAACATCGTTGAAGCGGTACGTCACATGCGTCTGATCAACAGCCAAATCCGCAAGGTGCAGAACATGTCGAAGGATGAGCTTTATGCCGAGGCGAAGAACCTTGGTGTGGCTTACGACCTGCTTTTCGAAGTACATGAGAACGGCAAGCTGCCGGTCGTTAACTTCGCGGCGGGCGGTGTAGCAACACCGGCCGATGCGGCTTTGATGATGCATTTGGGCGCGGACGGGGTATTTGTCGGCTCCGGTATTTTTAAATCGGACAGTCCCGAGAAATTTGCTCGTGCGATCGTCGAAGCGACGACGCATTATACGGATTATAAATTGATTGCGGAAGTATCCAAAAATTTGGGTACACCGATGAAAGGCATCGAGATTTCCAAATTGTCCGCGGCAGAGCGGATGTCGGATCGCGGCTGGTAATCGTCTTTTCGTCAAGAACCGTAGGATCTAAAGCAAGTCCTTCACCCCGGCTGTCTCTTTCCGATGGCCGGGGTACATCATAGTGACCTACGTGAGCAACGGAAGCTTCGTGATCAAAAAATGACTTATTGAACTACCTCTAGAGAAAGAAGGTTTGTCATGAAAGTAGGAGTGTTAGCGCTGCAAGGCGCGGTTGCGGAGCATATCCGCAGCTTGGAGAAGACCGGCGTTGAAGCTGTAACCGTGAAGCACACCGAACAGCTTGCTGAGCTGGATGGACTGATCATTCCTGGCGGCGAAAGCACGACCATCGGCAAACTGATGCGTAAATACGGCTTTATGGATGAGATTCGAAGCTTTTCCGGACAAGGTAAACCGGTATTCGGGACCTGTGCCGGACTGATCGTGATGGCTAAGGAGATCGAGGGCGGCGAGGAAGCTCATCTCGGACTGATGGATATCAAGGTATCGCGCAATGCGTTTGGACGTCAGCGTGAAAGCTTCGAAACCGATCTTGACGTGAAGGGACTTGAGGTTCCACTGAGGGCGGTATTCATTCGGGCCCCGCTGATCACGGCAGTTGGAGAAGGGGTAGAGGTGTTGTCGACTTATCACGATGAAATTGTGACGGCACGCCAGGGGCATCTGCTCGTTTCGTCGTTCCATCCGGAGCTGACTGACGACTTCTCGCTACATACGTATTTTGTTGAGATGATCAAGCAAGCCAAGCAGCCGTAAACAGGCCTTGACTCCTTTGCGGGTTGAGGTTTTATCTGTTTTACCGGCGTTTTGAACTTCCGATAGCAGCCTTTCCGTCCGCGGGTCTCCCCAGATGAAGGTCGGCAGGTCTGTGCGGGATCATTCTAGGAGGGACTACTCATGTTAGATGTGAAAATCATGCGAAATGAATATACACGCGTTGAGGAAGCGCTGAAGAATCGGGGGAAATCGCTGGAGCTCATCTCCGGTTTTGCGCCGCTGGACGAGAAACGCCGGGTGTTGCTTCAAGAAAGCGAAGCGCTCAAAAATCGCCGGAACACCGTCTCCGCAGAAGTTGCACAGCGCAAGAAAAACAAGGAGAACGCCGACGAGTTAATCGTAGAGATGCGCGAAGTCGGAGATCGCATCAAGGAGCTGGACGAAGAGGTTCGGACGCTTGAGGTGAAAATCGACGAGCTGATGCTCTCCATTCCGAACATCCCTCATGCAAGCGTACCGGTAGGCGCTTCGGAAGAAGATAATGTCGAAGTTCGCCGTTGGAGCGAGCCGCGGAACTTTGAGTTTACTCCGAAAGCGCATTGGGATATTGCAGCGGACCTCGGAATTCTTGATTTTGAAGCCGCAGCGAAGGTGACCGGTTCGCGGTTTACTTTTTATAAAGGGTTGGGGGCTCGCCTCGAACGTGCGCTCATTAACTTTATGATGGACCTGCACAGCAACGAACATGGGTACGAGGAAATGCTGCCACCTTACATCGTTAATCGCGACAGCTTATACGGAACGGGCCAGCTACCGAAGTTCGAGGAGGATCTGTTCAAACTATCGGGCGCCAGCGACTATTATTTGATTCCTACGGCTGAGGTGCCGGTGACGAACTATCATCGGGATGAAATTCTGAATGCGGAAGACTTACCGCGCAATTATGTGGCTTACAGCTCCTGCTTCCGTTCTGAGGCTGGTGCAGCTGGCCGCGATACCCGTGGTTTGATTCGTCAACACCAGTTCAACAAGGTGGAAATGATCAAAATTGTTCATCCGGACAACTCTTATGACGAGCTGGAGAAAATGACGAACAACGCCGAGCGCGTGCTGCAGCTGTTAAACCTGCCTTACCGTGTGCTTGCGTTGTGTACGGGCGACATGGGCTTTACGGCTGCCAAAACGTACGACCTGGAAGTATGGCTTCCGGAGAGCGGGTTGTACCGCGAAATCTCCTCTTGCTCCAACGTGGAGGACTTCCAGGCCCGCCGGGCGAACATTCGGTTCCGTCCAGAGCCGAAGGCGAAGCCGGAGTTCGTGCATACGCTAAATGGCTCGGGACTAGCGGTTGGACGCACCGTGGCTGCGATCTTGGAGAATTACCAGCAGGAAGACGGCAGCGTGGAGATTCCAGAGGCGCTGCGCCCTTATATGGGGAATTTGCAGAAGATTACCAAGCGTAATTAGCTTGCGTAGCGGCAAGCGATATGGTAGAATCTGATTTGTTACGCTAAATTGGATTCACCTTTGGAGAGGTACCGAAGCGGTCATAACGGGGCGGTCTTGAAAACCGTTAGGGTGCAAGCCCACATGGGTTCGAATCCCATCCTCTCCGCCATACATAGTAAATTTCCCGCCGCATAAGGAATTGCGGTGTTTTATGACAGAGACGCACTTGACTGTTGAACAACGGTCTGGTGCGTTTTTTTGTGTTCGTGACCGTTAGACGAAAATCTAACGGAGGTACGGAAATATGAGCGTAAACAAAGGAAAAACAGCCCATAAACGTGGGCAAAGAAAGAACTCTTTAGATATACCTCAGCGGTTATTAGACCGTCTGACTCCTGCGGTCTTGGAAACGTCCCGCCCCACACACCAAGAAGTCGAGAAACCGCAACCTGAGACTTTGACTCTGGAGAAGCTGTTTAACCGCTACTATACCGCACGGCAAGCGGCAGGGGCGGCAGAGCGCACCTTAGAGGACTACAGGAAGCACATGAATTGGTTTCGTCAGTTCTTGGCATCAGAGTACAACGGTCTTGATAACTTTGTACCGAATCGCGATGTAATCCGTTCATGGGTTTCTCATATGTTGACTGTGCAGAAGTTGAAGCCCTCCACAATTAACATCAGACTGAGAACGGTTAAGGCCATGTTCAATTGGGCTATGAGCGAGGGAATCATTAAAGAATCCCCGTTTGAAAATGTAGAACTGTTAAAAGTGCCAGAAGAAGACTTTCAAGTTATTTCAAAAGCACATGAACGGAAGTTGTTTAATTGCTGTGAATTGACTACTTTTACTGGATTACGCGATGCGCTGTTAATGTCATTTCTGCTTGATACAGGTGTACGTATTGGCGAGTGTATGAGAATTTTTGCAGAGGAAGTTGATTTACAGAATCGTTCCGCATCTGTTCGTGCTGAATCAGCTAAAACCAGAAAAGCGCGGACGGTTTATTTTGGGGCGAGAACACAAGAGCTATTGGTTATTTACCTTGCTTGGCATGAGATCAATGGACAAGCTCCAAACTTATTTCTTAACGAGTTTGGTCAGCCTTTAGACAAGAATTGGGCAACGAGATGTATCAGTTTCATTGGTAAGAAGGCGAAAATCTCAGGCGTTCGTATTAGCCCCCACACGTTCAGACATACGTTTGCAACTCGTTATATAAAGGCAACAGGCGACCCGTTTTCATTGCGTCGATTGCTAGGACATTCCTCAATGGAAATGGTCAATCGTTACGTTAATCAAGATGCCGCTGATGTTCGTGAGCAATATGAGAAGTTCATGAACAGAGGAAATGAGCAATGGTAACGGCACGAACTGTATGGTTGGCTATGGAAGATGATGTTGCCGCCCAAAAGCTTTTAGAGATCACCAGAAGGCATTGCAAGCTGGCTCTTGAGCATGGAGATAAAGATACCCCCTCGGAACGCCGTGAAGCCATAAAAGCCGAAATTGCGGCTCTGAGAGAACAAAGATCACAAATACTTAATTCATCTACTCAGTGAAAATGGAGGATAACAAATATGCAGATTGTAGTTTCAAACTTTGACTTCCTTAAGCCTGTCTTTGACTTTGAGTTGTTCAAAGTCGCCCACCAAGATAAAGAGGACGTGAAGCAAACCGCTATCCTTCGTATCTTGGAATCGGTGGCGAATTACACCAATGAAGAACTCCCTGAAAACAAACTGTTCTCATTCTGCCAAGTTATTGTGAAGCGAACTGTTGCAGATTACTATCGTAGGTCAAGCCGCTTGATTGAACAGAAAACGATGTCCATAGACTGGAATGGTTGCAACAGTGAAGGTGAAATTCCAGAGGGGGGGGGGCATTAAGTCCCACTTCTGATGATTATTCCTATGATATTGCACTTCTCCGTCATGATTTCACGAAACATAGGCATCTTTTTTCGCCCCAAGAAAGAAAAGTGCTGGAGTATTTATTATTTACACGAAATGGTATTGGAATGAATATGGCAGATATTTGTTCTGAACTTAACATCAATAAATCTCATGCATCGAGAGCTTGTAAAAAGCTTCGTGCTGTTTGTAGTTAGGCTTCCCGATGCAACTAAATAGGGTGTGGCTATGATGCTTAATCGGCATCCTGTTTTCGTATTGCGAGATTAAATAAAAGCCGCCCCTGCTGACACAGGAAGCGACCAGTAACAAACACCAAGAGATGGAAGGGAGTCGAAAGGCTCCCGACCTCTCACCTTCATTATATGGACTATTTTAAAGCAAGTAAAGCTATATAGAGCTAACTGAGGGCGGCTATTTTAGCCGCTTTTTGTATGCCAGTTTTACTGTATAAGTAGAAGTAGTTCAAGTTTAATCATTCGATTTTTATTACCTTTACGGAAAAGTTGTAATCTCCAGAATCTATACATTTTCATAAGATGATTTCTGCGAATTATTACGTTTGCATACAGCAAATTTCTACTGATTTTATGGCAAAAAGGTTACCTTCGTTCTCTCCGCATGTTTTCATTTCAAATACTATGTTTCATTTCTCATCTGATTTTAATTTTTTTACACAAATTTGTTAATTAATACCTATTTATTTCTTATATTAGAACTGTAACTACTTTACCAATAGAAAGGAGTGTTCTTATGGAACGCTTATACACCATTCGCGAGGTAATGGAAGTTCTACAGCTTTCGTACTCGACGGTATACGCTATGTGCAATAACGGTTCTCTCCCAAGCTGTAAGGTGGGAGGGAGTATTAGAATTCCTCAAGAGTCGTTACGTAGCTTTATCTTCAATAACACCAAGGGAGGACAATAGAATGGATTTACTAGGGAAGCTTTACTCTATTGATGAGGTTAGTGAGATGTTTAAAGTTGACCGTAAAACAATAGAGAGATGGATAAAGGACGAGAAACTGACAGCAATGAAGTTGGCTGGAACCCTGTGGCGTATTCGTGAAAAGGACTTGAATTACTTCATTCTGGAAGCATTGGAAGAAGGGAGACGATAAATATGGAGAGGTATTATACAGTCTCGCAGATAGCATATAGGTTATCTGCTCATAGTCGTAGTCGTATGGTCAGTGAAGATGCCGTCTATCGTTGGATTCGTGAAGGATTGCTCCAAGCAGAAAGAATCCCCCGCAACATCAGGGGCGTTGGAAAGTACCCGTATTGGGTTGAAGAAACGGTATTAAAGGCATTTCTACGGGAGATGAACTATAGCGTAGATACGCTCTTTCCTAACAATGAGTAGCCGCCCAAAACAAGGACACAAGTAATCCCCTGCTGAGTCATGGCAGGGGATTTTTAGGACGTGCATTAATAGTATAAGCAATTTGTTCGCAACGATACCTTCTGTGATCTCGATCGTTAAGACGTGAGGATTATTTTGTCACTAACTTATACCAACGCCAAGGGGGAACAGGAATGAAAGAAATAATGAATCGTAAAGAAGCCGCTAAAGCGGTAGGGGTCAGCCCTAGAACTATTCTGAGAGCCATACAATCGCGTCAGCTTGACGCTGTAAAATTTGGTGAGGGTAAGACCTGCTCTTACATGATTAGCCGTTCAGCGATTGCAGAGTACATTCAAAGAAGGGGCGAAAGTAATGATGGGCAGAAATATAGTGTACCATAATGGATTCTACTCCCTTCCGAATGAAGTTGCATGTTGTAACCGTCTAACAGGAGATTCACTAAAATTGCTTGGGCTTATTATGAATCGTATCAATACTGCCAAAGCCCAAGTTCCAACAAAAGTAGCCATGTCGCGATTCTTTCTAAAGTATATATTTGGAAACAGCGTTGATAAGACGGTAAAGAACTATGCTGACCATTTGAAGCAATATGGATTTATTGAAGCCTTTTCCATGCAGGGCGGAGACAGAGGTGAGTTCGTATTCAGTATTGCTGACTTTCCTGAAAAGAATCCCTTTGTGCTTCTCAGTCATGCAGAAAATGATGTGATTGCAAACGCTGAGTTACTGACAGGTCAGAAAGCGGATAGCTTGTTAGAATCCTTTACAGCCGCCATACAAGCCGTTGAACATGATTACGCCGATAGACTAAAGAACACGTCTGAGAGCCAACGTGAGACAATTCTATCAGCGTACCGTAGTTATGTGAGGGAATCCCTTGAAGTTGCAGGAAAGGTTTGTGTAGGGACTAGACAAGCTAAGCCAAAGTCCGATAAAGTCAAACTTGTTCCAACTGAAACCGTCTTACCTGATGATGTGATGTCATGGACGTTGACTGTCTTTAAGAGTTACTTTCTGCAAGAGTATAGGAAGGTTACTGGAAAGAATCACAGTAATAGAAAAAGCCAAAAAACTGGTAAAAGTGTTGAGGATTGCATTAAGGAATTAGAACACCATTATCGAGACCATGAAAAGGCAGAGCGTAAGCCGTTAATGAAAAGGCACATTGAAGCGTTCTTCGTGAACTATCCGCCGACTGATAAAATCACCCCAACCGCATTTCTAATGGCCGACCCTGATGCGCTTTATAATGTACAACGCTACCTAGAGACGGGAATCAAACATACCTTGTATGAAGAGCGTTCATTCAAGGACAAAAAAGGTAAGAGTCATGCTGAATTGAAAGCGGAACAAGCTAGAGAAGCGAAACAAGAGAACAAAGGCATGACTCTTGAACAAATTGAAGAACTACTTGAAGGCCGGGCGAATCGGCGTTGATTGAAATGACAAGGAAAATAAATTCCATACGCAGGGAAAAATATTTCCCCGTATATAGAATTTATTTTCCCTCCAACTCTATATTCGAGGAAATATTTTTCCCTGTCATGATCATTTTCCCTAGGTAAAACCTAGACATTTCGCTTTCCTAAGAACTTACTTTATAAGAACGGAAAGAAGAACTGAAAACAAGTAGTACAGCACTACGAGTAAAGTTCTCCCGTGAAGTATGGCGGCGAATATGAAAAGAAATTATACTGCTATTATTCTTCCCTAGCTCGCTCTTACCTAGTGAGATATAGCCGCCCGCCTAACTGCGGGTTAAGGTATCAAGATTCTTTATTCGTTCCACTGATGAACTTTACATTTTTAAGGGCATATTCCAATGCCATATTAATGAGTTCGTTTCTTGAACGATTGCTTTTAGTTGAAAGATCATCTAATTGCAGTTGTAAGACTTTATCTATTCGTATCGTGATGGTTACCGACTTGTCTTCTTTAGGTGTAATGATAAACTCATCATCATTATTCATAAATCCACTCACCTCTTACATCAGTATAGATGCATGAGAAGGAGTGAAATATAACACAAATTGTATTCAAAAATGAATACAAAGATTGTATACTATGTTGGTGACAGTAAAGATTTTCTTAAGACAAACATATACAGAGCGGGGGAAACATATTGTCAAGCTTATTAACGAGCATAGGAGCAATATCAGCGGGGGTATTCGTAGTTACATTAGGAATAGGAGCAATTGTAAAATTGGTCATGCATTTATCAGGGAAATCGGTAGTCACACCAAACCAAAGTACAAGGAAGTTGCTATTTTATGAATGTATAGTATCGCTCTGCTCAATACTAATTTCATTCATAGGTCAACTTATTTTAATGGCATTTTACGAGTTATCAATCATCCCCATGCTTGATAAAGTATTTGAGTTTTTAATCATTACATCATTTGTTGCGGTCTCAATATACATATATCTCAAGCTACTTAAACCCAAGAGAATATCAAATTTTTATTGGAAAGGAACGCTTTTAGTAATTTCGGTTCTATTACCGATCTACTCTGTAGAACATTTTATAAAAGTATTAGCTTCATAGTTGTGTTTTAAGAGAAGACAAATTTATTGTGAAAGGCCAGAAGCTTCAAAAACCATTGGCTATATGGTTAGCGAAGCTTCTTTTTCATGTCTTTGTAATCATTCGGATTAACTTCCTATATACTGTTAAATTTTTCGGTTTCTTTCTTATCATGTGAATACGGCTGTTGAGATACTGCATTAATGAAAGCTTCAATAGCCCGTGATTGAGGAAAAATGCAGTAAAGGTGGTGGGAACATGGCGAGTGAACTCCCTAACGTTGGTGCGGATATTATCTTAGAGTTTCAGCAGTCTATTACTAACATCCAACAATTCGGTCAGGCTATGGAAGTCCTTGACAACAAGTTCGGGACATTGGAGACGAGGATTAACAATCTTAAGAACTCCATGAACGGCTTGAAGCAACCGACCTCTAAGGGTAGCGCGAATAACCTTCGTCAGCAAATTACCAACGAACTGAACAACGCCATTCAACGTAACGGTGTTGTCATCGGCAACGTTGGCAAAAGTGGATTTAATGTCAAAGCTTCTACGTTAAATTCCGTGTTCAAGAAGGTTGAGAGGGAACTGAATCTTAAGCTTGCAGAAGCTTACAAGAACATCAACCTTTCGCTGTCGCCAAACCTTCAAGTCGGTAAAATCCCGATCACGAAGGATGACTTCAATGAGGTCAACAAGGCTATCGGTCGCCTTGTGAAAGTGCAACTGAATAACCTTATCACGGCTCTGCGTAAGCACGGCGGGAACATGTTAGGGGCGGAGGACTTGGCTGGAATCCAGTTCTCTATCGGGAAGTCCACGGTTCAGCAAATTATCAATAAAATCAAGACCCATATCCAACATATCATGCTGAACCCTGAACTCGGAGAAGCCCAATTCCGTATGTCGGACAACGACTTCAACAGAGTCTTTACTTCTATCCGTAACAAGGTAAAGGATTCTTTGGACTCTGCTGTTGCAAAAATAAACGGCGGGACACCGGGAACAGTCTTGCCTAACAACATGCAAGATGTGTATAACGCCATCAACAAAGAGGTTAGGCAATATGTTACTTCGGTGACGAGCGGAATCAATACTCTAAGTGCAAGTTCTATGACTAAGCCGCTGTCTCAGGTAAGCAAGCAACTTCAACGGTCGATGGCTGATTCTTTGGGCATGAAGCTTACGGATTTCCAGCGTGACTTCAAAGACCACAAGTTCACTAACGCTGACCTTTCTACCGCAGACTTACGCCGTCAGTTCCAACGACTGGAACAGGCTCTCAATAAGAAAATCGGGGGCAGTCTGGCGGAAGAAGTAAAGGCAATGGTGAACGACATCAACGCCGTACAGGTAAGCTATTCTCCTAAGCTTCGCCGTCACATGATTCAGGAAATCGGACGTATCAACAATGCCATTGTCAAGAAAATCCGTGAGCAGATTGACCTCCAATTCACGAGCATGAGGGCTGAAATCAACAGCGTTCAGGTTGCTCCGAAGGACATCAACCGCGCTCGTAGGGTTCGTGACATGGGACGTGTTGATTACGACGACATGGACACACGCCGCCGTTCTTCCAGTCAGGACAGCAAGCCATTGGTGAATGACCCATACGGTAGACGTGACAATCACTTCAACGGCTTCGGACTTGAAGGTGCAATCACGAACACGTTCCGTCACATCTTGGCGGGTTCGATGGTCGGCGCACCTATGATGTTGCTTTACCAGTCTTTCGAGCAGTTCCGTACCTCTCAGTTGGAGCAGTTAAAAATGTTCTCCAACTTATTCGCCAAAGCAACGGCTGAAACGCCACAACGGGCGGCGGAGGGAGATACCAGAACAGCTACGCAAGTGGCAAACGACACCATTAGGAACATTATGCCTTTCGTAAAAGATACGGCACAGTTCTACGCCATTGACTATGGTCGCATGTCCCAAGTGGCATCTGTCGGTTCCCGTTTGCTGAATACTGACTCTGAGGTTAAAGCGTTCACGGACGTTGTTGCCAAGATTTACAATATTGACCGCGAAGGTGACCCTGCAACCAGTATCGCTCCGGGTATGGAAGCATTCATGGGGCAGTTCGGACTCATGGTTCACGAACTGGAACAGAAAGTAGCCATGCCGCTGGCGGTAGCGACAAACGTAACCAACGCAACCACGGAAGACATCTTGAATGCGGTAATGCGTTCCGGTTCGTCCTTCTACTCTGCGGGTGTTACTCCTGAACAAGCAATCGCAATGATTGCCGCAACACGTCAGGGTACAGGTCTTAGCGGGGAGAACGTAGGTAACTTCTACAAGTCCGTCCTTCCTCGTCTGCAATCTCCAACGGCTCTTAAGCAATTAGACTCTATCGGGGTCAAGGTGTATGAGGGCGAAGGCGGAGCCAACGGAACCGGAATGGCGCGTAGTGCCAAGGACATCTTGGACGAAGTATCCAAACAGTACGAACGTCTGAATGATGCCGAATCTCGTAAGGTTATCATGAGCCTGTTCGGTACTTACCAGAGTTCCAAAGGTACGACCACGTTAATGGAGTTCGAGGAAATCAGGGACATCATGAAAGCCATCGAAGAATTTAAGCCAGAAGACTTCGCGGCTTTGTTACAGGCTACTACTCAATCCCCGATCATGGAGATGGAGAGAGCCGGGGTATCCATGAACTTGGCTCTGGTTGACGTTCTTGAAGAACTGACTCCTGAGATTACGGCAATCTCCAAAGGATTGACTGACCTGTCCAGCGGAATCCGCGAACATAAGGAAGCCTTGGCTGGCTTTATTACGTTCCTTGGAAACTCTCTGCTTGGGTTCGCTACCATGTACGGTATGCGGAGACTTGGTGGGGCGGCTAATTTGAGTAAGACTATCGCTCGAACACAAGCCGTGGACACGTTAGCAGGAAACCGTGGGGTATTCGGTAAGGGCGCAACACAAGGAACCCTTATGGCTAACTTCGGCTCCTACGCACGTCAAGGCGTTCTGGAAAACAACAGGGCGGCAATCAACCGCGCAATGAACAACCCTGTTACTGCTCCGGTCATGCAGTACCTTGCGACAATGAACCGTGAACAGGTTAGCCAGATGCAAGCCTACATGAAGGACAACAACATTAAGGCGAAAAGCTTTACTGACCTTGCCCTCATTGCGGAGGAATCCAAGAACTACCGTCAACGCGCTCCGCTGACTCCTGACGAGCGTTGGGGCGGTTCGATGCAGAACTCCAAGAACCTCTACCGTAAAGGCATGATGGGTCTTGACGAGAACTTCGCTACCATGCTTTCTTCCGACATGCAAGACAGGAAGAAGTTTGACGAGTTGGGTAAGACGAAGCAAGGCAAGAAGATTACCAACTTCCTTGGTGGGTTAGACGAGAATGGACTGCGTAGTTTCCAGAACCACCTTGAAGACATCCACCGAACGACAGGAAAAACGGTAAACTCTATCGGAAGCATGACCCATGCCATCAACACCTACACAGGGGCGCAAGCACGTCAGCGTGAGGAAATCCGTAGAAGCAATCCACACCTGAACGAACTGAGTAGGAACATGAACAGGGTTGTCGGCTCCCTGAATAGTTCTGAAATGACTCGCGGTGTCCGAAACATGGATACATTCTTGGGAAGTATCAGCACCAAGGCGCGTGGAGCAACTTCTGCTTTTGGCGGACTTGCTAGAACTGTCGGTGGATTCGCGGCACAGCTTGCTATCATGGCAGGTCTTGGGTGGACAATCGGTAGCGTTACTGATGCCACTAAGCCAAGAACAGAAGACGAGAAGATTGTGAAGCGCGGCGAGAAGCAATTGCAGGACATTGACGCTTACCGTGATTACGCAATGCAAGGCTTGGGTGGACAGCTTGGCACAGGGTTCTGGAGTAAAGTAAAAGGCTTTGGTGACTTCTTTGTCTTTTGGGAGGACGCTTGGACAGACATGGGAGACATGAGGGACGTTCAGAAGGAGTTCATCAAGTTCCTTGAAGATAGTAAGGGGATGGAGAAATGGACGAACGCTAGTGACGGTCGTAATGAAATCCGTGTAAGAGACTTCATGAACAAGTACAGCAAGGAAGACCAGGACCAGATTTGGCAGGAATTTAAGACAGGAGAGGGAACAGAGAAAGTCGTGCAGGAAGCTAACACACGTCTATTCCAGCAAGAATTAGAGAGACGTGCTAAGGAATCCCAAGAACAGGCGGCAATGGCGGAGGGAGTATCCTTAAAAGAAGCACAGCGCAGACGGCAGGAGTTAATGAAAGGTTCGTACCGGAACTATGACCTTGATACGGTTAAGCAGGACATCCAAGACCGTGTAGGGGAACTTACGACCGAATACACTCTGCAACAGATTCAAGCCATTGAGGATGGGTACGCTTCTGACTCCCCTGAGTTCATGTCTATCCGTCAGGAAATGAGCAAAAAGATTATTGCTCTCTACCAAGAACAGCTTGACTTCATTGCTCAAACGGTCGAAGACCTGACGAAGCAGTTAGAGACAGCCAAGGCAAACGGGGCTTCTGACGAAGAAATCAAGCAGATTGAGGACGACCTGAACAGATGGAAAACAAACCAAGAAAAGGCTGGCGGGGAACTCAAAATCTCCCAAGAGGAAATCAAGAAGCAACAACAAGAGGATGACTTCAATGCCGCAATGTCCAGAATCAACAGGTCTTCGCAATCGGCAGAGACAGCCCTTAATATCAAAGACTCTATCAATCAGGCGACTATGGATAGAAACTCCGGCGAGTACGTTGACGCATCTATGGCGAACTCCAAGGAAAGAATCAACAACCTCACTACTCAGATTGAACAGCTTAAAGGCGTTGCCACTACTTCTGACCAACAGCAACAAATTGATGCTCAGATTGAACAGCTTCAATCCAGCATCGAGCAGGAGAGAGTAAGGATTCGGGACTTGAAGCTGTCCAAAATCGGTCTATACAAGCAAGACCTTTCTGACTCTTTGGAGCAATTGAGTAATGAGTACCTGCAAGCCAGAGTAGATTCGGGCGGCGCGGACGAGGACAGTCCTCAGCTTCGTAATCTCCGCATTAACCAGTATGATAGACAAACAGACATCTCCGGACAAACTATCGCTGACTTACAGAAGCAGTTGGAGGTAACGACTGACCCCGAAGCTAGAGAGACAATCCAAAGGGAGATTAGAGACTTGCAACGTCAGTCTTTACAGGCTCAGTTGGGTATCTTAGACGAGATGAAAAGCGAAGGTGCGACATTCAACTTACCGGACAACGTCAAAGCCATGTCCTATTACGAGTACCTGACTAGGAACAACACCCACCAAACCTATACTGTTCAAGGGGGAGACACCAACGTCACCGTTACCCTTCCGAACATCACCGATGGGACATCTGCCGACAGAATCAAGCAGATTGGTAAAGCGTTTGGGGAAGGGTTGCATGAAGGGAACAACTTGCGTCTTCAAAAGCAAGCGAATCCGTTCGGCTACCGGGGTGGTTCTCTGTAATAGACTACACGCCCCACTCTCACAGGTGGGGCTTACATTTTAGGAGGGATAGCATGACTCAGCAAGCTAATTATCGTTTTATTGGGTCTTACAATAGAAAAAACATATTAATAATATACAATATTTTACATTTTATTATGTGAGTGTTATAATTCATGAAACCAAACTGAGGGGAGTGTAACGATGGAATTACTGATGATCTTGGGGTTGGGTGGTTCGGCAGTATTACTGATAAAGAGTGCCATAATGAATCATCAAACGCTAAAATTACTCAAAAGACAGCAATCATGTGGAAAAGGGTGAGTGTGGTGGGCGAAATAAAGGAACAATTGGATAGAATTGAAGGTAAGGTTGATGAATTACTGAGTAGATTAGGAGAGTCACCTTTAGAAAGAGAACATAGGGTCAAATTTTTAAATGAACAATCCTCCAAAGCAAGTGAAGAATCTGAAATATCATTAGAAGAATTAAATGCAAGATTGGATAGATTGTAGGTAAATGAGAAACGCCATTCATGTTAGAAGGATGGCGTTTTTGTATACTTGGATTCAGGCTTAGTTCTCATAATTGTGTATTATGAGAACTGGAAGCAGGGCGGACGGCTCCCGGTTGTACCTTCTCCCCTGTATTCATGCGGTTGTAAGTGTTTTTACTGACCCCCATGGAGTGCCGAATGAAGGCGTTTTCACCCCTAGCGGGCGGTTTACCTTCGTCATATTCGCACCAAAATTTTACGAAAAGGGTGTGCGTACAGGGGCAGGGGCTTCCTAATAGGGGCAATTGGGGCATGGGGCATAAAGTGAGTCCAAAAAATTCCTAGAAAATTTTTATGGAAATTCACCCGGACTACCCTTCTGATGATTTATAGTCAAATTTCACTTGACTATTTAGAGTATGGAGTAAATAATATAGACATAATGTTTATATTTGGGAGGGGAGAATTCCGTGAATCAATTCTCAGCTTTTTATGCTTTAACTAGAGATCAGCGGATGCTTTTAATTCCTGCGATATTTGAGGGATTAAAGCAATTTGCTGTTTATCATAGTAATATGCCTAAATTGAACAATGAGAAAAATTTTGTTCCTCGCTTAAGATCATCTTTCGTAAGTACCTGTGTTGCTGATGTTGCTAGGAATAATAAACACTTAAATCTCACGGCGATTGAATTACAATCAGCCTTTTACTCTTATACCTTATTAACAGATACAGTTAGAAATATTAATATTACTGTGTGTAACCTTCCTAATAAGAAAAACATTTTTGATGCTAGTGCCTACAGAGGATACTACGCCGCTTATAATATCGAGAGAGCATTTGCTGATGGGTTTACACGTGAGCAATTTGGCGAAGATGTAAAAATTGATGGAAGCCAGATTTCTCTTTTGACCGACATCGAGTATCTTCCCTTCGGTATGGTTCTTTGCTATGATGGAGCATTGGGAGAGAAAACTAAGATTTTTGAAGGAGCGTTGTCACCTTCACAAGAAGGTTGGATGTTTAAATTGGATGTCACCAATTATATGGAACTCCCAGATGACATTCCTACCATTAATCGTAAAAATGTTTCCCATGAAGAACTTTCTCTTGATTTCAACAAGGGAGTTCTTGAAGAGGAACTTATACCATTGAAGTTAAAATAACATTTGGGTGGGGTGAACTAAATTGTCTCAAGATAAGAGAGACTACCAACTGTTTAACCCTAAGCGTTTTAAGGAAGCAAGAATTGTAAGGGGATTAAGCATCGTAGAGTTAGCTAACGAGATCGGGGTAAGTAAACAAGCCATATCACAATATGAGTTAGGGGAAAGTATTCCTAGAGCGTCAACAATGATGTCGATTGTTAATACTTTGGGTTTCCCCAAGACTTTTTTTTATAAAGAGTTTAAAGAACAGTATATAGGTAATACATTTTTTAGAGCTTCTACTTCCGCTACCAAAAAGCTTAGAGAGATACAGTACACTAAAGCACAATTTGTTTCGTATATCTATAAGTATTTGGAAAATTTTATTGATTTTCCTTCATTGAATTTACCTGACACTACAAAGTTTAATGGATTTAGTTGGAACCGAAATGAGATAGAGCAGTTAGCATGTGAAGTAAGGGAATATTGGGGATTAGGTGAACAGCCTATTGGTAATGTAGTTAATTTAATGGAACGTAATGGGATACTTGTTTGTTCCTTTGACATGGGGGCAAAGAATATGGATGCCTTTTGTCAACCTCGTCAGGGTAGACCCTTGATTGCTCTTGGTAATGATAAACAATCTGCCGCAAGACGGCAGTTCGATGGCGCTCATGAATTAGGTCATTTACTTATGCATAAAGATGAGATTTATAATCAAGATAATTTGACTAAAGAGGAATTTGGTAAGATGGAGGAACAGGCTAACCGATTTGCATCGGCTTTTTTATTGCCTTCTAAAGCATTTGCCGACTCCGTAACTTCCACATCACTTGAAGCATATATAGAATTGAAAAAGTATTGGCGTGTTTCCATAGGAGCAATGCTATACAGGAGTAGGGATTTAGGAATTATTACTGATAGTAGGTATACATCTTTGGTTAAACAGATGTCAATGAAAAAGATAAGAGTTAAGGAACCCTTGGATGATTTGATACCTGTACCACAGCCACAGATTTTAAGGCGTAGTGTGGAGATGCTGATTGAAAATGATGTTAAAAGTGAACAGCAATTATTACAGGAAGTAGGGATGTCCGGTGAAATGATTGAAATGTTATGCGGCTTAGATAAAGGTAGGCTAGACTTTAAAGATGTGGAACATAAGTTGAGCCTTATAATTAATAATGAAGAAGAAAATCATGTTAGATAACTAAACGCCCTTACATAATTGTAAGGGTATTTTTATAATAATTTTTTGTTGTAGTAATACTTTCGCCCTTTTCAAGACTAGAGTGGTTATGAATAATGGGAGTGTAATGTTTTTATAAGAAGATCATCTGCGAAGATACAACACTTTATTGAAAAATGAGAGAAGTATCTATGTCAAATAAAACTGAATAATAAGTCTCACTATATTCAATAGTTATTTAACTATTATTGGAAATATAATATTTTTTCACAAATAGGGGGTTTTTACATGGGGAGAGTAGTAACTGAAAATAACAAAGTCAAATTTGAAATTGAGAATAAAGATGATTGTATTATGTACTTAGGTCATTTAATTGAATATATATTAAAGAAGCGCGATATTTATTGGCGCTTATGTTTAGAACCGCTTAGGTTTTTGGCACAGGAATTAGCCAACAGGAAAGATATTTACCTTACAGGTGACCAAGACGTTGCAAAATTCATCAGTAAGAATCTTGATACAAATTTCAACTTTGACTTGGATTTCTATAAATTTAAGTTATTCAATTCAGCAATAAATTTAGTTAAAAATGAAATGATAAATGTAATTGGAGATTTTAGTGTTGATAAACTGGCTATATCTTACAACAACTATGTAGACATAACAAATAAAAAAAACATACCAGATGTTATTCATTCAAATAGTCGAAAAAAAAGAGAAATAATAAGGTTTTTCAACACCCAAAGAAATTACTTATTTCATTTTTCTAGTGATAAACTTTGTGAGTGGGTTAGTTTTAGAGAGGAACAAGTTAAAAAAAATGATAATGCTAAATTTGAGTTTGGGAAGGAATTTAATATATACGTTTCGGAGACTGTACCATTTAATATTTTTCGGCAGAAATCACAACTAATGTTATATTCTATAAAAAATTAAATGAAGTACTGGAATTTATGAAGAAGGACTTTGAAGACTTAATAGGCGAAAGAGTTAATTTTAATATTTTGAAAAGAGAATTTGACCTTTCTATTGAAGATATTACTGTCAACGGATACGAAAGTCATAAACTCAGTGCTAAAAGAAAAAACAATTAAGAGACTGCGGCGAAATAACCTGCCTATCCACCTGTCCTAGAACCTCGTAATCAAAGCCTGAGTAGCAACTTTCGAAGGTTGGTTATTTCGTCACGGTTCCTAAGCATGAAATAAAATGATTTTCCTCATTTGAAACGACTCTCCCCTCGTTGCCAACGATGGATATTTTGAGCCTGATTACAAATTGGGGAATTTACATGGCAAACAAGCAAGGTAATAGCATGAGAAATTTCTCCCTCTCTTCTATTAAGATTGACTCGTGCTTTCAAAAATACTATGATATAGCTAAGTTATCCAACGGTCACGTACCGAAATCAACGTTTTAACTCAGACCGCTGTAGCGGTTCAACACTAAAGTGCAATAAACTCAGTCAGCATAAGGGATGGCGGGCTTTTACAATGAGGGGCGGTCTTGAAAACCGTTAGGGTGCAAGCCCACGTGGGTTCGAATCCCACCCTCTCCGCCATACGAGAATAATCAACCGATTCCTGAAAAGGAGTCGGTTTTTTTGTGTATGGCGAAAGGTGGGATTCGAACGGGCCGTGAAGCGGACATGCCCTAAGGCATGTCCGTAGGCCCCGGCGTGATAGTCGCACCAGCGTAGCCGCACTTGTACGGCTACGTCCGACGGAGCGAATCCCACCCTCTCCGCCATACGAGAATAATCAACCGATTCCTGAAAAGGAGTCGGTTTTTTTGTGTATGGCGAAAGGTGGGATTCGAACGGGCCGTGAAGCGGACATGCCCTAAGGCATGTCCGTAGGCCCCGGCGTGATAGTCGCACCAGCGTAGCCGCACTTGTACGGCTACGTCCGACGGAGCGAATCCCACCCTCTCCGCCATACGAGAATAATCAACCGATTCCTGAAAAGGAGTCGGTTTTTTTGTGTATGGCGAAAGGTGGGATTCGAACGGGCCGTGAAGCGGACATGCCCTAAGGCATGTCCGTAGGCCCCGGCGTGATAGTCGCACCAGCGTAGCCGCACTTGTACGGCTACGTCCGACGGAGCGAATCCCACCCTCTCCGCCATACATCGATCATCCAGAGAGCAGAGATGCTCTCTTTTTTCATGCATAACGGAGGCCCTTTCATCGCAAATTAACTCTGTTGATCAAATCAAGGGAGGCATTATTCGTTATGACAAAACCGCAAACCTACCAAACCTCGGGCTCCGGCAACGGGCAGAATCGCGAACGCCAGCGGAACGAGGGCAAAGGCGGACCTGAACCGCTGTCTGGTTCAAAGAAGGCGAAAATCAGAAAACAAGACGGTAACTTTAACCCGGAAGGATAAGCTCTTATCGGAAGGGTTACCACGAACCTGCCCTAGCCTCGGCTGGGGTTTTTTGCCGTTCAGATGCACGGTGTTTATCAGATTTAGAGCAAGACAACAAGCGGAGAAAATGTCATAATAAAGGTTAGGGTGTGTTCTTATACGGGAACATGAATTTTTTTGAAAGAATGGTGAGAGGGAAGAACTATAAAACATACTGAAAGGATCGTGATGCCATTTGAACGCGGTTAATCCAAACCAACTGATTCCACCTACAGCAACCCAAGTACGCCAACATAAACAGCGTACGCTGAAGAGCAACTTATTCAGGTCTATGTTTATTGTAGTCGGAGCGATTATCGTCTCCGTTGCGCTGGAACTATTTCTGGTACCTAACAAAATTACGGACGGTGGCATAACCGGTATTTCCGTAATGACTTCCTACTTGTCGGGCTTCCCGCTCGGGGTTTTCCTCTTCCTTTTCAACCTCCCTTTTCTCATTGTCGGCTATAAACAAATCGGCAAGACGTTTGCCGTATCCACCCTGCTGGGCATTACCGTGATGTCGGTTGGCACGGCGCTGCTGCACCCGGTTGCTGCTTTTGTCAGTGATACCTTACTTGCCTTTGTGTTTGGCGGCATTTTACTTGGTTTAGGCACCGGTTTAGTTATTCGCTTTGGCGGATCGCTGGACGGGACTGAAATCGTGGCCATTCTCATTTCACGAAGAACTCCGTTCTCGGTTGGCGAGATCATCATGTTCTTCAACTTCTTCATCCTGCTCGGTGCAGGCTTCGTGTTTGGCTGGGAGCGCGCGTTGTTCTCGTTATTAGCCTATTATATTGCCTATAAGACCATCGATATCGTCGTAGACGGTTTAAACGAGTCGAAATCGGTTTGGATCATCAGCGACCAGATCGATGAAATCGGTGATGCGATCTTAAGCCGTTTGGGACGCGGCGTTACGTATTTGTCGGGAGAAGGCGGTTTTTCCGGCGACCCGAAGAAAGTGATTTTCTGCGTCATTACCCGCTTGGAAGAAGCCAAGCTGAAGGAAATCGTGAATCATTACGATGAAAATGCATTTTTGGCAGTCGGAAATATCCATGATGTTAAGGGCGGACGTTTCAAGAAGAAAGCAATTCATTAGTTCAGCGGAACGTATTCCGAAATCCTTGCAAATGGTTTATGATATGTTATGTTTAGAAAAATTTTGCTTTTACTGAGGATGATTGGGTAGGAGAGAGGAGAAGGTATGTTTAAAAAGTTATTGACGTCCTGCTTGCTGGTCATGCTGTCTGTCGTGCTGGTCTTGGCCGGCTGCAGCAGCAAGAAGGAACCGAAGGAAGCCTTGAGCAGCGCAGCTGTGAAGGCGCTTGAGATGAACTCGTACGTGTTGGAGAATCAAATTAAGATCTTGGATTTTTCCGTTGAAATGGAAGAGGCAGAGTCCCCGGAAGTGGGCGCCGTATTATCCATGCTGAAGAACGCTGAGATCAACATCAAGCAAATTTTCCAGAAGGACCCGATGCAAGCCGAAGCAACACTGGAAGTCAAATTGACAGGGGATATGACGACGACAATTACGATTCCGCTCGTCGTGACGCCGGAGAAATTGTACGTTAAGGTACCAAGCATTCCGTTCCTGCCAATGCCGGAGTCGGTGACTGGGAAATTCCTGGTTCTCGACATGAAAGAGCTGGCGGAGCAGAGCGGCGAGGAGTTTAATCCGGACCTGTTCAATCCGGAGAAGAGCCAAAAGCTCAGCACGGAATTAATGGGAGCTTTATTTGCTGAGTATGAATCCGGAGCTTACTTCACCAACGTCGATCCAAAAGAGGCTTCGCTGCCGGAAGGTTTCAAAGCGAAGCAGGTGGTCCAATTCGCCATTACGAATGACAATGTAAAAGAAGCGGTGACGATTCTGGTGAATCAAGCGTTGCCGAAGATGCTGGATATATTGTCCAAAGAAGAATACCGTTCGATGTTGCAGCTGACGCCAGAAGAACTTGAGCAGGCGAAGAAAGAACTGCAAGAAGGTAACCAGGACGAACTGGGCAAAGCGTTGGACGAGATGAAGAATCATCTACAAATCAACAAATTCACGGTGGATACCGCGATCGACGAGAACAACTACCCGGCGTATTACAACGTTCAGGCAGATGTCGCCGTAAACGATCCGGAAACGAAGGAGAACATCAAGGTTGCTGTCCAAATGACCAGCCGCTTTACTCAAATTAATGAGAAACCGGCCTTTGAAATCGGCATTCCGACAGACACGCTGACTTTGGAGCAGCTACAAGAAGAAATGGGCCAGTTTGGCTATTAAGCTTAAGCGTACGATTCAAACATTGGGCATAAACGATAAGAACCTTCAGTTCCATGATCTCATGGGGCTGGAGGTTCTTGTCGTTACAGTAGATTTTATTTCTTCCGAAGCCGACGGAAAAACTCGGTTAACAACGAGGCGCAATCTTCCTGCAGGACGCCGGCTGTGATATCGGTGCGGTGGTTAAATCGCGTTTCCTGCAGCAGGTTCATCAAAGTTCCGGCGCAACCTGCCTTCGGATCCGGAGCACCGTATATCACATGAGGAACGCGGCATTGGACGATCGCGCCTGCACACATCGGGCAAGGCTCCAGCGTGACGTAGAGGCGGCAGTGAAGCAGTCGCCAGGCCCCGAGATGCTCGCTGGCCTCGCGGATCGCAATCATCTCGGCATGGGCGGTACCATCGTGGGAGCTCTCACGGAGATTGTAGCCACGTCCAACGATGTCGTCACCTCGGACGATGACCGCACCAATCGGCACTTCGCCGATGGCTTCCGCTTTGCGTGCTTCACGTATAGCCTCTGCCATCCAATGCTCGTGAGGATAAGTTGAGGGTGGCGGTTCAGGGACTAAAGGAAATGAGGATGGCATGTGAACAAATCAACTCCTTATCAGCGTATCCACAAGTCTTGTCCAACGAACAAGCATTCGTTGTTAACATGTTGTGGGTAACATTGTGCATAACCGCTGGATTATCCCCATTATTATACACATATTATCCCAATGAGCTGTGAGTATGTTAATATCCTGTGGATAACTATCGTATGACGGACCCTTTTCTTTGAGTCTTATGGACCAGACGAGTAGGCATTTCTACATATTGTAGGGAAACGAACTGGGAATTTCAACGTCTTTGCAAAACTTGTCGTAAAAGGTATGATGGATTTAGAATTTTTTACAATCCCATATATATCCATAAAAATAGCTCTAGGGGTGGGATAAACGCTTGACTATAAAAACAAAGCTTGCTTTGATTATATCTTGTTTTGCGCTAATTATCCTATCTCTGAATATCGTCCTAAGTTATTTTACGGTACGGGATAATTTGCGGCTGGACAGCGAAGCGAATATGATGCTGACGGCCAATCATATAGCCATTTCTGTCGAACAAAGCCGGTCAGTATATAACTATGTCAAGCTCACGTTAGGCGGCAAAATGAGCAGCGATATGACGGATGCGATTCTGACCATGACAAGCCCGGAACGGGTTTCCCAAAAATCGTTAGGTACGAATCCTAGTCTGATGGAGATAACGGGGATTGACCCGAATCGCTTGGATGAGAGGCAATTGTTGTTTGGAACGTACCGATATAAGAATGATCAGGTATTGAAGCGTTCCGTTGCGGAGGCGATCTCCCAAAATCGCAGTTTGTTGGTGGATACCCGCATCAACGGCAAGCGCGTCCTGGAGAGTTATGTCCCTATTACGAACGGAGGCGAGAAACCCTACGTTATTCGGATCGTCTCCAGTTATACCCCGATCGCCGAAGCGATTGCCAAACAGATGATCAGCCAACTGATCGTTTCCCTTTCCTTGCTCGTATTGATGATCATGGGGAGCTACGGGATGGCCGGAGGTTTGATCCGTCCGATCCGTCATATTTTGGACCAAGTGAATGTATTAGCTTCGGGTAAGCTTGAGACCCGGCTGAAAGTCGGCAGTTTTGATGAACTCGGACTGCTGGCTCATAAAATTAACATCATGGCTGATAATCTGGGCCGATATACCGCTGAGATGAAGCGGAAGAACGAAGAGAATCGGTCGATGAAGGAGTATCTGGAGTCGATTATCAGCCAGACCGCAGATGCCATCCATATTACAGATATCAAGGGTCAGGTCCTGCAGGTGAATGCCGCTTTCGAAAGGTTATACGGCTGGCGGAGTGATGAAATTGTCGGGAACGTTCTGGAATTTCTCCCGGATTCCGAGATGGACGGAAGGTTGATCTGGCGTCCGGAAACCGACGTAATCGCTACCGCCGAATCGGTAATCGCCGAAACCGTCCGATTGCGGAAGGACGGCAGCCCTGTGGAAGTAAGCATTAGCGTGTCCCCTATCTTTGACCAAGCGGGAAAAATCACCGCACTGATCAGCATTTCCCGGGACATGACGGAACACAATAAAATGGAAGACCTGCTCCGGCGCTCAGAGAAATTGACGACCGTCGGACAGCTTGCTGCCGGGGTGGCGCATGAAATTCGCAACCCGCTGACGACGTTGCGCGGATTTCTTCAAATGCAGCAACGAGCCCGAGTAGTTAATATCATGCATACCGATGTGATGCTCGCGGAGCTGGATCGGATTAATCTCATCGTCGGTGAGTTTCTCATTTTAGCCAAGCCGCAGGCGGTGCAATTCCAGACCAGGGACGTTCGTTTTACGATGGGCGACGTCGTGTCCTTATTGGATAGCGAAGCTCATTTACATAATATCGTATTCGAGGTTCATTTCTCCCCCAGCCCAATTCTGGTACACTGTGAAGAGAACCAATTGAAGCAGGTATTCATCAACCTGTTGAAGAATGCGATGGAGGCCATGCCTAAAGGCGGAAGGATCCTTCTGCAGGTAGAGGAGGACGACCAAGGGCAGGCCGTGCTGCGGGTGATCGATGAAGGCGAGGGGATCGCCAAAGATCGGCTCCAGAAGCTTGGGGAGCCGTTCTATACGAACAAGGAGAAAGGGACCGGACTTGGCTTGATGATCAGCCAGCGAATCATTGAGGGACATCGTGGGACGCTGAAGATCGACAGCGAGCTCGGACAAGGAACGGCTGTAACTATCACCCTCCCGCGCGTGCAGGAGGAGGAAGATCATAACGAAGGGGCAGCAGATATCGCTAAATGAGGTGGGCTGCTAGACCAAGCGGAGGGACCGAAAGCATCATCATGAGGATCAATAAATTTATTAGTGAAACGGGATTTTGTTCTCGGAGAGAAGCGGACAAGCTGGTCGAGTCGGGCCAGGTGACCATAAACGGCGTCAAAGCGGTTCTGGGCAGCCAGGCGGAGCCAGGGGACGACGTTAGGGTAAATGGGCGTCCTATCGAGACCAAGCGCTCCAAACACGTGTATATCGCTTTAAACAAGCCGGTGGGTATCACCAGTACGACGGAAGCCCATGTGAAAGGCAATATCGTCGATTTTGTCGGGCATTCGGAGCGGATTTTTCCGATCGGACGATTGGATAAAGACTCGGAAGGACTGATCTTGCTAACCAGCGACGGTGATATCGTCAACAAGATATTACGTGCGGAGGGCAAGCATGAGAAGGAATACATCGTCACGGTGGATCGGCCGATTACACCCAGCTTTGTGAAGGCGATGAGTGAAGGGGTTAAAATTCTCGGCGAAATGACGCTTCCGTGCAAAGTAACGCGGATCTCGGACCGCGTATTCCGAATGATTCTGACCGAGGGCAAAAACCGTCAGATCCGCCGCATGTGCAGCGCCCTAGGTTATGATGTCCGGAAGCTTCAGCGCATCCGGATCATGAACATTCACCTGGGCCAGCAGAAGATCGGTACATGGCGCGATTTAACCGAGCAAGAGAAGCGAGAATTGGGCTTATCGCTGAACTACGAGCTTACTTAACGTACGATAACAAAGAAGGACAGGCTTGCCTCGGAGGAGGAGCCTGTCCTTTTGCGTCTTACTCGTGAGCAGCCGTTACGCCCAGCTGCTCGCTGCTGTCCGCATATTTACGGATGATCGAGACCTCGACCCGGCGGTTCTGTGCCCGCCCGACCGCGGTATCGTTGCCGGCAACGGGGTGGTATTCGCCGTAACCGATCGCACTAAATTTTTTCGGATCCAAATTCGTGTTAATCAGCAAAATCTTCATGAAATTCAAAGCCCGAACCGAGCTCAGATCCCAGTTGGACGGAAATTCATAGGTTGAGATCGGAACGTTGTCCGTATGTCCGGATACGATGATCTCATAGTCGGGGAATTTCTGCAGCATGGTTGAGATCGCTTTGGCCAACTGACGGGCTTCCGGCTTGACCACGGCTTCCCCGGAAGCGAAAAGCGCTTTGTCGCTGATCGTGATCATCAGTTGGGATTGATTCAGCTTGGTCTCCAGGTCGTCGGTCAAACCGTTTTCTTTGATATAGGTATCAAGCTGTTTTTTCAAAGCCTCTAGGTTTTGCTGTTCCTGGCGCTTCAGTTCGTTCTTCTTGGTCATCAAGCCGTCCGAGGAGGGCTTCGGTAATTCACTGTCGCTGTTGGATGTCTTGGTGTTGCTGGACATGGCGTTTTGATCCAGAACTCCTGATCCGCCGGTCAGCACGCTTTGAAACGCTTCGCTCATCTCCTGGAATTTCTGGGCATCGACGGTACTCATACCGAACAAGACAATGAACAAGGCAAGAAGGAGCGTCATTAAGTCGGAATAAGGAAGCAGCCAGCTCTCGTCGTTATGTTCTTCGTGATCTTGATGCTTATTCTTTTTGCTCACCCTCACCCGCCCCCTTTTCTAAAATTTCCGCTCGTTCGGCAGGGGTTAAGAACACGGCAAGCTTCTGTTGAATCGCGATCGTGGATACGCCGGATTGAATCGACAGCAGTCCTTCCACCATCATCAATCGAACTTCCATTTCCTTCTTGGACAGACGTTTTAATTTATTGGAAATCGGATGCCATAATACGTAACCGGTGAAGATACCAAATACGGTGGCAATAAAAGCGCCCGAAATCGCATGCGACAGCTTCTCGATGTCACTCATATCGGACAGGGCGGCAATCAGGCCGACCACGGCGCCGAGTACCCCTAGCGTTGGCGCGTACATCCCTGCTTGAGAAAACATCAATGCACCGGCTTTATGACGCTCTTCCGTAGCAGCGATATCCTCTGTCAGCACGTCTTGCACGAACTCTTGGTCGTTACCGTCGATAATCATCCGCATGCCGCCGCGCAAGAAGTCATCGTTGATCTCTTCGACCTTCGCTTCAAGAGCCAGCAGGCCCTCACGGCGAGTAATCGTCGCCCATTCCATGAACAGGGTGATCAATTCCGCTTTGCTAATCATTTTCGGCTTGGCGACCGTCAATTTGAGCAATGTCGGGAATTTCTTCATTTCCGACATTGGGAAGGCCATGAAGAGCGTGGCCGCCGTCCCGACAAATATAATGACAAAGGCTGCTGGGTTAGAAACCAGACTTTCGATCGGCGCGCCTTTCAGAAACATCCCTAAAATAAGGGCGACAAATCCGAGAATCAAACCAATAATTGTTGAAATTTCCATTGTACACCTCGTCCTTGAGAGAAATTGAACCCTTTCCTGGCCTCCCCGCATCCTTGCGGAAAGAGGCGTTCCTGCACAGTCTGAAACGATTAACTATTTTATCGACAGATTTCCCTTTTTTTTTAAGTGGTTTTTTCCGGTATAATAAGAATACGGCCGGAATGGAGAGGCCGAAAGGGAGGATATCGCAGTGGGCGTAAAACACGGCAGAGATTATGAATTTATTTTGGCTGATTTGACGAACGCGGTTGGCCGGATTCAAGATAGTTATCTTTTCTTCGAAATGGAGCCTTCGGAGTGGGAAGTATTATCCGACGCAGATCGGAACGAGGTGCTCGAAGCACTGGCCGAAGATTTGTTCTTTGGGCTCGGTACGGAGCCCATGATTGAGGTAGGGAGTGCGATCGTGATCTATGATCCTGAGGGCCACCGCATTAATTTTCTTATCGGAGATGCAGAACTGACTTCAGTTTCCTTGATTTGAACCTTTAGTTCCATCGCTGCTAGGTCCATCAATGGCCGGTACGCATGAAGGTATGGGTTGGAGAATACAATAAATGGAGACGGGGCTAGGACAAATCAACTTCAGATCCTGGTGCGTGACGGGGATGCTTACATATACAGGAGTTCTTGAAGAGAACGGGGAGGAAGAATAATGCCGTTTACACCGCAAGAAGTAGAAGCGCATTTGGAAAAATTGGATGGCTGGGAGCTTGAAGAAGGACGATGGATTTTCCGCAAATACACGTTCACCAACTTTATGAAGGGAATCGCGTTTGTCGATGAGGTCGCGGCGATCTCGGAGGCGTTTAACCACCATCCCTTTATCACGATTGACTATAAAACGGTAACGCTCCGTCTGACCTCGTGGGAGGACGGTGGCATTACGGCCGTTGACATCAAAGAGGCGCAGCAATACAACGAGGCCTTCGAGAAGATGCGCTCGTGAGATTGATTGACTAGGCATAAGAACGGATAGGTATGGGGAAAAAACGCCCGCCGGGAACATAAGTTTCCCGGCGGGCGTGCTTTTTGAATGCCTTTATTTTTTCTCCGCAAGCCACATGGCGACGTTGGCGATTTCCTCTTCTTTCAAGCGATCCTTGAACGAAGGCATCATGCCGCCCTTTCCTTTGGTGATAATCGAGTAGAGTTGGTCCGCGGACAATTGCGAGCCGATCTTCTGCAGATTCGGGCCTGCTCCGCCTTGCAGCGTATCGCCATGACAGGAAATGCAATTCGCTTTGACGGTGGCTTCAGCTTGTTCCGCATTCATTGTGATTTCAGGCAATTGCGGTTTGGCTTCTTGCTCGGCCTGTTCCCGGCTTGGCAAGGTAAACATCAATACCAGGGCTAAAGCGCCTGCGATGACGAACAAACCGCTCATGATCCACTTTTGCATTCCAATCGCCCCTCCTATGTATGCTACCTATCCATTATAACGGAACACGCGGTCCGATCATAGTCTTTGTGTCAAAATTAGGAACAAAAATAATTGCATTCGCCGGAAATATGTGCCTTATCTCATTGCGTTGCTCAAAGTGAGGTGTATAAAGGGGCTTGCCCTTATTCAGGCAGCCCCTTGTGTACCATGCAGTAAAACGGTTTGGACACCCCGCCGGGCGTCATCTTCTCGTAAAGGTCGGTAATGACGAATCCGGCCTTTTGATAGGCCCGAATCGCTCGGGTGTTCCAGGTGAGCACCTCAAGGTCGATTTGATTGTCCGGTTTGCGGTGCCGGGCTTCCTCTACGATGGTTCTTACGAAGAGTTTGCCTAGTCCATGACCGCAAAGATCAGGCTTCATGCCGATGCCGAGCCGGGTCACCCCCTCCATCGGGAAGTATTGGGCAAAGCCCGCCAGCTCGCCGGCTTCATTCAACACGGAGACATACTGTTCGGCACGGATTGCCGGATTCCCAAACTCTACATCGAGCGCTTTCATTTGATCCCAGGGCAGCCAGCTGTAAATATCGTAAGGGGAATCGTAACGCCAAGTGCAAATTTCCGCGCCATGCGGTTCTTCCATTGGCACGATTCGAAACGTAGACTTCGCTTGATCCATATTGCCCCTCCTTTGGTAGAGGTAAATCCGTCGTAGTTTCTTCTATTACCCTCACAATAGCCGGATTTACGCAGCTTGTAAAGGCTTTTGCCGATAGGAGGGAATTCATGGATTTTCAGCGGATTTCCAACTTTCCGGTAACCTTTTTGCCGGACGTCTCGTTATATAGATAAGGCCACGAACATAAAAAGACCGCAAGCTGTTCCGAGTCGGAAACGCGGCTTGCGGCGAGAGACGATGAACTTGACGAATCCCGGGTGATCAGGATTCCGTAGCGTAAACAGAATAACCGTATTTACTGAGAACACGCTTCGCGCCAACGTAGCGGTTCTGGTAGTAGCTGTTGCTTAACTTGTCGATGCGGATGCCCTTGGATGAGGACGCGTGGGCGAATTCCCCTTCGCCAACGTAAACGCCGACATGCGATACCTTGCCGGTCCCCGTGGTTTTGAAGAAAACGAGGTCACCTGCTTGGAGTTCTTTCTTCGATACCGGCGTCCCTTGCTTATATTGGGCGGCCGACACGCGCGCGAGCTTGATGCCCATTTGGCTGAACACATACCGGGTAAAACCGGAGCAATCGAATCCCGTTGTCGTGGTGCCCCCAAATTTATAAGGCGTCCCGTATACGGAATCTACGATACTGGCTAGCGGCGTTGTTTCCGTGGCTTCCGCGTCGGCAAAGGCGCTCCCTGCCCCCAAGGTGAACAGAAGGGCCAAACTCGTTACCGCTGCTGTCAAAGTCTTTCTCAAGATGTCATACTCCTTCCAAGGCCTACGAGGTTAGCTTATGGATTCGGTTGAAGGTTCCCTATGATCTCACTATAGAGGTAGGTTAAATAGTTATCTTCAGATCACGAAGCAGCTCAAGATGAGGATTCGGCATCGAATCTTGAATTCAGCCGGGCCTTCCGCTGCTCACGTAGCTTTCAGCTACGCTGCGCTGCTCAGCCCCTAGCTTCATCCAACCTTCTCGGTGCTCCAAACCTGACTATTTAACCTTGATTGGAAAGGCAGTTCAAAAAGGCTTCTTTCCATCACGAAGCAGATCAATTCACCCTTTGGTGGGTCCCCCGTTTCCCGGGTGCCTGGGAATTCGGCATTTCATTGTAGGTTGCACCCGAGATGCTGCACAAGAACAGTTACAAGAATCATTACAAAGTTGTTACTATTTACGTTTTTCATTTTACCAAAGGCGTCCAGAGTTGACAAGTTTGTAGGGAAAAAGGCTTCTTTTGGCCTGTTTTGACGAAGGATTTCGTGGGTAATGGTTCCTAAGGAGCGGAGCGAGGGGAAAGAAAAAACCCGCAGAGACGTTGTTATCAACATCCCCACGGGCTTCGTGGTTTTACTTATTGAACATCATCGTGCTCAGCAACTTCACCGGTCACATCTTCATACTTGTCGTTGCTCATGATCCGTTTGGCTCCAACATAACGCTCGACGTAATACTTATCGCTTAATTTGCTGATGACTACGCCCTTGGAGGAGGAAGCATGAGCAAATTTGCCGTCGCCGACGTAGATGCCGACATGAGAAATGCCTTTACCGGAAGTATTGAAGAAGACAAGATCGCCGGCGATCAATTCGCTTTTCTCAACGGCGGTTCCCATTTTGTATTGGGATCCGGATTGGTGAGGCAGCTTGATGCCGATTTTAGAGAAGACGTACATGGTAAATCCGGAACAGTCGAAACCGGCTGTGGTGGTTCCGCCGGAAACGTAGTCGCTTCCAAGCGCGCCGTCGATTACGGTGTCCAGTTTGGAATCGGCGAAAACGCTACCAGTTCCAATGGTGAAAAGCAATGCAAAACTTACTGCTGCTACAGTCAAACGCTTTTTCAAGAAGTTATGCTCCTTCCAATGCCTACGAGGTTAGCTTAAGGATTCGGTTGAAGGTTCCCTATGATCCCTCTAAAGCGAGATCAATTCACCCAAAGTGGTTCCCCCGTTTCCCTGGCGAAGGGAATTCGGCTTTGATTTCACACCTGAATTTACATATTCGACATCTGGCGTCATTCTCCTGCCAAAGATGACAAAAATAATTACAAAACTGTTACTGAAATTGCGTTGCTGTTATTGTAACAAAACCAGGTATCTTTTGGCAATGGTTAATTCACAAGATTAAGAGGGGAAATAGGACTAAAGGCCTCCGCCAATTGGCGAAGGCCTTGATTTTTCTGGGGGTTGGGGGGAGTGAAAAAATTTTAACTTTTTTGTGTTTTTGACTGCCAAAGATGAAATTGAGAGGCCATCTTCCAGACTTTGAATGTGCTGCGAAAAAGAGGATACGTCTGCTGCAGAATGAGGGCAAGCATACCGGTCCAAAACCAAGAAGCTGTCCCGAACAGGAAGAAGAGAATTAGTCCGAAAGACCCGAGAATGGCAGAGATCGAGACGGCTTGCAGGAGGCTCCGAAAGCACATCAGCAGGGAGTTCCAGACGCCAGCTTTGAACAAATAGCCGAATTGGGCAAACAGCAGGCATTGTCGGATGAGCCAGCCATAGATAAACCAGCCTAGAATTAAGCCGAGCCCGACCAGCCAGGTTGTGGTGGGTGTTTCAACCCCCGCCAGTCCTGGCCAAAGGGATATTAGCTTCGGCACAATCCAGAAGGCCGGTAGCAACGTTAACATAAGCTCCAGCGCATAAAACAGGATTACCGGCCTGCCGAATTCTTTCATTCCCCGGAAGAGTGGGAAGCCCGGGCTCCGACTTTCGGACGGGATAAAACCGTAGAATATTCCGGCCTGAATCAAAGGGGTTAAAATCATGCGCAGCACCGCCATCCCCGCCAACAGCCAGCAATACAGCCGGACATCCGGATTGCTCCATAAATTGATCTGCCCCTCCAACAGGAACAGAATTCGCGACAGCGCGGTGGGCGGCGGGTCAGGGTATCTTTGCAACAGTGCCGTCACCGCCGTATCGACCAATCGGTAGAGGAACAATCCCCATAACAGTTGATACAGGAACAAGATGATGACTGAGGGAAATTGGCTTTTTAGGGCGGTCCACCCCAAACGAACGAAACTCATTTCTTTCCCTCCTTTAGAGGTGAATTAACAAAACTTTACTCATCGAGCCGGCCTTACCACAGAAACGTTCCGAGAATCGCCTCAAGCAGCTTGGTGACGCTCATGTTGGAGCGGGATAGCGTGGAATTCGGAACTTCCGCTTTTAAGTAGTTGTTGATGTGCATATTCTCCACCGTTAAAGTGTAATCCGGATCGATTTGGACCCAGGCCAACGGCGCTTTATATTGCAGCTTGATCTCGATGCGGGCGTCTTCTCCGTTCCATTGCTTGCGAGTGGTGTGTCCGTCTGTGAAAGTGAACAGCAGTGGGACCTTCGGATGCGTCGCCCCTTTGCGTGAGAAGATCACACTCGATTCGTACAGGCGGTTCTCCTCCTGGACGACCGGAGTGACTTGAATTCGGTCTACCGCAAAATCAGCCATTTTTCCGTCATAGACGTATTGTTGAAAATAAGACTTCCAGCTCCGGCTGGTCACTTGCTCAACGACCCGCTGGAAGTCAGCCGTTGTCGGGTGCTTGAACCGGTATTTATGACTATAGGTGCTCAGAATCCGCTTCATGGTCTTACTGCCGACTTGCCGCTCGATATCAAGCAGGATCAGCTTGCCGCGATAATACGCGTTTTTGGCGTAACCGTCACCGGAGCCGTACTTCCAGGCGTTTTGAGTCAGCGAAGCCGGGGAGGTAATCAAGGCGGATTGGATCGGAAGATTCGGGGCGATCCCGAATTCCTGTTCCATCAGCTTATCCTCCGCATAGGATGCAAAGGCCTCGTCTAGCCAGGCTTCCTCGAACTCATTGTTGGCGACCATCCCGTAGAAAAACTGGTGAGCGATTTCATGGATGACCGTCCGCTCCAGCTCGTCGTAGCTGGGAGAATCACTGGCAGCTCCGAACGCCGTCACCAGGGTCGGATATTCCATGCCGCCTGCACCGTTGCCGTTGGCCGGCGGTACGACGACCGTCAGCGTGGAGTAAGGGTAGCGGCCATACCATTTGCTGTAGTTGGCCAGCGCCACCTTGGCGGCATAGAAGTAACGTTCTTTCAGGTCCTTGTGGGTGGGATCAAGATATAGCTTAATCCGCACGCCCGGAACCTCCGCGGATGAGAACGGCTCTTCCGCATAGATGAAATTCGGTGAAGCCGACCAGGCGAAATCGTGAACGTCGTCGGCGTAGAACTGTACGGTCTTCCGCCCGTCCTTTAACACCGCTTTTTTGGTCTGAAAGCCGGTTGCCGCCACGTTGTACGTTTCAGGGACGTTGATTCTTACGCTAAAAATCCCGAAATCGGAGTAAAATTCCGAATTTCCGTGATACTGGTGGAGGTTCCAACCTTCCGACGTCCGCCCCCGGGTACCCACCGGCTCGTACACGCTGATCTTTGGAAACCATTGTCCCGCCATGACAAAATCGTCAGCCACACCCATTCGGGCGAATATTTTGGGCAGCTTTACGGTAAACTTCATCCGCAGCGTCAGGCTTTCGCCGCCTTGGACCGACACAGGTAAGCGCACCTTGGCCAAGGTTTTGTCCTTCGAGTTGCCATCGTCGGGCTGGACGTATTGAATCCGATGAAGCAGGGAGATGCCGTCGGTCGTCCGCAGCTCGGTGATCTCCATGGATCCCCAACCGTCCTTGGGCATAATGTCGCCCCGGAGCTTCCCGCCCGATTCCTTCATAAAGGTCGTATCTTCGGAAGAAAACGCATTAGGGTACAGATGCAAATACACTTCGTTAATCGTTTTTTTGCCGGGATGGGTCCAGGTCAACGTCTCCGAGCCGGTCAACGTACCGTCCTTCTCGTTTAGCGTGACGTCGATGTGATATTCGGCGACCCGATTGCTGAGCACTTCGGCGGTCGGTTGTTGAATGCTTTCGACCTGTGGCGACGCAGGGGTTTGTCCGGTTTTTTGGACCGCTTTGGGCCCTGCCTTAGCCAGGACGAAGGAAGTTAGCGAATCCCCGCCTCCCCGCAGGGTCAGCCAGGCGGCTCCGAGGGTGAGGCACAAGGCAAGGATGGAAATGCTGTAGACAATAGTACGTCGGGTCATACAATGGATACCTCCCGTTGACAAGCATCTACAGCATGTATATGTTTGCAATTGGAAGATTATTAGCTAAAATTGAGAGGTAGTTCAAAAAGTCGTCTTTTGATCACGATGTGGTTTCTAGAGGCTTAATCGACATCGAATCTTGGACTCAACCGGGCCCTCCGTTGCTCACGTAGGTTTTGCCTACGCTGCGCTACTCGGTCCCTAGTTTCATCCAACCTTCTCGGTGCTGAAAAGCCAACTTTTTGAACTTTGAATTAAGGGTAGGGATTATCCTAAAGTCGCTTTGTTTCACGATGCGGTTTCTAGAGGGCTAATCGACATCGAATCTTGGACTCAACCGGGCCTTGGATGATGAGGCGGCAGGTTCGCGGGAAAATGGAGGGAATTATGGATCAGACACCGAAATCGGGTAAAAAGATTTTTGCCCTCAATATTATCAGCAATGAGGAGAAGAGCAAACATAAAGGGTTTGGAGCGGGCTCGATCGATTTGAACAGCATGTCTCCGGTTATTATCGATGGGGATGAGGTGTACATCGATGTTGGGGCGATGCACGCCAAAAGTAAGGTGGAGAAAGGCATTAAGTTCTCAACGAACCGCGAGGACGTTCCGAATGGTCGGCAGGTCTGGATCATTTGGGTGGCGGTGGACCGCGGCCCGGAAGGGCAATTTTACGGTGGGATGACGGCCTGTGAGATGTGGATCGACACGGAAGCGCGCCGCGGCTGGAAAATTCTCGCCGACCATGTGAATAAAATGGATTACGCGCTGAAGCGCAGAGTGGTCTTGGACGGGTTAGGCGACGAGCAGAAGGCTGGGCTGAAGCGGCTGCTGATCGAGACCAACGCCGAATGGTGGGACCGCTCGCCAGAAGAGCTGAAGGCGGCATTGGAAGCGTAACGGAATAGATGAAGCTCCTAATAGAAGAGCCCCCTCCGATTTGATGCCGGAGGGGGCTCTTTTTTAGGTAGTGTGGTGGAAAGGTTGCACGAAACACAACAATTTGCGAACCTCAAACCTGTTAAAGGCTACGGTCGGTGGTTGCTTCCGTTTCTTGAAGCTGCCAAACCTCGGCCTGCTTGTCAATGACCGATACATAAGGGTTGCCGCGGAAATAAAACCGCCACGGCTTCGCCGCATACTCTTCGGCATAGGCAATACCGATACGCGGAGCCTGCACGATGACCTCTTCCGCTCCCGATTCCCCCGGCACCGGTCTGCCTTCCAACCATAGCGGTCCTCCGGGCTGATCGAGCGGCAAGCCGTTCAGCGCCTTTGTTATATCCAGCGCCCGGCACAGCTTGCCGGGCCCGCCGGACAGGTCAACCGGCTTGCGGGCGGCGGTGCCGCGATAGCGCCGCATTCCCGCTTCGTCCGCCGGGGATATGGGCTCTACAGCCCGAATCAGCACGGCCTGGGGATCTCCTTCCGTGCCGGTCACGACATTCAGACAGTTATACATGCCGTAAATTAGATAGATATAGGCCGTCCCACCCAGGCCAAACATGATCTCCGTCCGCGCCGTCCGGCGTCCGCCATGAGCGTGACTCCCCTTATCCTCCACGCCGCCGTAGCTTTCGGTTTCCACGATACGGCAGCGGATATCGCCTTCTTCCGTGCGGCGAACGAGCGTCTGCCCAAGTAGAAGGGGGGCGGCCTCCAGGGCCGTCATTCGATAAAAAACCGGGGGCAGCGGCGCCCCCGGTTTGATCTGTTCCAAGATAGGGTCCATAGATAAGGAAGTCTCCTTCACCATATTTCTACTCCGGTTCGCTTCCTTTATCGTAAGAACTTTTGCATAAGTTGTCCAACCCCAGCCCTTTTAGTCCATCCACCAACGCTTCAAGTCGTTCCACCAGGAATGGCTTTCCTTCTTCTCCTCCTCGGCTGGAGGCGGAAGCGGTTCGGATTCACCCTCCCCATGTGCGGTGCAGAATTCCGTTGGCTCGGTCCCTTGAACGAACACTTCCAGCTTCTTATCCGGGCAATCCTTCGTGGCCAGCAGCCCCGTTTCCGGATCAATATACACACTGACCACCCCATCGGGGATCGGAAAAATCTTCGGTGGTACCTTTTCCAGCGCCTTCTCCGTGTACTTGGCGAAGATCGGCGCAGCTTTCCGCGATTCGGTTGTGCCCAGCGTTTTGCCTTTGTCGTAGCCGACCCAAACCGCCGTCGACAGCTCCGGCGTAAAGCCGACGAGCCAGGCGTCCGTGCTGGTCGTTCCGGTCTTACCGGCGACAGGTCGTTTAATTTCGTTCGAGACGCGGTTGCCCGTGCCCCCGGTTTCAAACACGCTTTCCATCAGATGCGTCAGCACGTAGGCAGCGGAGGGCTCGACGACCTGCTCGTTTTTGGCTGGCTTGGCTTCATATAACACGCGTCCGCTGGCATCGGTGATTTTCAGCACCGCCACCGGCTTGACGCTGCGGCCTTGATTGCTGATGACGGCGAACGCCGTAGCCATCTCGAACGGACTGACCGGCGATGTGCCAAGTGCCAGCGAAGGCACGGGTTGTAGCGAGCTGGTTATGCCCATTTTTCGTCCCATCTCGATGACCTGCTCCGCCCCAACCGTTAAGATCGTATTGACGGCATAGATATTATCCGAGGCCGCGATCGCCTGACGCATATCGATATCGCCCAAATACTTGTCGCCAAAGTTCTTGGGGCTATAAGTTTTACGGTTGTCGTCATAGTGGAACAAGGTCGGCTGGCTGCTGAACTTGCTGGCGCTGGTCATTTTTCTCGAAGAGAGCGCCGTTAGATACATGATCGGCTTAAAGCTGGATCCGGGCTGGCGAGCCCCGGCAAAGACATGGTTGTATTGACTCTCCCTATAATTCGCGCCGCCGACCATCGCTTTGACGTAGCCGTTGCGCGGATCGATAGAGATCAGGGCCGCTTCCAACTCCGGGGCGCTCCCAAGCTCCGAGGCGACCGCCGTCTCCGCTGCCTTCTGTGCATCGGGATCCAGCGTCGTATAGATGTTGAGCCCGCCGTGTTCGAGCAACGTCTCGTCGAAGCCGAGTTCTCCGACCACCACATTCCGAATATAATCGCGGAAATACGGGGCCTTATCGGTTGGGCTTTGCTGCTTCGGCGATTGGAATTTCAGCAGGGCTTCGTACGCCTGGTCGGCTTCCTGCTGCGTGATCTCGCCGGTGGTGACCATTGCGGACAACACGGTCCGCTGACGGTCCTTGGCGTTCTTCATATGATTGAACGGCGAATAATAGGTGGGGCCTTTCGGAACTCCGGCCAGGAGCGCGCTTTCCGCAAGACTTAGATCCTTGGCCGGCTTGCCGAAATACATCTGAGACGCGGCTTCAATCCCATACGCGCCGTGCCCGTAGTAGATTTCGTTCAAGTACATACGTAGAATGTCGTCTTTGGAATATTTCATTTCCAGCTGAGCGGTGTACATCGCTTCCTTGATCTTCCGCGACCAGGTCCGTTCATGCGAGAGGTATAAATTTCGTGCCAGCTGCTGGGTTAAGGTACTAGCTCCCTGAACGGTACCCATTTCCTTGAGGTTCACGAGAGCGGCCCGGGCCATCCCCTTCATATCGAAACCGAAATGATTGTAAAACTGCCGGTCCTCCGTCGCCAGCGTCGCCTTAACGAGCCAGGGTGAGATGTTCGACAACTCAACGCTTTCCCGGTTCTTCCCGCCATCGGAGAACACGGCGATCGTCTCTCCTTTGCTGTTGATCAGCTGCGAGTTCCGGTCTGAATCGGCGAGCGGTAGCTCAGCCTGCCACAAGTAAAGCAACAGGATGCCGGCGGCGCATAGGCCAAGTAATCCGGCGCCGAGGGTAAGCTTAAACAGCAGAAGCCACGGACGGCGAGGTTTACGCTTATGTTGATGTCGGTCACTGCGAACGAGTTTCTGCACGAGGGACTCTCCTTTCCAATCCTAAAACAAATCCGTGCTGCGGTTATCTTTGTTTTAGTATGGGAAAGTTTGGGAGAGATCATTCACGCCAGGAGCGGCAGAGGCACCGATTTCCCGGGAGATGTGTTATTATTTTTTCGTTTGGTACAATATAGGGAATGAAGTTTTGGCGGAAAATACAACGATCTTTATGAAAGAAGGTTGAGAGAATGGAATTATGGTTTACGGAGAAACAAACGCCCGTATTTGGGATTACCGCAAAAATACGCGAAACCCTGGTCACCGAACAAACTGAATTTCAGGATTTGGCGATGCTGGACACAGAGGAATTCGGCCGCATGCTCGTCCTGGACGGCATGGTTATGACGACGATCAGGGATGAGTTTGTGTACCACGAAATGGTGGCGCATCCGGCGCTATTCACCCATCCAAGTCCGAAGCGCGTGCTCGTGGTTGGCGGCGGGGATGGTGGCGTCATTCGCGAAGTGATCAAGCATCCAGAAGTGGAGCAAGCGGTATTGGTGGAAATCGACGGCAAGGTCATCGAGTATTCCAAGAAGTATCTGCCGGAAATCGCCGGAGAGCTGGACAATCCGCGGGTGGACGTGCAGGTGGCTGACGGCTACATGCATATTATTGAAAGCAAAGATCAATACGACGTTATCATGGTCGATTCAACCGAGCCGGTGGGCCCGGCGGCGCCATTATTCGAGCGCGGGTTCTATCAAGGAATTTACGAAGCGCTGAAGGACGACGGCATCTTCGTGGCGCAAACCGACAACCCTTGGTTTAAAGCGGATCTGATCCAAAAAGTAAATCAGGACGTCAAGGAAATCTTCCCGATCGTCCGCGTTTACGGCGCCAATATTCCGACTTATCCCAGCGGGCTGTGGACGTTCACGATGGGGAGCAAGGTCCATGATCCGCTCCAAGTGGATGAGACGAAGATTCCCGAGTTGGACACGAAATACTATACGCCGCGAATCCATAAGGCGGCCTTCGTGCTGCCTAAATTCGTGGAAGATCTCGTGAAGTAAAGGAGGGGACTAATTCGGGACTTCCTGCTTGTGTTGGTGAAATAAAATATGCCGTACGAACTATAAATGACCGGATTAAAGTATGGTAGTATGATTTATGTCACTACTTTCTCATGGGATAAGGCGGGATTGTTATCAAAACGAATAACCCGGCCCGGAGTATGCTAGCGGGCCTTACGATGATTATTGTGGTTATGGTGGCGGGTTGGATTTTTTACGGCCGCCCTGACGCTCCATCCGAAGTTTCGACGAACGCACCGGTTCAAGCGCCGGCGGCGGAACAGGGGGAAGCTGCCGAGGAAGCGAATATCGAGGCGGCTGCCAAATCTCCGTATTTGCTGGATCATCTTCCCTTTAAGGAAGAGGAGGTTCTGGCGATTACGGCGGGCGGGAACGGGCTGCACGCCAACGTTCCGGCGGAACGGCAGTTTGTCCTCCTGCAATCTCTTCGTTATACAGATATGAAGAGCGCACTTGCGAATCCGATTCCGGCAGCCTCCCGGAAGCCGATCGTTCTGCAATTCAAGCTGGCGGATACTAACTATGAGCTGACCTATGATTTAACCGGCAATGCCTTTGAGTACCAAGGGAAGTACTACTACGCCGACGACCAAGTTCTGCTGTTGATGCAGGGGCTGTTCCACGAGCGGGAGGAGTTGGCCTCGCTGGATACCCTGCTGGAGCGGGCGAGGGTTGAACAGGAGCAAGCGGGTACCGTAGATCCGGACCCGCTTGCGGCGGAGGATGCCCTGGTGGACGGACTCGATTTCAACGGCTGGGAGCAGCAACTGGATAAGGCCAAACCTGAGGATATGGTCTGGACGAAACCCTTTTACGACGATGGCACCGGTCAGGTGAAACAGGCGCGTTTGTTTAAGGACGGAGTACTCGCTTTAAATCGGATGATTGTCTTTACAAGGTCGGAGCATCAGGCCGCGGACGGTGTGAAGACGGGGATCGGCACGGACGGCGTGACAGCGAAGCTGGGGCCGGAGGCACTGAAGCTGGTCAGCCGTTGGAGCTACAAAGTTGGCGATTATTTTCGGTTTCATGTGTATTTTGCAGATGGCAAGGTCAAATACCTCGCGTTAAGCCAGCCCTTATAGGCTCATGGATAGGCGAAGCCGGATCAGGAGAAGGAAGCCGCTGAAGCAGCGGCTTCTTTTTGATAGCGAGGCGCGCTGTGCCGCGTATGTATTGAATTGCCGGGACGAACTGGCTATAGTAGTACAGTAAGGATCGAAGTCGGAAGGAGATTTGCCCTATGCCGGAAACAAAGCCGGTGAGCCTCGTGCTGACGAGCCGACAGGGAACGGAAGAAACCGCACAGCACCTGCGGGGAAATGCCGCTTCCCGGGGCGAGTCCGTGTATATTCGGTATGAAGAGCCTGATCCAGGGCCGGATGGCGCCAAGACGCGCACGATGATCAAATTATCCGGCGACGAACTGAAAATCATGCGCCACGGCGGCGTGGAGGCCGAGCAAACCTTCCGCAGCGGATGCCGCCTGCCGGGATTTTACCGCTCCCCCTTCACCCAGTTTAACCTCTCCACCGATACCGTGAAGCTGGAGTCGAGATGGGATGGCAAGGTTGGTCACGTGGTATGGGAATACGATTTATACGTGTTCGAAGAATTATCGGGACGTTTTGAACTCAGTTTACATATACAGGAGGACGTTTAAATGCCACACAATCCGTTGGAACAAATGAACCAGGCGCTGAAGGAAGCGATTTTGGATGCGATTGTATCCGCAGGTCTGGCGCAGCGGGAGGAAATTCCGGCTATCGTGCTGGAAGTGCCAAAGGACAAGGCCCACGGCGATTTCGCCACGAATGCGGCCATGCAGCTGTCGCGGATCGCGAAGAAGAACCCGCGCCAAATCGCCGAGGAAATCCTCGGCAAGTTGGATCACGGGCAGGCCGGGATTGAGAAGGCGGAGATCGCCGGCCCGGGCTTCATCAATTTTACGTTAAGCAAGAGTTATCTCTATCCAATTTTGCTGCAAGTGTACCGCGAAGGTGAGAACTATGGCCGTACTGGACTGGGAAATGGGGAAAAGGTGCAGGTCGAGTTCGTCAGCGCCAATCCGACGGGCAGCCTTCACCTAGGGCATGCCCGGGGTGCGGCTGTGGGCGATGCGCTCTGCAATGTGCTGGATTTTGCCGGTTACGACGTAACGCGCGAATATTATATCAATGACGCCGGAAACCAGATCGTCAATATGATCAAATCGATCGAAGCCCGCTACCGTCAGGAGCTTGGACAGGATGTGGAGATGCCGGAAGACGGATACCATGGCGAGGACATCAAAGGGTTCGCCAAGGAGCTCGTCGCCGAGCAAGGTGATAAGCTGCTTAGCATGCCGGAGGAAGAGCGGACGGTGTTCCTGCGCAAATTCGGACTGGATAAAGAGCTTGCCAAGATCCAACGCGACTTGGAGCGCTTCCGGGTTGGCTTCGACGTCTGGTTCAGTGAAACCTCCCTGTACCAAGACGGTCAAGTGGAGGCTTCGCTGACCGAGCTGCGCGATAAGGGGCAGACTTACGAGCTGGACGGAGCGACTTGGTTGAAGACTACGGAATACGGAGACGACAAAGACCGCGTATTGGTGAAAAATGACGGATCGTATACGTATTTGACGCCGGACATTGCTTATCATCGCAACAAGTATGACCGCGGCTTTGACCGGATCATTAACATCTGGGGCGCCGATCACCATGGGTATATTCCTCGGGTGAAGGCGGCGATGCAGGCGATTGGCAAGGATCCGGAGAAGCTGACCGTTTTGATCGCACAGATGGTCAGCCTGTTCCAGGACGGCGAGAAGGTGAAAATGTCCAAGCGGACCGGCAAAGCGGTTACGATGGTGGACTTGATGGACGAGGTCGGCGTCGACCCGATCCGCTATTTCTTTACGATGCGCAGCATGGATTCGCATCTGGACTTTGATATGGACCTGGCCATTTCGACTTCGAACGAAAACCCCGTGTATTACGTGCAATATGCGCATGCACGGATCTGCAGCATCTTCCGCCAGGCGGAAGAGCAGGGGATCCAGGTGCCGGCCGCGGAGAGCGTGGATCTCGGCAAGCTGACCGCCGAGCACGAATACGATCTGCTGCGGAAGCTTGGCGAGCTGCCAGAAGAGATCGGCGTGGCCGCAGAGAACTACGCGCCGCACCGTCTGGTTCGTTACGTGTATGAACTGGCGGCGCTGTTCCACAGCTATTACCGGGCGGAGCGCGTCATTACGGAAGACGCGGAACAAACGGCAGCGCGTCTCGTACTCCTCGGCGGGGTGCGCACCGCGCTCGCGAATGTGCTCCGCCTGATCGGCGTGTCTGCTCCGGACAAGATGTAACTTTCGGGATCTAGAAGCATTGCCTGGACGCTTTACCTGGCTCCCTTAACCAAAGGGATAATCATGCAAGCAGCGTCGAAGACGACAACACCGATACGGCGTTCTACACACCTAGCTGCTGCTGCGCCCCGGTTTGGAACGCAACAGGCGCGCCGCGCTGAGCTCGCCGGCGCCGCCGCCTTTGGTTCTGGCCGCTGTGCTGGTTAATGGCTTGGCGGTGCGTCGCAGGCGCCGTTTGATTTCAGCTGGCTTCATGTCCGGCTTCATGGCAAGCAGCAGGGCAACCGCGCCGCTGACGTGGGAAGTCGCCATGGAGGTGCCGCTCATTTCGCGGTAGCCGCCGCCCAGCCAGGAAGAGCTGATTTTCTCGCCGGGGGCGTAAATATCGATGTTGGGACCGTGGTTGCTGAAGGAGGCGATTTTGCCGTCCTTGCTGGTCGCACCTACGGAAATCGTTTGAGGGTAGCGCGCCGGGTAATCGGCGCCGCGGCCCTTTTTGTCGTTCCCCGAGGAGGCGACGACAACGATCCCTGCGTTATGAGCTTTCCGAATGATGTTCTGTAGCGAGGCGCTGTTGCTCTTCATGCCGAAGCTCATATTAACGATGTGCATCCGGTTGCGTACGCACCAGTCGATGCCCATAATGATATCGGAAACAAAGGCGGAGCCGTTATGGTCAAACGCCTTCACCGGAAAAATTAAGGACCGGGGGGCAACCCCCATCATCCCTTGCGATCCGCCGGAAGCGGCGATGGTTCCGGCGATATGGGTGCCGTGCCCGTTATCGTCGTACGGTAGACTGATTCGATTCAGCAGATTGATCCCTCGGGCCAGGGAATGGCGTAAATCCGGGTGACTGAAATCGGCCCCTGTATCGATGACGCCAACGCGTACCCGGTAGCCAGTGGACATGGACCAGGTTTCCGGGGCACCAATTCGCCGTACCCCCCAAGGAATTGCGGTAGTTTGCCCTTTATTAGCCGCGGCTGGGCTATGGACGCTGACGAGGCTGTCTTCTTCGATCCTAAGGCCAAAGCGGGAGCGGGCGGCTTCCCCCCTCAAACCAAGGGGGCAGATGAGCGCTTGCAGTAGCGATGATGATCGGACGTGCCGCAGCGCGGGATGCTGGCGCTTGTACTTGAACAATTGCCGTACGCATTCGGCGAAATCAGCCGGGTGCGCAAAGCGGATGATGATACGACCGCTTTTTCCGGAGGCGTCGACATGATCGTTCAAATACCTGAGGAATCCAGAGTAGTCCATGTATAAGTAGCCCCTCCTACGAAGCGTGTTGAAGTATAGTATGAGGTTCCCTTTTTCATTGAATGGGGAAGCGGCCCTGTTTTGCGGAAATGGGCCCGGCTTGCCGTATTTGACGTCAATACGGCGTGTCAAAGTGCAAATCTGGACATAGGATGAAGAGAAGGCCTTGCGGCTTTCGCCAACCCAGGAGAAGGCCGGGGCCTTCTTTGGGGAAGGATACAGTCAAGGAGCGGAGAACCGGGGGTTCTCCGCTCCTTCCCTTTTGGCAGGCGGGGCTTTGGTGTGTTTTTAAAACTTGCAATTTGGGTCCAAATAGGTTTTACTATTGTGTGATATGGATATGTTAGTGAAGGAAACCGGCCTTAAGGAGAAGGTTTCATCTTTACTTTATAGTGAACTATTTGCGTGAGAGGAAGTGTCCGTAACGTGAGTACCCCTTTGAATTTGAAAATCGACCCGGAGAAGGTCCAAGAAATCCCGATGGTCGATTTGGCCTTTATGATCTTGAAAGCGGCAAATACGCCGTACTATTACCGCGACCTTATGAATGAGGTTGCTCAGCTTCGCGGAATGACGGAAGAGCAAATTAACGGAGCGATTGCGCAGCTTTATACGGAAATAAATATCGATGGACGGTTTGCCTGCGTCGGCACCAACCTGTGGGGCTTGAAGCGCTGGTATCCAATCGAGCGTTCGGAAGATCCGGTCGGCAATTCCAAACGTCCACGCATCATCAATGACGACGACGATGATCTGGACGATGATTTTGTGGAAGAAGAAGATACGTACGTATCCGACGACGAAGAGGATTACGATGCGATCGACGAGGACACCGAAGACGAGCTGTTCCCGGATGACGACGATGACGACGTGGAAGAAGTCGAAGACGA
>RCUU01000087.1_pt1 | contig 50641 bp, 57 predicted proteins | sample 2166211 | NCBI WGS metagenome assembly RCUU01 (sample SAMN09932620, study PRJNA488358) | compost metagenome | feature: garden; material: soil; isolation source: compost soil in phenylacetic acid-enriched culture | place: Germany: Experimental Botanical Garden Goettingen | collected 2016-01-27
TGACGCTGCAGCATTCCGTAAATTTTCATCAATGAAAAATTAGCCTCTTCCTCAAGTGGATATTGACTACAAATGTTTGCATAGCATGTAATTGCCTGATCTGTAAGCCCCTTCTGCTGATACCAATCAGCAATGGAATATAAAGTGAGTAAACATTTTTCCTTTATCCGCTGCCGCTCACTTTCAATCCACCAATAATCGTATTCCTGCATATAATCGCCGGTATATAACTTCATAACCTCTATGTAATCCTCTATGGATTCCTCATTCATTTTAGGCAGCTGCGCCAATTTATTCTCCCATTCCTCAAAATCCAGATAGACGTTGTTTATGCTAAGAATATAGCCTTCTGTTGTATTGGTTATTTGGAAGCGATCACCAAACGGCTGCAAGGTTTTTCTAATATGATATACCGCTGTATACAGCTGGGAATACACCTTATCAAGCTCATACTCCGGCCATAAAAGATCAATTAATACGGATTTACGCACAAGCTGCCCTCGATATTGAAGTAAATATAAAAATAGCTCCTGCGCCTTCGTTGTTCGCCACTGCAGCAGTGTAAACTGACCCTTCGGCATTTCTACACAGACCTGCTTTAACACGTGAAGTCGAAATTCATCCCCATCTTCAGCATTGTATTGATCTATTACAGAGTTCGTTCTCTCTCTAATCCGTTCAATAGTTTTCGTAAGTCGTTCTGCTCTGGCAGGCTTTACGACATAATCTATCGCATTCAGCTCGAAAGCCTTTACCGCATATTCGTTATATGCTGTTACAAAAACGATATTTAACCTGGGCTTGAACCCAAGCAGCTGATCTGCTAATTCTATGCCGTTAATTTCCGGCAGACTAATGTCCAAAAATACAACATCTACATCCCGACGAAAGATTTCTTCTCTTGCGTGGAGCGGATCTGTGAACAACCCTACAATTTCTATACCATCAAATTTCAACAATTGGCGTTCTAAATATTCTAAAGCTAATCTTTCGTCATCAACTAGAATGACTTTCATATGACTGCTCCCTTTTCAAATATTTACTCTTTTTCATATAAGTTGTACTCATGATTGAACGCATAAAGGCAGCCGGATAAAATGTTCTTTCAATCGCCTTTCCAGAATCATTTTACCCTCTTGCCTTTCCCGTCTAATCTTTAGTTCAACTGATATAGATCGGCATCGTTATAAAAAAATAAGCCTTGAACTAGTATAGTTCAAGGCTCACGGACCTTACGTCGCTATTAATATTGTTTAGCTGCCTTATATTTCGAAGCATTCTTAATCATTTCAAAAGTAGTTGTTGTACCCTTCCATCCGGCGTCAACAGTCGTGTCAATGATAACCCACGATCCGTTCAGATATACTTCATTCCATGCATGATATGTGGTCACATAATCTGAATTGCCCATAACAAGCTTGGTTGGAATATCGACGCTTCGAAGCATGGCAGCAAATAGGGCGGAATATCCGTAGCATATATCTTTTTTCGTAACAAATGTACGATCAATTTCTGGCAAATAATCGGCTGTTGATTTAACTGCAAGCTGATTATCGTATTTAATGTTGCTAATCACATAGTTATAGATCGCTTGAACTTTTTGCATATCTGTCGATGCATTTTGGGTAAGCTCTTGTGCCTTAAGTATAGCTTTATTGGATTCACTCCAGTTTACATTTTGCACGGAATTAAGATAAACTACGGAGCTGTCACTCAGATCAAGCTTGACTTGGTCTTTGTAAACCAATCGATATTTATTGCCGTTAGTCTGTTCCAGCAGGCTTATCGAATAATCACCATTGCCAAGCTGAAGAGGAAATGAATGATTGTCGCTTCCGGTGTTTAAATTATAGGTATATTGTTCATTGCCTTTAGCAATCAATAGCTTCGTCTTCAAAGAAGACTTTACATCATATTGAATACTAATAGCTCCATTATCAACATTACCTAAATCCAGCCACCCCTTCGTTTCAGCAGCTGAAGCAGCAGGAGCATAATTCCATGGTACAAAAGTTATGAATGCAATCACAAAAGCTAGAAAACGGCGCATATATAAAACTCCTTTCGGTAGCTGGCTGCCATCTCTCTAAAAAGGAAGGCCCTATAGCTTTGCGTCGCTGCCTTTCGACAGCTTTGCCATTATCGTATAAGTTCTATAAATGTATATAGAGCTATACTAGAAGACTAGTAAATAATACTTTATTACTATAGCAAGGGTAACATAAATCACAATCATTTTAAAGTATAAATTTTACAATAGCTGATTATTCATCAGCAGACTTACCTTTGCTTCTTCTGCGAAATGCCCATACAATGGCCACAATAACACCTGCAATTAAAAGGACAGGTAGAGCAGCGGATATGAAAATAACGAGCCACTGAAACAGCAAAGATAAAACCTGAAGACTACCATTCAAGGCATTTTTTGCTCGTTCGAACAAAGGGGCATTTGCTTTGTTAACTTCACTCAAAGCACCTAACGGCTGATAAAGTCTAATCTCAATAGTAGAGAACAGTACATTGTTATCAATGTATCTCATTCTTCCTCGAATCTGTTCAATTTCAGTCTGAATTCGTTCAAGCTCATAGGCGAACTCCACGAGTTGATCTGTATACATAGCTTCATTTACAAATTTCAAGTATCTTTCTTCCATAGCCAGCTTGACTTTAAGTCGTGATTCAAGATCAACGTATTCCTCGGAAACATCCTGACCCTGAATACTGCGCTGCATGTCCACATGATTCATTTTATCCAGCTGATCCAGAAAGGAGGAAAAACCGCTGGCCGGTACTTTTATCGTAAAATACCCGCCTTTCTCATTGTTCGACGCATCATCGGAAAACTCCACAATATACCCGTCGGTTAATGTAACCAGGTTGCGAATATCGCTTTGCGCCTTGCCAAAGTCTTTAACCTCCATGGTCACATTGGCCCTATAGATAAGCTTCATGTTAAGGCTTTCAACGCTATCGGTGGCACTGAATCCTGGCTTCGTCGCAAGACTGCTGCCTTTCGATCCGGTGTCGGACGGCGTTTCATTCGTAGTAGCTGCAGAACTATCCATTGCAGTTTCCTTTGTTGCCTTCTTTGTAGCTTCCCTTGTAGCCTCCTCAACATAGGTCTGTTCCGAAGACGGTACAGCCTGCGTATCTGCCGCAGCACTGCTATTGCTCGCTCCCTCTTCATCATGATTCCTGCTTCCGCATCCACTCAGCACAACCAGCAATACCATACCTACCGCAAGCCATTTCCCCCATTTTTTCATCGATTTCAGCCCCCGTAACGTTCTTTTTTAGATCATTTTCACTTTTTTATCGCTTTTTTATCGCTATAGTAATGATCTATACCCTAATGACGTTACCAGAGTTTGGAAGGTTGCTTACCTACGGGACAATTTTTATTCACTGTATTTCTTTAGAATAATAACGGCATTATGACCGCCAAATCCGAAGGAATTGGATAGGCCAATCTGAAGGTTTGCAGTCCTCGCTGCATTGGGAACATAATCGAGATCACATTCTGCATCCCGATGCTCCAAATTCATTGTTGGCGGAATGATTCCTTCCTTCAGGCTTTCCAATAAAGCGATCGCCGCCGCCCCTCCGGCTGCTCCAAACATATGCCCCAGCATCGATTTATTAGCTGTAACAGGAACTTTATAGACATCTTCGCCAAACAACCTTTTGAGCGCTTTAGTCTCTGCCAAATCCCCTACCACGGTACTTGTAGCATGTGCACTTACTACATCAATATCAAGTGGTCCGACTCCTGCGGATTGAAGCGCCCGCTTCATCGCCAGCAGAGCCCCGTCCCCTTCCGGATGAGAGGCAACCACATGATAAGCATCTGAGCTGGCTCCGTATCCAATAACTTCTCCGTGAATTTTGGCCCCTCTTCGTGTTGCATGCTCAAGCGATTCCAGAACAACGATTCCCGCTCCTTCCCCCATCACAAAACCATCACGTGTACCGTCAAAAGGGCGGCTCGCCCGCTCCGGCTCATCATTGCGTCTAGATAGTGCCGTCGCATTGCCAAAGCTCGCCAACGACAACGGATGAATCGCCGCCTCAGTCCCTCCTGCAATGATTATATCGGCCTCTCCACTTCGAATCATTCGAAACGCTTCACCAATCGCTGTGTTTCCTATAGAGCATGCCGTAACCGGAGACAAGGTCGGGCCTAACGCCCCAAAATGAATGCTGATCTGCGCGGCTGCCATATTCGAAATCATCATGGGGACCAGACTGGGACTCACTCTACCAGGGCCGCGATTAAGAAATGCATCATAATTATCCGTCAGCGTCTCTATACCGCCGATTCCCGTGCCTACATAAACACCAAAACGTTCACGATCTATTGTATCTACATCAAGGTCAGCGTCCTCAATTGCCTTCTTAGCTGCATAGAGCCCAAACTGGCTAAAACGATCCATCTTACGGGCATCCTTGCGGCCAAACAGAGCTTCAGGATCAAAGTCGCGAACAATGCCCGCGATTTTAGTTCCAAATTGGGAGGCATCAAAGGAATCAATCGTCGTAATTCCCGATACGCCCGCCTTCAGATTTTTCCAGAACAATTCAACCTCATTACCTATCGGAGATATAATGCCTCTCCCTGTAATAACCACTCTGTGCATCACAATTCCTCCTAAAAGTCTGTACTTTCCCTTTATTCTACCCTCAAGTTATCCTATTACCAGTTTTCAGTTATACTAGGATAAGGAGTAATACGATATGAACATCCATCTGGGTTACAATACAGATTAGGACCAGATCATAAACAAGATCATTTTTGAAGGTGGTTGGGATGAATCAAGAACCCAGACTTAAGGCATTATCCGATTTTTTAAAAGCACAACGTTCCAAAATCGATCCTCAAAGTGCCGGAATGCCCGTTGGTGCTCGTCGCCGCACTCCTGGTCTTCGCAGGGAGGAGGTCGCTCAGTTAGCCGGAGTCAGCACCAGCTGGTACACATGGCTTGAGCAGGGTCGGGACATTAAGGTGTCTGCCTCTGTATTAGATGCCATTGCCGGAGCTCTCAAACTGAACAGCGATGAGCGAAAGTACTTATTTGACCTCGCACTGGACAACGCCTTCCATCCAAATCTTGCGGTCAATGAGCCTGCCGTAATCAGCCCTTCCCTGCTGAAAATATTGCAGGAGCTTAAATATTGTCCGACCATTATTTCGGATCGCCACTGCAATATCGTCGGCTGGAACGAAGCGGCCTGCCATGTCTTTATCGATTTTCAGCAAATTCCTGAGCAAGAGCGAAATATGATTTCCTTACTATTCACAAAAAAGGAGCTTCGTGCCCTTGCAGTCAATTGGGCGCATTTCGTAAAAGGGTTTCTGGCAATTTTCCGCGCCTATTATGGTCAGTATGTCGCTGATCCCTGGTATTCGCAGTTCATATCCCATATGGAGCACAATTATCCCGATTTTACTGAGCTGTGGAATCAGAGTGAGGTAAGCACCGCGCCTGAAGTATTGATCGAGTTTCGCCACGCAAAGGCGGGCAAAATGCTCTTCAATCTGTCCTCCCTGCAAGCGCAGGGCGAAGCGGACTTAAGATTGAGCATCTATACCCCTGTAGAGAAATCATCGACTGAAATAAAGCTCAAAAAGCTGCTGGAGGGACAATAAAAAAGGCGGAAACCCGAATTATTCGGATTCCGCCTTTGTACGGTACTCTTCTGCTAATATACTCATAATAATGACATCGCAGTATTTCCCGTGCTTGTATATTTTTTGCCTGAAGCGTCCTTCCTCCTTAAAGCCGCAGCTGGTGTAGCATCGATAAGCCCGCTCGTTATAATCATAAACCTCCAGCTCCAGCCGGTTCAGATTTAACGTTTCGAATACAAACCCCTGCATCAGGGTAATAGCTTCCCTTCCATAGCCCTTGCCAAGACAATCCTTGCGTCCAATCACAATACCCAGGGTAGCTGAACGGTTCAGCCAATTTAATTTATGCAGATCAATCTGTCCTATATATTCCAACGTATCTTTTGAAGAAATGATGAATCCTTTACTATCCATCTTCCCCTCCACCATATTGCGAAGAAATGATTCCGTAGAGTGCAAGGTCTGAGGGTAGGTGAATATTTCACTTAAAGTGCCTGTAATTTCTTCGTCATTAGCCCAATTGCGAATAGCCTGCAAATCCTCCATCCTGTATTCTCGCAAGGTTATTCTGTCTCCAACGATATGAGGCATTGCTTTCATCTACCTTTCTGCTTACTTAGATCATATAATGCAGCAAGCTGGTCGTCAGTGTAATCCTCGTATATGAGCAGCGCCTTGTAAGGATCACCTTGTAATCCAAGTATGGAGGCAAATGCCGGCTCCGTCTTGCAACCGGTCTGCTTCAGCTCATGCACCCTGCATTTAAAGTCTTTGCCAAAAAGTCTCAGCATTCTAGCCTCAACCCTCATATGTCGATAGCCGTTCTGCTGCAGGACAGGTATACCTTGACCAAATATTTCGATCGGCCAATCCTCACATTGAAAATTGGCTTTGATCCGATGCACACCCTCAACGTCTCTCTGTATGACAGAAAATTTCTCATAATGCTGAAACTCGGCTCTGATCAAAGTCTCAAAATCATCAAAATCGTCCACTTCGCAGATGATGTCCAAATCGCTATCTTCTATCTGAATATCGAGAGGAACCGTCCCGACAAGGATCGGCTTGTAGTGAGCCAGCTTCTCCATTAATCCATGCTGTTGGAGAAGTTCGTATACATTTTTTTGTACCGAAGTGCCCTTGGTTAAATAATCGATAGTTACATCGTTTGGTTCATCATAAACGAACATTCTTACACCCATTTCTCCAGAGCAATGTCGGAGATATGCTCTACAATTTCATCGGCACTGGACAAATCCTGGTTTCCCGAATTTGGATTAACAAACCCGATGCAGCGCATGTCCGCCGCTTTAGCTGCAAGAACACCGTTTTGTGAATCTTCAAGCACAAGGCAGTTCGCAGGCTCTACACCTAACTCAGCAGCCGCTGCCAAATATACATCTGGTGCAGGCTTTCCTTTCGCTACCTCCTCGCCGCTCACGATGCAATCAAAATGTTCTGCAATTCCGAACTTGGATACAACCTCTTCTATAAACAATCTGGGTGACGAGGATGCAATGCCTACAAGATAGCCTCTCTTCTTTAGCTCATGAATTAGCTCTCTTATACCTTCAATCGGCTCAATCTCAAGCGCTCTGAGGCCACTAATTTTTCGATCCAGCTGATATCCTATAATCTCTTCAACACTTTGCACGACCTGATGCTCTTCTCTAATGTGCTTCCACATTTCCGGATTGGTCATTCCGACATATTTATCAAGCTGCTGGTGCTCGATCACATGTCCAAAATACTTCATCGTTTCAATATCTACCTCATAATGGAGCGGCTCACTATCAATAATGACACCGTCCATATCAAAAATAAAAGCTTTTAGCATAGTCTCTCTTCCTCTCTTATCAAATCTTTCTATTTATATACCAGCTAAACCAACACAAAAAACTCATTTAGATGCTGACTGACATAGGCATTCATCTTTGAGATGGTCTGCGCGGAAGCTGCTCTATATTTGTCGTACATACGCTGAATCGCAGTCGACAATTCCCCGTCCTGCTCCAGATCGGAAGGTCTTGCTTCCAGCCAGCTTCCAGCCTCCTGGTGATTTCTTGCTGTGACAATGGACTCTACCTCCTCCAAAATGTCGAGCATCACTTGATCCTCATAGAAATGGACTCCATTCTTGATTGCAGGCCAGGCTTGTACATCCGTCATGTAATATTGAGTAAACCAATACAGCTCTGCAGCGGAACCGATATGATTATGAAAAGCGTAAAACATAAATATCGCCACCTGTGCCGGATTCAACTGCTGAACCAATGACTCCTTTACTACAATGCTTTGACCACGGACCTGCATTAATAACGGCTCTACACATTTCCAACTGATGCTCTGAACATCCATCGAACGCAGCTCGGCAAAATTCATTTCTACCAGCATATATTTCCAGCCTCCTATCCCTACCCATAAAAAACTTGTATAGCCATGCCAATAAAATAAGCTGACGGAACAATGATAGCTTGAGCCAGCAAGGTACCGAAGAATCTCGAAATCATCAATAAAACGTATATTTTTCCTAACAAGGGCTTGGATTGCTCATGGTGTATGGCTTGATCGGTTATGAGACCTAATTGAGGATCGATAAAGATCGTCAGTAGAATGGTAGCGATGCCGTTAATAAGTCCGGAAGCCTGTGAAGCCGTCGTACTTAAGTGTGGCAGGAGGTGCGCCGCATAGAGTGAGGATAAAACGCCAACGGTGTAGATCGCGGTAACCAAAATGTTCAATACAATAAATCGTTTGGAAATTCCAAGATATCTGAACTGCTTTAAATTAAAGGAGGGCTTCTTAAAATAATGTCTGCTATTTTTGAGCTGCCCTATCGTTACACTACCAATGAGCTTCGGCAATGAGCCTGAAACCTCAAACTTGGCTATGACTCTGCCAAAAATATTAACAAAAGTCGGAAACAATAAAATGGCGGCTACAGTCCCTATCGAAGCAGCCAGCAAAATAAATCTCATAGCTCCCAACACATCAAAATCCGGATAAACCTTGGCATAATCTATGAAATTAGCTGTGATTGGAGCCTGAATTAAATTAGCCGTTCTTGATACCAGTACAATAATTCCAGTAAGCGACAAAGCAACGGCAATTTTATTCAGCTTAACCCCAGCATACCGGATTGAATAGGACAAAGTCTCAGCAGTATGTATTACCATAGTCAACACAAAAACAATAATTAAATTCGTTATCATTGCAATATTCCCCTTCCAAATGACGGAAGGGATGAAGCAGCAGAATGGTATAGGAGCGCTGCTTCATCATTCCTTTCGTTAATTGGCTGAATGAGAAACAACCAATTCATATTTATTCAAGGACGCTCCGAGCATGAATTCTTTTGTCTCTCCGCCACCACGGTGGGATTCACGGAACGCCTCGCTTGAAGTCCAGCCACGAAACGCTTCCTCGTTCTCCCACAGGGTAGACACCTTTAATTCTTCTTCCCCATCCTTACCCTCGCCGAGCCATACCTCCATACGGATAAACCCGGGCATTTGCTGAACCCCTTTGGACTCTGCAAAGCGAGCAGCCACCTGTCTGCCATGACCGGCCTTAATTCGAATTGTGTTCGTTACAACTAACATTTCTGCTCCTCCTGTTCAAATGAGATTAGAACTGCAGCATAACATTATTATAAACTACATTTTCAATTACGGCATACGGTCTACCGCCTCTGGTCAGATTGTTGATGAGAGCCAAAACACATGAGGATACGAGTAGTCCATCCTGCTCAACAACTATTATTTTTATTTTAGAATCGATCAGCATTTCCTGCCATAACAAAATCACCCTGTCATCCGTATAGTCCAGCTCAGGATCATCAGGCTGCAAATACTTATATAGCTCGAGCAGAGCCTTTAGTTCATCCTTTTTAATCAAACGCACTTGAGAGCTTTCATGCATTGAAATACCATCCTCACATTTTAAAAGGCCACACAGGCTAATGTTAATCTTCTCATTTTACGTGGCCGTAATTGCTTGGGCAATGAGCCAAGGATTCCTCTACTCTTGTCTATTGATAGCCCCTGTCAGCGAAGGCAATGCAGAATAATAGCCTGGTGCACGTAAATCAAATTTTTCTTAAATTCATAACCGGCAAAATAATCCGACTGGATCACGTCCTCACTCACCTCTTCATTTCGAAAAAACGGCGGACAAGGGCTTAATAGCGCATCCTGATTCGTTAGCTGCATTTTATCCAATGATATTTGGTATTTGCTTATGTATTCTTCATTTCTATATGTACTTGGCAATGAATCGGTAAGGACAACATCACTTCCATTCAATGCGCTGTCAAGCTCTGTTGTGAAGCTGTAATTTGCGTCCGGAGGACCAAGCTCATTTCCTTGCTCGCAGACATGTCTAAGCTTAAGATTCATAACTTTGGCGATTTCCATCCACGATCTAGAAATATTACCGGCAGGTCCCACGAAAGTGTATACCAAATCCCTGTAGTTGTCTCTTCTCTCCCGAATAGAAAATAGATCGGCTATAATTTCACAAGGATGGTTATCAGAGGTCATCGCGTTGATCACTGGAACAGACGAATGCGTACTTAATTCCTCCACTTTGGAAAATTCAGGATGCCTGATGATGATTCCATTGCTCCAATTAGACAAGTAATTAGCAACATCCTGAAGAGACTCTCTCTTATCCAACGTTTCCGGAGGGAAGAGCACGCACTCTCCCCCAAGATCCTTTATCCCTTTCTCGAATGTAATTCTGGTCCTAAGACTAGTCTCAGGAAAAAATAAGACGAACGTTCTGCCGCTTAGCAATGTACGATTATCATTATGCTTTAATCTTGATGCTAAATTAAAAATATCAATAACTTGACGTTCAGTTAATTCCTTGATTTCTAAAAAATGCATTCTTCGTTTTCACCTCTTGTAAGTTCGGGAACCATGGAATAAATCATATAGCTCGGCCCCTCATAAAGCTTTGCTAAAGATATCCTGCCTTTATTAGTATATATTCGGTAGATGGCTCTAATTTTGGTAGAGGAGATTTCAAACAAAAATATCGTTGCTTGATTTCACAATCCTGAGACTTAAGCTCTCCACTTACTTCTCTTGCTTCAAACACAGCTGTTACATGGTATACATCAGCATCCTGTGGATCATGATGATATGCGTCGTTATACGATAGATCGGATAGTATAGTCACATAGTGATATGCTGCTGCGCTTAATCCGGTATCTTCATATAATTGTCTTGCTGCGGTTTCCTCCAAGGATTCGCCCGGCTTCATTGCACCTTCAATAATTCTCCACTCCGAGCTGTCGGTTCGTTGTTGAAGCAGCAATTGACCTTCTGAATTGAACAGCAGTACACAGGAGCCTGCTAAAATAATCGGCTCTTTTTCGACCTTTGACCCTAAATCCGCAATGTATCCCATGAGAATTTTGAATCACCTCATTGTGTGGTATGTATTACAGATTATACCATTAAACTCCATTTATATAAAAAATCAGATTGTTAAAAATATAAAAAAAACGCCTGACGGCGTTTTCTGTAATTACACGGGACGTAAGCTATCAAAGCTAATCATTATATGCTGCTGATTTTAAACCTGTTCCCAATTGCTTGTTACCTCCCGGGCTTTGGTTTCAGCGCAGCCGCAACAAAAGAACCCCGCCCTCGCGAACTACACGTAGGCGAGGTCCTTTACTTAATCTAAAATGTACCTTCCATAATTAAACATGTTATTGAATACATTAAGCGATACTCCCACGTGTTTTCAACTAGTTGATTTTTTCGTAGGTGTAGCTGGATTCTACTCTACGATCAAAATCCTTAAATCGTGTACCTTGATAAGTTAATGTTCCGCGATCTCCCACCGATATTATTCCATAATAGCTGTGAGTGACATACAGCTCAATTCGTGAGCTGTCCTCAAATTCAAATGTGATGTAATAATTACTGCTTAGGTTCGAATGATTGCCGCTTCCCCACATATCTATACGTTTATCTATTATCCTGCAGCTTCTTTGAAGAACCTCGGCAGCATTATTTGACAGCCAAACGTACAAGCCCTTGATAACGACAAACAGTAACGATCCGACCACAAATATTAAGAGTACTGCTGCAATTACTTTAACAAACAAAGGAACCTCACGAATAAAATCAAAAAAGCCCCCAGGTCCTCCATATTGAGACATTACAATCAATCCCCTTATTGATTGATACATACTAATATTAACCTCGATGATCTCTGTTCATTCTGGGCTGGCTCAACACGAGCAAAAAAAGCATTCTCGATATGCACATTAGCATTATCCTCTAGCATTTACATAGCATAAGATGATTTCCGTCAGGATCTTTAAAGCTAAACCAATGTCCATTCTCGATTCCCGTAACTAACTCAATGTTTTTACTTTTGATATATTCATAGGCTTCTTCAATGTTATCCGTATCAAAATGAAAGGCCGGGTTCTTATAAATACTGCCTTCATTGTATATTTTGCTATCAAGTACAATATTCAAGCCATGCAAAGGCAAAATGTACAAGTGGCCTGCTATAATATCTCCATCAGCAGATAAACCAAGGAGATCGCAGTACCAGTCACGTGCACTCTCTACATTGCTAACGGGCATAAATATAGCGCTAATGTGATTAGTTACAGGATTATGCATATACTATCCCTCCCGACATATACAGCATTTTCCCTAATTATACATTTATACCCATTAACTATCCATATGAAATTTATATTTTTACCTTGCCTCAGCGGATATCCTTATCCAATACCACACCGAACATCCCGGTCATAGCGTCATGATTATTAAATCCGTATTTACGATAAAACGGCTCTTTGCCTTGGGAGGCGAACAGCCCAACAAATGCTTGCTCAGGTGCATTTTCTTTGATGTATTCAGTGATTGCAGTCATGATCTGCCGGCCTATTCCTTTATTCTGATGAGCAGGAGCAACCGCTATATCTTGAATGTAAAAATAGATTTGTCCATCCCCAACAATTCTGCCCATCCCTACAATTTCGTCGCCGTACTGGACTACTACGCCATAAAGCGACTGCTCCAATGATTTCTGCGCCACAGCAAAATTTATATACTCTTCCCAATCAACAGCACGGCACAGCAGCTTGTACTCATCAACCGTCGGGATTCTGTGATATGTTACATACTCTTTCATCTTTACAGCTCCTTATCGTAGACCATAACTTCCTTGTTCTCATTCGACATTTTCTTCTCAATTGCTCTAAAGCCTTGCCTGATCCAAAAGCGATGTCCCAATTCATTATCAATGATGACCCCGAGTCTAACTACGGGTACCTGACGCTCTCTAAGCACCTCAAAAATATAATTTAAGGCCCGCGTGCCAAAGCCTTTATGGTGCAGCTCCTGCTTGATAATAAACAACCCTATCCATGCGTAGCCGTCTCTGGGATTGTGCATCAAAATTTCAGTAATACCTATGCTGGAGCCGTCTTCCACAATAAGATATCTTTCCGCTCCTACATCCTCAGCCTCTTGAATCTCCTGAAGCACTTCCTGAAGTGTTAATTCTTCCTTGTCTTTCGACAGCACATTATATTCTTTGTTTGAATTCACAATCTCCATTTCAACATCGATCGTCTCCGGACCTGTTTTGACTAATGTAAACTTACCATTATTCATTGAAATACCTCTTTTCCATTTCTTCAAAATTGAATAATCCAGAGCCGCTAACCTGCCTCCAAAAAGAGCCGATTAAATAATGAGTAGTGTTCCTTCCATAATATAGTAGAAATGAACAGTGGTAAATTGATAGATATGATAAAATCATGAATTCCAAAGAAAAAAGGCTGTCATTAAATGACAGCCTCCATGCTTTTGGAAGAAATGTATAAAGGATATTTATCTTCCTAGATCATATATGGACATTCCAGTCTCTGCTATGACAAAATTAACTCCAATATATAAAGTTCAACAGAATGAAGTTGTCTGTTATAGTAATAATCATCTATTGTCTTGACTGAGCAACTTTTGAAATGCTAACCTTGATCTGAATATATGAGTAGGGTGGTTTAACTTTGAAAAAGATAACCATGAAGGATATTGCTGAGAAAGCAAATGTATCCATTGCAACGGTCAGCTATGTGCTGAATAACGTCAATAATCAAACGATCCCGGAGACGACACGCAAGCATATTCTGCAAATAGCTGATGAGCTTCACTATATTCCTAATCTGGCGGCCCGTTCCCTTGCGAAGAAAAAAACGGGACTTGTCGGGTTGCTGCTTAATAAATCTCCCAACACACCATACTGGAAACGGCAGGGCTATTTAGCATTTGTTGAAAGCATGGAGAAGCTATTAACCGCGGCAGGCTACCATGCACTTCTCTTCTCGCTGGATGCCGAGAACCCGTCCTTGGATATTATAGTAGAGAGAAAGCTTGAAGCAGCTTTTCTGATCGACGTTCGAAATGACACCTTCTACTCGATCTCCTCTAACTTTGCCCAGGGTGTTCCATTAATCCTGATCGACAGCCTTATCGAAGACAACTTGTTTAAGCATGTCATTTATGACTATAAAGATGCTGTTCAAGCCGCCTTGAACAACGAAGCCCCTTCGTCAGAGGTCTGTTTGATCATGGAAAGTTTCAATAATCAATCTTTAGTCAAGAGTATCGTAAATGAGGTTCATGCTCTCGGATTTTCGAACGATAATACCTTCATCATCCGCGACATTAACGAGCTGGATCACGTTGCTCTGCAAGCCTCTTTCAAGCAAGCGATCGTTATTAATGAATTCCTCGGAAATCATATCGAAAAATTAGATGCCTTCGAGGCTCTAACGGTCATCTGCACTTGTAATTGCCCGGAAATCCTTATCAAAAAAAACACTAAAACGATAAAATTCGTGGAAGATAAATCAGCCAGCGCATTTAGCCTTATGGAAAAATTAATAAAAGATGTTGACTATTCGGAACAATTCAATAATATTTATAGTATCGGAGCCAAACGTTAAAAACAAAAAAAGTGTTGCTAATTTTTTTTACCCATTCACTTAAGCGCTTAAGTTATTGGGTGAATTGTTTACATTATCTATTTTTTGAAGGAGGATATTATGATCGAAACACCGATACCTGCTGCCAGTGAAAATCAAGCAGCCATCAGGTCTTACCCCAGCGTCTGGAGGAACCGGCAGTTTTTAATGCTGCTTGGATCATATTCAGCTTCTGTATTCGGCAATACCTTTCACAGCATCGCTTTGAATTTATGGGTTCTGCAAACAACTGGCAGCGCCAAAATGATGGCAGTCATCGTTATAACTAACCTGATACTAAGCTCATTACTAGGTTCGATTGCCGGAACGTATGCGGATCGTCTCAACCGCAGACAAATTATGCTGGTTACGGATTTGATCAGCTTTGCACTTGTTATTACGATAGCTTTTTTTCTCACGCTAGATGTTACTCCGTTTTTCGTAGTCGTTATCTTAACAGGTCTTGTAACAGCCTCAGGACTCTTTAAGTCTCCCGCCTATCACGCCTCTCTTATAAATGTGGTTGGCAAGGAGCATATTCAAAAAGCAGTAGGTCTTGTCAATTTATCGGAGAACATTTGCAGAACCATCGGCTTCTCCGCAGGCGGAATTTTTGTTGCGGCTTTTGGAATATCAAGCGCTATTTTCTTCGACGGCTTAACGTTCCTGATTTCCTTCATCCTCGTCGTTCTTGCCGGTTCATTTCCTTCTCCAGCAAGAATGAATCAAGTGCTCAAGGAGAAGAAGAAATTCACCCAGGACCTGTTAACCGGAATTACGTTTATTTGGAAAGACTCTTTTGCCAAATCCGTAATTTTAATGTCGCCAACATTGGGGCTGTTCTTTATGCCTTCACTCATGCTGACTCAGGTTATGGCCGTTACAGTGTGGAATTCCACTCCATTTCAATTTGGACTGATGGAAGCCTGTATCCCGCTGGGATATATGCTCGGGTCGGGACTTATTTTCATCTTTGGTGCCAAAATTAAGCATCGTGGTCGTCTCATTATGTCCAGTCTATTACTGTTAGGACCGATGTATATGGTGTTATCCTTTATGAATTCTGCGATCGCTGCCATACCCGCCATACTTGTTATAGGCTTCATGTTCTCCTTCTGTACGCTGCTCGTTAACATTATTCTTAGACTTGAAGTATCAGAAGAGCTTCAAGGACGAGTATTCGGCGTATTAAGCTCCATTATGAGCGTAGCTCCATCCGTTGGCTTAGCGATCGTATCATACTATGCAGATATTTTTACTCCGAGCGCAGTTATGCTGATCATTGGCTGCCTGCTATTCTTGTTTGCCATTTTTGCTTTTTTCAAGCTAAATGTCATTCGAAAATACAACTAGAGAGTGGGATACACACTCTCTAGTTAGCCTGATCTATTTTCTTTTTCAAATAAGCTTCATTAATGCCATTTTTACAAAATTCAAACTTGTGCTCTCTGGCAGCTTGGATTCTATCGATGATTTGACCTAAATGATATCCCGTGTGCTCGATCAAATGATACAGCTCGTGAATATGTTCCTCGTTTATTTGCAGCTCATTATTCATATACTTGTTCATGATCGAGCTCCATGCAGCTAGCTGAGTTTCAAGCCTCTGGAGCAATTCAGTTGAAGTACATTCATTTTGCGGAAAATAATTTTCGAATCCTGTCTTCAATTGCGCCTTCAGACCGTTAAGTCTTAGACAGCTTCGCGCAATATGCTCGCACACATGTAAAGTGATCCCGCCAATGGTATTGCCTTTATCGTAAGGCTCCCTCCATAGATCTTCTATAGTCAACCCCTTTAAAGCTTCCTCAAATTTAATAAAATAAAGGTCGCTCATTCTGTGCAGTGAAATTTTCAAAAAGGTTCCTGCGAACTCCTCATTATGCATGGCCTGTCCCTCCATTCTTATCCGGCTTGGATTGATTTTTCTCCATATAGATTATTGTTAATTGCGGACTAACCCGAAGTTCTCCGGTTTGTCGATAGCCCAGCTTATTGTACAAATATATATTTCTTAAGCTCTTCTCACCTGTAAACAATTCGAATTTGTCACAGCGGGTAAACCTGAGCTCGATCTCATTCATTAGCTGTGATCCAATGCCTCTGTTCTGATAGTCAGGATGAACGATCAGCTTGCCGATTTTGCAAATTCCTTCTTCCATGTACGCTCTAACTGAGCCAACGAGCCTGTTATCAATCACTGCTTTGAGTATCATCTGTACTTTGAATTCTTCCTCTAATTCAGTAATCGTTTGTTTAAGGGGTGGGATGGTATAATCATCGTAAATTTCAGCTTCGCTTTGATAGGAAAGGTATTGAAGCTGCAAAAGTTGTTCTAAATCCGCCTTTTCAGCTTGGGTAATATGTATGATCATCGTTAAGAATACCTCCATAATCAAATGACTTCAATTTATATGCTGTTATAAATAATATACTGTTATAAATAAATTAATCGAGCTAATTCCAGTATTACACATTTAAGCAGGGAACGGGGAAAGATGGTCGATATATTTTGTAATTCGTTAGTACTTGAGTTCGTTCGGTAGAATTGATGCAAAAGTGCATCTTTTTCGTTACTACTTCGACTCGTTCGCTAAAATTCATGCAAAAATACATCTTTTGGCTCAGCAATCAACAATTTTGCTCATACTGGAGCTGAAAAGCTGCACTTTTACAGGCTTTTGCTTTACATAAGCCAATCCTATTAAAAAAACTGTACTTTTGCATGTTTTTCCTCGATAAAATGCTTGATAAAACGCTCGATATGAGTCACCGCTTGAGATAAAATGTATCTACTAATCCATGAATTCTTCCTTGAACGTAAAAAAACGCACACTCCAGGGGTCAGTTCCCCAGATAGAGTGTGCGCGATGCGTTTTAATATATGGTGTGATAAAGAAAGTCATTAGTCATTAGTCATTAGTCATTAGCTATCAGCAACCATCGTCCTGTTTCTTCCACTGCTTTTAGCCAGGTACAATGCCTGATCTGCTTTTTCAAGCAATCCCTCCCACTCAGATGCATGCGAAGGATAATGGGAGATCCCCTGAGAGATCGTAACTACAGTTGGAATAGGAGCTTTGCTTACTTCCAGAGCCCGTCGGACTCTTTCGGCCACGTTGAAGGCATCCTCCGGATTTGTGCGGTCCAGCAAAATGACAAACTCTTCACCACCGTAGCGATAGCAGACATCATCCGGGCGAAGCGAGGACACGATAACATCGGCAACATGCTTCAGCACCTCATCACCGATGAGATGTCCATAGGTGTCATTTACGAGTTTAAATTTGTCCACATCCAGCATAATGAGCGAAAACGACAGACCAGAGGCCATCCATTGGCTGATCGTGCTCTCAAGCGATCTTCGGTTCATTAAGCCCGTCAAAGCATCGGTAGTAGCCTCCTGAGTCAGTTGATCCGTATGCTTCTGAATATTGGTCGTGGCACGGACTACGGCCCTGCTGAGCAGATCAGCCTCCCGACTCCAATGCGCCTTTGCTTCCGGCATTACAAACTCTTCCTTACCCATCTTGCTTACCAGATTTGCCAGATTAACAAATGGCCAAGCAAGTCTGCGTGCGACGAAAATAACCCCCATCAGCAATATAGTAAAGGGCAGCAATGAATACCCGAGAATGTTACGAATGTAGCTCGCCAGCTCTTGATGAATCAGATTAATAGGCGTAACGACCACAATTCCCCATCCATTAGCTGGAACGCTGGAATAACCGGCAAGCATCTCTACTCCGCGAGTATTGCGTACCTGCTGTTCCCCGTTTTCCCCTTTCATCAGCTTCTGCACAACATCGTTGTCACTGACATCCTGCCCGATGCGCTGCTTGTCCGGGTGATATAGCAGATGTCCCGCAGCATCTACAATATAATAATATGAGCCTGAATCGTCCACGCTGTTGTTACCGAAAATTTCCGACAAAATATTGTTTTCCTGAAGGTACATAGAACCAATTAGAATACCTAGGTATTTACCGGAGCTATTAAATATCGGTTGGCTCAAAAACACGATTTGTCTCTTCGTATTTGAAGTCTTGTAAGGGGCGGAAATGTAAGGCTTTTGAAGCGCTAAAGCTTCGAAACTGGCTTTAGAGGTAATGTGCTTGCCTGCTGTTCCCAAATTAATCGGTGCTACATTACGGATTACCTTATTTGTATCAACCATTATCACAGAGTTGAAGAAATTGCTGCTTTTACGCATCAGTTCTAAATAATCATTTACTTGCTTAGGACTCATGGTGTCAACGTCTGAAAGTGTATCTGCACCGTATTTCAAGCTGCCGCGCATAGATAGAAACAAGGAATCCATCGTTCTGGACATTCGATCAGCGCTGATATAATTCAGATGTAGTGCCGTTTTCATCAATGATTGTTTTTTGGACCCGTAAGAGCCAACCATAAGAATCGTTGAGGTTAACAGAACCACCAGAGTCACCAAGCCCGTAAGCAACGATGTGAGACCAAGCCTTTTGCTTTGAGGCTCGGTCCTTTTCAATGTAAACAAACTATAGCCCTCCTTGGTTCCTTAAATCGATAACACCATAATACTGCAAAATGTGATATTATTCGACAAAAAAATCATTATGCGCCATTACAAATTTTGCCTGATCGCAGTAAGTCGTTTACTATATAATGAGTTCAGTTCAAAATATCAATATGAATTAGTGTGGTGAACCCTTTGTTCAAAATAATGCTGATCGAAGACGATGCCAGTCTTTTTAGTGAAATCAAGGAAAGATTACAGCAATGGTCTTATGATGTATTCGGAATTAGTGACTTCAACATCGTGTTTCAGCAATTTACGAATGTGAAGCCTGATCTTGTGATCATTGATATACAGCTGCCTAAATTCGATGGCTTTCATTGGTGCCGGATGATTCGTTCCCACTCCAATGTCCCGATTATTTTTCTGTCTTCACGCGACCACCCGACTGATATCGTTATGTCCATGCAGCTTGGAGCCGATGATTATGTTCAGAAGCCGTTTCATTTCGAAGTTCTGATCGCGAAAATCCAAGCCGTTTTGCGCCGTGTCTATGATTACAACACCGAAACCCTCTCTCTCCGTACATGGTGCAACGCTACGGTTGATTACGAGAAAAATGTCATAAGCAATGATAGAGGAACAGTTGAGCTTACGAAAAATGAAATTTATATCCTGAAGCTGCTTGTAGAGCAGAAGAACAAAATTGTATCCAGAGAGGAGCTCATCAAGAGTCTGTGGGAGGATGATCGATTTATTAGTGACAATACACTTACCGTAAATGTGAACAGACTGCGGAAAAAGCTTGAGGCATTAGGTCTGGATCATATGATTGAAACCAAGGTTGGACAAGGCTACATAGCAATCGAAGAGGACTAGAACATGATTAGAAAATATTTGATCGAACGTCGGAGCTGGATTCTTCTCTTTATTTGTCTGCAAGTACTTACCCTGTCCGTCGCCTATTTAGATCCGGATATCCCGCTTCATTCCCTGCTGTATATCATTTTTTTGTCAGCTGTTATCTTTGTAATTTTTCTCGTTTTACGCTACCAGAGAGAGAGCAAATTTTATAAAAGCTTGATGGAATGGGACCCCCATTTGGATTTAACGAGCCTGGCCAGGGCTAATAGTCCCTTTGAGGATATTATCAGAGACAATCTGCTGCATCAGACCAAGCGACTCAGTCAGGAGGCGGAGCATAACCGAATTTTGCTTGAGGAGGAAAAGGACGATTTGCTCTCCTGGGTGCATGAGGTGAAAACTCCGCTGACAGCCATGCATTTAATCATCGAGCGCATGGAAAATGAGGTCATCAAAACACAGTTGACTTACGAATGGCTGCGCATCCATCTATTGCTCGACCAACAGCTTCATCAGAAACGGATTGTTTTTATAGAAAACGATCTTTATGTCGAGCCGGTTCTTTTGCAGCCGCTTATTTCTCAGGAAATTCGCACCCTGCGATCCTGGTGTATGCAGAAGGGGATTGGGTTTGATCTTGATCTTGAAGTGACGGAGGTATTGAGCGATGCCAAGTGGCTGGCATACATCATCAGGCAATTGATAACGAATGCTGTAAAATACAGCGAATCGGCAGATATTCTCATAAGAAGCTATCTTCAAGAGGAGCAGATCATGCTTGAGGTTCAGGATTGGGGGCGCGGGATTGACCCCAGGGACCTTCCCCGTATTTTTGATAAGGGCTTCACCTCTACACTTAATCACCATGAGCACATGGCAACGGGCATGGGATTATATTTAAGTAAAAAAGCCGCTGATTCGTTAATGATTCATATCGAAGTAATTTCCAAGCTTGGGAAGGGAACGACGATGCGCCTTACTTTCCCCAAGCGTAATGACTTTGTGCTTATCAGGGAAACATGAGCTTACGAGGCATGTGACAACATTGTCACATGCCTCGCCTATTTGTTCGGTAAATCGAAGGAACGATCAGCGCAACCCTTATATAATGGAGCTACCGAATGAAGGAGTGAATATTAATGAGTATTCTGGAAGCGATCAAAATCCATAAGAGCTTTGGTAATAAATTCAATAAACAGGAAGTACTGAAGGGCATAGATCTGAGCATTGAGCAGGGCGAATTTGTCAGTATTATGGGCGCGTCCGGCTCAGGTAAAACAACGCTGCTTAATGTGCTCTCATCTATTGACCATGTAAGCCACGGGACCGTTATTATCGACAAGAATGAAATGACTGCTATGAAGGAAAAACAGCTGGCCGAATTCCGCAAGCATCATCTCGGGTTCATTTTCCAGGATTACAATCTGTTAGATACTTTGACGGTAAAAGAAAACATCCTTCTGCCTTTATCCATTACGAATGTAAGCCGTAAAGCTGCTGAGCAGAAGTTTCAGACCGTTGCCACCGAGTTGGGGATATACGAGCTGAAGGATAAATATCCGAATGAAATTTCAGGCGGACAAAAGCAGCGGACCTCGGCGGCCAGAGCGTTTATCCATGAGCCCAGCATTATTTTTGCCGATGAACCGACAGGAGCACTGGATTCCAAATCCGCCTCCGACCTGCTCAATAAGCTCAGTGATCTTAACGAGAAGCTAAAGGCGACAATTGTTATGGTAACGCATGATCCGGTGGCCGCAAGCTATTGCAGCAGAGTTATTTTTATAAAGGATGGACAAGTCTATACCCAATTAAATAAAGGAGAAGAATCGAGACAAGCCTTCTTTAAGGACATTATGACAACTCAAGGGGTTCTGGGAGGGGTACAAGTTGAGCATTAATTATATCATTCTCCGGAATCTCAAGAAAAACGCCAAAAATTATTATTTGTATGTATTTGCACTTATTTTTAGCGTTGCTCTGTATTTTTCCTTTGTAACGCTCCAATATGATCCAGCTATGGATGAAGCCAAAGGAACCATTAAAGGGGCTGCCGCCATGGGCGCAGGCTCGGTGCTGCTCATTGCCATCGTTACCATTTTTCTGCTGTATGCCAACAATTTGTTCATCAAGCGTCGTAGTAAAGAGATCGGTTTGTTTCAATTAATTGGTCTAACGAAGAACAAGATATTTCGTATTCTGACGGCTGAAAATTTCATTTTGTACTTTTGTTCACTGGTCATCGGAATTGCGCTCGGTTTTTCAGCCTCCAAGCTGCTGCTTATGGTCCTGTTCAAAATAACAGGAGTTGAGACAAGCGCAAACCTGAATTTTTCAACAGATGCATTCATACAAACGTTAATTGTGTTTCTAGCCATATATGTTCTCATTATGCTGATGAATTACACTTTTATGAAAAGTCAAAGCATTCTTTCTCTGTTCAGGGTATTGTCATCAACTGAAGAAAAGGTAAAAAAAGTATCCTTTGTCGAAATCCTGATCGGTATTTTGGGCATGTGTATGATTCTCGGCGGATACTATCTCTCCTCCAAGCTGTTTGGCGGCGACTTCACTAGTATGCCGGGGCTGTTAATGGCCATGATTACGATCCTTGGCTCAGTCATTATCGGTACTTATCTTTTTTATAAAGGCTCTGTTAGATTTATTTTCCACCTCATTCGTAAGCAAAAATCGGGTTACCTGAACATTCGTGAGGTATTATCCCTCTCCTCCATCATGTTCCGAATGAAATCTAATGCCCTGCTGCTGACCATTATTACTACGGTCTCTGCGCTTGCGATCGGCTTGCTGTCTTTAAGCTATATTTCGTACTACTCTGCGGAAAAAACCGCTATAAACCAGGTTCCGTCTGACTTTACCTTTGCAAGCAACCAGGATGCAGAGCAGTTCAAGGAAGCCTTGAGTAGCCATCAGATTCCGTTTCGTGAAAACCGGATCGAAGTGTTTCAGTTTGAAACGGATTTCAAGGATACACTGGAGGCCAGCTTTACGAGCACCAGCTCAGAGTCTAATACGATGATCATTGGTGTTATTAGCGATAGTGCCGTGGATCAACTGGATTTGCCTGAAGGTGAAGTGCGGTTGAGCGGATTCAGCGACATACTGAAAACCTTCCTATCCTTTAAAGATAGTGGACCCATCGAATTCAAAGGCCTGCATGACGCCATTCCCCAGCAAATGGTTGGCTTTGAGAAGAAATATATCGTGTCCTGGTATTTCACCAACGGCAGCTTGCCTATAGCTGTTGTGGATAATTCCGTATTTGAACGCCTGAAAAAGGATCTCGATCCGGAAATCCAGAAGGCTTCTACAACCTACATCGGGGTGGATATTACGGAGCAGGGCAAATTAGTCGCTGCAAATGATATCTTCCAAAAGCTTCCACTTAGTCAGAATGCCGGAAACGATTCTCAGCTATCTGACATTAACCACCAGAAGCTAAATATGGGATTGCTGATATTCATCGTTGGTTTCCTCGGATTAACTTTCCTTGTCACATCAGGTTGTATTCTTTATTTTAAGCAAATGGATGAAAGTGAAGAGGAGAAAGCAAACTATACGATTCTTCGAAAGCTTGGCTTTACAGAAGGTGACTTGTTGAAGGGAATTAAAGCGAAGCAAATTTTTAATTTTGGCATCCCGTTAATCGTTGGACTGTTCCACAGCTATTTCGCCGTAAAATCCGGCTGGTTTTTCTTCGGAAGTGAGCTGTGGACTCCAATGATGATCGTCATGGGACTGTATACGGTGCTGTACTCCATATTCGGAATCCTCTCCGTGCTGTATTACAAAAAAGTGATCAGAGAAGCTTTGTAGATCAGTAGTTAATGATCAGTGGATATTAATCAGTGGATATTAATCAGTGAATAATCAGTCATTATTGATCAGTGATTGTAGATTAGTGATTGTAGATCAGTGATTTACTGAACAGCATATTGTAGTGAACAGCATATTGTAGTAAAAAGCATACTACAGTAAGAAACAAAGACTGTCCGACATTTCCGGACAGTCTTTGTTTAGTATAGGTGCTTCAACTAAGCATAAGGGAATAAAGTTCCGCTATTTCGGATAATTGAACGATATGGCAAAAAATAAGGGTATCTTTTTCCTCTATATTGACTTTTAAGCAAAATTTCCCACCGTTATGGACGATTTTGATACTTTTAGAGGTAAAAAATTCCCTTAATTATACGTTCATATGCTCTGGCTCGTCTAATAAGGGAATAATATACTTTTATTAAATCGGACCAATTCATGAGCTGCCTAAACCATACTATCAAATCCTTCTGCCGTTCGTTCCAGCTCAGGTTACTTGATCAGCTCTTTGATTTGATTCATATGATGCTGATCATGCCATATAAAATCCTTCAAATAGCTCTCAAATGTAAATTTCCCATCCAGATACGTGTGTCCATATTGTGCAGCATCCAGATTTTTTATACAATTCAAAATTAAATTTCGATAGTGCAATGATAACTGGATAAGCTCGTCTTTAGTTTTCTGCTTGCCATATTGAATCGCCTGGTTGTTGAAGGCGTCAAAATCAAACTCTTGCTGCGTAACAGGTTGATGATTGGCTATCGGTTCAATTACTTCCTCGTAAAAGGATTTATCCCACAGCATAATATGGCTAACGACATCATGTATCGCCCATTTCCCTTGTCCCAGCGGAGTCTGCCAATCCACATTCTGAATGCTGGCTACAAAATCAATCCATTCTCCGAATTCACCAATCAATTTGGATTTATCGCTCATACAAACACCTCTTCTGCCAATGGTTTATTCATACTCAATTTCAAATTCACGAACAAAGACTCCGGTTCCTGATATGTACACGTCCATACTTGGCTCACAACGAACAACCCGAACATAAACTCTTCCGTCTCGGCCTATTTCCTGACCCTGCTCCACAATAAACTCTGCACCGGAGAGTTCTTCATTGATATAGGTTAAATAATACGCACCCATAACACCCGACGCTGTTCCTGTAGCCGGATCTTCAACAGTTCCTGAGTAAGGCGAGGAGAAATGCCGGGCGTGCATCATCGCATTGTCATCCCAAGCCTCCATGCAAAAAGGATGGATTGATGATTTCGGGTTCTCCTTTAAAACTTCGGGAAATTTCCTATTGCTTGGCTTCATACGTGGAAAGCTGCTTAATTTTTTTATAGGGATCAGCAATGTCCAGGTACCCGTACTGCCGTAAACGATAGGCTTGGACAAATCGATATCATCTTCGGTTAAGCCCATGCACTCGGCGAGTTCGCTAACACTTCCGCTAAAAGAAACAAAGCGTGGTTCGTCCTGCTTCATCATGATATGTAATTGCCCGCCTCTTGCTTCAAAGGTGATCGGCAGGATGCCAACGTTTGTCTCGATCGTAATCGCGTCTTTACCTTCAAGCCATCCCCTTGATTTCAGGCAAAACAATGAAGCCACAGTTGCATGACCACACAAATTAATTTCATGTCCCGGCGTAAAATAACGTAACCGCAAATCCGCTTGATCCGATTGTAAAACAAACACCGTTTCATTGAATCCGACCTGCTTGGCTATGGTCTGCATTGCTCTTTCATCCAGATCGTCAGCATCCAATACTACTCCGGCCGGGTTACCTTTATGTATGAGTGACGAAAATGCATCGTAATGTAAAATTGTTCTTGTACTCATCCTGCTCCCCCTTAACCAAGCATCTTAAAGCTTCCAAGCCATGAACCCCGGCCCCGCAACCAATCGATTCAGCAATGCTAATCGCTTTTCCAGCCTATCGCATTCTTCTCTACTTGTTCCTTCAGAAATTGAAGCCACTCTTCATTACTGTTCAAACAAGGACTGGTGATAAATTGTTCAGCATTTCCTCCACCCTCAGCAAATTGCTCTCGCCCTTCAATGGCAAGCTCATGCAGCGTTTCCAGGCAATCCGTCACAAGTCCCGGTGAAAAAATCAATGGCCTGCTTATTCCGCGCCCCGCCAGTTCTCCAAGAACGTCAGATGTGGAGGGGCCAAGCCATTCCTCCGGACCGAATCTGGATTGATAAGTAACCTGCCACTGGTCCTTCCTCCAATGCATAGCTTCCGCTAGTAGTTGTGCAGTTTCCATGCAATGCCGGGGATACGGATCTCCCGTCTCAACATATCGTCGCGGAATCCCATGAAATGTGAGCACGTAATAATCTGGCTTTTCAGTCAAATTCTCAATTTGACGAAGCAAATGTGACCTCATAGCAGCAATATAGCCTGGTTCATTATAGTAAGCTTCCAAAAATCTAAGCGTCGGCACGAATCGTTTGGACACCGATCCAGTTGAGCTGCTCCGACCGAGCGCTGCAAAACACGCCTGATCGTACACTGAAGCAGTCGTTGTTGATGAATATTGAGGAAATAGCGGTAAAATAATAATTCTCGTAACTCCGGCAATCTCCAGTTTCGACATAGCTTGTGCCATGCTTGGCTCACTATATGCTAAACCCAACTCAACCTGATATTCGGAGCCAAGCAGCTTCTGAAGTCCGGCTTGCTGAGCTAGTGAATGGACCAATAGCGGTGAGCCCTCCTTCTCCCAAATTTGGGTATACAGCTTCGCTGACCGGCGCGGTCGTGTGCGCAAAATAATTCCTTGCAGCAAAGGCTGCCAAAACAACGGAGAATAATCTACAATCCGTCGATCGGATAAAAATTTTTTCAGATAAGGACGCACAGCTTTGGCGGTTGGTGCCGATGGAGTTCCAATTTGTGCGAGTATAACACCAATAGGAATCTGTTTGTTCAAAGCAAAAGCTCCTTTCATGTAAACGATCCTTTTAGGATAGCATAGCTGCTTGTAAACAGACAGTTAGTGCAATCACGAATTTATTATACATCTGAAAAACCTCCGAGTAACCTTTTTACCCACCCCCTCAGAATAAGATAAAATTTAAATAATTAAAATTTTGATAATTGTGATTTAAATCACATGTGTAGTGAAAAATATCACATATAATAAAGACATCAAAGGTGATCATTAGACAAACAAAAAAACAACATGGATGGAGTGGTATTTATGTTTAACAATTTCCTTAGAACTAATAAAGTTGCAATGTGGTTTCTGACCTTCCTCAGAATTTATCTCGGTTACCAATGGATAAATGCTGGTTGGCATAAAATAACTGGTGGATTCGATGCTGCTGGCTTTTTAGGCGGAGCTATTGCGAAAAGCACAGGCGAAGGCGCCACTGTACAAGCCTGGTGGGGTACATTTCTAGAACATGTCGCTCTTCCTAACGTAGGCATCTTTAATTTCGTTATTCCTTACGGTGAATTCCTTGTAGGTCTGGGTCTTATACTTGGTACGTTTACTACCTTTGCCGCTCTGATGGGGCTGGTCATGAACGCCGCCTTCCTCTTCTCGGGTACAGTAAGCACAAACGCACAAATGCTCATTCTTGAAGTGCTTGTCGTAGTAGCCGCTGCTAACGCCGGCAAAATCGGACTTGATCATTATGTTCTCCCTTACCTTCGCGGATTGTTCCACAAAAAAGAGAAGATCAATCCAGTGAAGCCGGCTCAAAAACAAAACTTGAACGTAAATCATACTGCTTGACAGACAACCTAATTATCGTAAAGGAGCTGATTCAGTGTTGAATCAACTCCTTTATTGTCTATCCCTATAAATTCATTATTAAGGAAGCTCAATATAGCGCTTTTCCACTGGGTTATCCCTCCACTGCGTTTTCTTGATAGTGGCTAATATCTCCATGTAAAATAATTTTGAATCCCTGATTCGTCTCTTCGACCTTACATAGACATGCCGGATGGATGTATGGCAGATCCCACAGTTTTTTCAAAGGTCGTTGTTCAATATAAGCCATCAACAATTTGACTACGACGGTATGTGTTACGATTAAAACCGTCTTTCCACGGTTTTCCTCAATAATCTGATTTAACTTGTTAACCGCTCTATCCATCACAGCCTCATAGGTTTCAGCATCCTGAACTTGAAATGTCTCAGGTTCATTCCAGAAAAGCTCATATTGCTCCGGGTAAGTCTCCTTGATATCATCCTGGATATTGCCTTCCCAAATACCTAGGTTCATTTCTCGTAAATTGTCGCTGAACTGTATATCTATTTCTCTATTTCCTTTAATAATCTCGGCGGTTCTAATGGCTCTGTTGCTTGAACTGGAATAAATAGCATCAATTTGTTCATTTCGAATGGATTCCCCTAGCCATTCAGCTTGCTTAACGCCCAAATCCGTTAGTGGAGAATCCTGATGACCTTGAAATCTGTGCTCAACATTCCACTCTGTCTGTCCGTGTCTCACAAGGAATATGGTTGTAGTCATCATGCTAAGCCTCCTCTAATTCCTTCTCTAATTCCTTCTCTATCTCTTCGTTACTCATCACTTTTCCTTTTGCGATAACTAAAAAAAGTGCACCCCCGGGCCCTGTTAAGTAAGTAAATAGAAAGCCCAATAAAACGGCTGCAATAATCCCTATAATAATCATTCTTCCTCTTCATTCAGCAGCACCATGTGGATATGATCTTCCCATACCCCGTTTATTTTTAAATACTTTCGAGCCAAGCCCTCGTTATAAAATCCAAGCTTTTCTACCAATCTTATCGATCCCTTATTCCTTGGCATAATGTTAGCCTCTATACGGTGTAAGGATAACTCCTGAAATGCATAATCGATAATTGGCCTTAGTGATTCCGTCATGATTCCTTTGCCTTGTTCCTGTTCATCCAGCTTGTAGCCTAAATGGCAAGATTGAAATACACCCATCACAATATTGCTCAGAGCAATCGATCCGATAATTTTATCGCTCTTAATGATCCAGGCCTTGTATAATGAACCTTCTTGTATTTTTATATATTCTTCACGAAGCAAATTGCTTTGATAATCTATCGTATAGAAGACAGACTCCCGTTCTGGCTCCCACGGCTTCAAAAAATTCTTATTTCGGATATTATAATCATTCACCGCATGTGCAAAGGATTCATCAAGAACCTGCAAGGAAACTCTATCCGTTGTAAAACTCTGTTTCATTCCACTACCCCATCCACGATATTTATTTTTGAGAAAATGATAGCCCATGAAGCTCAAGAGCTTTGCGTAATTGTTCAATTGCATTGGGACCTATGCCATGAAGATTTTTGATTTCCTGTTCGCTGAGCTTGGAAATTTGGTCCAATGTCGTAATCCCTATACCTTTAAGCGCACGCAGCGCCGGATTGGCTAATTTAACTTCAGATTCAATCTCAAGCTTGCTATTCACCATTCATCATCCCCTTCATTATTCGCCTATAATCTTTTCTCAAGGCAGAGACTTGATGGACAATTTACATATTCCCCAAATCGCTCAATCTCATAATATCCGTACTTTTTATAAAATCTGACGGCCTCCACCTGAGGTTCACCCGTCTCAAGCTTAATAAACTGAAACTGCCTATTCCGTGCTTCCTGTTCTAAATCACCTAAAATCAGTCCGGCGATACCATTGCTTCTATAGGCAGGCTCTACATAAAAACGTTTTAATTCGGTAGATCGCTCATCGATCGTTTTTATTGCACCGCATCCAACGGGTACGCTGTCGAGGTATGCAATAATAAAATGAAGGCTGGAAGCATCCGGGCCGTTTAAGTCTACAGCAAAAACCTCATCTGCAGGATAAAGGCCATACAAATACCGATCAAGATTAGCAATTAGCGGCTTGAGATCCGGATGAGCAGAGGAAGCTTGGACCAATTTAAGATTATGCACTTAAAATCCCCCCTAACGTGATCTGACATTGATTTTAAATGTTGCTCTCCATATACGCAAATGCATTCTAAGCATTTCATGACTCAAAAAACCTGCTCATAAAATGATATAGACTTCTTTTTATCCTGTGTTTTTCAACCGTTTTTTCAGTTCAATCCATTTAGTAATACCAATAATTCTCTTATATCCACGATCTCTGAGGCAGGATAAACCTCCCGTTCATTCATAAGCCTCGTATCTCCCTGATAAGAAATGAAGGGGATTCCTGCTCTGGCAGAAGCCTTCCCGTCAATCCACGAATCTCCGACAGAAATCCATTCCTCTACCAGGATGTCCTTGTATCGATTCAAAATATAAAGAAAACCATCAGGGGATGGTTTCAAAGACTTGACCATTTCGCGACCAACCAAGCAGTCAAAATACGTCAAAATATGATGATCTTGAAGCGCGACTTCCGCAGCTTCAATCGTGTTGTTGGTAACAACAACCATGCGGTACTTACCTTCTAATTTCTCAAGCGCTTCCTTGACCCCTGGCTCCAAATCTGCATCCAGCATTCCGATCATTTCGTGCTTCTTAGGAATCAGCCACATTTCCTCAAGTAAATCGTCCGTCATCTTGTTCGTTTTTACAGCCTCTTCTACGATAGTCGAAGTCGTGTGGAGAGACAAGTCAAGATTATGCGGAAGAATCCCGCGAGAAGCTATAAAATGGAAAGTATCCTGCTTCATGGCCTGAAAATCGATTTTAGAACGCAGCAGTGTGTTATCCATGTCAAAGATGATCCCTTTAATTCCATTCATCATCCGGTTTCTCCCTCGTATAACCATGTAATGTATTCTTTTTTCTAGCCATTAATTGGTCTTCAATATACTCAGTACTTCTTCCCAATGCACCTTCATTTCTTCTCTTACGCTTGCATCAGACAAATTTTCTTGGTGAAAGCTAAGGGTCGTTCCTACCACTTTTTTCATTTATACGATTCACTCCTAAAGCAATTTTGAGAGCTAAATGTCACTCATACTAGCCTTAGCTCTGGTTGACCAAATAGTTAACAACAGGGTAAGAAATCAGGTTTCGATCGTGATAACCTCATGATGTGAGCTCAATATTCCATTTTGCAAAATAGCAGGCTTAAAGCCTCGTTCGATTGCTCTATTGTAAGTGAATTAAACGCAATGCTCCGCTGCAAAGCCTGAAATGATAACCAGTTCAACCCCATGATTCAGTAAAAGCTTCCTTCTTCATATGATGATTGAATGGTGCTATAAGCTTATTTCTGAATTTTATTTTTAATCCGTATCGATTTATTTAAATGCAGAAAATTATGTCTTGTCGCAGGCATCAGAATTAAACCGGCAACTGTTTTATTTCCCCAGTAATCAAGCAGCCATCCTGCTTCCCGCTTAACCGCTCCTTGATCCAACAATTTCTTTATTTTGACAGAATCTACTTTTTGTTTGAATTGGCCAGGCTGCAGCGACTCTACTATTTTTCTTGTTTTTCTGGCAACCTCAATGCGGTAGAATAGCAGGGCATCAACATCAATTTTCCGGCTTAGTTCGGCGATTTCATCCTCAGTCATTTCATTTCCTGAATGAATAAAATCAATCTTGAGCTTATTCACCCAATCCCCTGAATACAAAACCTGATCAAAATCCCCTACAAGAATGTTCATCGTCATATCTTCAATCCGGGCAATGTGCCAAATATGCCAAGCCACAGAATTTTGGGTATCTTGAGATGCGACGGGATACCTGCGAAACGTCTCTTCCGTCAAATTATTCAACAATTCATCTTCCAAGGTATGTATCCCAGAGTCATCCATTTGGGAGGAATATAACAAGGCGTATTGATGTAAAAAAAGCTCAATTGCATTCACATGCTCAGTTGGTTTAAGAATGATCTCCGTCAATTTTTTGTGATTTTCATTCCATAGCTTCCTTTGCTGTAAATCCATTGTGATCACTGCCTTCATGTAATATTTGATTGATGTTATATTGTAATATTACTTTTTCACTTTATATTAACCAGTTCTCACTCAAATAACGTTTTACTAAGCTCTTTCATATACATTTCTGATGGATATTGTATTGCTATTTCCGGAATGTCATCATTTTTGAAAAAGCGTTGCTCCTCAACTTCATCGTCTATTGCATGAAGCTCTCCATTCACGATCGTGCATTCAAAAACAATGATGAGGTACTCAACCTGATGTCCATTGCTGTACACATATTTGTACTTATCTCCGCCAAAAACACCGATTATCTTCTCAGGCTGTACACTAAGTCCTGTTTCTTCATAAACCTCCCTAACAATTGATTCAGAAGGAGTCTCGCCAATTTCAATAGCGCCTGCTGGAAGCCCCCAGATCGTTTCGCTACCTTTACGAATGAAAAGTATCTCATTATGCTCATTTCTTATGATCGCTGCAACGGAAGGAACAAATATAACCTCTGACCCAACCTGTTCTCTTAGCTTCTTATAATACTCCGATATCGCCATTTTTCTCACCCCTATAAACTTTATTTTTATTGCTTTTTACCGACTGCAATCCATCTATGATCTATATCCTCAAACACAAACTTCTATTGTTATAATGTCATGATCTCACACTTTCTGCTCTCTAGATTCTTATATGCTTTATTTTCGTAATTAATCGATCAATTCTCTTCTTTACGGCTCCTCTATTGTCCGGCTGCAGCTCGATACTGCACTCTTTTGCGATTTGATCCATGATTTCATCAGGCGTTAAACGATCGCTATGAATATGTATACTAAACCTGTCATGAGACAAGCTGGCGACGCATCGATCTATTTGCTTGGCAGGCCATGAGTTTTTATAGTCTCCTCTGCTTTTTAAGCGCCTTAAGAGAGTTTCCCGGTCCGCAAGTAAAGTAAAATGCTTGACCTCGACTCCATTTGATCTTAACTCGGTAATAATTTCATCAAAATATTGGGGATTAACAATCGTCATGGGAACTATAACTATCCCGCCAAATTCGCTACTTATTGTCTTAAGAAGTGAGACATTAATTTTTCTCCATATTTCATGATCTTGAAAGTCATCTTTTAAAATAGCTTTGGGTGCATTTTTTCTTATGAAAAATCCAACATTTTCAGGATCGTAAACAAACGAATCTGGAATTCTTCTATTCAGTTCATAAGAAATGGTGGTCTTTCCGGAACCGAAAGCACCATTTATCCAAAGGATCAATGAATTCACTCCTCTATTCGTTAATGACCCCCGGTCACATTTTTATTTCATTACATATGATACGAACAATCTCGTCTACCGTAAGTGACCCATCAACTATCAAATCGGAATCCGGCTTGATTGTATTCAGCATACTTTCGTATCCACTTCTCCCAGACGATAAATAATTGCTAAGCTCCTCTACGATAAGCTCTGCCTGCTTGTTTCGAAAATCTCTTAACAATCTTCTTGCCATAGCAATATCGAGTGGTGTGTCTATGAAAATAGTCCAATCAATAGATCTCAGTTGTTTGTGCTGTCTTGAAAATGGATAATCCAACAAAATGAATTCCACAGAATCCGAGGATTCGAGATTCCTCAGATCATGGATCAATGGCTCCAGATTCCATTCATTACAATCAGCCCCCCGTTCAAGCCAATCAATAAAATCATCCGGCTTTTCAAAATTGTAGTCATCGAAATGCAGGGTTATGGAATTGCTTAGCACCTGGCTCAATCGGGAAGTAATCGTCGTTTTACCTCCGCCCGAGACTGCTGCAATGGCAATAATCTTTGGTTTAATGTTGTTCATTCTGTTCATGCTCCCTTTGATCGGTTTAGGTACTCAAATGTCATTTTTTCAAAGCACACATTCTTTTCCCTTACTTGAGGGGGTTCCCCTAATACACCGATGACTAAATATTTACCATTGTACACTGGCGAATCAATAACGTCCGAATTACAGCCTGAAAGAATACTTAACATGCAGACCATTAGAAAGAGATTTGAAAAAAATTTGTACATGGGTCATACCTCTTTTAAATTCTCTTAAGGATGGGTAACAACACGATACGACTAGTATTTTACAGCTTATACAATGCTTATTGACACTTTTGTTAGTACTGATAGCGCAAATACAAAAGGGCAATTGTGTGAATTCTCTTTATGATCAAACTACTTTATATTATACTATTAGCATTCCATTATTAACCATATAAAAAGGTAGATCTCAGCTATGCGAACTAAATCCAAAGTAATCACTTTAGTCATATTACTTATTATGTTGAGTGCAGTAATCTATACTCTTTTTAACTACTCTTCTTCAGCAGGTTCCGGAGATATCGTGTTAAAAGAACTCCGCTCCTCGTCTGATGTACAAATCAATTTTTCTGAAAAGCCCACCGTTTTGTTGGCCTTTACTTCATGGTGTCCATATTGCAAGGAGGACGCACCTAAAATCATCTCTTTATACGAGAAGTACAAAGATGAAATTAATATTTATGGTATAAATCTACTTTATCAAGATGATCTTGATGAGGTTGTTAACTACGTTGATACATATAAAATTAAATATCCCGTCCTTCTCGATGAGACAGGTGACACTCATAGATATTTGGGTGAACCAGCCCTTCCAGCTCTGCTGTTCATTAACTCGGAAGGGGAACTTATTGATCAATTAATTGGATCTACCGATATTGAAATAATCGAGGATTCTTTTAAATATCTAATGGAAAACTTCTAATTATCATACTGTAATATAACGCCTACTCCTTCTCAAAAAAACAACCCAGCCTTAGATAGCAGCTATCTTTAGGCTGGGTTATTTATTCCGCTAGTCGCAACAACTAATACAAAGTAGGAATTGGGGGACATGCAGAAGCATTAATTAACCCTGGATCAATTCCGTAATAGAACCAGAACAGTCCATTCCAGCGGTAACCTGAAACGGCCCCATATTCCACCTGAGTCGGGAAAAACCAAAAGCTGTCTCCGTTCCATAACCAGACATAAGTGAAGTTGTTAATGCAGTCAACTATATAGGAAACAGCAGGCTTTAGCGGGATGAATGCAGGGGGTGGTGGCAGTTGAGCAGGCATTCCCTCTATTGGCAAAAATGACATTGAATCTCACTCCTATAAATAATCTATTTACTAACGAATCGATATATAGTCACGCTCTAATTATGACTTCTTTTCATGCTATGCAATCGCCTATAATTCGGTTCATTAATCCCCTTTCAGATCCTCATCAAAAAAAAGAAGACGTGATGATAATTCACGTCCTCTGTAGTATTCAAAAAATCATTTTTCTATAGTTTAAAGTACATCCCCATATAATGATGAACCTGTTTAAATCCTAATCTGGCAGCCAGCTTTCGGGATGCTTCATTATCAAGTGAGCAATCCCAATAAGGAGTAAAGCCATGATTAAGTATCTCTTCAACTAATTGGGCTCCGATATGAGTTCCTACCCCTCTGTTATGAAAATGAGGTGCAGTTTCGATTCCTACTGCGTGCGTATCCTGTGTTACAAAACTTGAATAACAAACTCCGACTATTTCCATTCCATCAACCGCAGCAAAACCATACCCTTTTTCCTTAAAATCATCGATCGATGACCAGAACAAATGAATATGCTCCTTTATAAAATTTACATTTTTATAATTCTGAGTAACCCACTCTTCGGTCTTCAGATTGATGGTTCGGAAATATTTGATGAATTACTGACAACGCTCAGATGTTTATATCAATATGTTCAGATACTCTGGATTTCAACAAATCAATGAGCTCCTCATCCATATATTCATAATCATCTGGTATATCGAGCCTTATTACTCTTTTATCTTTTAGTTCTTCTCCGTATCTTTGTTGCAATCTTGCTTGATGCTTCTTCTCCATTACAAAAATGATATCTGCCCATCCAATGTGTCCTGCAGTAACCTTTACTCGAGCGTTCTCTTCTGTTCCCGCTGAACGTACTTGATAACCTGCTTTTCCATGAAAAATCTTCTCCGCGGTTAAGCTTCGCCATTTATTTCTGCTGCATACAAACAATAATTTAATAACTTCCACCTCTCAAAAAGTGTTTTTTTATGTCAATCTTCTTCCATTTTGTACTCTAAAATATCCCCGGGTTGACATTCTAATGCCTTACAAATTGCCTCTAAAGTTGAAAATCTAATTGCTTTTGCTTTTCCATTTTTCAAAATAGAGAGATTAGCCATTGTAATTCCAACCTTCTCCGATAGTTCTGTTACGCTCATTTTCCTTTTAGCCAGCATCACATCAACATTGATTATAATTGCCATATTATTCACCTCAGACCGTTAAATCATTTTCGGTACCACAAAAATGTATAGAGCAAGAATAGGGATTCCAATAAGAATAACGGCCATCTTTAAAAAGAGTGTTGAGCCTCGTTTCATAAAAAGCACCTCACAAAATTATTATCAATATGAATTTAACAAATTATTTATCGTTTTACAATAAATATTTATTTATTTTAGTAATATTTTTATTGTTAACCCAATGATAATTTTGATTAATTTGAAGCAGCAGCCGGTTCGTCAACCATTTTGACCAGGTAACATGCTTGAACATTCACTCTGCCGGAGCTTCAAATAATCGCACAACACCCCAGCCTGAGATCAAAGCTTCTCAGTCTGGGGTGTTGTTTATAGTAATTAGACATATTAATTTAGAGCTTCCTTAATCTTGCGTCAATCATAAAACGACACCTGTTGCTTCTGCTGTTCGAGCAGCATCTCTGTCAGCAGCTCCAGCTGCGCTTCAAGCGAAATGGGATCAAAATAGGAAAACCGGGGTTTGTCTAGCTCAAACACATTTTTTAGGCGAACAACCTCCAGCCGATTCCACTTATCCCGCTCCACAATGTGCTCGATACCCTCTCCCTCATTGATCACAAACAAATAATCAGCATCAGCGGTATATTCATTCAACCTCCCAAGCGGAAGATTTTGCTCAATTTGCATTCCGCTATCCATTAGCTGTCTTACTCTGACAGGCGCGCTCAACTGAAGTCCCCTGTACACTGCCCAACCGCTGCGCCCGTATTTGTCACCAAATACAGAGAAACGCCTTCCATTGCCTTCAATGCGAATAATGGCCGCTGCCCTCTCTTTGCCAACAATGCCCACTTCCGCTAATTTTGCCCGGGCAGCAGCGGCCCTCCGCTCATAATGGTCCATGAACTGCTCCGCTGCGTAGGGGTTGTCCACCAGATTGCCTACAAGCCTAATTTCTTCATAAATCGATCGTCTTCCATCATAGGGAATAACCACGGAGGGAGCAATCTTGGCGTACTGGTCATAGGCTTTAGAATCTCCGTCATTCATAATAATAAGGTCAGGCTCAAGCTCGGCAATCTTCTCCAACGAAGGAGGTGCCCCCACATCGACCACATCTGTCTGGAGCTCCTTCAGAAACTTGCTTCCTCCCCACCAGGTCAGATTCGCTCCTACGGGCTTTACGCCCATCGCTAATAAAATGCCCGAGTAATAAAGCGCCACAATGCGCAGCTTTTGGCGGCGTTTAGAGACGAAATGCCGTGGAGACAGGCCGACCACCTGCTTAAATCTGCGGCTGAAATAATATACATCCTGGAATCCAGCACGGCGGGCAATCGTGCTTAAGGACTCGTTAGACGACAGCATCTGTTTTTTCGCCTCATTAATACGCAGTTCTGTTACATAATTCATCGGCGTTTGACCGGTTAATTCCTTAAACCAATAAGTATATTGCCGAACACTGATATTCGCCTTCTCAGCCAGCTTCCGAACGCTGACTTCCTCTGCAACATCGTTATGCAGCTCCTCAATCGTTTGACTGACTGCATGACGAGGGTCGTCCGGAAAGGCAGGCAGGCTGTTACGCTCGAACAAATAATAAATCAGCTCCTGCATACGAATATGCTGCCTGAAGCCCTCAAGCTGCTCCATATTTCCGCGGTGCTTGTCCAGCTCATTCAGCATGGCGGACCATTGGCCAAGCGGCATAACATTCAGCTGTCTGCCCAACGGAAATAGCTGCGGCAGCTTTTCCGCTTCCGCAGAATCTACCGCAGCTCTTGCTGCTGCCCTTTCCATCCGAAATGACAGGAGGCATATGACAAGTCCATCTATTCCCGCTTCCGTAATTTCAAACCAGCTTTCCGGCGGCAGCATATAACAGCCGCCCTTGACCAGCCTGCTTCGCTTGCCGTCAACAAGCCCCGCTCCCGAGCCTTGTATGACTGTAATCAGCGTATGAACATGGGCGAACAGCTTTTCCGCTGCTCCTTTCTGAAAACGGAAATACTCTATATTCTCAAACGTAAACAAATGGGTTCGGAAAGGTAAGCTTACGCCATGCATGTGGAAAATCAGCTCCTTGCTGTCTTCTGGATGAGAATGATTATCATTATAATCTAAACTCATATTTACCACAATCAGCCTGCACTTTCAACCCCCGCATCCTTTATTTCTTAATCCGACCATTAAATTAGAAGCGTTCTCTATGCATGCTCAAGCAGTAAATTCGTAATCAACTCAAGCTGCCCCTTAATAGAAATCGGATCGAAATAAAAATATTGCTTGGCGTCCAATTCGATCACCTTGTTGTTCTTAACGGCAGGAATCGAATTCCATATGGTGCTGTCTTTTACTATATCCAACCCTTCTCCTTCAGTGGAAAACATAATATAGTCTGCATCAGCCACATATTCCGGCAGCAGCTCCAACGACAGCTGTTGCACAATTTGAGCATTATTGTTTTCCAGCTCCTGCTTGATTCTGTCGGGCTGCTTTAGCTGCAGACCACGGTATATCGGCCAACCGCCTCTGCCGTAGTTATCGCCGAAAATGGCAAACTGACTGCCCCCGCCCTCAATCCGAATGATTGCGACCTTTGCATCTTTGTCGATAATGTCAGCAATCCGCTTCCGGGCAGCTTCAGCCTCTTTCTCAAAATCGCTCAACAGCTGCTCTGCTTCACCGCTCTTACCCAGTATCTCACCTACCAGCTTCGTATCATCAAAGGAGCTTCGTGCAGGATCATATGGCACAAGGATAGAAGGAGCAATTTTGGCATACTGTTCGTAATCCTCGGCATTATTGTCATTCATAATAATGAGGTCCGGTTCCAGCGCAGCCACAGCTTCCAGCGAAGGAGGACCTCCAACATCCACGATTCCATCCGCTTCAAGCTCACTCAAAAACGGGCTTCCACCCCACCAGGTCAAATTGGCCCCGACCGGCTTCATATCCAGGGCGAACAAAATATGATGATAATACAAAGCAACTATTCGCTTTGGCTCGGCAGGAATTTCTACATCTCCCTTCACCGTGCTGACAACACGCGTTGCATTGCCCCCATCCTTCTCTGCTCCGCCGCCGCATGCACTCGTTAAGACTAATATAAGCGCCAGCATAACCCCTAAAATCACATATCTTTTCGTCTGAACATACATCGTGAAATCCCCCATTTGATAATTATTCTCAATTACATATATTATAGGAGGCTCATTTATCGCTCACAATGGATATTTCGGACAAAAAAGACGAGATTTCCTTAAAAATTTGTTGTTTTCTACAAGAAACCCGTTCATGTCCCTCACAATTAATATGTACAGATCGCTATTTACTTAATTGATAGCTTATAAAGCCCAGTCTCGGTATCATGAATGTACCCATTCTTCTCCAGCACTCTTATGGATGCGATATTCTCCTGAATAGGATCCGCAATTAATTGAACAGGTCCTTCATTATTGATAACGACCTCATTGATCTTATTAATGATCCTGCTTCCAAATCCCTTGCCTAAAAATCGTTCATCACCAATGAGATAATCAATTCCATATGTTCCGATGGGTTCATGATCCCAGGCAAAGCCTTTTCCAGTCCTGCTGATATCATAATACTGACAAAAACCAATTGGCACTTCATCATACACAACTACATAATGAACTATCCATGAGTACTTACCATCGAAATTATTAATCTCTTCAAGCCATTCCTGAGGATCACCAAACCATTTTTTGATGTGATCCTTGTTCAACCATTGTTCAACGAGATGAATGTCTTCAGTCCTCATTTTTCTAAGACATACATTGGATTCGATCATATTTATAGCCCTCATTTTCTTATAAGATTGCGTTATCACAAAATGGCCCTGCCTAACAACCAAAATCTATTGCCCTATCCTCTACATCTTTTAGGTTAGCAAACAATATGGGCTTAAGGCCATATTAATCTGACCAATTTCATCTGTGCATATAAAACCAAAATGCTTGTATAGCCTGATTGCACTAATATTCTCAGTATAAAATGGTCAATTCCCCGATTTTGAGATTTAGGCTCAACAGCAAGTTCTCTGATCCATAATACGGGTCCCTTTTCAGTGCCAAAGCCGTACATGTTAACAAAGGATACACCCACAGCAGCTCCATCTAGATAAGCTACTAATACACATGAATGTTTTTCTTCATTCCATTCCTTGATAAATTCAATATCCTCTCCGTGCAACCCCCTCGAAAAACCTTCACATGACTTTGTGAGCAGACTAATTTTCGAGTAATCTTCAGGCCTACTGTTTCTAATTACTACTAAATTATCAGCATGATTGTCCATTTCTAATAAAGGAGCCTTCCAATAGTCAACAAATTGGCTCACAATACTGAATCCTATTTTTTCTAATGATGATATAAACTCCGGCTCAACAAACTCTATGTACATTCTACTGCATTCTCCCCATAATATTTTGTACTCATTCTGTACTGCATTACATATGATTATTGCTTCAGTCTGCTCAATGATTAAATCCTCATTCAGATTAATGTGTATATCCTCTAACTCCACATACATCAACGAGTTGTATTTATAGCTTTTCATTTTTGCTAAAGGAAGCATCATTTTTCAACAGCCAATCGTAATATCAATAGAGTCACAATTATACTTAAAGGTGCCAATACTGCTTTTTCAACTGAAACGTCTGAAAAGAAATTTGCTATCGTATTTAGTAGAAAATATCCAAATATGATCCACATACCAGCATTGGCAATCCTTCTATATTTTTGTGTTTTGAAGTATCCAATTTTGATGGTGATTAATAAAATAAACAATATTGTTATTAATAATGCAATCCCTTCAAATATGAATGCCTCGGAATAGCTAGCTTTATTATTTACTGATCATACTGATCAACAATCTTGCATGTTATAATTTACTTATATTCAAAAACAAAAAAGGGAGAACAGCCAGATGAATATTAATGATTTGATAGTACTGAACTTTGAAGAGGTCAGACGCAGGAGTGTGATGGTTTGGAAGTCCATACCCCAACAAATGTTGAATTGGAAGCCAGACCAGGATGCACTTACTTGTGCAGAAATGATAAGACATGTATTAGAGGGCGAGTTTATTTATCACCAAATACTTATCAGAAGGAGTAGTAAAGCGATATCTAGTTTAACGAATCCATTTGAAACAAGAGAATTCACAACGGTAGAAGATGAGCTTGCATTCGCCAGGACTTATCGTGAAGATTTCTTAAATTACGTTAAATTGCTTAGCGCAAGTGATTTAGAGGGTGTTCAAATCGACCGTTCAGATGTTGGCTATGTCAGAATGCTTGGCGATATGTTAATGCGAATCGCTTACCACGAATCTGTTCATACGGGTCAGTTATTAGACTATATGAGAACAATGGGTGTTGACCGCCCTAAAATATGGGATTGATTGATAGCTTTCACATTTACAAGCGGCTTAAGGCGTGCAGTAATGAAGCTTGATCCGCCTTTTTGCCGCTCCAATGTGTCAGGTGAATCTCTTTTCTAATCTCTCTTCTCAAATTTGCTTACGAAACAATCTTTTGATAGGTAAATATGTCCAGTCTTCTGCCGAATTTCATTCCAATTTCTTGGTAATGAGCACATTGTTTATAGCCATTTTTCTCAAATAATTGTCTGCTTTGATTGTTCTCCGCACATACTGTAGCCACTAATACATGAAATCCATTGTGTATTGCTACTTCCTCAATATAGCTGAGCGCTCTTCCTCCGATTCCTTTGCCTAATTCGTTCGGATGCAGGTAGATTGTTACTTCTGCGCTTACATCGTAGGCTTGCTTCTTTTTGTGTTGGGTTATTAATACATATCCCACCGCTTTCTCTTCCTCAATGATGATATACGACTTGTATCGGGGATTCAGATTAATTACTGACTCTCTAATTTCGTTAATGGTTAATTCCTCCGTATGAAATGATGCTGTAGAATTCTTCACATAATAATTATATGTCTCCATTACATCATACAAATCCAAATCCGATATTTCTTTAAATTGTAATTCTCCCACCGTTGTCTCCTCCACCTTCAATAATTTACATATAGATTGCCAAATCCCAATCAGTACCTATGTATCAAAACCTAATCTAATCATATCCCTACATTGAATGCCATTCTTATAAATTTCCTCATCGTAATGTCTAATGAAAAAATCTCTATCCATTCCCGTTATTCGAAATCCACATTTCTGATAAAGCAGCAGCTGCCCGATACTTGAATTTCCTGTACCTATTTCAATTGTTTTAGCTCTTTCTTCTTTTGCTTTTTCAATCGCATTCCATACTAGCCTTTTACCTATTCCTTTTCCCTGACAGTCTTCTCGTACAGCTATGTTTATAATCTCTATGGTTTCCGGCCGTGTCTGAAGCAGTACACAGGCTCCGATGATTTCATTACTAATCGCAGCTACATAACATTTACCTCTACTTAAATATTCCCTTACGATGGCCTCGGAGGGATCTGCAAGAAGCAACAATTCTAAAGGGGGCTTCTCGGTAGCCTTTAATAATCTGATCTCTATATCCATAACTATCTCCTTCCTTTAACCTTAAGCAATAATTTCGATTAATGACATAATATCACTCACAAAAAAAATAAGCAGTAATATATCGATTATTATAATCACAAGCGTATCAAGTCAAAATAAAAGGGCATGAGCCCGGTACGGTACCAGACTCATGCCAACAGATTGCCTCAAAAATACGTGTCTAACTTTATTGGGGTTCCCAAATTCCTGCTTACTGAACCAATTCCGAGATAAATCTTGCAAGGATGGCAGATACCTCTGCTCGTGTAGACATTCCCTGAGGATCGAATACATTGCCGGGCTTACCGGAAATAATACCGGCTCTCTGGAAAATACCTACAGAATCCGCCGCCCATGAGCTGATTGTACCGGAATCGTTGAATCCCCCGGTTTCTGCCTTATTGTTTAAACTAAATCCTTTATGCTGAATATAATGATGGAGCATGACTGTCATCTGCTCACGGGTAACGGATGCATTAGGAGCAAATTGGCTATTGCCTACGCCGCTTACAATACCATGCTCAGCCGCCCACTCCACATATGCCTTGTACCATTCATCTCCCTGAACATCGGTAAACCTCGAGCTTGTATATCGAGAGACATCGACGCCGTCCAGCCTTGCAAGTGCCGTAACGAACATCGCCCTGGTCATAGTTCCATCGGGTGCAAATGTTCCGTTTCCTACCCCTTGAAAGATTTCCCGAGCCGTTACAAAAGTAATATCATTCTCGGCCCAATGGTTCTTAATGTCTCCGAAGCTCTTCAAATTAAAGCTGATGTCGTACGTTCCAGGTGAAGTGATATATGCCAATACTGTATTATTATTGAAAATACTGAGCGGAACCACAACATTCCTGCCATTTTCCTTCATCACTGCCACAAAGGCGTTCCGATTTTGCTCCGATTGTTTTGCTGCCGGCAGCTCAAGGACAAGCTTGCTTCCTCTGTAATCCACAAGATCAGCTTCATTCAAAGTAATGCTACCGTCAGCATTTTGTACCGCCTGAATCGGCTTGCCGTTGATTTTGACCTCAACATAGTTGGTTTCCGGCGGTTTTGGAGCTGTCGTGCTGGATGTACTGCCAGTGGAACCGCTGGAGCTGCTTCCACCAGAGTTGTTCCCACCGGAGTTGTTCCCTCCATTGCTGGTCGCCTTGGCGGTACGGAATACATTGACCGGCGTCGTGCTGATGCCGCCCTTTTCGTTGGTTACCTTTGCATACCAGCTATAAGGGGAATCCGGACTCAGATTTTTCCAGAGCACTTCTGCTTTGTCAGAGACATTCTCCGCACTTCCGATGGATTCCTGCGTATACACGCTTGCGCTGAAACGGTTAGTGCTCAAGCTTTTGGCCGATGTGTCAAAATTCACGTCCAACTCGTAAATATCATAGTCTGTTTTTTGCAGCCCTTCCGAAAAGTCATCCACCTTAGGCTCATCATAATAGTTAAAGTCATTTCTATAAGGTGAATAGGAATTGATGTATACCTTGTTATTCTTCAAATCAAAGTATAAAAACTTGATATATTGTGAGCCGCCCTCTGCATCCGACTGGTAATCGGTCAGGATTTGGTAAACCAAACGTTCTTTGGTGCCGTCCCCATTGTCGTCGAAGGCATCAATCTGAATGGCAGCCCCGTGATAGTGTCCGTTGAGTACCGCGAAAACATTCGGATTCTTCGCAACAACCTGCTCGCGCAGCACATATCCCTGGTAATCAAGCAAGCCGTCAGGATTGCTTGCCGTGTATTTGGCATTGGTATAGCGATGTGTGGCGATGATGGCTTTTCTGTCCTTGTATTTCTGCAGCACCTCGTTCATCCAGTTGATTTCGTCCGTATAGATATCCCAGCTCATGTACAGGATGATGAAGTCCTGCCCGTCTTCTGTCAGCAGGTCATAGTGGCCCAAGTTATTATCGAAGGAGCCGCCATAGTTGGCTTCGTTCTCAAAACGCTTGGAACCGAAATATTTCCAGTAGTTATCATAAAATTTAAGTCCGGCGCCCACATCATGGTTTCCGCCCAGCACGCCGTACCGCATCCCGTTGTCTTCAAAGATTTTCATTGCCTTGTCGGCAACCTGCCATTGGTAATCCATGTCCCATTCATCAACCAGGTCTCCTGTGTGGATCGTATAGCGAATATCCCAGTCCTTCGCATTGTCCACAATCCACTGGTTCTGCTGTAGAAAATGGTGGGGCCAGCTTTCCGTATAATACTGAGTATCGGTAATCCATGCAAAGGAGAAGTCGTAGCTGTCCGGACGTCCGGTGCCGTCCCAATTGGATGCCTGGGTACTCTTCATCGCTGCTTGAGCCTGTTCGCTCTGAAGGTTGGGATTGTCATCTGCACGGCTTTGCACCAGCAGGACGGCATTTCCGTTTTCCACATGATCCTTGGCGCTAAAGGATGCGTCAATATTTCCATTGTCATCCGCGCGAGCCAGCAGCTCCCACTTATTGTTCGCTAGATTCAGAACATACATGGAAAGCGCCCGGGACGCATCGGTGTAGCTGGCTGTACCGTTCCAGTTAGCGGATATGCGGTCATTTTCATCAAGGCTTCCGACCGTAACGTTAAACAACTGGTAAGGCAGGTCGCCATCAGGTGAAGTGACCGTTATATTGGAGCTGCCGTTTACAACTTCAACAGGACCTTTGCCAGTACCTTGTTTAATGGTGATTTCTCCATTTTCTACGGTCAGAATACGTCCCTTAAAAAATTCTACATCAGCGCTGGAGCCATTGAGCTCCGCTACCGAGACCGAAAGCTTAGCCTGGGTCTCTGCAATTTCGCCGGTTTGTGCCGTGATGCCGCCGGGGTCCTTCGTGTCCGTATAGAAGGTAACCGTCTTCTGCACTTCGTTGCCACCTACATCCATAGCGGAAACATGGAGCGTATGTGCACCAGGTGAAAGCAGCCGCGTAGGTATCGAATAAGGCACCGTGATAGGCACATCGTCAAGCGCAATGGTAAGACGGGAAATGTCAATGCCATTGTCATCGGTAATTTCCGGGTCTATGTTGAGGGTTCCCGAAATGACCGCATCCGGCTCAATTCCCAAATCAATGCTTGGTGCTGTGTTGTCCACTATGATTTCAGCGGTTTGGGAAAGCGCGCCCGAGGTCGCTTTAATCGTGTGTTTGCCATCCGGCAAGGCTGTGGTATCCAGCTCATAGCCCACGGCAGTCAGCTTTTCCTTGGGAATGGTAAAATACAAATCCAGGCTAGGAGCCATTTTCCCGTTTTTGGTGTCCCCTACACTATATACACGGTTGAATGCTGGATTCTTCACATCCATCCAGAAGGTATCGCCGGAATACCGGTAATCCTGCACCGCCCTTTCGGGCAAGAACTCCTCTCCATTGACCAGCACCAGCTTCACATTGGTTACCGTGAAGTCCTCACGGTTTACACTAGGCAAGTACATGTCTTCGAAAGTGGTTCCCTGACCCCCTGCCCATACAGTCAGCTTAACCAAATAATTGCCGTCCGCATCCGCCTGGAAATACTTATTGTCGATTAAAACGGCACGTGAATTCAAGTTTGTCCATCTGCCCAAATACGAAATGATCTCACGATCATTTCCACCATACGGCGCGGTTACGGCATTCTTGAAATAGTTATTCTGATCACCGGCGACCAAAGACAGGAATGCGCCGTTTTCCAGTACCCGGCGGGTGTCGGCCTCATTGTCATTCACAAAAATCTTGGTATCCGCATTTTTTTGGCCATCGTTGGCAGTGATGGTTTTGATGCCCGACACCACCTTGCCGTCTCCTACATTCAGCCGCAGTCCATCCGCATTTAAACGGTTTACAGTGACCGTATAAGTCTCGGTTTTGGTTTTGCGGTACAAGTTATAGCCTTCCACATAGAATTCAATCTTGCTGTGATTTAGAATTTCATTAGCCGGAATGCGGGCAAAAAACTTACCCTTCACTCTCTGTGTTTTTTCGTATACCGTCTTGAATTTACCTTCGCCATCAAAGCGGTAGCCGATGGTTACACCGGACAGACCGATGGTGTCGGCAACGTCAAAGGTGGCAAAATATTCTTCCCCTTCATTCAATGAAGCAGGGATGTTAACGGCTGTTATTACAGGTGAGGTACCATTATCAACGTAGCCTGGATACCCTCCGAAGTGCACTCTGTTATTTGCCGAAGGAACCTGCCATGCCTCCACACTGCCCGGGGAAGGGGCCATCTGATTGCTTACCTTCAGGCTCTTGCCCGACCCGTCATGGGGATAGGTATATTGTACCGACCGATTGCTGCTGCTGGTTACATCGGCGACATTGTTTTCGTTGAATTCCACATGGGTAAATGCGGTTTCCAGCGATGTCCCTATGCTCAGCCGCCGCCAGTCGGAGGCATGGAACCCGGAATAGTCGATCCGGACAATATCCTTATTCTCCACAAGGTTTGTATGATAGATTTCATTGAATTGGTCCACTGTGGTCCCATTGTTGCTCAGCCAGAGCACCAGTGTATGGCCCGGTTGAAGCAGAAGCTCCGGCGTGGAAATCGTCCAGGTTTTTGGTGCAGTTGAGCTGTTCAGATATTGATAGTACAAATTATAATATCCCATATTAATAGGCGCGTCCGAATTGTTATAGATTTCGGCAAAAGTCGCCTGTGTGCCTGATTTGTATACAGGGACAACCTCTGTAAAAATAAGCGGAGGCTGTTTTTTATAATCAATCCCCAGCTCTACTGTACTGGTTTTCTCCGCACTTTTTACACGGCTGATTCCATCAAATGCCTCTACATACCAGGTAAAACTGTCGGCCCAGAGCAGGCTGCGGTCGATGGTAGCCGAATAAGTGTCATTCAAAACACCGGACATTTTGAGCTTGCTGAAGCCGCTGTTCCCCTGCTTATAGTACAAATCGGCTTGAATGGCGGCTCCTGCAGCAACGCCTGTAACCTTGGCTGCAATCGTAACATCGTCGTTTACACCATATGCCGCTTTATAAGTCAGATCCCCGTCAGCAATCGGGTTGAGTCCGCTTCCCGTATCATCCAGATGATAAGGACTGTCGGGAATTTGCGAGCTGTCCACAATACCGGGGCTTGGCGGTGCAGTTTTTGAGAATTTATAGCCGATTTTCCCATCCAGACGGTAGGTGTACTGGTTGGAATATTTCGTATTCACATTTCGATCCGGATTATCTTCAATATTGCTGTTATTGCTTACACTGGTTGCGATAATGGAGTCCAGACTTTTACCAATCCGGAAACTGCGCTGCTCAGTGGGGCTAATGCCGCCATGATTCACCTTGACAATGTCATTTTTTGTAAGGCTGGTACCATAAAAGTTGTTAAAATCGTCGATGGTATGCGCATAAGTTGTCGGCCAAAGAATGATGGCTTTGCCTGCCGGCAGCATAATGCTTTCCGCCGGATGGTAGCCGGTTTTCCAAGTATTATTTTTGCCGTCAAAGCTCCACTCCACCCCGTTGCTCCCTGAAGGATATGTATTGTAAACCGTATAGTCCTTCAGATCAATCGCTTTGTCGGAGTTGTTGTAAATTTCCAGATAAGTAAAATGGTATCCTTTTGTGGCGGTAGGAACAATCTCCGTGATCAACAGCGGAGAGGAGGCCTGTCCGTCCACAGCTGATTTGATTTTTGTTCCTGTCAAAGGTGTGGATGCTTCCCTGCTATCCGCGTATTTCACCTTCACCTGCCAGTTGAGGGAATCTGTCCATATGTCTGCTCTGTTAAGCTCGGCAGCAAAAACGCCGCTACCATTGTCAGCCATGGTTTTCTCCTCATAATCCATGAAATCGGCCTGACTATAGGACAGATACACGCTCTCAACAACAGAATGCGCAGGTGGCGTTATCGTTACCTTAATATCCTTGCCCATCTCGTCATACCCGGAAATATCAGCGGAGAGATCGCTTTCATCAAAAGGTGCTATACTCGCCGATCCGTTATCTCCAGGATAGGTTGGCAAGTCCTCCGCCAAGGCCGTGATATGTAGCGTTGGCATACTTGATACAATAATGAAAAGCGTCAATGCTAGCGTTAATGCTCTTTTAAAACGGTTCATTCTGAAACTCCCTTCTCCTTCACTAAATTATTACAATTCTATCCACTGGGTCTCCCACTGGCTACCTATCATAGTAACAATCTTCCATGGAAGCTATCCATCGCATTACGTAATGCCTGTGTAAAACTCGTGTAATATTATTATTCCAAATAAGAACTTGTAAATAAAAAATAACCAAAATTGTATTCAAATAGTATATGAATAGCATGCCCAGCTTCACTTTGTAAAATCTATTCGACTCTTGTCCTGCAAACGGTGAAAAAGCTGAGGCTCTGAAATCCAAGCGTATCAAGTCAAAATTAAAGGGCATGAGCCCGGTACAGTACCGGACTCATGCCCAACAAATTTCCTCAAAATATCTAACTTTATGGGGTCACTTCACGCTGAAAGTGGCTGCTTTGTTAATTTACACCTCTGGAAAAAGAGGGGTTGAAAGATATCTCTCTCCCGTATCAGGAAGAAGTACAACAATATTTTTATGTTTATTTTCCGGCCTTTGGGCCAATTGGAGTGCAGCATATGCAGCCGCACCTGATGAAATCCCCACCAGTAATCCTTCTGTTCTTGCCAAAGCACGAGCCGTTTCAAATGCTTCCTCATTCCTTACCTGGAAAATCTCATCAACGAGGGACCTGTTAAAGTTATCCGGCACAAAACCCGCGCCTATTCCTTGGATCTTATGGACTCCTCTTTTCCCTCCGGAAAGCACTGGAGAATCAAAAGGCTCAACCGCTACTATTTGAACAGTAGATTTTCTTTGTTTTAATATTTCGCCTACCCCGGATATGGTTCCTCCCGTCCCAACGCCACCAACAAAGATATCTACTTCTCCATCAGTATCCCTCCAAATTTCTTCAGCTGTTGTCTTCTTATGAATATCCGGGTTAGCGGGATTATTAAATTGTTGAGGTACGAAAGAGTTGGGGGTGGCTGCTGCGATTTCCTCGGCCTTTTTAATGGCTCCGGCCATTCCCTCTGAAGCAGGTGTCAATACTAGCTCTGCTCCAAGTGCAATCAATAGCTTTCTCCGTTCAATACTGAAGCTTTCGGGAAGCGTAATAATTAGTTTATACCCTAAAGCGGCTGCGGCAAAAGCCAAACCTACTCCTGTATTTCCGCTGGTAGGCTCAATGATCACAGAATTTTGATTAATCAATCCTTTATCTTCCGCGTCCTTTATCATTGCAAATCCAATTCTATCCTTTACACTTCCGGCAGGATTAAAGAACTCCAATTTAGCTATTATTTTCGAATGAACTTGATGCTTCCCGGAAAAATTTGAGAGCTCTAATAAAGGAGTATTACCTATTAAATCTGTTAGGTTTTTTGCTATTTTAGCCATAGTGAATCCTCCAAATTTTAAATTCCAACCTATCGAGTTGGATTTATGTTCATATTATCATGCATGGAAAATGATTACAACATTTTCTACAAACTAATTGCTTCCTTATCCCACTAAATTACACAAGGGAGCTCTGAGCGGCTTTTAAAAAATCTTCTCTGTTTTTCCTATAAAGATATGTACTTATGTTTCTGTTGCGAGTATTGCCTTTTTTTCTTTTTCCTCCATGGCTATGAATAAGCTCTAATAAATCCAACGCATTATGTGCAACGGAAGAGTCTGGTGGCGAACGAATTTACGGACTTACATCCAGTACAACCTCGAGTAACGCCTTATTTGATTCATTAAGTAACGCTGCTCGAACAGAAGGACTATTCTATGCCAGTGCAGATGGAACAAGTATCACGATGGATTCCGAATCATGGCGCACCATTTATGAGGAAGTGATTAATGCATACAAGTCAGGTACGGTCTTCGACCCATCGAAGGATTTTTTCTCAAAGGACTTGTTATTAAGCGGTCAAGCTGCCATGGTACTTGAGGGGTCCTATTACTTAAATCAGATCACGCAATCCGAAAATCAAAACGGCTCAGCGATTAACTGGGACATTGTAACGATTCCTGTTGATCCTGCTGAA